>Ga0224495_10000062_pt1 | contig 82507 bp, 77 predicted proteins | sample SF_Jul11_sed_USG_FD_168128 | JGI IMG/M metagenome (GOLD analysis project Ga0224495, IMG submission 168128) | Sediment microbial communities from San Francisco Bay, California, United States - SF_Jul11_sed_USGS_4_1 | ecosystem: Environmental > Aquatic > Marine > Sediment | place: USA: California...
CACCCTATATCATCGGTGGGTATAGTGAGTATGTCTATCTCTCACCAGGTACACACATCATCAAGATTCCGGATCATGTCAGCTTTGATGGAGCTAGTGCAGTTGGTTGTGCGATGCCAACTGCTGTTCATACTGTACTTAGGAGCCCGCTTACTTGGGGAATGAATGTTGCAATTCAGGGCTCTGGTCCAGTAGGTCTAATGATAGCTGTTATAGCTCTCATCAGTGGTGCCTCCTCAGTCACCATGATTGATCAGGCCAAGAACCGTCTTGAGCTAGCAAAGAAATTCGGAGTCACGCATACTCTCAATATTGGAGAGACTACCTTGGATGAACGGAAACAGAAGCTGATAGAGATAGCCGGTGGACATGGACCAGACATTGTCTATGAAGCAACAGGTAATGCACGAGCCATACCTGAGGGTATTGAGTTGGTCCGAGAAGGAGGCGCGTACACTATATGCGGACAATACACGGACAGTGGTACCGTCGAAATCAATCCTCATTTGATGAACAAGAAACATCTTGACATTAAGACAGTCTGGGGCTCTGAAACCCTACATGTCTACAAGGGTGTCAAGACGATTGCTGACAATTATGATAGGTTTCCGTTTGATGCTCTTGTCACACACAAGTTTAGTCTTGACGACGCTCAGAAAGCTCTAGAGGCGCAAGAGAGTCATGTATCACTAAAAGCGGTTATCCAGCCGCATAGTTAGAGATGAAGGAGATCGACCTATGGCATCGACAATTGAGAAAGCAAAGTGTAAGCAAGCTCTTGAGCTTCTGAAGGAGTTGGATCTTGACTCATGGCTAGTGTGGGTTCGAGAAACCTCACAGATGGCAGATCCTGTCTTGGAGCTCATATTGGGTGGGGACCTTGTCTGGGAATCTGCATTACTCTTTACAAAAGCTGGTGAGAAAGTTGCCATAGTCGGTAACTTCGATGCAGGCGGTCTTGAATCGAGCGGTATCTACGATAAAGTGATTCCATATACCAAGGGAATTAGCGAGGTTTTGGTGACTGAACTTGCCCGAATCAATCCTCAAAAGATCGGTATAAACTACAGTAAAGATGATGTCGCAGCTGATGGACTAACTGTAGGCATGTATGAGATTTTGAAGAACTATCTAAAGAAAACCCCCTACATTGACCGGTTGGTTTCAGCTGAGAGTCTGATTCAGCGTTTGCGTGGACGAAAGACAGCTGAAGAAGTAGAGTCTATCCGTAAAGCAATCGCTATAACTGAAGAGATATTCCACAATGCGGAAAGCCATGTAAGAGCAGGTCAGTCAGAGTGTGAGATCTATGACTTCTTTCATTCAGAGATGAGGAAGTATGGAGTCACCAGTGCCTGGAATGATGCTGATAATCCTGCGGTTGATGCAGGTCCAAACAAGCAATTTGGCCATGCTGGTCCTACAGATAATATGACCAAAGCTGGACATCTGCTACATTTTGACTTTGGAGTTCGCTACAAGGGATACTGCTCTGATATCCAAAGGATGTTCTTCTTTGGAGAAGAGAAGGACATTCCTAGTGAAGTACAAGAAGCCTTTGTTGCTGTTCGTGATGCGATATTCACAGCCTCCAAGTTCATCAGACCTGGTCGTCTTGGTTATGAGGTTGATGCGATTGCACGAGATAGTGTTAGATCAGCAGGCTATGAGGAGTATCAACACGCCCTGGGACATCAACTTGGAAGAAATGCACATGATGGTGGAGTTCTTCTCGGACCGCAATGGGAGCGCTACGGCACATCTGTTATGGGTCCAGTCGAAATCGGTAATATCTTCACTCTAGAACTCTATGTTACAACAAAGGATTATGGTCAATTGAGTCTTGAGGAGGATATCGTAGTCACGAAAACAGGATGCCAGTTCCTCACTCGTCGGCAACAGAAGCTCATTTGCATCAAGTAGGTTTTTGGAGAACTGATGCCTTCAGAAAGCACATCTAATCTGACATATACGGATCTTCGTCTACATCAATGTCCGCATATCCTGCATCTCTAAGAAGATCTTCAATGGACTCTGCTCCTGTAATCCAGGAGATTCCCCAAGTATTATCCTCTTCCAGCCGTAGCTCAACATCTGGTAGATCACCAAGCAGGTTGTGGTCCATCTCTATGGCATCTTGGTATGCTCCAACTAAAGGAATTACAAAATACGATCCTGGAACATTCTCGAGCACTCCAACAGGAATTCCAATACCCATTTTTCCTCTAGGCATTGTCAGAGGCCTGTTGTCTTTCGTGAACCAAACATTCTCGGTATGCTGTCTATAGAAATTAGCTATCTCGCCATCTGAATCGCATGTGATGTCCACCAGTCTGACAGTACTCTGTGGAAGTTTGTGCAAATCTCGAATTGGTATGACTGGGAAATGTTGTTGAACAAGAACGTGGTCCGCAATGCTATTGAATACACTGAAGTTTCCTATTACGATATGTTCAGGATACCAGAAATTTCTCTCTAATTTATCAGATACAAATGATGTAAGTTCCATCTGTCTTAGTTTTGCCCTCACTGCTGCTTCCAGATGCCCAACGACCATTTCTCTCTCAAAGATGAATCCAAGTCCTGCTAGTGTCAATCCACCGAAATGCTCATGAAATTCGTTCCAGATTTCAACAATCGCGTCCAACGTTTTGGCATTGTGTATTTTATCTAGATAGGCTTCTTCCTCTACCTGAGTGGTTTCTGATTCGTATCTACCGCCGGGTGCAGGAAAGACAGACCGAAGTTCGAGTGCATATACAATTATGAGTGATGCAAGTGCTGTAATACCACGTCCAGATTCTATCATTATATTTGGTTCTGGATGCTTTATGGATTCACACGCAATCTGTTCCTTGACTCCTGTTATGATATTGCGAGCGTATTGATACATCAGATCTGGGGGATGCGAGCTGGTATAATCGATAGCCAAGCCTCCTCCAAAATCGATATTCTCTAGGTTTGAGAGTCCCATATCACGAAGTTCAGCATAGAGCTTGGTCAGAAACTTGCCAAAGCTCGTAAATGCCTCGAGACTTGTTATTTGTGAACCTGCATGTCCGAGAATTGTTTTGACCGAATCTTCAAATCCTGTTTGTTTCAACAAATCTACTACATTGTAGAGGTCATGTATACTAAGACCAAACTTGGAATCACGTCCTGTTGAGTGTGACCAATGCCCTTCAACACTAAGATAGGGCTTGATGCGGAGTATCAAGTTGGTACTCTCAGGTTTGAAATACTGTACGACTAAACGAGCTTCATGTAGTGACTCAATTGAGATACCAATATTCCATCCATCGTTCACACTCTCTTGGATTAGTTTGAGGTATTCTGGATCTTTCGCACCATTACAAACAATATGACGATGCTTTTCATTCTCTGTCACTGCTTTAATCAAGAGCAGTTCTGTTTTTGTTCCAGCTTCTAAGCCATACTCCGAATCTGAACGAATCACAGCTGATACAAAATCGCTTCGCTGATTGACTTTGACAGGGTAAATTCCAATGAATTTTCCAGCATATTCTAACTCACTAAATACTCTTTCAAACAAAGCTCTTAGTTTCTTGATTTGATAGGTAATCAGTTGGGGGATGCGAAGAGTAAACGATGATGTATATCCAGCTAAATGTCCGTTTATGCTCTTGACTCTCTGAATCAATTCCTGTAACTCAATTCTTTGGTTAGCTAGTCTAATGCAGAGATTACCATCCTCAGTGATATCTAGGAAATGAAGGTCATTACGACCTACTCCAAAGACAATCTTTGATTTGTCAACTGACCAAGCCTCTTCTGTCATTTTTTGGCTCCTATGTAGCGATGAGAGGATGCTATAATTCTTCATCCTCTTTAATTGAATCCAGCATTCCTTGGAACGCACGTGCCAACTCACCAATCTCATCATCTTTTGAGATATATGATTGGTCCACCTGCAGATCTTGGGTATCGAGTGGTTGTTCCCTAATTCTTGCCGCCGCATTTCTAGTTGCTAAATCCATTAGGTATTGCAGTGGTCGGGTTATTGTATTTGAAACAGATACTGCCACAATCCCTGCAATTATGATGCCTCCCACAGTCACAAAGAGGATGAAAGCTGCAGCCTCCGCGTTTGCATTGAGTATTCTCTGCTGAAGTGGAGGGATTGCTTCTAGAATTTCATCGAGTGGAACTGCGATAGCACAGATGTAGTTTCCCTTTTCTACAGGAGTATAAACTAAGATACGTTCTGCACCATCCCGAGTATACTTTAAGGCACCAGACGCACTTGTCGCTGTCATGGTATTGATCTGTGATTGGAGAAGAGCTGGACTATCATCCTCATTCGCTTCTACATCTATTAGATCAGGAAGTCCTGTAATATATGCAGTATCTGGGACTTCAGGATGAGCAATTACACTTCCATCGGAGTTCATCAGAAACGCATAGCCTGTTTCAAGAACTTTGACGTCAATCACTTTTGATCGAATGTCTTCGATTGTGATATCTCCAGAGATAACTGCCTGGAATTGACTATCCCAGTAGACAGCTCTGCCAATAGATATCAAGAGGACATTATCAAACTCATCATAATACGGTTCGACAAACACAGTTTCTCCTGCTCCACTCCATATATCGATATACCAGTCCTCGCCACGTGGATCGTAGGGATCAGATGCTCTATCAGCATCAGTCCCTGCGAGAATGCTACCCGGATAGTTAATGAATAGACCATCGTCTGCAAAAGCAATGTAGAGCCATCTGAAGGCAAGTTGATCATGAATTGCTTTGAATATATAGTCGATATTCGACACTCGTCCAAGCTTGTCTGCATTTTCTGATATGTCTGCATAGCTTGAATTATAGTTTGTAGAATCGGTTCCTGCAATATACCAACTACTATAATCCCACGAAACATTGAGACCATAATTGGGATCGTAGTGATTGTCCGCTGGGTCAGGTGCTACTGTATCATTCTCAAACAGCAAGTCATAATAGACAGGTCTGTAGGCATAAGTTGAATCACTATCAAATAACGCCTCTAGTTCCTTTGCTGCTGCTTCGATCATCCCTTGAGCGCTTGTTAATTTCTGATTGATGACTAAGGCTGTCTTCTGAGCTGTCTGCTCCATATTCGATTGTATCTGTGTTTCCAGTGCCAAGGAGCTCTGCTCCAACGTGAATCCTCCAATAATATCCACGAAGGTCAAAGATACGAATCCGGTCACTGAAAGTGAGACCAAAGAGATCACTAAAAAGGTGAGAATGACGTTTGTACGGAATTTTCCTTTCTTCTTTGTTTGAGTTGATTGTGACATTTTTTCATTTTCCTCCTTAGTAATCTACAGTCGTTCCTCCCACTTCCAGTTGTGCCATCAGAACTCCAATTTTATCAAAGGCTTTTTCGATATCCATGCGGACATCAACACTATCAACAACTGACAAGTATTGCCCCTGAGGAATGTTATCACAAATGGACTCAAGCAGTTCCTCAGTTGTCATCTGGCGCCCTGTTGTCGGTGAACGTACTTTCTTCTTGTCAACCGGCAGTTTCAATTCCTGACCGACACCTATCACGATTAAATTCACATCGAGATGATTATCCCGAATGAATCCCTCGATTGTCAAAGGTTTCTTTCTCCTCAGACGGTCATTTTGTGTGATGATTCCTTCTAACGCGTCCAGGGAGTAGGTGTCGGAGCTATTATCCTGACCATCTGTTAGGGCAATCACCCATCTATGTTCACTCGACTCGATTTTATTCAACTCCTCAAGAGCTCTTCCAAGCGCATCATAGAATGCGGTCGAATAATTCGGATACTTTAAGGCATCAAGAGCTTTGAAAATGGGGCTGTTTTCTTCATCGTATTCTCCTTTTATTGTGAGAGGGAGAATCTCACGATATGTGGAGTTGAATATGATTATTGAAACTGCATCCTGCGGATTCACCTGGCTATGTAGAATTTCCTTTGCTCCAGTTACAGCCGCCTTGATTCGTTGCTGCGCCTGCATACTACCTGAATAATCGATTACAAAAGTGACGCTCTTCTTGTAAAGAATGGACCTTCTGAGCTTCTCTGCCCGCCTTCGGACGTCATGACTCGGTTTGTTCAACTGGTCTAGAACATCGGCAAGTCTCTGCATAGCAAAGACAACGAGCCATAGCTCATCAGTGCTTTCACCGAACTTGATTGCATCACTATAGGATTTTTCCGCCTTCTTCCAGTTCCCTTGAACTTGAAAGAGTTCGCCCTGATGGTAATTGATATACGCCAAACTTCGCTCGTAACCAATAGATTTAGCTGTTCCTTCTGCTTCACTGAAACGAGATTGAGCCTGACTATAACGACCATCCTTCATCAGAACCAGTCCCATTGCATCATAACGCCTTGCTAGCCCATAGGAGTTCTTTGTGGTTTCATCTATAGCACGAGCATCTTCAAGCAATTTCAAGGCAATATCTGCATGGCCGAGGTCCATTTCAACAAGAGCCATATTATGATGGATGGATGCAATTCGTATCATTGCAGCTTTCTCTTCAGTTGTATCATCCTTTGTTTGTTCAAGGATCTTGTTAGAAATGGCTAAAGATTGCTTATAGTAGTCCATAGCATTGGTAGTATCTCCTCGCTGTCGAAACACATTGCCAATATTCAGAAGCATGGTCTGTTCGCCTGTTTCAATTCTTAATCTCCGACTTATCTCCAACAAATTCTGATAATTGGCGAGTGCTCTCCTAAGATCGCCTCGAATGAATGCCTGGTTTCCAAATCTCATTGCCTCCTGGAAACTAAGCAGAGCATCTACGGTGGTTCCCACTTCCTCATACATCGCACCTGCTGTAGTCACTCCTCTTGTAAAGTCCTGTCGTGCCATTTTCTCAACAAGGCGAGTCATTTCGGTTATTGGTTCCACCACTGCTCTGCCTCTTCTAGAAGAAACAGTTGACACAACTGCCGCTACAACGGCTAACACACCTCCAAGAACTGCGGTGAGGATGAGTGTTCGAGTTGCAACAAGATCAAGGATACTTGTTGCTGGTGCAATGATATCTGAGTCTGGCACAACAACAGCTAGAATGTAGTCGGTACCCTCAATCTGTTCGAATGCCATGTGCCATGTCTTTGAGTTCTTTTGATACTCTATTTGTCCGAAATCCTCTACTAAGACCTGGCTCGTCAAGAGACTTCTAAAAGCAACTGCTTCAGGGCTTGTTGTACTACCAAATTCCAGGATTTCTATTGGTGCAACCTCTTCATCCAAGGATTGCTCTTTGTGAGCTACAACATTAGAGGCAGAATCTAGAATGAACGCATAGCCATTTGTTGAAACATTTAGACTCAATACCTTGTCTAGCACTGTTGCCATAGTAACATCTGCTGATACTACACCTATGAGTGAACCATTATCGAATCTGACAGGTCTCCCCATTGAAATTACAAGCCCAACTGGATCCACATAGGGAGCTGTTAAAATTACGCGATCGTCACTCGGAGAAATCGTTGCGACATTTGTATACCAATCCTGTGCATTCGCATCATAATCAAGGTTTGGCCCATCATAATCAAGAAAATAACTCAAGTCATCAAATGGGTAGTTCTTGAAAAGATGCTGATCAGAAACTGCAAGGTCATATCCCATGTAGAGCCATTTGTAGTCTTCATTCATCTCATGTAGTGCTTTGAATATATTAATCATATTCGAAGAATAGTCAAGAGCAACCTGAGTGTTTGGTGAAAAATCATGAGGATCATTATTATTCCATTCAGATCGAGGTATGAAGTAGCAATCTGCAGCAAAGGAGATGAACTCGGAATCGTATGCATTAATGATGTCTTCGTCAGTTTCAAACGTACCAAGAAGATCTGACCATTGAGGTTCGTCATTAAAGTCCCAATAGTAGCTATACTGTGGGGTTGCAGAAATCCTGTCGTTAAACAAATCCTCACAGTAGGCTTCTAGCATATATACACCATCAATGTAGCTTTGCCATCGCTCTCCGATGAAGAGAGCTGTATCGTTTGAGAGTCTCTGGAGGTTTGCTAATTCCTCCGCCTTCAAAGCTTCTGCAGCATCACCAGCATTGGCATTGGATACAGTAAATATCTCTCCAACAGATAACGCTGAAATAACTAGCATTGGTACTAGCGCTACCACTACAAAAGTGACTACGATTCTTTTTGAGATGTCCATTTTCCTTTTCTCACCCGTGACTTTCAATTGTCATTGTAATCATCAACATTTGATCCCTCATACCTATCCAGTCTGAGCTTTCAGCTCATTGATTAATTTATCAGCAAAATACTTGGCATCCATCTTCTCACCTAGTATGAATAGATCACCTTCAAGGGTTCCTTGAACAGTTTCTTCACCAAGTAGAATAATTAGAGTTCTACGAAGAATCGAGCGATCTACACCTGTTTCCTTCTCCAAACGTGCTACATCGACACTATCTGTTCCTCTAAGGAGGTTTAGTACTGTTGCTTGAACATTCCTGATATCTTTCTCTTCCAGCTTTACAAGTTTTTTCCGTTTTTTAGGCTCTGTCCGGACAAATATATTGCCATCTAGATGCCCATCAATATCTTCACTCTGAATCATCGCTTGCAAGCTTCGTTTCAAGTTGTACGCAGCAGGTCTAGGAAGAGTTTTTCGAAGTATCCGATCCAAATCCTTCAGTTTGATTTGGTTATGCTTCGAAGTGATTGAATCAATACTCTCTTGGATATACTCCTCAATGACATATTCTTCTATCATCTGGAGCGGTGCTCCGCATGATGCACACTTTGGCGCTTCTGGAGATGTTGGCGCCCCGCAGTTACCACATTTGACAGCTCTGCGATAGAGAATCTCTTTCGTCGAACCAATTTGCTGTAGAATCACTCTTTCGCTCCTTGATGCTTTTCCTGATTCTTCTACTTCCCAGAAACTGAGTTTGTTGTCTTTCGTGCTCACTACAAGATATGCAATGTTTGAAATTTCATCAGGTATGCCTGTCGCCATTGCCCTCGGGACGTCACTTTCATCAATTCTGGCAATTTCATTCCCGTCAATATCCCAGATTCGAAGAGTCATTGATAAATCTCCCGTGACAAAGAGCTTGCGATCTTCGAAGGAAAGAACTGCAAAGACAGTGATTTTGTTTCCCAATTGAAGTTCACGGAGGAAGTATCCTGCAGCTGTCAGGATAGTGACTTTCCCTGTCTTTTCCGCGATGACTATTTCAAGTTCAGTATCATTAGTGATGTCTTCAAGCCACACATCTGAAATTGGTTCGTTGACATTTCTAGTGAAGATTGCATCCTTGTCATCATTATAGAGAATCACTCGATTGTTTTGTAGAGCAACCACGACTTCAGCTGCGTCATCACCATCAATATCACGAGCATCGCATGCTATTACATCACTCTCAAGAGTTATGTTCCAAACAGTACTACCTCTATGGTCTACGACTAAGACCTTCTTGCCTACACCACCGACAAGTGAATCCTGACCTTCGCCTTCGAAATCTGCGACTGCTATGCATCTGACCTTGCTGCTCCATTTTCGGGTACTCGTAAGAGTACCCTTTGCATCAAACACTCGAAGTCTATCACCATAATCCAACGAGAAGACTTGCGCGCTTGCATCCCTTCTCTGACGTACATAAACTGAGTAAATATTTGATGCAGTGGGGACACTTGCAACCTCGCGAATCTTCAAATCGTTGATAGCACCTTGTGCAAACTTGTTGCATAGCCATATAAGTTTGCTAGGGTTTCGAAGAAAATGATGAGGACCCCAGCTGATTGCAGGATTGGCTTTCTATGGAGTCCACTCCTTGAAACATTTGACTTCGGACGGAAACATCCTATTAGAGTTGGGCGTTTCAAGATGATATACGACTTCGTGGAAAAACAGGGATTTCTCAATCTTCCCAATGTCCAGGTTATCAATCCTGAACTTTTGCCCGAGGATCTCTTGAGGACTATTCACGCTCAAGACTACATTACAGAGGTACAGAGGATTTCGGAAACTGGTGTTGGGGACATTGATATTGATACACCTGGATTCAAGGACATCTACTTCAATTCAAGAATCGTTTCTGGAGCATCCGTGACAGGTACTAAGGCTGTTTTATCCGGTTCAATTGATCATTTCATCTCTCCCACGGGGGGATTTCATCATGCAAAGTATGAGTGGGGCGGTGGTTTTTGCATCTTTAATGATGTAGCAGCATGCATCTATGAATTAAAACATCAAAGTATTGAGAGAGTCCTCATTGCCGACTTTGATGTACACCATGGCAATGGCACTCAGAAGTACTTCTACAGCGATTCTGGAGTTATGCAAATTTCTTTTCACGAAGACCCAGAATGGATGTATCCTCACGATGGTAATATTGAAGATATCGGAGAAGGTACAGGACTTGGATACAATATCAATATGCACTTTCCAATGGATTCCGGAGATGCAGTCTATAAGTATGCTTTTGATGAGCTGGTCCCACCATTAATTGACCATTACAAGCCTCAGTTTATCATCTTCATTCCTGGTTTTGATGCTCATTACTTGGACCGACTTGCTCACCTCAAGCTTACTACTGACATGATTAGATATGTCACATCAGAGATTCACAGCGCCTCTCATACTTACAGTAACGGGAAGATGGGCGTTGTTACAGGAGGTGGATATCATCCAGACTCACTGTTATGGGGTATTGGTACAGTGATGTCAGAACTTGCAGGAGTTCCCTATGAACCGCCTCCTCAAAAGCCACCTTTCGAGGATAATCAAGAAACTTGGGAAGAAGTGAAATCCAATGTTGCACGAGTTAAGCAATTAGTCTTTTCTGCTCTGGGTATCTAGGATTCATCCAATTTCAGCCATCAAAAAATGTCATATAATGCACGGAAGAATGAAAAGGAGTATTATTGCTCGCTGACTCATCACGGAGAATAGGCAATGCTTGTACAAAAAGATGTATGCAATCCCACAGCATGCAATTTGGAGTGTTTAAATGCCTGCATTCGGATACATGGTCAGAACACTCCTCTTCAGATATTGAAAAATGCAACACCACCGACAATCAATGAGGATAGATGTACTGGTTGCCTAGCCTGTATACGTGCCTGCCCAGTTGATGCAATAGTAGTAAATGATAAACAAAAGACATTAAAAATACCGCAGAAGGAATTGTCGTCAACTAAGATCAACAGTTATCATTCAAATCCATCCTACAGAGTAGGAGATAATTATACTCGTATGTCTGAGGCAGATACGATTTTTGCCCGTGTTCAATTCGATACTGATTTTCAATACTATCATCAGACTGAGTTTTCAGGCGCTGAACACATGATTTCAAAAAACATCCCTGGCTACGAACGTTTTGAACTTGAATTGAGTATCGCTGCTTGGAACCTCTATGACTCTAGACATTCTATTCGACGCCCAGGGATTGGTCTTGACCCTGAAGCAGAGGAATCCGGTGGAAGAACCGATTTGACTCCAGAAGAGTACACAACTATGGTCAAGAAAGCGGCTCGTTTCTTTGGTGCAGATTTAGTTGGCATTGCAGAATTAGACCAGAAGTGGCTGTATACGCATAATCGACGCGGCGAACCCTACAAAGTACCCAAAGAATTCAACCGGACTATAGTGATGGGTATTGAGATGGATTATGATGCTATTGCTACATCTCCAACTTTCACAAGTTCTGCAGCAACAGGACTTGGATATTCAATGATGGCTTTCGTAGAAACCGAGTTGGTTTCATTCATCCAAAGACTTGGTTATAATGCCATGCCATGTGGGAACGATGTAGGTATGAGTGTTCCAATGGCGATTGATGCTGGCCTTGGGCAATACGGTCGCCACGGTCTCGTCATAACAAAATCCTTTGGTCCCCGCATACGAATTGCAAAAATCTTGACCGATTTACCTCTCCTAATAGATTCACCTGATCAAAATTTTTGCAGAGCTGTAATCAGGTTCTGTGAAACTTGTGAAAAGTGTGCGGACAACTGTCCGTCGAATTCAATTCCCTTTGGCAAAGAACAGACTTGGAATGGCAAGACCAAATCCAACAATTCTGGAATTGAGAAATGGTATGTCAATGTTGAAACCTGCTACGGATTCTGGATTGAAAACGGCTCCGAGTGTTCAAACTGCATCCGTTCTTGCCCATACAATAAGAAGAATGGAATTCTTCATAGAACTATCTTATGGGTAATTCAATATCTTCCTTGGTTCAATCGTTTCATCGTTAAATTGGATGATATTGTAGGATATGGGAAGCAACGAGATAAGAATAGATTTTGGAGAAAGTATATGACATAGAAAGGGAATTATTCCCGAAATAATAGCAAGTACCACAATAAACTTTATCGAACGCGAAGATAATGAAAAGAGAGCAATGGAGTATGATGTATTATGCGTAAAACTGCAGGTAAACGCACAAGCAAGAAACCTGCAGATGAAACAAAGATTATGCTAAATGATGGATATGTACTAAGTCGTGGTTTAATCGACGCAATTCTTCGCCTATCGCCTAGCGGAATTGCGATTATTGGTTCTGATTTCATTATCGAGTACATAAGTGATCGCGGTTGTACTATATTTGGGGCGACTCGCGAAGAACTAGTCGGACATGATTTTAGAGATTTCCTACAGAAAGATTCTCTGCGAATGGTTGCAGAGCGATATCAACTTAGAAGAGAAGGTAAAGACGTACCGTCTGTATATCCTTTCCATCTGATTCGTAGCGATGGTGAGGAATTGACCGTGGAGGGTCGAGCTGATATTGTCATTGATCCTGATGGAGTTCAACGGACAATCGCCCACTTCTTGGACATAACGCAGATAGAAAGAGGTCAAGAGCTTCTTGAAGAATCAGAGACCCGATATCAAATTCTAATTGAAACTATGAATGACGGTCTCGTCATCGATGATGGCAATGGTGTTCTCACTTATGCCAATGATGCTTTCTGCAGGATGATTAATAATTCTCAAGAGAATATCATTGGAAAACCCTGGATATCGTTAGTAAAAGATTTGAGTACAGACAGCATAATGGAGAAAATCGCAGATCGCAAAAAAGGCATATCTGAAAGGTATGAGCTAACATGGAGAAGTTCAACTGGAGATTTGGTCCCAACAATCGTTTCTGCGACTCCTCTGTTTGATCGATTTGACAACTTCATTGGCACTTTTGCAATCGTTACAGAGATTAAGGCTCAAAAAGATGCAGAGGAAACTATTCAATTCTATCTGGATCTCTTATCCCATGATGTAGCTAACCAATTACAGGTCATTATGACAAGCACTGGTCTTCTTGATGAGGAAGTGCCACAGTCCTATGTTACGGATGCAAGAAGAGATATTCTGGAAGCTGTAGAACGCTGCAATCGTCTTATAACCAAAGTAAAGAGAGCTGCTCAGATTCGTGAAGTGCCACTATCAAGTATAGATCTAAAGCAGGTTCTCTCCGAGAAGATAAAAGTCCTAGAGAAGGTATATGGTGCTGAAGTACACCTTGAGGGTGTGAAAAAGACAATAATGGTGGAAGCGGACATTCTCCTTGGAGAATTTCTCTGGAATCTATTAGAGAATGCAGCCCGTCATAATCCCACAGATCATAAAGAAGTATGGATTGCTGTGAAGTCAAAAGGCAATTTTATTGAACTTTCCGTAGCTGATAATGGCCCAGGGCTTAGCGATGCCAGAAAGCCAGTGCTCTTCACTGAGCGAAAGTATGGTGGTGGTGTAGGTCTTCGACTAATCCGCCAGATGATACGCAAATATGGTGGCTCAATTGAGGTAAAAGACCGAGTGGATGGTACGCCTAGTGAAGGTTCCAAATTCATTGTTACTTTAAGAAAATCAAAGAAATGATTCATTATCAGATTTTATTCTGTATTCTCTGGTAGAGTCCTTCAAAGAAATCCTTCTTCTTTGTCTTCCCTTCATTTATCTTGAAGAAGTTAGTTCTAATTCCATAAAGTCTACGTTTAACCTGTTGGTAGTCTTTTATGCTTCTCTTTCCAACAGCAGTTTCCAAGACTGTTGTGACTGCCTCTGGAAAGTTATCAATATATTGACACTGCTTCACTTGGATATGAAAAAGTGTGTTCCTTAGTATTTCTGTTCTAGAGATACATCTCTTTTCCATCGCGCACGGTCCCCAGATATGAATCTATGTTATTATTCTAATAAAAGTTCTAATAATACCAACACAGCATCTAGTAATACCGCCCGCACGTTTGGGAATCAGTAGGGTTGAAGTTTTAATAGATGATGTGTACTTATGCGCGAGTCTGGATGAACAATGAGAGTCGCTTCTGTTATTGATGTAAGTCTTGTAGATGTTCCAAAGATACCAGTCACAGTGATATTCACCGCTGGATGCAACATGAACTGCCCTTATTGTCAAAATGCTGAGATTATCCCTCAGACATCAGGTACCCAGATGACCATATCTGATATTGTGAATCGTGTTCGTGGAAATTTTAGCGACGGCTACTGTATCACTGGAGGCGAGCCGACTATTCATAAGGACCTCCCAGATTTATTGAAAGCACTTCGAGATGATGGTGCCAAATATATCAATCTAAACACTCAGGGCTCTGTTCCCGATGTGCTTGAGCGATGCTTGCCCTATCTCGATTCTATTTGGTTTGATATGAAAACTACTCCCGAGCGATACCTTGAAGTTACCCGCGCAAAGACTGATCCTTGGTCTCGTGTTTTGAGAAGTATTAGACTGGTTCTTCAATCAAATGTCGTGTTTTGGCCTCGAACAACATATGTTGGTCGATGGATGCATCCTGATGAGATTGTTAGGATTGCACAATTGCTTGCCAAGCTTGGCTTTGAAGGCGAATATATAATTCAAAACTTCATCAAATCCTCAGGTGTACGAGAACTAGAAATTGTTGAGATTGAAGAACCATCTCGTGAAGAGGTAGAAAAGATAGTTGATGAAATCCCACCTCAGATTTCACTAAGACTAGAATGGCGATAGTTCAAACAGCTAACACACAGACAACCTTTTAAATGAGGCAGAGGTCACCTTGTTTTGACCACGCCAGATTCTAGGTGTTAATCTCCTGGAGTGTTGTCTTATCATGTTTCCAACACAAAGTATGGGCTACGACCGAGCTATCACAGTCTTCAGTCCTGAAGGACGATTATATCAAGTAGAGTATGCTACCGAAGCAGTCCGCCATGGACCCCTTGCAGTTGGAGTCAAAGCTGCGGATGGGGTTGTATTGGCAGGCGAAAAGAGATCTCCTCATGCTTTAGCAGACCTTGACACACTAAAGAAACTCTTGTTGATTGATGATCATGTGGGGTGTGCAATAGCTGGTCTTCATGCAGATGCTAGGAAACTCATTGATCAAGCAAGGATTCAGTCTCAGATAAACCGTCTGAGCTATGACGAACCAATCTCAATACAGTCACTTGTTGTAAATATCTGCGATACTAAACAGCTTCACACACAATATGGCGGCGCTCGTCCATTCGGGGTTTCTTTACTAGTCGCAGGTGTTGATGATAATGGTCCCCAGCTTTACACAACTGATCCATCTGGCTCATTTTGGGGCTGGAAAGCAGCAGCTATTGGGAAAGAATCTGATGTTGTCCGTGATTTCTTCAGCGAGAATTATAAAGAGAACCTAAAACTCGATGCTGCACTAAATCTCGCTCTTAAAGGTCTCTTGCGATCAGAGGACCTCGCATCATTGGATGCGAAGGAGAAATCAAAGACAATTGAAATTGGACAGATTAGTACCACCGACAAACTCTTTCGTATTTTGCCGCAAGATGAAGTTGAAACAATTCTTGCAGCATTATAATCCTCGATTAAGAGAACTCTTGTTGATAACTAGACTATTGGCTGGATTGTTCAACAAGTCTATTGACAATTAGTCCTGCTACATCAATCCCTGTAACTCTCGATAGTGCACTCCATGAAGGAGCCGCATTTGCCTCGATTACGCACGGTCCCTCTTGGGTCTCAATGATATCCACACCTGTGTAATCAAGATTCAAGATCTCTGCTGTTTTTATTGCACATTCCTCATAATCTGGACTTAGCTTCATTACTTCAGCTTCTCCTCCTCCATGAACATTGGTTCGCCATTCTCCATCAATGCCGCTTGGAACATAGCGATACATCGCACCGATTACTTTTCCTCCAATGACAAATGCTCTAATGTCTCTATTCGGCTTCTCTATCATTTCTTGAACATAGAGAACTTGACCAAGTTGATGTATGAATTTCATCGCACGGTATGTCAATTCTCTATGTTCTGCGCGAATTGAGCCCATTCCTCTAGCCCCAATTAGAGGTTTGATAACAACATCACCCACTTCATCTACAAAATTGATTGCAGCCTCAAGGTTCTCTCCGATGAAAGTTCTTGGCACTCTAATTCCAGCTTTATGCAAGGCCGTCAGGGTGGCATACTTGTCCTTTGCTCGTCGAAACGAATACGCAGGATTCATCACATAAATTCCAGCATCTTCAAAATGCTCTAACAAACTTATTCTGAATGTGATTTGGTCGCCAGTTCCGAAACCAATTGTTCGTACTAAGACACCATCCATATGTGTTAAATTCTCTTCATCTAAGTATGTGAACTTGCTGGGGATTTGGGCTGATATATCAGGCAATCGAAATGGCTTTGGCTCATGCCCCCTTGACTTAATAGCTTCAATAAGGCTTGCAGTTGCCCAGTTGTTGATATTTTCGTGATAGACCACTCCAAAGAGACGACCTGACATATGATTCACTCCTTTACTTCAGTTCTAAAAGGAATACCACTTAGTTAAAAGAGCTATCCAGCAGACAAGGTAATTAGGTCACAAACCAAATGATTCATTGGATGCGTGCATCGTTTCATGATCAACCAAATCGTCGAGCTTGCCAAGGAGCTTTCGAATGAAAGACGAAAGGACCCTGAGCTTGTTTCTCGTATGGAACTTGCGGCACATGGGCAATTTCCACGCTTCTTATTGATTTCTCCAATTGATAGAAGTTCACAAGACTTGCAGCTATTTGACATGGTAATGGGAGATGCTTTTCATGGTACACGTGTTCCAAGAATGCCACTCTATCCACCTGATAAGGCTCCATTCCTTTTTGGAGGTCCCGCCGCCTATAATAGAGGATTTTCTAATGAGCGTGGAGTTATTCTGACATTCGAGCTGGATGAACCTGAGGCCATAATAAAAGATACACTAGACAATCTTGTGCTTCATCCTGATGTGAAAGGTATCCCGATTCTCGTATTTCGAGTTGATTATGAACTTGGACGAGCACGAATCATTCCACATGGCAAAGGGCGTAATTATGAGGCTGAGAACTATTTGCTTGGTCACCTGCGCAAGCCTGACAAAGTAGATACAGATACTCTTGTATTAATCTGCTCAGATTCACGAGTGCATCCACCTGAAACTCCAAGTGGACTTCCAATGGCAATCCTGACTCTTGCAGGATATATCCCAAGATATACTGGTTCTGATGATGAAACGCACCAACTTAACGAATTCTTCAGTGAGTGGCTATCAACAAGTTCTTCGTCAAAACACATTCTAATTGTTGCTCACGGTAACTTTGAGGGTGAGGGTCATTCTTGCGGTGCTGCGCAGGAATCTCTTGACCCGACAAATGTCAAGAACTCTTTTCTTCGTTATGTCGTTTCAGAACTCCAATTGGTTGCTACGCAGTATGAAAACCACATATTAAAGAGTGCAGAAGAGCGAGCCAAAACAATCTCTCTATCAATCAGGGAGCATCTAATTTCCTATCCAGCTGTGAAAGAATTCGCAGATACAAATCCAAGCGATTTCATTGACATCTTACTAATGGATACCATATCGAATACTCTTACGAATGCAGATATCTGACCTATGTGATTAGTTCCGTATAGGAAACTATCAGATCTCTATACGATTCAAAATCTAAAACGAACGAGTTGAATTTGAACACAGGGACAACGGGCACACCCTCGTGTAATTCGACTTCTTCTACCAACCATGTCACTATTATGGGGACAAATTCGTATTGTCCTTGAATTTCTGCTTTCATCTTCCTAGATAGATGATCGCTTTGGTTCACAAGTTTCTTTGTTCTTACCTTCTGTTTCTCGACGGCTGTCCGCAATGAGGACGATTTTCCACCTCGAACCCCCCACATCTTTGCATCTATTGCAAAAACAAGTCTTCCTCGGACTCCAATTACATCTATCTCCATGCCTCTTTCAAAGGAATTTCCCTTTCTGCGGTAGCTTTCGATACAGCGGAATCCATTCTCAACTAAAATACCAGCTATTAAACCCTCGAAATCTTTCCATGTTAGAAAACTAATCACTTCTGATATTTCCATGCCTTTTTCTACTGCAGCCATTGCCAGATCGATTCTCTTTTCACGATCAACAACAATCACACCATCCTTGTCACCATAAACACCCAAATGCTCCAAGATATCTCTCTTGAATCCATTCTGTCCGGTAATAATTCCATTCTCTTTTGCTTCTCTAAGTATCTCTATTATGGTGTTGTTGAAATCCCGCTTCATCTCACTCCTTCTCTATCGAGTTAGTTTATAACCCCAGTTGGTGACAGTATTTTAGGTGGGTTCATGTCAGAGGCTGAAGAAGGTTGGCAGAGAGTTCTGAAAGCATTTGATGAGTGGATATACTACGAGTCATCAGAATTTGGACCCTATACTGGTTACTTCTCACTTGAGAATCTTCGAGACCTGACTCATGGTGAGCGGATAGGCTGGATGCATTCCATGTACGATGAGCTCATCCCTGGTCGTGTAGAGAAATGTAGAGATGCTGCAATTGCATTTGAAGACTTTATGCCTTTCATGCCGGATCCTGACACCCGTGATGTTGTACAATCAATGATAGACCTGACTCAGGTCATCGAAGAAGCAATGCTGTCCATGAGTGATACAATTCAAACCTTAAGAGAGGAGTATGAATCAGGAGGCTTTGATGAGTTAGTCCCGTACTTGTCAGATTTAGCGGATATTGAAGAAAACATCCGCCACCACATGAGTCTGTTCAGTCAAGGTTTTACAAAGCTTCGAGGTATGGGCTTAGAAATGCCTGATATGGAATCTTGAATTTATATCAAAGAGGGTGTAGCAAAACTTAAGACGATACACTAGTCATGCTTTTTGACCCAAAAATAAACTGAGGTGAAAATCGCAATGGGTACTGAAACATCACACTCTGCCCATCAATATCGGGTCTCAAACACGAAAGGTGACTGCCAAATTAAGGCAGGTGAACGTGTTCTCGAGTGACCGTAAGGTCTCCTCAACTAATTATAGCAGTCTTGTAGCAACTCTCTTGCAATTAGCAAATGCCAGACTGAGTGATACTCAGAAGGCTGTTCTGATGATGGCTCACAGACTTCTAAAACACGAAAACCTGACTGTCACAGCACTAGCAGATCAAGTTTCTCGAAGGTCTGCTGTCCCTTATAGTACCGTGAAGTGGAATCTAAGGTCTCTAAAAGAGATGGGTTTACTGAAGGGTGGCGACATGTGCTGCAAAGGAGAAAAAGCTCGCTTGACGTATGAGGCTCAGATGATAGCAGACTATTTTGAGAGAAATCACTAGACCTGAGGGGGCTTTGTTTGCCCCCTATTCTTTATTTTTGGGGTTCGCAAGAAGAAACAAGGTGCATCCCTGCTCTCAATCGATACTGCTAGGCTTTACATACCGACATCATCGAATCTTCTTCTTGAACAGTTCCCAAGCGGATGGCAAGAGTAGCTTTGCGCCATTGAGGCTGTTGCTGGCACTAAGGACAACATCCACTACACGCCCTTGACCTGAATCAAGGGTTCCCAGATTCCATTGCAGCGCAGTGGCGATGTCTTTAGGTCCATATCTGAGGTTCTTGCTGAGGTCGGTTGATTCTTCATCAATCCTGATTTGGGTTGGAGAACTGATCTCCCAAGCATCAGGTTCTGGTCTGGATGTCATAGCCACACACAGCGGGTTATTATCACATGCATACATGATGCCGGATTCTGGATCATAGGTTCCAACATCATCCTTGTAGCTCGCAGGACCACCAACATCGAGATCCATGATATAATAGAGTTTCAGGTTCTCAATGGGCATCTTGCCAAGGTTTGTTGCAGAGTAACGAACCAGCAGGATCGGAGTGTTATGGCTCCACGCCTTAATATCTGATTGGACCTTGGGAGAATCACTCTCAGATGGAGAATGACTAAGAACTAGATGCAATCCTCCTTTCCCCGACTCAACTCTAACGAGAGAGATAGTTGAACTCTCGGTAGAGCTCGCCTTGTAGACAATATTGTCTGCAACATAGGTGAGCCAAAACCCACCTTTATAGTCCGCAGGATTTCGGAGTAGTAACTGTTCTTTACCCGAGGTATCGATCAGACTGAGGCGTTTGATGTAGAAACCAAGGCGACCTTTTCCTCAGGATGAACACTCTACAGCGTATGAGATATCCAGCCTTGGGCTACGATTGCCGGTTTCAAGGATTTCAGACATGACCGATCACTGTACCAATGCAGAGTGAACAGTAACCTCCTGCGATATAAATCTCAGTATACGTTTAAGACATAGAGAATTCTTGGACATCTTCTCTCCTTTCATAAAGTTGATAAACTCGTTGCAGGAATCAGCCAGTTATCTGGGTAGGTCATACCAATGACAAATCTTACAGTAGACCAGCTCCAAAAATGGTACAGAAAACAGCTCACGAAAAAATCGGGTGAGTTTGTCAAACAAGCCGAGAGAAGCTATAAAGTTGTTGAACGTGCTCTGAAAGATGTACAAGAAATGGTGAAGGCTTTCGAAAGTGACGGGGAGGATGATCCAGAATCTTCTGGGATTGCTGCTAGGTTTGGTTTAAAGCTCAAAGAGATCGTGTCTGATTTCTATGTAGAGAAAGAAATCACGTACGAGAGTACAGAAGCTATGCAGGGTGAAATCCAGAGATTCATCCAGGAACTTTGGGGAGCCGGCGCCAGATGGATCAAAAGAATGGACAAGCGTCATAAAACAACCATAAAGGCTCTTGATGAAGCCATGAAGGAACTGGCAAAAGAGATGAAGCGTATTGGCAAGCTTCTCTATGATTATGCTTGGGTTAAAGATTTAGAACGTATAGGTGGTCGCATTACTACACTCCATGACCTCACCTTTAGCAAGGATGTTTTTGAAGAACAAATCAAAACCGTGCTTTTGAAGATACAGACTGCTGAGAATGACTATCAGAATGCAAAACGTGCCAATGATGAGTTTGTTGAAATGTCTAATGTTGCAGATTTGCTTAATTTGGATGAGCAAGCTGAACGTATATCGAGTCTACTTAGAATGAAATTGAATCCACTAAAGAAACAAGTGAAGAAATTCCTGCAAGTTGATACTGGAGTTCGTATTGGACCTGCTGGTCAAATTGCCCTAAACGAATATTTCGATGATCCATATGCTGCAATAGCCAAGGAGGCTGATGGATATCCAGGACTGCTTGAAGGTCTCAGAGGCGTTCAAGAAGCAATTGAAAGAAACAAATTGGATCTGAAAGACAGACTCGGGAGACGTGCAATTGAAGAAATCGAGGCAATTAGCAAGGGTGGGCTACAAGATTTTCAAACCCAAGCAAAGAGCATTGAAGAGAAACGTCGCACATATGCTGGTTCTGATGTATACAAGAAGAGTGAGGAGCTGCAGACCGCACTCAATGAAGCTTACAAAAATTTGGAGTATCATAGGAATGATTTACTTCGAATCCGAGATGATTTAGAACGCCAGATTACAAAAGTAAACGAGTTCAAAACGCGAATTGAAACAGAGATACTAGCGGCTTTTAGTGAAAAAGTCACGATAGACCTTGAGGTTTCCCTTGAACCGCTTCTCAAAATGTGTACTTTAGAGTAAGTGAAGGTCGAACACTTTGCGCGTATTAGTTACATCCGAGAAAGATATTGCCAGTCAAACAATCAAGAGCGTTCTAGAAAAGGAATATGGCTTTTCTTTAACCGGTGAAACCTTTGAAAACAATCCAATCCTTTCATTTGATGATGCTACAATTCTCATCACAACCAATCGCGATATGATATTCTGCGACCATCTTGAGGAGCATTTCGATGCTGAGGCATTCATTTTCTGTTCGCGCCATCGGGCTGAGTCTGCAAGACCATCACTGCTTGTCCATAGTACAGGAAATCTTGGGTCTGAAGCACTCTTTGGTGGCAATCCCTATGAGGTTTCGATTTCAGCTCCTTCATTAGTAGCTGCAGCTTTGAAACGGCTTACAATTGAACGGAGTGAAAGGAATCTAAATGACTTCGATGTTTCGCTTGAAGTCACTCATCACGGACCCACTTCGATGACAGTTCCTCTAGTGTTTGTTGAGCTAGGCAGTACTGAGGAATACTGGATTCATAAGGAAGGTGCACAAGCTGTAGCTGCTGCTATTATGGATTGTACCAGGGAACCACTCCCTGCAGAATCAGCTATAGGTTTTGGCGGCATGCATTATGCTAGTAAGTTCAACAAACTAGTGCTCGAAAAGGAGTATAAGATAGGTCATATTGCTCCAAAATATTCCATTAACGAATTGACATTGGAAATCGTAGAGCAGATGATGACCCGAACAACAGGAAAAGTGACAAAGGCAATTGTTGATTGGAAAGGAATGAATGCTGAAAACAAAGAGCATGTATTTCCACTTCTTGATGAGTTAAATCTTGAAATTGTACGTGATAAGGATACATAATTCATGTTGGTATTCGCCTGAAATGCTATTATAGTGTTTTTTACAGGTTTCATTACATTCCCGAAAGGCTAATTACGCTCCTTTGATAAATCGCAAATCAACTTCATCTAGTTGGGGATATTATGGGCTCTGAAGACAACGCAGACATCGGAGAAATCCTAGAGAAAGTTGGCGAGCTAACTGAAGAACTCGCTAGCCTACGTAAGGACTTAGATGCATTAAACTCGGTGCCAGATATCGCTGAGAAGATTGAAACAATTAGCTCAGAGATTGAGGGATTAAAATCATCTATAGAACCTTTGGAGAAAATTGACAATCTTGAATCATCTCTGGATGAAATCAAGACGGTTATTGAAGAAGTGAAGGAATCCAAGAGTTCTGAAGAGCTGACTGAGAAGATTGACGGGCTCACAAGTTCATTGAATGAGGTAAGTGAATCAGTTCGTGAAATCAATGAGTCAAAAGAAACAGAAGTCATAATCAAGAAAATTGATGATATTCTACTTGGAATGTCTGAAGTTGAGGTCATCTCCAAGAAATTAGACGATCTCCAAGGATACATCGCTGGTCTGTCAGGTATTGAAGAGAAATTCGAAGAACTGTCAACCGCTTTTCAAGAGACCCAAGAGATTGTAGGAATTATTGTTCGACAGCTTGATGATATTGAGCGTAAGTACAACCTCTCCGTTGAAAGAATAAATGAAACAGCTGATTTAGTATCTAAAATCGCTGAAGGTGCCATATCAACTCAAATAAAATCTACTGAAAAGAAAACATCAAAGAACACAGAGGATGAATTAATCCCAGAGCCTCAGAAGAAGTCTCCGATATCCAAAGCTAGTCTTCCATCAACAATTGACTCATTAATGGATCGTTTACTTGGTCTCGTTAATCCGCAAACCGAGGCTAGCGACATGGCTGAGGCGTTAGAAGAGGTTCGGGATCAATTGACATCAATGATTCAAGGCCACACGCCTGTTCTGTTTCAATTTGGTAAAAAAGCAAGAGAGCTCAAATCATACCCCCCCACAGCTACTCTCAATGAGAATGATATTGCGGGTTTGAACAAAGACATCAAATCTTGGACAAGCAAGCTAAAGGAGATTGCAAAGAACTCCTAGGAACATCTTCTATTTCATGCGTACTTGTCCAAACATGCCAACACGACTCAACTCTGCCTATTTCTGAGCCATAGGTTTATCTCTAAAATTCACAATTGCGCAATTAGACATGCCTACGGTGAAAATCAATCACCTATGCAGTCGTAGCTCCTAGGTTCAGAATCTTTCACCATCTAGATGGACGGTAGCAGTAATGGAATTAACAAAGCATAATGATGAACTTCAACAGAGAATGCAGCTTCTTGATAAGCCAGCTGACCAACAACTGGCAAAAGAGCTTATGGATCTACATCAAAAGAAATGTACCGAATGTCAAGAGGACAGGCTTAGATGCGCGACTCGTCCTGCATGTATGAACCGCAACTTTCTCAATGCTCTTATTGAAATTGGCGTTGAAGTTAATGATTTGCCCAACTTTTGTTACAGCCAAAATCTTGAGCAGATACGGAGATATGTATTAGAGAAGAAAGGGCGAAAGATGGTGGATAGGCGGCTTCCAATAAAGGACCTTCTACAGACACTTGGTATTAGCTCTATCAGACATTTTACTACCAAGTATAAGAAAGAATGGACTAATTTCTCTTCAGTTCATGAAGGCAACATAATGCTCGTAGCAGGAGATAGCCTACTATTTCGCTTCGATTTTGCTCGTGGTATAGCAACAGTAAATCCTACAAAGGATAGAATCAAGACATTCAATGTCTTTAAGCTGTATTGCGAACTGTTCTCAGAGAGATACCAAGTCAAGTCAACAGTAAAAGATTTGACTCCAAATTGGTGGATTCTCTCAGTTATTGCAGATGAACCCGACTCTACAGCCTTTAGGGCTCTTCAGAAGAGTGAGATTGCAAGTGCCTTCGAAGCGATATATATCAAAGAAACTGAAGGGACAGTTCAGCTGCAGATTGAAGTCATTCTTGATTCTGATGATAAGTATCTAGAGGCTGAATTCCTAAATGAGTTGTTTGTGAAAGTATCTAAGATCTGCAATTGAAAGTGCGATTTCACCAAAACAGCTCGAATATACATATACTGCGGCGGGATGCGCAAATGAGTGATGATACAGTAAGTAAATCGGTGCCTATCCTCAGGGATAACCTTGGATTAACCGAGGCTGAGGTCAAGGCAATCGTGCCAATCTATCTGGGTGGCAACATGACCGCTGGAGGAGTGGCTCTTCTTTCAGGAGAAAAACTCGCAACGGTTCAGAGAACTCTTGGTCGTCTTGTTAGCAAAGGACTGATCAAGCAAATTGATGGAATTGTACCAGTGTACAGAGCTCTTTCACCAAGTATGGCTCTATCTGGTACTCTCGCAGATTCTCTTAGTGGTGTGACAGGACTTACAGATGAATCTGAGAAGTTATTCTCCTCCAGAATAACTGAAATCGAATCTGTGGTCGATGGCATTATCACTTCACAAACCAAGTCTCTTGAGGAACTAAAATCAGCTCTCACATCATATGAGAATCAAGTTCTTGATTTAGTAACAAAGCAGATTGAGAATGTTGCGACAACTGCGACACAAACCATGACTGGATTTTCAGATGAGATTGAGCTCGCGATGAATGGTATGGATACATTTCTTGATGAGAGCCTAGGCTCAAAATTACTTGAGCTACAAGCGGAAATAGATAAGGCTCAGATTGCAATGGCGAAGGATCTGAAAGCGCAGGTTCGTGAATTTGATAAATGGATAAAGAACGAGCGCAAAGGAACATTAGGTTCTGTTGGAGAGTTTGAAGCGAAATCTTCAGCACTTGTCGAATCTGCAAAAAATGCTGTCTCGTCCGCGCTCACAAAGTCATCAGAGCTAATCCAGAGTCTTGTACGCGAGATTTCAGGAATTTTAACATCTCTGGCATCTGCCGCTTCCGATAATGGACTTGCTGTAATTAATGAGGTATCCACTGAGATATCACAAATGCTCAACCATCTCGATAGCGAGTTGGGGCAAGCATATCTCACAGGTCAAGAATCACTCAAGGAGGTCATTGCTCAGGCACGTATCATCTCAAAAGAATATAGCGAGTTTGCGAAAAGCAGGATTGATGCAGCAATAGAGATTGCAGACTCTGCTAGTGACGTTGTTGATGACTGGAAGAACGAGGTTTCTGGATTCATGGACGTTGCATCCCAATCTGTGACATCCCAGCTAGACCAAGTTGCTTCCACTGATGCATCATACCTCGAACAAATGAAAAACTCATTAACATCACACATCGAGAGAGTCAATACGTCATTGATGGATGAATACAAGGCAATCTCTTCACTAGCTACAGTCCTTGGTGGTGATTCTGAAACAATATTGACTGAGACTCGTTCGATGATGCTTGATCTTCTTCAGTCACAGAATGTTGTTGAACAGAATGATTGCGATGCTGTTGTAGAGAAACTCCATGCGGAACTCGAAAAATGGGTCGGTGATACAGTCACATCTATAGAGAAGAAATTGAAAGACACGGCTAAAGATGTAACAACAATTCTAGACACAGAAACGACAGAGCTGAACTCTATCTCTGAAGCGATGAATAGTCGGTTGAAATCAGCTTTCAATTCAGTCATTAAGAGTACAAATACAAAGAATGAAACTTTGTTAACATCTGTAAAGAAGACGACACATGACTTTGAAAATGGCATTGGTCAAAGTCTTGATGAGTTAATTACTAGTTTCACATCAGCAACAGAAAAGCAAGTACGTGAGTCAAAAGAGTTGTATGAGGGATTGCGAGAACGCCTGGATAATCGGATGTCCCAATCTATAGCAACCATTAGCTCACAGGCTGATAGAGTTCAGAAGGATATCACTAATACAATACTCGAGCAAACAACTAGGATTGACCAACACACTCTCGGAATAAAGGAAGAATTTCATAATAGGTTAGAAGATATTACAACTCAGTTCATCTCCCTCACGCAGGGTTTAGAGGCTACATTCAATGGGCTTCTCTCTTCTCAGACCATGGAAGCACGAGATATTATTGCATCTACGCATTCAGAGTTCCGAACTACATTAAAGAATGAGGTAACAACTCTCAAGGATGATTCACTGAAGATTCAGAAAGAGTACTCGACTGAGATTGCGCTTAAAATTGATGACGTTGCCTCCACAGTCGCTGCTGTTAAGAAGGCTCTAAATGAACTTTCGGTGCAGAAACGCTTTGAGATTTCTGAAAATATGGCAAAAACACTCACAAATCTTGAGTCTTCTATCAGAAGTACAGAAGAGAGTCTAAGAGATATAGAATCGGGCACTGTTGATCAGTTTATTGAAAATATGGAACAAGTATCTCAAGAATTCAAGGTCAGTGTTAATGGAGCGCGTGACAATATCTCAGGGCGGCTAGATAATGTGAAAGATATTGTCGCAGCATCTCTTGAGAAGAGCTCAGCTGGGGGAAAGATTGTTGTTGATGGATTTGTAGCCCAACAAAAGGACCGCAAACAACGGTTCCTTGCTGATACGAGCAAGAAAATGAACCGACTTGCTACGAAAAGGGCAAAGGACTCAGCAGCCTCCATTGAAGCATTTCAGACACAGCTCTCCGAGAATCAAACAGGTGGAGTCAAAGATCGAAATATTGCGAAGGAAGAAGTACTGGCAACAGTGGAAACAAGGCGATCAGAAGTGGCTAATGCCTTTGATGCAGCAGCTGTATGGGTTGATTCTTCTGTATCCAATGTGGCAACATCTCTAGAAGCATTCGGCAGTAAATTGAAGAACGAGCTCATCATTATGCAGAAAGGTCTACAGAAGGCAGCTAATGAAGTTGCGTTGGCGATTCAGGAACGTGGCGAAACTGATATGGATAGTTTCCAGGAAATTGCTACATCTTTGATACAAAATGCTGAATCGATTGTAACTGCGCGCCTAAATGAATTTGGCGACAGCTGTTCAGATGCTCTAACGAAGAGCAATGACTCCTTCACCACTATGCCGACAAGAATGAGTGAAGAACTTGAGAACATGGAAACAGAGATAGCTCAGAGAAACTTACAGGATTATGGAACAATCACTACAGATCTATCTACATCTTTTACAGAATGCATACGAACTGCAGAATCAATATCTGAAGGATTCAAGAACCTTATTGAGAATGCTTCAATAGCTCTAACAAATCATCGTGATGAGGTATTTGACCAAGTTCAGAAAAGTGCAGAGTTGTCAAACCAGTATGCCTCCCGCAAGTTCGAAACGACTGGTCTGGATCTCAAGACTCATTTAAGCAGTGATACATCGAATTTTCTAGAGAAAACGAGGCTAGCGCTTGCAGCAAAGAACAAGGAAATCACGGATTCTGTAACTGAAACAATCAATACAATCAATAAAGAGACCTCCGGTTTGAAACAGAACCGAAATCGGGCGCTCTCTTCGCATGGAGAATTTGGCGAGAAGACACTCAGAAGATGGTCGGTGGAACAGAAAGACAATATGTCTTCATTGAACGATAGGATACATAGTGCAATTGTGGGAATAACCGACAATACCAAGGCAACTATAGAGGTACTCAATGCTATCCATAGTATTGGAGATGAGATGATTAAAGACCCATCAAAAAGAACTTGGTACATATCTGGGAAAGAGGAAGCATGCGCTCATATTATAGATATGGCAGATAGAGCTACAGACTCTATTGTAATCTCCATCATCGATCCCAATTGCCTAGACTATAAGAAGTTGGCTAAGGTCAAACAACCAAAACGTAAGGTGCTCATTGTTCCTGAAACCGAAGAACTTGATCCGAATCTATCATCCCTAGAAGGCTGGCGGGTATGGGAAACTAGGACCCCAATGTTCCTATCAATAATAGACGATAGTGAGCTATTGGTCGGTGGTGCAACAGCAACAGATGACCTTATCGCTTTGATATCGAAAGATGAAACATATCTTAGACTGTATCACGATATTCTTGGCCCGCGGTTAGTGAGAGGAAGAGTGACCTAGAATTCAATGGCATAGATGATGGCGTCTTCAACATCATAGTATCCCTTCACTCTATCGACAGCCACCATCCCTGCCCTACTATAGAGACTTCTAGCTTCTTGATTACTCTCACGAACCTCTAGCTCACATGTCCTCATCCCTGCGTCCCGCATTCTGTTGAGCGCATGGTTAAGTATCAAACTTCCATTTCCTCTACAGCGTTCATCCTCACGGATTGCTAAGTTGAGTATATGCCCATGCTCTTCATATACCGATTCTTCCCAAATGACATACCCAATAACATAGCTCTGACGCGCTAATACCTTCATTATAATAAAGACGTCGTCATCTACTTGAAATCTCCCCTTGGTAATTGTAATCCGAAGGAATATCTCTTGACTCCACGGAATTGGAAAGCAATTCTTTTCTATTTCAATAATCTGAACCAGGTCATCAATAACGGGTTGCCGTATGTCAAGATCTGTCATGAATATGTTCCTTCGTGATATATCAAATTCTCTCAGTTTATCCATCATTCTGTTCAACCGGATTACCACAGAATGGACAGAATGTTGAATTGATTGGTATTGGTTTTGAGCAATATGCACAACATGAGCCTACTAGAATAAAGGAGTTCTGTTCATTCAAATCAGACTGAGAATCTGTCTGTAGAACAGCTATTGATAGGAACCGTAGAATTATGATAGTAAAGACTAGGACAAATGTAATTGTGATTGCAAAACCGAGAACACCTGAACCTCCAAAGAAGAAAGGAAAAACGAAGAACACTCCACTCTCAACTGATTTACTAGTAGACCAAAGCAGAAAGATTCCAAGTATAATAAATAGGAATCCCAATGGAAGTAGATTTTGTCGCCATTGCAAAGGCGTTCGAATCCTCCAATAGCTGTTAGATCATTCCGCGGTCCTTCATCTGCTCAATAATCTGGTTGTACTTTTGATCATTACTGATCATTTCATTAACCTGTGCTTCTAGCGAATGTGAACCTGGTAAGACTAACACGTTGATTTTGCTACTAGGATATACGGACTCCAATCGATGTCTTATCAAGATACCAATTAATCCTCCCATAGGACAATATGGAACTGTAGGTTTAAACCTGACACTGATTGAGTCTTCATCAACCTCAATATACTCTTGTTTTACAATTGACATTTGTGGGTCTGTAATTGATATAGGATGTTCTGGATCCATGACAGGTTCTAATGATTTGAAGACTTCATCGACTGTTGCCAATTTATTTTCCCATTTTATGGCCCTCTAGCAACCGCTTAATAATCTATGGCTTCAACTATCCATTTTCATCCATTAGACTCATTAATATTTGTGGGCACAAGGTATATCTGAATAATGCAGTTTCTTTATCTATTATCATACTAATTTCATATCGAGAAACTGATTTGCCAATGGGAGTACCGGGAGCAATGACGCCTGCAAAAAAGAAAGATGGTAAAAAAATAAGGAAGTATCTATTCAAGATAACAGTAATCGGTCCTGATGACAAGCTTCTCATGGATGTACTCTCAATATTTGACGATCCTGTTGTTGCAGTAGATGGGATTCGAATAGGATCCACCGAAGTTGATTTTGACACCTCTGAAGTGCATGCAGTTTTTATGTCTCCCCGGCACTCTGCTCTTGACATACTTCTCACCTTGACGTACAAAGGAGCAAGTGGTGCCATTATTGTACTTAGAGAACCTGATCCGGAATTAGAAACTCTCTATCGTAATGAAATTCGGGAGAATCTCGGTGCTGAAATACCAACCCGTATCGTGACTGTGAGCTCTACGATGGATAAATTCAAGCAGACTGAAATTGAACATATCTTTGATGAAGTCGTAGCTGAGATCTTGGAACGAAAGACCAAGAAAGAGAAGTAGTACAAACCTTTTTTTCAATTCTATCATCCTCTCAGCTTGGTGTCTTTAGTGAGCTCAGATAATAAACGAACAGACGAATATTGGATGGGCGTGCGTGATGCACTGAGAATGGTAGATAGCTTCAACAAATGGGCTGCAAGAAATCCCGGACGTGCGAAGAGTCTTGAAGACTTCATTCATGATGGACTTATTGCTGCCGCAAAACGGTGTGAGTCCTGTTTACGTGAAAAACTAGGTCTCTCTTTCGTCAGAGATGATGAAGAAGATGAGATTCCAGATTCTCTTGAGTCCACGGAACCTGAAGTCGAACCACCCTCTGGTTATGAGTCTACAATGACGGATGACAATGAAGAGCCAATTGACTCTGTCCCTGATAAAACATATGAGATTGCTATAGAGTCTAAAGACTATGATTCATCTCAAGAAATAACCATTGAAACAGATGAATCCCCTATTTCAATTGATGCAGTTGAAAGACTAGGAGACGAGCCCATAGAGGATTTTGTCATGGATGGACCACAACGTGATTTCACAACTGATTTTGTTCTTGTAGAGCCACCACCTCTCGTGATTGACACCGATGAACAACAATCAGTAGATGAAGAACAATTTGAAGGATCAGACCTTGAAGAACTCGAAGATCTAGAAGAAATAACTTCAGAACCAGAAGTTGCTGAGAAGCGCTCCGGATTTACTTGGTCTGAATACGAGGCTGCGGTAACTCCTACCTCTGAGCCCGAACCTCCAGATACAGAACTTGATGAATATATGACAGCTGATGATGATAACTTTAAAGAACCGTTAGATGAGGATAATGATTCATTTACCGAGGAATCACTTGATGCGCCCCCGGAGCCGTCTGAATCACCTGAAGTTTGGAGCACCTCTAAAGAGTCATCTATGGGTGGGGAAGAGAATCTAGAAGAATTCACTGAGGACGAGGATGAAGGCTTGTTCCCTGAGATGGATGACACTATAGCTGAAGAATCAGAAGAGGTACAACACTCAATCACTAAGCCTCCAGCTCCACCACCGCCTCCTGAGAGCGAGGAAGATGAAGAAGAGCGAAAACGCAGAGCCCGAAGGTTGTTCTTTGGAGCTTAATGTATGCCTTTGAGAACTCCTTCGTAAAGGTGTACTGCATCATCTGCAGTATTGACTCCTTTAATAATGGCTGAACCTGAAGTCATAAGTGTGATTCTGGATCCCGATGGTTTCTGTATAACAAGAAATTTCTTGCCAATTGTCAATTTGTCCTGAGAATCCTGATTTCTTGCAATATTCTCCAGATTCAAATTCATAATGGTAGGTGGAGAGATATTGAAGCTCTGAGAACATAGGGTGTGTACTGTGATGCCATCTCCTTCTTTCTTCATAACAATTCTTGATTGTGAACACTGTGGACAATTAGCAACACGACCTATGTCAAAGAAATCAAAACTGAGTGAGGCGGAATCAATTGTCATGAGACGATTGGCAAGAATAGGTGGAATTCCTGTTGCCAGGCGGATAGCTTCATTTACCTCCACAGATGCAGCAAGAGAAAGGAGGGTCGGCGAAACTCCAACTTGCGCACATGTGTTATCCGGATTATCTTCTGCATCTCCCATGAGGCAATGCAAGCAACCTGTTTTACTCGGAATAAAGGTTGAGAGGTTTGCATAGTATTCTACTGCTCCTGCAAAGATATATGGTATTTTCAGTTCTAGACTTGCTTTATTGACAGATCGACGAGTCTTGAATGAATCAAGCCCATCTATAATAATGTCAGTTCCTTTCAATAGCTCGATTGCATTTTCCTCTTTGATTGAAACCGCTAAAGGCTCAAATTCCACTTCCGGGTTCATCAACGCTAGATTGGCAGCCGCAACAAGAGCTTTAGGTTCTCCTATATCTTCCGTGTTGTAGATAGTCTGTCTCTGAATATTAGAAAGCTCAACAATATCCCTGTCGATTATCCTAATAGTTCCAAAACCAATTGCTGTTAGTAGCCGAAGTGCCGGACTTCCTAGTCCCCCTGCTCCTACAACTGTGACATTAGTTTTCATGATTTTTTGCATGTCCTTCTCAGTGAAGTCCCTCAGAGCGAGCATACGAGAATATCTCTCTCTTTGATTATCTGATAGTTTCATTTCACTGGCTTTAGATACAAAGCACTCACTTAAAGCCTTGGACAACTACATCAATCAACATGAAGTACACATCTGAGGTTTCAATTGGTTTACGCAGAAATCCTATGGAGGCGTTAGAAGTCGCCCTCTCAAAACTTACATCTCCTTTGGATATCCCCAAGAGATTAGCACGTGTGCTGATTAAACCATCGATATACGATCCCAAGCTAGTTGGAAACACAAGTGTTAGTGTTGTGAGAGCTGTTCTCGGAGCATTCAAGAATCTCGGTTCTGCTTCAATAGTTGAGAGTGATAATCCTCTAAGAAGAACTACTGATGCTTTTCATCATATGGGATATACTGCACTTTCAAATTCAGATGTTACGCTAGTCAATCTCTCTGAACTTCCCACATCCATTGTAAAGATGCCAGGATACTTTTTTCAAAGGCACAGCATGCCATCCATTCTTACAGAACCTAACTTCTTCATCAATATACCAACAGTAAAAATTGACCCTGAAATCCGTGCAATTGGGGCTGGCATAAAGAATCTTCTTGGTTTGATTCCAGAGATTGATAAAAGTATATACCACGAAAGAATGGATGATGTTCTATTGGACCTCCTATCAGTCTATCCACCACAACTTACTGTTGTCGACCTTACATCATTGGTAATAGGTAAACGGGAAGATAAAATCACAAAAAAGATTGGTGCAATTATTGTTGGCCTGAATCCAGTTGCAGTAGATTCATTCTGTGCTGGTTTGTTTGGTATTGATCCTATACAAATAGGGTATTTGAGAAGAGCATATGATTTAGGTCTTGGTGAGATACTTCTAGATCGTATTCGCGTAGGCGGTACTAATGACCAAAAACAGAGGCTGTTCGAGCTTTGTAGATTTTGACAAAACGGAATGCATTTATTTAGTGTTGGGTTGCCGACCGAATCATTGTATATTTCTGTGATTTTCTGACAGATATGCATGATATGGTGGTACCATAAATGGATTGGACTTCTCATACGATGGAACGAATCCCTGAGTCAGGTACATTGAAGATGTTTGACTTGGCCAAGAGTCTTGAAAGTCAGGGTAAAAAAGTATATCATTTCGAGGTTGGACAACCAGATTTTCCCACACCTGACAATATTGTCAAAGCTGGCATTGAGGCATTGAAAAAAGGTCTGACAAGATATACACCTGCTCGTGGTATACCTCAAATTCTAGATGCTATTCAGGGATACTATATGTCCCGTGGTATAAAGATTAATGGCAGAAATAATGTCATTGTCACGCCCGGCGCCAAGATGGCATTATTCCAAGGGTTTCTAAGTACAATCGATGCTGGAGATGATGTTTTACTTTTGGCACCTGCGTGGCCTACTTACCGAGTCATGATAAGAACTGTCAATGCAAAACCTGTTGACGTATGTACCTCTCCCAACTATGGTCTCGATGAGGAAGCACTGAAACATGCCGTTTCTAGAACTGTGTCTGCGCTCGTCATAAACAGTCCGAATAATCCAACTGGGGGCGTTCTAAGCAAGGAAGATATGAAGCTCATCTATGATCTTGCGATGGACCATGATTTCGTTGTGTTCTCTGATGAAATCTACGAAACGCTCGTCTATGATGGTTTCAAACAGACATCAATGCTCGAAGTAGATCCGACCCTGGAGCGTACCCTTGTGATCAATGGAATGAGTAAATCCTACAGTATGACTGGTTGGCGATTAGGCTATGCCATTGGTAATGAAGAAACCATTTCAAACATGGCTAGAATCCAGCAAAACACAACTTCTTGCGCCACATCATTTGTTCAATATGCTGGTGTAGAAGCATTAACAGGTAATCAGAATTCCATCAATGTGATGGTCAAGGAATATCAGGCTCGCCGAGATGAGATTACTCGTCTCTTCAACGAAATCGAAGGAGTACCATGTCTGAATCCTATGGGTGCTTTCTACGTCTTTCCTGACTTCACAAGATTCGGTTTAAGCAGTAACACTCTAGCTGAACTTCTCCTTAAGAAGACCGGAGTATGTTGTACACCTGGTATTGCATTCGGAGCAAAATATGACAATTACCTCAGGTTCTCTTACCCCATCTCTGTTTCTGAGATACAAGAGGGAATGGCTAGACTTGCAGAGTTCTTGCCAACCCTTATGTGACAATAGGGATAGTAAATGTTCAGCCAATCGTTAAACAGGATGAGTCTGAATGTCACCTAGAGAAGTTGAGGATAGGCTGCCGCAATTTGAGTGTACTAAATGTGGAGCATGTTGTCGTGAAGACTCAATGCTAATTACTGTAACAGGTCGCGATATTGCCAGAATCTCAACAGCTTTAGGCTTGAGTCCAGAGGAAACAATGAGAGCTCTTGATTTCTACATTGTTGATGATCCCAATACAATTCCAATTGGGCTTCAAGGGATCCCATCCCCAAGTACTGAGAGAGGTTCGGCTTTCATCGCTCTGAGGAAAATGGAAAATGGGGAGTGCATTTTTCTAAAAGATAACCTTTGCATGATTCACACATTACGACCCATTGTGTGTAGATCATTTCCTTTTGTATTCCAGGAGAAAGGAAGTCAACGCAAGTGGGGGCTTAGTGCTGTGAAGCAAATCTGTCCTGGACTTGGTACTGGTTCAAAAGTATCAGAGAAGGATATTGAAGATCTTTCTGCGCTTGTTCTAGAGAGCATAAAGACATATCATGAGTTTGTTGATGAGTGGAATAGTCTACCGACCACGACTGCGCGAGAATTAATCAGAACCATCCTATCTGACCCTAGATTCTTTGCCTAGCATGCTTTAAAGAAATAGCCCATGTGATAGTTTATGGGTAATTTTCTTCCTGGAGCAATGTATTGTGTATGGTTTGGCTTGCTGGATAATGTTGCCTGATAAAACGAATCCAAATTATAATTTCGTGAGTATCTGAAGAATATTTCCAAAGTTGTGCTCTACGGTTCTACTCTTTTCAGCATATCCCGAAAGGATACCAAGTCTTTCATCCTTCCCCGCGAATTCTCTGAATCTATCTGAACGAATCTCTCTATGGATGATTTCGTTAACTACCAAAATCTCATCTGAAGTCCTCAATATGTATTGAAGCATTTTAATGAGGAGAATGAAATCATTGATGTCTCTGAGCTGCAAAGTCTGACTATAAAACTGAAACTCAAGCCTTGCGAGTCGTTCTCGCATTCCTATGAGGCTAATAACCCATTTTGGAGCCCTCTCTTCCAAGTACTTGTTGCCTAGTTCAGACCAGTAATGTTGTTGATCGAGTAATTGTACAAGGTAGCCACGAAGGAATCCGAAATGATCAACTCCGGCCTCAATCTCTTCTTCAGTCCCAATGGGTTGCATCATGCTATCCATTTGGCTATGTTTTACCGCGATTTTTAATGAGAATTTATCCACGTAAAGCTTGATTTCATCAGTCTTCTCTTTCTTTGACATGAGATCAGCGAATGTATCACCAAGAGTCAGGATGAATTTGTACAAACACTCAGAGCAAATCTCGGCATTAGCTGTAGCTTCTTTTGTAGACAGGAACTGCAATGCATCTTCAAGATCATTGCCTGGAACATCTTTACCATGAATTCTAAGAGCCCAGCCTTGTGAGATACAATATACCTTGTTGTCAGGATAGTTGACGAAGATTGATGCATAGCATATATTGTTCTCAGTTGCTTGTTCCTCCTTCATACTCTCTTTGTCCAAGCGGAATCCAAAGATAGATGGGTCAATCTCGATGGCCTCAATCTCCAAGACACTATCATCATTGACGCAGAGTTTCTCGTCTCCGAATACTTTGTAGCATGGACACCCGCGGACCATCTTTATCGAAGACATTTCTTGCTCTTCAAACACTTTGCTCTGCACCAACTCAATCTGAAATCAAAGAAAATCTCATTCTTTGCAGCATTTTACTTTGTCTTGTAGACATATAGTAATTATTGTGTGGTGTGTGCATTAATCTCACTTAGGACCTTCACAAGATTACTGAATCTATACTCGGTATTCTTCCGCTTCTCTGAATGTTTCTTGAGCCTCTCTTGAAGTTCGTTACTCATGATATTTCGCTCTATGAGATCATTTGTTTTCTCACGGATCATATCACTAAGTTGTATTACTTTCTCAGATATATTGACCATAAACTTCAATGCGCCTAATGCATCCATCTCACTTGACGTGGTTTTCAAATCGAGGACCTGAGAAAGGAATATGGACTCCAACCGATAGATTGAGCTGTAATGCTCAACAAGCTCAAGTAATGTCTTGTCTGCATTTGTTTGTTTCAACTTGGATGTCAAAGCAGCCCACTGTGATCGAGAGCCATTGATTCTTTTAACGTATTTCTTCACATGCTCCTCGATTGCTTCATCGGACGTGCTTTCCACTACATAATTACTCAATTCCGCAGCCATTCTCATAGAAACTTCTCTAACGTATGATATTATGATTTTCTCTCTCTCTGAATCTGTGAGAAAACCGGATGAAGCTTCTCCGAGAGTCTTCAGGTACTTGTAGAGACAGTCTGAACAGACAACTCCATCTCTACTCTTCTCTGTGGATGTAATGAACTGAAGCGCAGCATCAATTTCTGATGTTCTAACATCTTTCTCATTGATGTTGATTCTTTGTCCTCGACTAACACAATAACAGAATCCCTCTTTTCTATCGAGGTATATCAAAAGATAGCACATGCTCTCATTGTCGCTCTTGTATTCGTTAAGGTCGCTTACAGATTTAATTTGCTCAAAGAAAGAAGGATCAACGGAAATTGCATTGATAGGTAAAACATCATCGTTGTTTAAACAAATTTTTTCCTTTTCCAATCCAGTAAACTCTTTGTAACAGGGACACCCTTTCACTAATCTTCTTTCGCCCTTTTTGCCTCTCACTTGGGCTGTATCCAAATTTAATTCTGAGGCTTCTGGTCCTATCAATTGCACGCTCCTAGGGAAGGGCGGAGTTCTCGCACGCTTAATATGTCATATTAGGTTTGGATATCAAGGTTTCTTTGATACCTACTATCCATTCTCATAGGCCACTGCTTGACCAGATTCTCCTCATGCTTTTCAATCAATCTCGCATGTCGAACGACTTGCTCAGAATGAGAAAATTGGATTCTTTTTAGCCCCAGAGTTCTCTCTTCAATAGATCGCGAATTGCTATTCTAATTGCCTCTGACCTATTAGGATAGAGATTATTCTCAACTAGACGTTCTAGTCCTTCAACATATTGCTCCGGGATATGCAATGTTACCAGCTTCATATTGGGTAATCACCTAGAACATCTCTGTGTCATACTTGAATATGGTTGTGAGTAATACTCAGTCGGTATTGAAAAGTAAAATCCTGAGTTCTATTTTCTCTCGAACTAACAACTTGCTCTAATACCTGTCCCTTTTCGAATTGGCCACCAAGATAGGAGTTATATTCCTGAGCCATTGTCTACCGATTCGCACTCGCATAAAGGTCGTGTACAAAGTGGATAAGCAAAAAGGCATTGATAGTCTGTTTAATCCCCGTTCAATAGCAGTAATTGGTGCTTCAGAAACTCGTGGTAAACTTGGTAACGATGTCATGCGAAACCTTATCGAGAGCGGTTACGAAGGACGAATTTATCCAATCAATCCTAAGGCTGGGGAGATTCTTAGCCACAAAGTATTCAGATCAGTGAGAGATATTCCAGGTGATGTCGATGTTGCTGTGATTGTCATTCCTGCAAAATTCGTTCTCAAAGCTGTCGAAGAATGCGGAGTCAAAGGTGTGAAAGCTCTAGTCATTATAACAGCCGGCTTCAAGGAAATCGGACATGAAGGTCAAGAAGCAGAAAAAATGCTCGCTTCTCTTGCAGAGGATTATGAGATGGTTATTCAAGGTCCAAATTGCCTTGGAATTATCAACACCTCAGCTCCCTATAATGCATCATTTTCCTCTGGAACACCAAAAAAAGGTAGCATCGCATTTGCCTCGCAATCAGGCGCATTAATGACAGGGATTTTAGATTGGAGTCTTATGGAGAAAATTGGCTTCTCAAAATTTGTTAGTCTTGGGAATAAAGCGCACCTGAATGAATCTGATTTCATTGAAGCTTTCGGAAGAGACTCCGATTCAACCTTCATTCTTCTTTATATCGAATCAGTAGTTGATGGTCGAAAGTTCATGGATGCATGCCGAAAGGTCATACCCCACAAACCGATTTTCGTTGTCAAATCCGGTGTGAGCGCTGCAGGTGCAAGAGCTGCATCATCTCATACTGGTTCTTTGGCTGGAAGTGACACTGCCTATGATGTCGCCTTCAAACAATGTGGAGTTCGTCGCGCAAGTGATATGGCTGCTCTGTTTGATGTAGCTTCTGTCTTTGATGATATGCACCTGCCGTCAGGTAACCGAGTTGCAATAATCACAAATGCTGGTGGACCTGGTATACTTACAACAGACGCATGCGAAGCCAGCGGATTGCAAATTGCGCAATTGACATCACAGACCGTGGAATTCCTGAAGGAAAACCTACCTCCAGCAGCAGCAGTGTACAACCCCATCGATGCTCTTGGAACTGCTCAGCCTGAGGACTATGCTCTCTGTATCGAAGCGGCTCTAAGTGATGAGAATGTTGATTCAGTGCTCGTTTTACTGACTCCGCAGGCTATGACCAAACAAGCCGAAACTGCTCAGGTAGTCGTTGATGCTCACACAAAGTATCCCGGAAAGCCCCTAATTGCTGTCTTCATGGGAGGCAATTCAATGGTCTATCCACGTATAATATTGACAGAGGGCCACATACCAGTATTTGACTTCCCAGAGAGAGCTGTGCATGCACTTGCAGAACTATACAAGTATACTGTAAGTCGAGATAGTCTGAAGGACGAATCAATTCCAAAATTTAAGGCTGACACAAAGAAGGTAGAGAAAATAATTAGTGATGTTCGAGCAGACAAGCGAAGAGTTCTCCTTGGTAGCGAAGCACATGCAATTGCGGAAGCATACGGTATTCCCGTCGCAAGAATTCGTTTGGCGACAAGCTCAGAAGAAGCAAAGTCTCTTGCTGAAGAATTAGGTTATCCTGTGGTTCTCAAGATTGCTAGTCCAGATATTGTACACAAGAGCGATATTGGCGGGATAAAGGTAGGTCTAAAGACTCCTGAAGAGGTTGAAGTAGCATTTCTACAAATATTGGATAATGCGAGATCACAGCTGCCAAAAGCTATCATTTACGGTGTTGATGTTCAAGAGATGGCTGAAAAGGGGAAGGAGTTGATAATTGGTTGTTCACGAGATGTTCAATTCGGACCTCTAATAATGTTTGGTGCTGGAGGTATTTTTGTTAACTACCTAAAGGATATAGCATTTCGACTTGCACCCATGAATAGGTCTGATGCGAACGAGTTGATTATGGATACTAAGATAGGAACGCTTCTAAGAGGTGTTCGAGGAGAATCTCCGAGTGATGTTGTAGCCATTGAAGATGCAGTTCTTAGAATCAGTCAACTCGTGACAGATTTTCCAGATATAGTTGAACTAGATATTAATCCTGCATTTGCTTACGAGAAAGGAAAAGGTGTATCAGCAGTAGATGTAAAGATTACAATAGGAGGTCCATAAGCTTGGCAAAGAATATCGTTATCACAGGAGATACTGTGACAGGAAAGACAATGGTAGCAATCGCTCTGGCAAATAAGCTTCGAGCGAGAGGATCAACTGTAGGTTACTTCAAACCTTCGGGAATTAAGAGTTTCGCCCATAGCACACAAGAGATGGATGTGGATGAAGATGCTGCAGTCATGAAAGACATTCTTGGAATGGAGGAACAATTGAACTGTATCTGTCCGATAGTTCGTCACATGTCAAGCTACGATGAACTCCTTAGAATTAGTAAAGATGAGTTAAAGGAAAGAATCCAATCCTGTCATGCAAATATATCAAAGAATCGAGATTATGTTATAATAGAGGGCGAGCAGTCTCCATGGAGGCTCATGCATGTTGGTTTATCAACACTTGATATTACGAAGGAGCTAGGAGCAACGGTCATTTGTCTTGTTAATTTCCCAGATTTTTCTGCTATTGACGACATTCTCCTTCAAAAAGAACTATTCAAAAATTACGGCACCGAAAGAATTGGTGTCATCTTGAATTTAGTTCCGCCAATGTTGAAGAAAGTTGTGAATGAGAGCATTCGCCCTTTCCTGGAAGAGCGCGGCATAATATTTTGCGGGGTTCTTTATAATAATCGTGAGTTATTCAGCCCTACTATAGGTGATATTATGAGAGCACTAGATGGAGAAATGGTCATTGGCTCTGAGAAATTGGATCTCCTGATTGACCAATTCATTGTTGGTAGTATGGCTCCCGAGAACGCTTTGAAGTGGTTCCGTCGCTCAAAAGACAAAGCAGTCATTACGAGCGGTGATAGAACAGATATTTGTCTTGCCGCATTAGAAACCGATACCAACTTAATTATTTTAACTGGTGGAGTAGGACCAGAAATTGGAACATTAACTAGGGCGCGTGAGCTTGGAGTGCCCATTATGATGACAGCTCTGGATACCTATGGTACAAGTCAAGTCGTTGATGATTTGATTGGTACTATCACAGTCGATAATAAGGAAAAAATCGCAGCTGTTGAGAGAATAGTTGGCGAAGCCTTGCAACTCGATGAACTTGGTCTCTGAATTATGCTCATCGGAGATGTGGGGAAGGGAGCAATAGGTGCTCCCGACTTAGAACAAAGTGAACGTACAATCGCCGGGAGGAGCCTTTGTACGTTCAAGAATATAGCTTCTCTGTGCTCCATAAGTTCTCTTGTATAGTTGAGCTAATACAGGGTTATTATATAGGCTGTGTCCTACACATCATACAGACCTTCTCCGTGTATCGCACCCATACTCAAGGAAAAAAAAGTTACAGTTTCAAACCCCTTTGCCCTTTTCTTAGTTTCTCGCAATACATTTATGCAGGCAAAAGGTTACCGAGGGTTCGTATTACAAGATTTGAGGTGAACAAATGGCTTCAGATGCTGAAAAATCGGAGGCTGCCGGTGAAGCTTTAGACACAGTAAAGAGTGAAAGAGAACTCGAGTCTCTAAAGTGGATTCGTGAGCGGCGCTCCATCAGAGAGTTCACTGGTGAACGAATACCAGATGAACATATCGAGTTAATCCTCGAAGCGGCACGGCACGCACCAAGTCCTGAGAACATGCTTATGATTCGTTTCATTGTAATTCGAGATGATCATGACATGAAGGTATTTCTAGCGGATATTGCGCAGGAGATGGCTCAGACGGCTTTTGGTGGAGCCCCCTTTGAGCTAACAAGTGGTCGGAACTGGTTCATTAACGATCCGTACAGAGCTGCAGTTTATGCACGACTTAGGGATGGTGAATTATTCAGGTATCCTGAGAAGAGTGATGCAGTGATTATTGTCTGTGCAAGTGAATCATGGCATGATGCAGGGTATCTTTATCCAAATGAGCTCTTTGGATCTGTTGTATCAGGTATGGCTATTCAGAACATGTGGCTAACAGCAACAGAACTTGGGTATGGTTGCGGATATGAGGCACTAGTCTGCTCAGATCCTCGCCATGCTGAACTGATTCGTGATAAACTTGGAATTCCACCAATCTGGACGCCTCTCACTGCCTTTTGTATTGGAAAACGAATTTCACCAAGAGCCCTTGGTCCGAGTAGACCTCCTCTTGAGGGTCTAATGTACCAAGAGCGTTGGGGATTCCCATACAAACGTCTAGCATTCAGGAAGGAGGATGAATAAAGTGGACGTTGAATTCAAAGGAAAAACCCTCGAAAACATGAAGAAGCTTGCTGATGAAGCTGGCCTTACTCCTGAGGGTCTCATCGAGGTTGTTATGCAGCAATTCGTAGACAATAAAGGTGCTAGGGTTTATACAGGCCGATGGTCACAGGGCGAGGTCGATGGAGTCAAAGGCTTCAGATACGTTCCTCAATGGCCATTCAGACCTGGCTTCAAAGAGGCTGACGGGACTGAAGTTAAGAGATGGAAATCTGACTCGAAAGCTTTCCGTAAACATCCAACAGGAGCATGGCCTTTCTATCCCCATCTGAAAGAAGGTGACATCGAACATGAGTATTGGAACTCGAAGAAGATGTACCATCGAGCACTTATGAATGATAGAAAAGGTCGCATTGTAACCCTCATAGATGGCGACAAATATGAGTTATTTCTTGATACCATCAAGAAGCGAAAGGGTAACTTCTGGAACACTACCATCGAAAACGTCATCATGGAAGCCATCGATGACTGGATGGCTAAGGAGGAATGAAGATGACATCACAACTACAACAATTCTTTGAGTTCCTCATCAGCAAGGTAAAAGAGAAGGAGGAACTTCAGAATAATGTTCTCAAGTGGATAGGTCCTTATCATGGAAAGGTGCTTCAAGTTGTCACACCTGACCATGGCGCTCAATACATCGTTGTCTATAAACACGCTCCTTGGATGAAACTCTTCGATGGGGTATACCCAAGCCCGGATGTAATCTACAAGGCAAATTCAGAAACCCTACTTGGAATATTTACAGGTGAGGTGAATTTCAAAGACACGATGAAGGACGGCCGTCTAATTGTAATTGGGAATGCAAATGAGAGCGATCCTCTAGCAAACCTGATTCTACTTGCAATGACTGGTGCTATCTAGGAGGAATCGCAATGGAAGTCAGAAAGATAGCAGTGATTGGTGCAGGACTCATGGGTTCAGGTATTGCTTACATTTCTGCATGGAATGGATTCGATGTCTTCATGATTGACGTCAATGACGCGGCAGTCGAGGCAGGGATGGATAGAATTCGAAACGATGTAATGACTGGAATCAATAAAAACAAGATATCAATGTCTGACGCAGAGGCACTGATGGGGCGACTCAAATACGGTACCAATGTGGAAGGGGGTGTAAAAGATGCGGACCTCATTGTTGAGGCAATCTTTGAGAATATGGAAGTAAAGAAGAAAGTCTTTGCAACGGTCGATGCAGCTGCTCCCAAACACGCTATTCTTGCAACGAATACATCGTCACTTAGTATTGATGAACTCGCTAGTTCGATCAAGCGACCGTCTCAATTTATTGGCATGCACTATTTCTCACCCGTTGCTGCAATGAAACTTCTTGAGCTAGTCATAGGTGAAAAGACTAGCAAAGAAACGATAGACACAGCGATGGCAGTCGGAAAGAAGCAAGGAAAAACCTGTGTACAGGCAAAGAACAGTCCGGGTTTCATTGTAAATCGAATCCTTATGCCTGTTCTCAGAGAGGCAATTGTACTCTACGAAAAAGGTGTGGCTACGAAAGAAGAAATTGACACAGCAATGACTATTCATGGTGGTATGCCTGCGGGACCTTTCGCTCTGGGGGACTTTGTAGGTCTTGACATAGCATATAATGCTATGAGCACCCTCTATCGAGAAATTGGCGATTGTTTTAAGCCTCCTGAAACTCTCAAGAATCTAGTCGATTCTGGAGCAATTGGTACAAAGGCGAAGAAAGGATTCTATGATTATACGGGAGCTAGCGGAGTTGCTGAAACAGCAAAAGGAGCTGATCTTCAATGGCTCTCTGTGCGAATTGCTGTTATGGCTATCCGCGAAGCAATGATACTAGTCGATGATGGGATTGCAACCAAAGAGGATATAGATCCTGCAATGGTTCTTGGTGCCAGTTTTCCAAAAGGTCCATTTGCTATGGCTAATCAGATTGGCATGAACAAGGTCCATGAAGAGTTGAAAAAACTCAATGATGAATTCGGTGATTGCTATAGCATTCCCAAAATGCTGCAGTAGTTAGAATGATTTGGCAGCACAATCGCTGCCATTTCTATCTTTTTCTTAATACTATATTCACTCTAAGTTGAGAAAGCGCAGTTTTTAAGAGGGGCGAAGTCTTTCAAACTCTTGGTATTATCCAAAGGTGTACAAAATGGGCGAATATGCAACTATGCTGTATAGCAAAGAGGGTACGTTTCTCACTCCTGTTAAGAATATTGCAGTTATCAAGTTCAATAGGCCAGATGCATTAAACGCAATCAACGATCAATTCATTCTTGATCTGAATAATGCTCTTGACGAGGCTGAGAATGATCCAGACATTCGATCTGTGATAATTGGTACAGCTCATCCCAAAGTCTACTGTACTGGTGCGGATCTGAAAATGGCTCAAGGCTTCCTTAAGGATGTTGATTCAGTGGCTGATGTCATTAAACAGGGACAAGATGTCATTGATAAGATTGCTAAGATGAGCAAGCCAGTCATTGCGGCAATTCACGGATTATGTCTGGGTGGCGGAACTGAGATTGCACTTGCTTGTGACATTCGAATTTGTGATACTGATAGCAAGATAGGAACTCCCGAAGTTGGCCTAGGTCTTATTCCAGCTTGGGGTGGTTGTGTACGAATCGCTAGAGTAGTCGGACTTGGAAAAGCACTAGAGCTGGTTTTGACTGGAGCTCAATTGACAGCAAACGAAGCACTAGCAGCTGGACTAGTTAGCAAGGTTGTCAGTCCTGATGACTTACAAAGTGAAGCGGTTAAATTTGCAATGAAGTTCGGACAAAATGCACCAATTGCGCTAAAGCTAGCTAAGAAGGCGACTCATATGGCCTTCGAGTCTAACTACGAAGACAATCTTGCGTATCAGGTTGATGCTGCAGTTGAATGCTTCAAGACAGCTGATCTTGGAGAAGGAATTGCGGCAATTCTTGAGAAGCGTCAACCCAAATTCAAAGGTAAATAGATCTAATCTATGTAATGACCCACAGCCACAAGGGTTGTGGGTTATTTCTTTATTTTTCCAGAAGGAATGTGACAGATTACCATTTTTTGAGAGTTTTCAATAATGAATCCATGTAACAATTGAAAGCGTCAACCTTAAGACCCCGTGAGAAAAGGTTCCATGACCGATTCTAGAGCATGATTGAGTATCGCGCTAAAATCAAACTCATGCTCTAACAACGGAGGATATGAAATGGTAAGAAGAGTTGCTGTCGTCGCCGGTGGCCACAGCAAATTTGGTAAAAGGTACGATGCAACCATGCGGGAGCTATGCGCTGAGGCCTACAAACCAATCTATGATGAAGGCATTACACAAGATAGGATCGACGCTAGTGTCCTTTCGTATGCTGCATCGCAGTTTACAGGCCAAGGTGCTGGTTCAGCTTTGATGGCGGACTACATAGGCCTGCAAGAAAAACCCCATTTGAGAGTCGAATCTGCATGTACTACAGGTACAGCTAGTCTGAGAGCAGCTTGGGGGATGGTCGCTGCTGGTCTGTATGATGTCATGCTTGTAATGGGTGTTGAACAGATGAATCGCGTGTCATCAGCTACTGCGACTGAGTATATGAGTCGAGCTGGAGACATGCGTTGGGAATATCCATATGGTATCAGTTTTCCAGCATTCTACGCCTTGATGGCATCACGATACATGAGTGAATATAATATGCCTCATGATATTCTGGCAAAAATTGCGGTGAAATCTCACTTCTATGGTGCTCAGAATCCAAAGGCACATCTCCCAAAGGAAATCCCCTTTGAAGAGGCGAATAATGCGATACCTATCTGTAGACCTCTGAATCTATATGACTGTAGTCTAATCACTGACGGTGCTGCGGCTGTTGTCATCGCTGCAGAAGATCGAGTAAAGGAATTCACAGACCGCCCAATGTGGATCAAGGGAATTGGAGCTGGAGCATCAGAGAATATGATTCAAGATCGTCCTAGTCTTACAACAATACCAGGTGCAAAACGCGCTGCAAAAGCCGCTTACAAGATGGCAGGTATTGAGCCAAAGGATATCAATATGGCTCAGGTGCACGATTGCTTCACAATTGCAGAATTGATTGCCTATGAGGACTGTGGTTTTGCAGAACCCGGAAAGGGTCCTGAAATCGTTGAGAATAAGGAAAACTACATTGATGGCAGAATACCGGTGAACTGTGATGGTGGTCTCAAGAGTAAAGGACACCCACTAGGTGCCACAGGCGTTTCCATGACCTATGAGATTATGAAACAGATGCGAGGCGAGGCTGAGAAATCATCACGGCAGATTAAAGATGTAAAATACGGGCTTGCTCATAATGTAGGACAATCTGGGCAGTTTGTCAACGTGTTCATCTTTGAGAGAGGTTGGTAAAATGGCAGAGAAAAAAGAACTATATCTCGGGTATTCAACAGATAAGGCAATCACTCCGTTCTTCCAGAACTGGTTAGAGTTTCTAGATCAAGAGAAGTTGATGAAGAGCAAGTGCGGCAAATGTGGAGCTGAATACCTCCCTCCAAGACAGCATTGTCAGAAAGATATGAGCGAATGCACATTGGCCGAGGTATCAGAAAGGGAAGCCAAGCTTTATTCCTATGTGATTGTTGACTTTGCTCCAGAAAGCCTCTCTTCAAAACAACCGTATGTTGTTGCGATTGGGGAATTTCCCTCGGGGCTTCGGTTAACGGCTCATATTACAAATCTAACTAGTATGCCTGAGGTAGGCATGAAGTTAAAACTGGGCTTTGATAAGTCTCCAGATGGCAAGATGGTTACATACAGGTGGTTGGTATAACTGAATTTGGGGGTATCTACCCCCATTCACTTCTTTTTTGATTGAACTTCAAGAACTCTAGTCAACCGTTTTTAATAATCAGAATATGTTTCAAGAATCCTTGCCCATCGTGTTTGGAGTAATACTGCTTTCAATGTTTCCAAATAAATGCTCGAAGCTTTTGCCGAATCACAACATTGCATATCTCTTACTGCTTGGTTAATCAAATCGGTAATATCTCTAAATCGTCTTCTCCCCTCATTTCGCAGATAACCTGTAAACTTGACATAGTCCCTTTTCCTTTCACCAATTCCCTCGAGAAGCAGTGTTTCGTCTTGAACGGCTGCTTTTAATTCATATGAGCTCTCTAGGGACTTTCTCATAGCACTTAAACTCTCAATGTAAACATGGTTCGGATCTGTAGTCACCACGCATTCAGTCCCCTGATTTTATGCGTGCGTATATGTTCATAACAAGTAATTAAACATTAAGCCTCTCTTGAATTATTAGCGCCATATTCCTGGCCTTTCTTCTTTCCATACGCATGGCTCCTAAATTGTTCTTCTTGCTCTTCCGAAGGATATTATAACAAGAGAACAAGCCAACAAATTCATTATTCAGGAGGAAATAGTAGTGTCTGAGCAAGAAGTACTCTATGAGGTAGTCGATGGTGTAGCAACCATCACCATAAACAGACCTGCGAAATATAACGCATTGAACTCCTCGGTAGTAACCACTCTAAGGGAGTTCTTCAAGAAGGCTGAGGAAAACCAGACTGTGAGGGTGATTATCTTGACAGGAGCTGGTGAGAAAGCCTTCGCGGCTGGAGCTGATATTACAGAGTTTCAGAGCAAAAACTCAAAGACTGTCCGTCCACTTGCAGAGAATGGTCAGATGCTATGTAAATATATAGAATCAATGACTAAACCTGTCATTGCTGCTGTGAATGGCATAGCTCTTGGCGGTGGCTGTGAGATTGCAATGGCCTGTGATATTCGCTATGCATCATCTAATGCGATACTTGGTCAACCAGAAATTAACCTTGGAATCATTCCCGGTTTCGGAGGTACCGTGAGACTTCCTCGACTCGTTAGACTTGGTATGGCTAAGGAGTTAGTATACAGCGGTGATCATATCAAAGCTGATGAAGCTTTTAGAATTGGTCTTGTTAACAGAGTGTTTCAGTCTGTAGAAGAATTAAAACATGGTGCATTGGATCTCGCCATGAAATTAGCTACTAAACCTGGGATAGCGTTAGGGCTCGCAAAACAATCCCTCAACAATGCTTGGGAGATGCCCCTTAAGACGAACTTGGAGTTTGAGGTGGATGTCTTCTGCAAGACTTTTGACACAGAGGATAAAGATGAAGGCGTTGATGCATTCTTAAACAAACGAAAAGCCAATTTTAAGCATAAATAGGTTTACGGGATTCTTATCCCGTTACCTCTTTTCTATCATCAAGTGCCCACTCTCTTCAACTACCTTACCGTTACTCTCTAGAATGTGAATATGTTTCTCAAGCATGAACATCTCAAAGACAAAATAGACGTCCTTCGGAATTCGTGGATATATGGTCGGCTTCTGGGATAGCTTTTCAATCGTATCATACCCCTTTGAGATATTATCCAGAATTCGTTTTTCCCTCTCATCAAAGACTCTTCTGAATTTTCTTAATCTCTCATCAATGTCATCAAGAACTGGATCTATCAGATGACTGCTTATTCCCATGCTGGGTCGCAGGTCAATGACTCGCTCCACGGATTTTTTAAAATCTTCAATGTCGCTCACCTTATTTCCATACCATGGCCCGAAATTCGTTAAATCGATGTCAGTTAGAAAAATTGTATCATACCCGTTGATGCCAAAGCAAGTATGGTCAATCGTATGCCCTGGCAGATGAATAGGAATTAGATCATTTTCACCACAACTAATTGGTTTTCCATCGGTGAAAGTGCTCGTGACATTGTAGTTTCCCATTACATGTCCAAATCTCTGAGATATATAGGATTGCCAAGTAGTATAATACTTGTGTCCCTCGATGCCATATAGCTCAATGAGACCTTGGAATGTTCGAACACCGATTTCAGCTAGAGAGTGGCAGATTAGTTCACAATTTGCAATCTTTTGAATGTCTGCAGCATATCCTTTATGATCAATATGGAAATGCGTTAATACAATCCTCTGGATATCCGAGATTTCATGATTGAGGTCTTTCAATGTACTTGAAATATTTTGCAAACTAGAACCAGCATCGACAAGTGTCAATATCTCATCATCTATGAGCAACGTGTTTGCTTCTGGAAACCTAGCTGCATTTTCTCCTCGAACGAGATGTACATTTGGGAGGATCTCGATGTGCTTTGAATAATCAGACATTGCAATCTGGATTGGTGTTATACCAAATAACTCTCTCTGTCGCACAATCTATATTGCCCAGTTTTTCTCATTATTCCTTGTGAAAATAAAAGGTGAGATTGATGAGTCAGCGTTTGTTTGCAGTGTTTGATATTGGTACAACGGGAACACGTTCAGTTATAATCGATGAGGAGGGTCGGGAAATCAGCAAAGCATACGAGGAATATCCTAGTAAGCCAACTGATTTGAAGACACACGAGCAACTTGCTGATACTTTCTGGCGCACTTCTGCTAATACTATGCAACGAACCTTAGCGAGTTGTAAGCACGGAGCTGAGGCGATAGTAGGAGTTATTGTCACTACAACAAGGGGGAGCCTTACTCCACTTGATTCTGTTGGAAATGCACTTGCGCCTACCATGACTTGGGTCGATAATCGCTCAAGTGCAAAAAGCAAGGAAATGGCTGACATTATCGGACCTCGTTTGAGTGTCAATAAAATGATGTGGTTCATTGAGAATAGACCAGACTTTTTCAAGAAGGTGCATAAATGGGCGTTATTGGATGCTTTCATCAATAACAGGTTGTGTGGCGTACTGGCAAGTTCTCCTGCTGATGCAAGATATGGACCAATTGATCATGAAACACTCCAATGGTCTGAGGAACTTTGCGAAACAACTGGAATTCCCATTGATACAATGGTACCTATAGTAAACGCAGGCACGATGCTAGGTGAGATAACCTCTGATGCTTCAAAGGCTACAGGTCTCAGAAAAGGTACTCCAGTCATCATGGGCAGTGGGGATCAGCAATGTTCTGCTTTAGGTATGGGTGTTATTGAATCCGGTCTGGTGAAAGCCACTACTGGTACAGGAACATTCGTAATCACACATCTCGAAGAGTTCATGGAGGAAGCATTTGGCATGTACTGTAATCCCTCTGCAATACCGGACAAATGGATTTTAGAAGGTGTTATTCCTGGAACTGGACTCACATACAAGTGGTACCGAGATCAGTATTGTGAACCAGAAATGGCACTGGCTGCTAGAACCGAAAAAGATGCATACCAAATCATTGAAGCTTCAGCTGCATCAATCCCTGCAGGAAGTGATGGTCTTGTAGTGTTTCCATTTATGGCTTACAATCTTGGTATGTTTTATCATCTTGGTTTTCAACATACTAAAGCTCATGTTGCGAGAGCAATTCTAGAAGCAAATGGTTATGGTATTAATTTTTACATCGAGATGATGGAGGGAATACTTGACGTAAAGTTTAGTGAGCTGCGAATAGATGGCGGCGGAGCCAACTCACCATTGTGGCGGCAAATTCAAGCAGATTGTACAGAAAAACCCGTTTTACTTCCACGGATTAGAGACTCCACAGTGATTGGTGCTGCGATGCTTGGAACTGTCGGGACTGGTATCTATGATAGTTACAAAGAAGCAGTTGACAATATGTACCATGCTGAAGAAAGAAGAGAACCGATTCCTGAAAATGTAGCTATATACCGGAAACAATACAAAATCTTCAATCGACTATTGAATTCTGAATTGGGTAATATTTTGGAAGCAATCACCTAGAGTCGCAAGTATTCAAATGTAACATATAATCAAGTTTCAAAAAATGAAGACGACTTAGACGATTATTCGTCCTCTTCATCTTGGTTGTCTTCCCAAATTCTCCCAAAGAATACCAGTGTTAGAACAAGTTCAGAGCCCTCTGCGTTTTGAGCCAGAAACTCAATAGACTCGCTTATGGTATCCTCATATTCCCATGCTCGGCGAGCTAGGTTAACGAGGTCATCGAACCGTTCATCAGAAATATCAAGTGCTTGAGTTAATTTTTCAACGTCATGACCTACCACTTTGAGAGTTCCAAGATTATAGTCTGGCATCTATTTGCACCGTGACAAAGGCATCATGTGATTCCTTTTAATCTATCTACGCTTGCGTCGTCTCAAATTTTGCATTAAGACTACAATCGAAACCCTTCTATTGCACGTAGAATTCACATCCATAGCGACAAGAATTCTGTCTGCATTAAATCCACTCCCTAAAATGTGTGGGGGGCTCTGAGCTATGACTGATTCCGAATTTGATGTTGTTGTGATTGGCGGCGGAAGTACGGGAACGGCTGTTGCCCGTGATTGTGCGATACGAGGCCTAAAGACTCTGCTACTTGAACGAGATGACATTGCCTCAGCCACTGTTGGTACCTGTGCTGGAATGATTTCTTCAGGTCTAAAGTATAGTGACGAGCCTGATATCATGGCTATGTGTTCTAAAGAAGTAATGCACTTCAATCATATTGCACGTCATATCATCATGAAGAATCCTATTCTAGCACCACTCTTGGATTTGAGTGATGCTGCAAGCGACAGCTCCTATGTGGACTCTTATTCGGCCCATGCTGAGGAGCGAGAAGTTCCCTCAATGTTGTTTTTAACACCTGAAGCTTCGCGCGAGATTGAACCAATGCTCAATCCCGATATCATCGCCAGTGTTTACTATGAGGAGTTCTTCATTGATCCGTTCCGATTATGTATGCTTCAGACTCTTGATGCAATCAAACACGGAGCAACGGTCAGGACCTATTGTGAGGTGATTGGTTTTGATATCAGTAATAATAACGATATACAGGGAGTTGTGTTCTACAATAGAGTTACTGGCACTACTGAGAAGATCAATACAAAATTAGTCATCAATGCCACCGGACCATGGGCACATAAAGTGGCAAAACTCTCTGGTGAAAATCTTGACATCCGCTTGAATAAAGGAGCCCATGTTATCCTTGATAGAAGAGTAGTTAATGTTGGAATAACAGTGAAAGCCATTGATGGACGATGGATCTACCTCTTTCCCCATGAGAATACTACGCTACTCGGGACAACTGCATTGGACACATGGGAGGATCCAGACTCTCTTGTTGCATCTTTTGATGAAATTGAGTATCTTCTTCAAAGCATACAAACCGTTCTTCCTTCTATTCGGGAGGCCCGAATTATTAGAACAATGGCTGGCATAAGACCTCTTGTACCCGAGTGGAAAAGACCTGAAGGAAAGGTCACTCGTGGCTATAGAATCATTGACCACAGTGAGAATGGAGGTGTGAAAGGATTGATCAGCTTTACCGGTGGTAAGTTGGTAATGTGCAGACACATGGCTGAGGCTGCTACAGATCTTGTCTGTAAAAAGCTTGGAAACACTGCAGCATGCATGACCCACAAGCAAGCTTTACCTGGGAACGATGCAGATGTTGACGTATCTGCCCTTTCAAAGGAATATGGCATTGCACTTCATGCTTTAGAACGAATGCGTGCACGACGGGGAACTGAAATGCTGAAAGTCTTGGAGCTGACAAAAGAGTATCCTGAGTGGAAGACTACTATATGTACATGCGAACCTGTCATCGAAGCAGAAATTCGTTATGCAATCCGTGAAGAGTTTCCACAGACCTTGAACGATTTAAGACGTAGGCTTCGTCTAGGAACGGGACCATGTCAGGGAACTTTTTGTACATTTAAAGCAGCAGCAATTCTCTCCGATGAGCTCGATCTTGGTGGTGATGACTTTCTTGTTGATATTCTAGATTTTCGTGCTGAGCGATGGAAAGGAATCCGACAGTCTATGCGAGGTGAACAACTCGCTCAGGAGGAACTGACACTGGGAATGTATACGTGTGTGGCGAATCTTGACCAGTCTGATGTTGATTATGACATAAAACCATGGGAGGAGGGTTCCTAAATGATTCTGGAATCTGACCTTCTTGTGATTGGGGGAGGACTGGCAGGGCTCGTAGCTGGCACTATTGCCACCGAATCTGGAGCATCTACAATTCTTCTTAGAAAAGGACAGAGCGCAACGGCATTCTCTTCGGGAGCCATAGATATCATTGGATACCTTCCTGATGCGGCTGAATCTATCTCAGACCCCTTAGAGGGCTTGACTGCGATAGCAGGACTATACCCGCTTCATCCCTATGGTGTTGTGGGTTATGGAGATGATGTAGCCCCTGAAGAGGTTGTAGATGCGATTATCGGAAGAGTACGTGATACTGTTGTTTGGCTCAAGAACCACCTTCAAGGAACTATCGCTTCTGTTATGGGTGATTTCAATACGAATATCTATCCAATAACTATTCTTGGAACGACAAAACCGACTTGCCTGGTACAGGAAACAATGAATCCCGGTGATGTTAATAAGCATGAAGAGAGTGTTCTTCTTTTTGCAGGTATTACTGGCTATCCGGATTTTAATCCCTCTGCTGCTGCAAAGACATATCTTGAGGATAGAATGGCCTTGGGTCAACCACCCCATAAAATCGGTCATTGTATGACTCAGCTTATGCCATTTAGAAAATGCTTCAACATATCATCAATCGAGATTGCTCGACATTTAGACCACGCAGGTTCAATAGAAACGCTTGCTAAACAACTAGAACCGCATGTGAAACAAATCGGGGCAACTCATGTTGCCATTCCACCGGTTCTAGGTTTCCGTCATGCTCTGAAGAACAAACGTGAGTTAGAGAAATCAATCGGTGCTGAGGTTTTTGAACTACTAGGATTCCCGCCCTCAATACCTGGCCTTCGACTTCAACGAGCACTTGAGGAAGTCTATACAAAAGCTGGTGGAAAAATGTTGGTTGGGCATGAAGCAACATCATATACCAAAACAGGGCAAAAAATCAAGACGGTGGTAGCAAGAAGTCCACGGCGTGAAATTTCCATAGACACTAAAGCAGTCGTCCTAGCAACTGGCAAGTATATTGGCGGTGGGATTGCTGGGGATGAGAAGGGACTCCGCGAAACAGTTTTTGACATTATGACCGTAACAGCAGACTATCACTCTGCAAAAGATATTCTTCCCTCAAAAGCGACCAATCGATTAGAAATCAGTCCTATGGGGCAGCAACTCCAATGGTGTGGATTGAGTATTGACCCTCAATTCAGACCAATTCGTGAAGACGGTCTTGAATGGGCTGATAATGTCTTTGCAGCTGGAGCGGTATTGGCTGGATACAATTATTCGGTTGAAAAGAGTGGCTTGGGTGTAGCTTTGACAAGCGGATATAGCGCAGCAAAAAGTGCGATTAAGTGCATTAAGGGAGGTGGCGAGAATTGAACGAGGATGAAGCCTATGAATACGTAAAAAACACATTGAAGAAAGAGTTGATCACACCCTATCACGCTGATGAACTAGAGATTGTGAAATCAGTAAGTTGTTGCATTAATTGTGGACTATGCATTAACCACTGCCCAGTTGTTGCAGCAATTGGACTCGATCGTTTCAACGGTCCTAGAAGTATTGCAGTGGAACTATCGCGTTCACCTCCCGAATATTGGTCCACTGCAGATAAGATCTACTTATGCACAGGATGTGGTACATGCAGGGAGGTATGTCCAAAGAATGTAGACATTCCTGAAATCGTGAATCTAATCCGCGCGAGAATTTTCGAGCACCGACCCGACCTCGTTCCCAAGGGATTCATGCTGGTTAAGGAAATAATCGCAGAACATAATCTCGCCTTCGAACCCTGGGTTGACAGGGAAGAGAAAGCGGAGAGTCGTGATATGCGGCTTGAACGTTTGGGTCTCCCTCATATTCCTGATGTTGTAAAGAAAAATGCAGAGGTGCTTTTCTATCCTGGCTGCCAAGCTGAAGAACGCACTCAAGAGGTGCGTGAGGCCGCAAAGGTGATTCTTGACTTGTTTGCTGTAGATTTTACAGTCTTGGATGAATTTTCTTGTTGCAGTCTTCCATCACATCTAATGGGTGATGAAGATTCTGCAAGGAATCTTGCAAAGCAACTGAAGAAGAAGGTCAAGAAGCTTGGAGTGAAGAAAGTCGTAACAACATGTGCAGGGTGCACCTCCAATCTTGCTGATCTTGCTGAACGTGATAATTGGGGTACTCCTACTTATCATCTGCTTGAGTTTCTCGCCGAGGAAATTGGTTTTGATAGGATAAAACAAGCATTGAAAGAGCAAACTCCCTCGCAGTCTGTTCATGTTTCAGTACATGATCCTTGCCACCTTATTCGTCACACCTCACGACGGATAATGGATTATGCGATGGATATTCTTTCCCTCATGCCTGGAGTGAAGGTCACTGAATCTATAACTCATGATTCATGTTGTGGCGGAGGCGGGATGGTTTCCTATCATTCCAGAGATGTTGCTGATGCAGTCGTAAAGGAGAACCTCATTTCCTTGGAAGAAACTGGGGCAGAACGACTTGTTACGCCCTGTCCTCTCTGTACAGCACAGATAGAAAGCAATCTTTTCAAGAGTGGTAGCTCAATAGAGGTTGACGATCTTACTGTGTTCCTTGCACAGAGATTCTCCAAGGAGTGAGCGTAGCTATGCTCGACTCGAAGATAATGAAGAAGCTCTACAAGCGTATGGTTTCAATAGTTGGAACGGACTATGTTCACCAGCAAGAAACTGATAGAGTCCTCAATGCTCATGATGCCTGGCCTCTCAGCGAAGCCAAGTTGCGTTCAGGAGAAATGCTTCCTCTTGCTGATATGGTGGTTTTTCCATCATCAAGAGAGGAAGTATCTGCAATTCTGATAGCTGCCAATGAGATGGAGATTCCCATTACTCCAGTTGGTGGGGGAGCTGGAACTTGTGGAGGTACATTGCCCATTTACGGTGGTATTCAGCTTGATCTAAAGCGTATGTCCAAGATTTATGACATTGATGATCAGTCTATGACCATTAGAGCTCAAGCTGGAGTAGTAGGGATTGACCTTGAAGAAACTGCGAACAGACATGGCTATACATTGGGTCACACACCAACTTCGCTAAGAGCATCTAATCTCGGTGGATTCATCGCTACCCGTTCCGGAGGTTCCATGTCGTCGTTGTACGGAAAAATAGAGGACCTAACACTAGGGCTTGAAGTTGTTTTGCCCAATGGTTCAATCATAGAATGTAAGTCGGTCCCAAGACATTCTGTCGGACCAGATCTTCGCCAGCTATTCATAGGATCCGAAGGTACACTAGGTGTCATCACTGAGGCAACGCTGCGGCTTTTCCTACTTCCTGAGGAGCGTCGTTTCAGAAGCTTTAGTTTTCCTGATGTGCACAGCGGTCTTGAAGCAATCCGAAATATCTTCAGGGTTGGTATCCATCCATCTATCGCAAGACTCTATGACCCTGAAGATGCCGCTATGAGCTTTTCAATGCATTTTGAGTTTGAAGAAGGCTACTGTATCCTACTCCTGGGATTCGATGGCGATTTAACTCATGTCGACCTTGATGACGGCAAATCTGCTGAGATCTGCATGACTCTTGGTGGTGTAGATTTAGGTGAAGGTCCATCCAAGAGATGGTGGGAGCACAGGTATGATATGTACTATCCCACTCGCCTAACAACATCCGGTTATGCTATCGGTGACACTATTGATATTGTTGCAACATATGACAAGCTTGAGAATGTCTATCACTCCATGAAGAAGGCTATGGAAGCAACAGGTGCCATCGTCATGTCTCACTTCTCGCATATGTATCAAAACGGGGGTAGTATCTATATGATCTTCTTCACATCCCAACCTGATGCTGAAACTGCTTGGGCGATGTACAAGAAGATTTGGGATGAAGGTGTGGCAGCCTGTCTTAAAGAGGGTGGAACAATGAGCCATCAACATGGAGTGGGTCTGTCGAGAAGCACTTATACCGAAGATGAGTTGGGTTCAGCTTTTCAAGTACTCAAGAAGGTAAAAGAAATCCTTGATCCAAAGGGAATAATGAATCCCGGAAAGCTTGGTTTGGGGGTACGTGAATGATATTTGATGAAACTCATACTGAGCAAATCCGGATGTGCGCAGCTTGTCCCAAGATGTGCCGTCATGTATGCCCAACTTTCTTTGCTTGGCGATCAGACTCTCCTACACCACACGGTCGAGCACTCCTTATTCACCAGGCAATCATTGGCACACGTGAGATAGATGAACGTGGTGTTGAAGTCCTTTTTCAGTGTTTAGAATGCAGTCACTGTCTTACATGGTGCAAACCTGAGATTGATATTGCTACCATTGTTGAAGAACAACGGAAAGCGCTAGTGGCTGAAGAACGACGCCCAAAGGGCTTAGTTGAGATGGCTCAAGCCATTAGACAATTTCATAATCCCTATTCGGAACCTCATATGTCACGAAATAATTGGTTGCCTATCAAGAAGAAGAAAGGAGGGAAATCATTGTTCTACTTCATCGGATGCACTGCGGCATACAGAGAGCAGGAGATTGCCTCCAGCACAGTAGACCTTCTTGAATCTTTAGGCTATCGGATTTCTATAGGAAATGGGTCATCGGATGAATGGTGCTGTGGGTCTCCCCTCTTTCGAACTGGAGATGTGGAACTTGGTCTTGAACAGGCGCGTCACAACGCTCAGATGCTCAATGAGATGAATGTTGATGAGATAATCGTGACTTGTCCTGGATGTTTCCGAGCTTTGTCGAAAGACTATCCAGAACATGGCTTAATTCTGAATAAACCAGTTCGTCATATCAGCCAACTGCTTAATGATATTAAAGACAATCTACCAGCCATCGATTTTATGGGAAAAATAACATATCATGATCCCTGTCATCTTGGCCGACACTCCAAGATCTATGATGAACCTAGAAATGTAATCAAGCAAGTCTCGAATTCCAATCTGAACGAGATGGAACGAACAAGGGACAATGCAATGTGCTGTGGTAATGGTGCAGGATTAAGAACTCTCTTTCCTGAGCATGCCAAGAAGATTGGAATGGAACGAGTTCAACAAGCCAAACAATCCGGTGCAAGTATTCTTGTCACAGCATGTCCCTTTTGCAAGAATATGCTCCAATCGCAGTCAGGAAACGATTTGATTGTCCTAGATTTGCCTGAGTTAGTCCTCCAAGCAAAAAGAGGCCGCAAGGTTAAGACACATTAAGCTTAATCTTCCAAAGAATTTGGACGACAATGAACACCGAAGAAATACTCCAACTCAAGGTTCGACTACTTACAGAGGGTGCTCGAATACCAGAAGGAGAGTGGAAGGGACGACGGGGTGGTGCTGGACCAGTAGGAGGACGCTATTTCTTCCTCCCGAATGGTCGCATTTGTGGTGTCCCTATTCGAACCGGGAAACAAGCTGATCTTTTTCGTTCAGCCAGTCTTGAGCCTACGAATAATCCAAAGGTATGGCTTTATGATGGATCAACTGAATTATCTGAGGTTCCACGACCAAAATTCTATGATATGAAGACTGCAAATGGAATACCATACAGTAGTATTGCTCTTCTCCACGGAGAAAGAACTCTTGCTACAACAGTCTACCAAGCTTGTCGATACTGGACTCAAGGAAGTCAATGCAAATTCTGTACAATTCCTCTATCACATCGAGTAGGAGACACAGTATTAGAAAAGACTCCTGAAGATGTTGCAGAAGTTGTCCTTGCAGCACTAAATGATGACTACATCGATGATGTTCTTCTCACAACCGGGACTCCGGATTCTCCGGACATGGGTATTGAGAAACTTATCAATACAATTACTGCTATACGGAAAGTGAGCAATATCCCTATTGCGGTGCAGTTTGAGCCTCCTGTTGCTACAAGTGTAATTAAACAAGTAGCAGAAGCTGGAGCTAATGCGGTGGGGATACATATCGAAAGCGCTGATGAACCAATTCGTGAGGAAATGTGCCCCGGAAAATATGAATATGGCTCTCTTGATTTGTATAAGCAAAGCTGGAAATTTGCTCTGAAGTATTTTGAAAAAGGCCACGTTAGCACTTTTATTCTGCATGGTCTTGGTGAAGATGTGCAGAAGACTCTGAATCTAGCTGAAGAGTTATCGCGCATCGGTGTTATGCCTATTGTGGCTCCAGTTCGCCCTTCACAAGGGAGCCAATTAGCAGATTACATTCCTACATATGTCGGAAACTTGTCTTCCTCAGTTGCTTTCTACAAGAGTCTAGGGACTATACTCTTCAAGCACGGATTGAATCCGAAGGAAACTAAGGGTGGCTGTCACAAATGTGGCGGCTGCACACCCATTCAAGAAGCATATGACTGGGCTGCAGCACAGAAGTTATAGCAGTGCTAAACCTCCTCTGGTTGATTAACATGTCTGATATACCTGCTGAAGAAATTCGTATCGTTGAATTCACCGAAGAAGACGCAGAAGAGATCTCAGAGTTGCTTCGTCAGGTTTGGCCTCTTGCAACTGATTATCCTGAGCATTGGAGAAAGAAACGCATGTACACTCCTGAGCAGATTATACAGGACATGAGATCTGGTTATCATTACTTTGGGAGTCGATTGCAGGGAAAAATTGTGGGATTGTACAAGGCTATTATTACTGAAAAGGGACTCTATGGCGAACATCAAACTGTGCGTCCTGAATGTAGAAGTTCGGGCTTGGCATCTGCGATGTATATCCAATTTGCTGAGTATGGCAGAGAGCACAAGTGCACACGAAACTACTGCAATGTACTTGTTGGTCAAGAGATTGGGGAGCGGCTAATGAAAAAATTTGGATTTACTGCATGGGGAGATCCATATGAACAAGCTGAAGGGATGTTGGTACAAATGTATGAACGTTCGCTGATAGATTGAATTTTGCGATTCCGAAAGACCTTTAGACTCCTCATTAAGTCCACTCGTCGCTCAATCAACATGAGGTGTCATTATGGAAGTTTTCCCAATTCTCGTTGATGGCGAAGAAGTTGACACTGGAAAGTACAGCATCTTTCCTGATATGGAGAAGGTGACTCAAGATCCAGGCCTTGCTATAGCACTTCAGATGCAGAGTGCATCCTCATTCTCGCGTTTTGTTTTTTCAAAGATACCAAGCATGATACCAACAAGCACTCCAGAGTTGAGATTTCTGAGAGAATACCGAAAATATCATGGAGTGCCAAAGTACTCGAAGGATGAACTTGATGAAGTTGCATTTGCGAAAGTTTCTATCGCGCGCGAAGAAGACATTGAACGAGCTATAAGCGCAGGCACTAGAGACCACCAGAAATTGTTCAACCCATTCAAGATAAAGGACATGGGTGCAACCTTGGATGAACGAGCAGATGCAACATATGAAGCTGGTTTGGCACTGAAGAAAAGCTGGGAGGCTGTTCGGGACATCTCAATCAAAGAAGGAGTTCCACTTGGAACATTGAAGTGGACTTGGGAACTCTTCGAACCTTCTGCATACCGAAAGTCTGTTGATGAATGGGGACATCTACTTGATGTAATTGAGGATCCTGGTCTTGACGGGGGCAAGAATTATCGATTTAGAGAGCCTTTTGGAATTTCTTGCCTGTTTACACCCTACAATTCTCCAATTGCTTTGGGAATTCTATCTATTACATCATCGATTTTAGCTGGAAATTCGACCATACTAAAACCTCCAAATAAAGTACCCTTGAGTACTATCCTTTTGGGCCGCATATATCTGAAAACGTTTCTTGAACGAGGATTGCCAACATCTATACTGCAACTACTAACAGGAGCTGGAACGCACATGATGAAGCGTTTCATGGCTGATTCACGTGTTGGAGCTATTGTTTGGTATGGCGATAGTGATACTGGAATTAACCTGTGGTCCGAAGCAGTTTCCAAAAGAATCCAGATGGCTCCTGAATTAGCAGGCAGTGATGCCTGTCTTGTTTGGGGGAGTGATGTTGATTTAGAAAGAGCAGCAGATATCATTGTTAGAGGTCGATACCTAGGTAGTGGTCAAGCTTGCATGGCAGTGAAGCGGTTACTCGTTGCAGAATCCCTTCATGACGAATTGGTTCGATTGATTGTTGAGGAATCTGAAAAACTCAAAGTTGGTCTACCCTCAAATCCAAATGTAACCCTTCCCCCACTCGGTTTCAATTCGCTCTACCTTCTTATCGATCAAATTGAAGAAGCTCGAGCAAAAGGTGCGAAGATTGAAACTGGCGGATATCGGGTTAATTACCTTGATGAACCTGATCCTGTCGGGATCTTCTACAAACCCACTGTCTTGACAAACATAAAATTGGATATGCGACTTATGCAAGAAGAAGTGTTTGCACCAGCATTGCCTGTATATCCTGTCAAAAGTATTGACCAAGCTTTAGAGATTGCCAACAGTTCGCGGTACGGTCTCAGATCTTCAGTGATTACTGATGACATTAAGATACGTCAAAAATGGATTAAGGAAATTCAATCTGCTGGAGTAGGCATGGGTGATGATCATGTATATTTTGATCCTTACATGCCACATCTGGGGGGATACAAGGATTCTGGAATTATTGGTGGAAAATACTTTACAGAAATGCTTACTCGAATGAAGTATGTTCATGCTGGACCTGGCTCAGACTTCTTATAACATGTATAACACCAATAAGAAGATTGAACAGCAATGGGTTTCTCAAAAGCATGGAATGAATCGAAGTATATCAGCTATAGATGATGCCGTTAATGCGCTCATTCAATTTGAAAAATCTACTACATCAATGAAGACACTACTAAGAGAATTACAGGCAACTTCCGTTGATACTTTCGTTTCTAAGATTCCCGCGCAATCTCTATCGCTAGGAGTCATTAGATTCAGGAATACAATCGATTATCTCCTCCAAAAGTCACTTGGAAAAAAGAAACTAATGGATTTGAATGTACGTGATAGAAACATCCTCCGTCTCATCCTATACGAAGCAAAATGGCTTGACGCAGGTATCGATGAAATTCTTTCTCGCCTTCCCGAAATCGAAGAAACATATGGCAATATAATAATGAGAGCTGTTGAAACAGATTTAGACGCAATTGTGAAAAAGCTAGCCACTGCCAATAGATTGAGCTTAAGATACTCTCATCCTACATTTCTGGTAAGAACTCTGTTAGATAATCTTTCATTCGAAGAAACAATTAAGCTATTGAACGCAAATAACAAGAAACGAACATATTACCTCCGACTTAACAGACTTCTCGGAGGTGACGATTCAATCCTCAACTCTCTTGCCGGAGTAAAATTGGTTATAGATCCTGATATTCCTGGACTCTATAGAGTTTTAGATGGTATTGAAAGAGTTATCGCATCTCCATTTTTCCAAGATGGCTACATTCTAATTCAGGATAAAGCTAGTGTTTTATCAGTCGAGGCTTTGGATACACATCCTGGTCAAACTGTATGGGATTCTTGTGCTGCTCCAGGTATGAAGACGCAATTGATTGCTGAGAAGCTTATGGGCAAAGGAAAGCTGATTGCGAGTGATGTGTATAAAGAGCGAGTAAAGGGAGCGCACAACCGATCTGCATATCTAAATGCACATCACATTGAATGGTTGCATGCCGATTCCACAAGCCCTGTTGTCACTTCCGCGGACAAAATCCTAATCGATGCTCCATGCACCTCTACAGGAATCCTTCAAGCTTATCCATCATTCAAGTGGCGTCTAAATAAGCAAGTCCTATTTTCATTAATGACGATTCAGAATAAACTTCTAGACGGAATTTTATCCTTATATCAAAATAAACCTGGGACTGAAATTGTCTTCTCCACCTGCTCAATTCTCCCACATGAGGGCGAATCACAGATTGATTCAGCGCTCTCTCGGCATAACATCGAACTTCTCGAACCAATGAATATAGGCGCACGTGGTTATCCTGGTTTCAACTGCTCCCAAAAGGTAACCAGAATGTTCCCACATATACATAATACAAGTGGTTTCTTCATTGCTAGGATGCGAATTAAGTCATGATTCGCCTCTCAATAGATTCCATGACTCTTCTGGCGAACTCTCTATCATCTTTGAATGACCATGGAATCTCGAGGAACATTTTGTTAGCACTAATCATGAGATTCTCATCACGGCTGACAAGGATCCTGAAGAGCATCTTTGTCCATATGAAACATGGATGTTCATTGAAAACTTGACTTTTCTTTGACGTGGCTGCGATTTCAGTGAGGTACGCTATTCCCTCTTTTGGTTTTCCCAACATCAAATCTGCAAGAGCTCCCATACAGGCTAAGATTACAGCATTCTTAACCATGCCTGATTCGATGTATGATTTTGCTCCTGTCTTGTATTCCTCAGCTTTCTTTTCATATAGTGCCCGTCCATGACTAATGATGAGGTCTCTGGTTTCATCTTTATCCGCTTTCTTGAGTGAAACCCCTCCAAGAACCGCGGCTTTAAGCTCGACCTGCACATCTGTCATTGGAGCAGAGTTGTTTAATTTTCGCATCTTCTCAACAATGTCGTTGCCAGCTACTACTAATGCTTGTTTAATGACTGGATTATTTAATGAGATGTCTTTCTTCAATATACCATTTTCATAGGCTACTCTTGCTGCTCTGAAAAAGTCATACGCCCTTTCTGTTAGATCGTTCTTGATAGCAAAATCAATGGCTTTCACATACGCCATAATTGCATTATCTGTTTCATTGAGATTCTCAAATTGAATGGCTGCTTCGCTTATCCAAGGAAATGCATCCGTGCTATTGGTATCAATTGCATCCTGTCCGCGTGATAGAGAACTATAAGCATCAACACAAATCGTAGCAATATCTGGTACTGCGCATTTTGCAGATATTTCCATCTTTGACAGGCTAATCCCTCTCAATTTGCACATACTTGCGCCGGTATCTTTGATACCAAACCATGTGCATTTTTCATCACCTGACAACAGATACCACTCCGAGTTTCACTATCTCTTCTACCCATGAGTTAAAAAACCAACCCTCGCTGTATCGTTACCTTTAAACCCCTAAAATTGAGGGAATTTCTGAGGTTCTCAGGCTGTCAGATGATGATAACGAGCTTGCAATCATTCGCCGAAAGAAGATGGCTGAAATAGTAGCTCGTGAGAAGAAGTTGCAAGAAACAAGAGAACAGAAGGAGAAGGTTAGTGAGGAGCGTGAGAAGCTTCTCAAACGTTTTCTTGAACCTGAAGCTCTGACATATCTTGATGGCCTTAAAACACATGAACCCGCTGTTGGAAATAGAGTACAAGAAATCATCCTCTATTTGATAGTATATCGAGGATTACGTCAGATAGTAAACCAGATTGACGTCCGTTATATTGAACGCCAAATCAAAGGTGAAGGTCCCACAATAAGAGTACATCGTGATGGTGAAACTTCTGACTTTGGCGCTTATGTTCGTGAAGCAATCAAAGATAGCACAAACAATTCAAAATCTGATTAGACACGAGTTTGAGCACGGATTTTCCAATCTCTAATAGATTATTGGAATTCTTCGATACTACTAGTCTGTTTCCTCATGTGAAAAATGAGAGCTCCGCCTGATACAACTTGTACTATTTTTTCACGCAATCGTTCATTAATGTCATCTGGCACAATTAGTCCCACGTTGGTCCGCTTCCATCGATAATTAAAGGAGTTTCGTCAAAGTGTTTCACCTCTGGAGAGTGCGCAATTGAGATTATTTGATTCCCACACTCATATTGACATGAAACATTTTCAGAATGATATTGATAGAGTAATCCAGAGAGCTCGTGAAGCAGACCTTATTGGAATGGTCACTTCTTCTATTGGTTCTGGATCGTTCCGAAGAACGATTGGAATTATTAAGAAATACCCTAATTTCATCTATCACTCAGCTGGATGTTCTGTTTCACAGCTCACTGAGGATGAAACAACGAAGATTATCGAGCTAATCCAAAAATACTCAAAGGATATTGTTGCAGTTGGGGAGGTCGGTTTAGATTATCACTGGATTAAGGACTCTCGAGGCCGAAAAGCGCAAGAACCCCTCTTTTCGAAGTTCATTGAACTTGCAATCGAGTTGAACTTGCCAATTGTCATTCATTCGAGGAAAGCTGAGGAAAGGGCCACTGAGATGCTTGAGAAACAATTCTCAGGAGATGTCTTGATGCATTGTTTCGACGGGGCACCTGAAATCGCTCGGCGTGTGGCTGATAATGGATGGTATATTACTCTCCCTTCAAACTTTGACAAGTACCGAAATAGGATTGCTTCTGCAAAAATCCTCCCCCTCGATCATATTTTGTTAGAAACAGATGGCCCTTATCTCTCACCTACTCCATTACGAAACGAACCTGCGAATATTCGGCATGGTTGTGAGGCATTAAGCAAAGTTCTCAAGCTCTCGATGGAAGATGTTGCAAAAGCGACGACGAACAATGCAGAGCAATTCTATCGACTGTAACCGATAGTACCAAATGTATCCGTGTGAATTGTCCTTTATGTACCAACGTAGATATTTGGAACTGCACAGTGACATGCTCAAGTCTCCGGTAGCTCTTGTGGGTCTGCCTGGGATAGCTAATGTTGGGAGAATTGCTATAGAAACACTAACACAAGTTCTCGATGCAGAGCACATGATGGATTTTTTCAGTCAAGATTTTCCCCCTCGTGTTTTTGTGCAGAAAGGAATAAGCACGGTTCCGAAATCCACTATCCATTTCTATAGGTCTGCGCCTGATGAGCTTCATGACTTACTTCTTCTAAGTGCAGACTATCAACCATCAACAAGTAGTGGAGTATATGAATATGCAGATTTTGTTGCTGGTGAATTCAGCGCCTTAGGTGTGAGAGAGATGTATGCTCTCGCAGCTTACGAGCAAAGCTACGAAGAGTATTTTAGTTCATATCCAGAACCCTCCCGAATCTATGTGTCCGCAAGTTCTGAAGAACTACTAGCGAAATTATCAGCGTTGAGTAATATCACTGTCACACAGGAAGGATCAATTGTTGGTGCAAATGGTGTAATCCCATTTTGGGCTGCCACTTTGTACAATATGGATGGGGCTTGTCTTCTTGGAGAAACACTTGGTGTAATTAAAACGGATTACCGAGCCGCAAAAGCTGTTCTTGAGAAAATAGTTGATATTCTTGGGATAAAAGCTAGTTTTGATGATATGGATATAGAGATTTCAAAGGTAATCCAACTCATAGAGTGGGCAAAGCAGGAAATAATGCAGAAAAAAGAGCCCTCTGAAGACGATAGTAGTCCTTCTGATTTATACATTGGATAAATTATTCAACAAGCTCAGGATGAAGAATATCTGTTATCCATGCTTGGCTATCAAGATTAATGTAAAAATAATGGTCTTCATGTTTCACCTTCACTGTGTATGGAAACCTGCTCGCTTTTTTTAGTACACCCGGGGGCACCCTAAGTACAGTTCTTTTTTGACAGACAGGACATTTCGCATACCTCTCAAACATAATAATCCCTCTGGATGTTCTCATTGAATCTTTGAATCTTTACTTAAAATCAGTATTGTGTTATTCGGTTCAGGCTCTTCAAGTGCATTAGTAAACGCTTTAATTATTTCATCTGATGTTCTCTGAGCAAGTTCCCTGGAATCCGTGGCAACTATTCTCAGATTCTCATAAACGCCTGACTCAGCCAACACTCTGAATTCGGACTTGCCATTTTTGACATTTAGGATTAAGAAGTTGCTAAAATCCTTGAACTCGCCCTTTGGTCCTCGGAGCTTTCCTGATATCTTCTCGACTCTATTACTTTCAATAACACTCTTCAATAAGTATGCTCGAATAACTTGATTTCCCACTTTTCGGCGGATATCAATGAATTCGTCAACAGTCGAGTCTTCTTTGACTAGTTTCCACCTATCTCCTGATATCATCTAACACCACTATTTCACAATCAAGAGCAAATATAGGGATTGTCTGGGCGTATTGGATTGCATCATAAAGCTGCGGAATAACCTTATTTATTAGCGCGCAATCCATTTTCATTCAGAAGGATTAAGGATGCACTGGTTGCCATGATTCAAACAATAGATATGATCATTCGAGAGGTTCATGCTGGTCTATGGTTTCTCGTAGTCGGCTATTACTTCTTCATCTTCATCTTCCTACTTTTCTTCAGATGGAGAAACACAAGGAATCCATTCCAGTTTGCCATGGCTCTATTCTTCCTTCTATTGGCCATAGGCCGGTGTTTCTACTTCGTTGGCGATTTTTATGCCGATCCCCGCAGCCTATCAGGAACTCTTACGCCCTTTCTAGGTGTTTCTGATTTCTGGTTAATGGCAGGTTCCTTTATCCAATGGATGGCATTGGCAACACTATCCGCTACAGCTGGTTTCATGATAATTGGCAAGAGATGGGCTGAGATAGCATTTGCAGTGCCTGCAGTTCTAATTGGTATCATACTCGGCTTTGTGCCTCTTGATGCGACAACTAGGGGATTACTCTCTGGCGGTGCGGGAGCAATCTATGCACTATTCATTCCGCTGCTATTCTGGTATTTGGCATGGCAATCTGGTGGAAAACTACGTCGGTCCAATATTCTATTGGGTTTAGGCTTCTTTATACTCTTCGCAGGCAGAGTGATTCATGCAATAAGGTACCCGATGGCTGACACTATGTTTAGTGGTTCTGTTGCGATTCCAGGCGTAATTGCTCCTGGTCTAATTGTTATCGGATTGATATTGATAGCTACAGGAAATGAATGGGGCCAAACAGGGTAATCACAAGATGGAACAAGCAGGTGGAATTTTTCATCTGGAATATATGTGATTATAGAATTAGCTTATCCGATTTCCTTCCATTCTAGTATTTTCATGTCTTCTAGCGTGTGAAGCGATTTTTGGACTTCTTTCATGTGTTTGCCTAATTGATCTGCAATATCAAGTGCAGTCAACTTACCTTTACACATCTTCGCAACATCATAGGTGTCCTGACTCATTTGTCCAAGTCTGACAAGCATCGGTGAAACATTTCCTTTGAGTATTGGCACAAGAATCTTAGTTTCAGAGGCATGGCCTTCTTTTGTGATCTCGTCAAGTTTCATGTAGAATGTTTCGAAAGGCTCTAAGTTTCCATCCCAATCTGCAAGCATTGATCCATACATCTTGACAAATTCATTATTTACCTCGGCAAGTACTGCCATTGCGGCATTTCCATCGTCGACTTTGTCAACAGTAGCTGCTACAATGACATTATCTTTTAGGGAGAGACAAATGTCGAACGCACCGAAGTCAATAACATGTACTCGATTTCCATCACTCAACTCTCGACCGAATTGAATTAGGGCAGTTAGGAATCCACTGATTAAATTAGGGTCCATATCTGCTGATCCATATTTCCTATCTAGAACACACAGACCACTGTCAGCTACTAATATGTAGACAGCTTGAATCAATGCACATCTCCAACTGCTATAGTTTGAAACCAATTAGCTCGCATGGCTTTATAGAACTTTATGTGGCCTCCTCTTTTGAGAGGAGAGGTTTATCTATCCTCCATGTTTTCTAAAAATTCGGTGAGTTGATTGGACACCGCAAAGGATGCAAGAATTCTTGTCATGGAAGATGCATTGCGTCGACTAAATGACATCATTGGAAACAGAAAACTGAAGTTTCATGTTGAATATTCCAAACTAGTAGAGCTTCTTCAACAGGTTGGCAGCTTAGTCTACGAAGTGAAGTATTCTTATATTTCTGCAGAAAAAGTAGCAGAGCTTGAGCCAACCAATAAAATTGTTGAGAGCATCAGCACATTCAGGAAATTGTTAGAACATTCTATCAAATCTACAGGATATAAGCCCACAACACCAAAAGAGGTTCTTACTCACGCTGAACTTTTCTACTGCTTTAGAATTATTGAGAGGTTCCAATACAAACTACGGCATTATGATGATGACCCCGCGCACGCAGTAGATATTATTGCAATTGAGATTAGTCAGGCTCAACCAGTCGCAGACTCAAAAAACCTCACAGAATGTCGTTGTACTGATGGTTCTAGGATTTGGAAGATACTTACAAATATTCATGGCATCAAGATTGGCACAAAACTCGCCTGTGCAGTCCTTCCTCCTGTCGAAATGATGAATATCATAAGTGAAGCCATGTTCCTCGGAGGGACTCCTTTGCCAGAATCTACAAAACTAGGCCTACTTGAAAATCCCAGCTCATCGATACTTGATCAGGCGCGAGCTCAAGTGCTATTAATAACCAAGAGGATGACTTAGATGCACCTGAAAGAAATACAAGAAAAACTTCATAATTTTGAAAAGGCACGTGGTTGGAATAAATTTCCTGCATCGCTAGTGTTTACACATCTAATTGAAGAACTGGGAGAAATCTCAAGGCACATCACAGTGGAGGAAGGGTACAAAGCAATTGGCCTGGGCCATAAGGCTCCAGATAAATCAGAGCTTCATAGAGAATTTGCACAGGTCTTCAACCTCTTCGCACAACTTGCCAACCATTACAAGATTGACCTAGAAGCTAGCATTCTCTCAGAACTAGATATTATGGAGAAGCGATTTTCAACAGAGGAATGGTCTGAATACATGAAGGACCGGTGAGGGTTTCAACTCAGTTTTCTACTAGCTTCAAGTGCTTTCTTTGCCATATCTTCGAGATCTTTTGTAGCAGCGAGGAGCCCTAGTGCTTTATTGCGAACCTGAGTAATATTCTTCTCCTTAGCCCATTGAGCTAAACCGGTTACAAGTGGACCAAGTGCTGTTCTTGCGGCTTCAACTGTACCTACTGCTTTTCCAAGAAGTTCGACACCATGCTTCTTATCTTTCCCAGCTTCCGCCACTCGTAACCATACGAGTGCATGAATCATGTATAATGCATCTAGCATTAGAGTAGGCGATTTAGGATTATCTTGTACTTTTTTTAGAAGTCTTTCCTGCCTATCCTCAAAAACATCCTTGAAATAGCCAAAAGCCTTGCCATCATTTCCTTTATCAAGTTCAATGATACCTTTCTGAAGTTTTTCGTCGCTCTCAGACATTGTTGAAACACTCCTTGGTCAAACTATCTGTATGAATTGATGACTATGAACTCATCTATTATGAGTTTCGACTCTCTGTTTAAGGGTGTGTAACACCATAAAGGCTTCTCACAAAGCTCTTATGGCGGATTTTTTTTTTGGTAGACACATGCTGAGTGTGATTCTGGAGGTCATCGAATGGTTAAAACCACTTTCACTTTTGAGGAATTGAAAAGGACAAATCACAAAGAAATCAAAGAGATGCAGGAGAAGAAATTCCGTGCATTTATCAGATATCAGGTTTGGCCAAATCATGCCTATTATAGACGTCTTTTCAAGGAAAACAATGTTGATCCCTTCAACATAACCTGTTTTGAAGATTGGGCAAAGTACAATATTCCCTTAGTCAGAAAAACTGACTATAAGGATAATCTAACACAATTTGTGCTAAACCCCTCCCAAGTCGATGGCTCCGCTCGCGATCCTGCTGAGATTATTAGAAATATGATGAGCTACTCAAAGGAATCAGGAAATGCAGAGCAGTATAAGTTCCTCCGCAATAATGGAGCACGGGTGAAGCTTCATCTTGGCGGGGGAGCTGCAATGGAGCGACTCAAGCAACGCCTGACCTACAATTATGCACCCCTACAGTTCTGGCTCAGTTCTGGAAGAGCTTCTGGACTACCATCTCCAGTCTTCTTGACACGTTATGACAATCAATTGCTCGAAACAAATAGTGCAAAATGTGGTCAGCTGGCTATTGATAAATTTGCTAAAGACGGATGGGAAGCCTCTGCAATGAATCTATTCCCATATGCTCCTCATCTGGGTTGGCATGCAGTTAACGCTGGTCTGAAACAGATTAGCAAATTCTATATCGCAACAAGCGCAGGTGGCGCAATCCCAAGTGAAAAGCTTGTAGAACTCGCTTCAGTGTTCAAAGCTAACGCAATAACAGGAATGCCAAGTTATCTCAGAAATCGTTTCTTCAAAGCAATGGCTGAAGCCAAGTATGAAGCTCCCGAGAAGGTGGTCGTTCTTCTAGCAGGTGAGAAGATTTACCCTAGAGTTGCTGAGGACATAATCCAAATACTCACAGAGAAGGGTGCAAAACAAATTCACCTCGTTGGAGGATATGCATCATCAGAAAGCAAGGTTTCATTCGCAGTGCAATGTGACTATCATGGTCCATACCATAACTTGTCTCCGCTCATCATGTCTTGGGAGTTCGTTAGGCTTAATGCTGATGGAACCTATGAATTTGTAGACGAGGATGAATCTGGGCATACACTTCTATTCCATCTGGATAGCACAGGAACGGTCTTTGAAGGTTTCTTGTTGGGGGATGTAGCATCAAAACACGAGGCTGGTAAGTGTCCAATCTGTGGTCTAGATGGTCAATTCTTCTGGGATATTGGACGTACGAACGATGCTCAGACACAACTAGATATCATGGGTTTGGCTGAGAAGAAGATCAAGGGTGCTACAGTAAATCTAACGGCGCTTCGAACTGATATCTTAAACTTGGGTGAGATTGAAGAAGTACAGATTGAAGTGGCAAAGGAGGATATGTCAGATCCCTATAGTATGGATGTGCTCAACCTCTATGTCGCTCCAAGAGGCCCCAAGACTTCTGATTACTCCTCATTGATTGCACAGGTTCAGAAGATCACAAAGACTAGTACTGAGGTAACACCTAAAGTTGTGATTATTGGATTCGAGGAGCTTGTGGAGAAAGCAGGTGGCATGAAATTCATGGAAATTATTGATAGTAGACCTAAACCTGCATAAGCGTTAGATTACTCTAGCATGATTCGATATAATGCGGAGCAATTATATCGACATACTGCATAATCAATATGCAGGGAGGATTTCAATTGGCGTTTGATGATTTGGGAATGGACCCTTCAAAGCAATCTGCTCAGGACTACACTGTCAGCGCAACAGGTGTTGTATCAAGAACTTTTAGCGTCTGGATTCGCCAGATATCTCAGTACATCATCATTTTCGGTATTATAAGCGCAGTATTAACAGTGATTTCTTTCTTGATTCTCTTTACAGTATTCGAAAGAATAGGTGTCCTCGGAACTGATCCTTTGTCTTATTTTGTCAATATTTTTATTATGACTTCTCTTCCAGACCTAACTTTGATTGCAGTATCTTTACTCTTTGCAATTGTTGCTTTTATCATCAATGCAATCCTTGGCGGGGCTGCTATCAAATTCGCTCTGGATGATTATAACGCACGTAGAGGAGACATCCGAACAAGCTTCTCTCACTCCTTTAGGAAGACCTTCAATATTATTGCAGTCCAATTAGTGATCTCGTTTTTCAGCTCAGTTCTTTTCTTACCAGGTTTCTATCTCCTTACTAATGCGATGATGAGCATTGACATCTCCGATCCTTTCAATCCAATCTTCCCTCCTGGTTCTATCGAGAACATGATGGCTGGTGCAAGTCTGACGTTAATTGGCGGAATCATTTTACTTTATGTTTCAGCTAGGTTTGCTCCGACTCTGGCGGTTGTGATTGACACTGATCTGTCCGCAATTGGTTCGTTGAAGAAATCATGGAATCTTACAAGCGGGAAGGTATGGCATGTCCTAGGAAGTTGGATTCTCTTCGGTCTCGTTGTCGTTGTCTTGGGAGCGATAGTCGGTGCTGTTGGGTATTTTCTTCAACCCTATAATCTCGTAATTGGTAGTATTGTATCTACGCTCCTATTTGGCGCATTGACCTTCATATTTCCAGTTGTCCTCTATCGCGATTTGAGTTCACGTGTAAAGGAATCTTCCTTAGATGAACTCATGATATGAACGCATTCATGCACACGTATACAGACTCTTTGGGTATTAGGAAGAGAGAATGATGCTGAGGGAATAAATCCTTCAGGTCACCTCATTTTAGATTATGCTTCTTCACAAATTCCGCAAGAACATCAACAAGATCTGGTTTGCCAATCTCTTGCAGGTTATATCTAACCCTTACACTTGGCTTTGAGATCTTGATGACATGGCTCAAGTCTATTGGCGTTCCAATGACTATGGCGTCCACGTCAGACTTATTGATTGTCTGCTCAAGTTCAGTCATTTGTTTTCTGCCATAGCCCATGGCTGGAAGGACTTTCTCAAGGTGATTATATTTCTCGAAAGTACCTTTGATACTTCCAACAGCGAATGGACGTGGATCAACTATGATAGCTCCTGCTTTTCGTGCTGCTATGAAGCCTGCTCCATATGGCATGTCTCCATGTGTAACAGTTGGTCCGTCTTCCACTACGATGACACGTTTTCCACGGATGGATTCCATATTATCGATGATGAGTGGCGATGCAGCATCGATGATGATTGCATGTGGATTGACTGCCATGATGTTATCTCGGACCTTCTCAATATTTTCATAATCTGCTGTGTCAATTTTGTTTATGACAACAACATCTGCCATTCTCAGATTTGTTTCACCAGGATAGTATGATATCTCGTGGCCCGGTCGGTGTGGGTCAGTTATTACGATAAGCAAATCAGGCTTGTAGAAAGAGAAGTCATTGTTGCCGCCATCCCAAGTAATGATATCGGCTTCCTTCTCAGCTTGCTCGAGTATTTTTCCGTAATCCACTCCAGCATAGAGAACTACTCCCATGGTAATCATGGGCTCATATTCCTCGCGTTCCTCAATTGTACATCTATACTTGTCCATATCTTCAAGTTTTGCATATCTCTGTGCAATTTGGGTTGTGAGGTCTGGATCGTAGGGCATAGGGTGTCTGATATTGACTGGTTTGAGACCCAAGTCCAATAGAATCTGGTTGACGCGTCTCGATGTCTGGCTCTTTCCGCAACCGGTCCTCACAGCACAGACTGCTATGACAGGTTTCTTACTTTTTATTGAGGTGGTTTTTGGACCCATAAAACGAATGTCAGGACCTAGTTTGTTTACCCAAGCTATCTTGTGACCAACCACTTGATGTGGTAAATCGGAATATGCTAGGATGCATTGTTCAACATCGAACTGTTTGATCAGTTCAGGTAGTTTTCCTTCAGGATATATTTTAATGCCTTTTGGATAGAGTGGTCCCGCAAGCTCTGGAGGGTACATTCGGTCTCCAATTCCGGGAATCTGCTCAGCAGTGAAGGCAACGACTTCATAATCTTCATTGTTTCGGAAGTAAACGTTGAAGTTATGGAAGTCACGGCCAGCGGCACCCATGATAATAATTTTCTTTCTACTCATTTTTGAGCCCAATCCCTATTTAGGTGGATTCCTACGAATCGGGCTCTAGGGGTAGGTTAAGAAATTGTTGGTCTAGTCAAGAAAACAGAAAATTGATGATTCAGACAACCTAAAATGAATTTTCGAATAGTTTTACTAGAATGGATTAATAGTAGGTATGCTTTCGGAAAATCGTAGTGAAAATCTTCCGAATCAACATTCGGAAAATCGAGCTACAAATGGAAGCAATACAAAGCATTAAATATGCCGTGCTTCAATATGAAGAAATGTGCTCTTTTGAGCCTATTGCCGGATTGATAAGTGGGGTGCGTTGGTGAAGCTAGTTGAATTGGCTCTGGAGTCAGTGAGGATTCTGAAAGAGGCGGGAGAGGAAGGAATCAAGAGTGATGTTTTAGCTCAATGTCTTGAAACCCCTAAGCGAAGAGTGTATGATATTATTGCAGTATTGAAGGCACTAGGGCAAGTGGACACAAGTAGAAAATTCGATGGCACCACAATTGTGTGGATTGATCATTCCAAGGATTTTGTTGCTAAACAATCCTATGAAGAGCTAAGATTACAACTTGCCCAAGAGAGCGAGGAGCGCAAGCAATTGCAAGTGCAGGTAGCTGAACTAAAGGAGCAACTCAGAATAACGAGATCCAAGCTTCGTAGGGATGTTCAAGCTGTGGAGATGGCTAACAAAACTGAGTTTTTGACAACGCAGCTACGTGTTCGTGCTCTCTCAAGTAATGGTATCAAACGCGTTAACCAATGTGGTATAGAAGTTCTAATTGAGACCCATGAGTCTGGCATGGTTGTCGATCCATCTGAAATTGAAGCAGATGAAAATGAGGAACTTCTGAAGAGTTTGCAAAGGACATAGGTTCATCAAATTGTCTTAATTTCTACCAGACTCCCTCTTCGTACTTTCCTAAGTTGACTGATTTCATCATCGTCAGTAGTGATTTTTCCTAAGATATTGACCTGACTATAAGTGTGCATATTATCTAAATAGATGCAGAGTGAATCTCCGAGAGGTACATATGCAATATCACCTTTCTTTACATCATTTGTAGGTTTTGCATTTCCTTTCGAGATGCCGAGCGTAATCTGCATCTCATTGCGAACTACAGCAGCTCTACCTTCTATTGGAAGCCTTGACTTAATCTCTTCAACAACAAGCGGGGCGAAGATTCGATTGATAGTTCCCTTAACTATGATGTCATCTTCAAAAATAAATTCAAGACGAATATCTGTATCACTCAAATCTGGCATATGATTACCTCTGAATAAGGTCTTAAAATGTCCTGTGCTTAATTCTTCAGCAAAGGCTTAATTGGTCACATATCTTGCTAAATTTGGAGAGAATAAGACTGCCGTCTACAAAACTCGATGTTGCGTTTGTTGTCGACACAACTGGATCGATGAAAGATGATATTAGAGCAGTTAAGGATAGTCTATCCGAAATTGTAAACCATATAACGTCGAGAACGAAGGATCTTGAAATTAGATTTGGTGTTGTTTCATATCGTGATCATCCTCCACAGGATCGATCCTACGTGACTAAGGTATTTGATTTTACAGACCGTGTGAAGCGAGTCCAGAAACTTATTGCTGATCTTCAACCATCTGAGGGCGGCGACACTCCCGAAGCAGTTGCTGATGGTCTTTTCGATGCTCGTACCAAACTCTCTTGGGCGAAGGAAGCTTACAAAGTTCTACTTCTTGTGGGAGACGCTCCCCCACATGGAAAGAAATACAATGCAATTGGCGATGACTATTTTGCTGATGGATGCCCACATGGATATGATCCAATTGAAGAAGTGCAGCAGTTAAGAAAAGATTTCGGAACGACGATGTTCATTTTCATCTGTGGTTGTAATCCTCTTGTTGAAACCTCATTCAGGCAGATAGCAGATTCTGTTGATGGTGGCAAATACTATTCCTTGTTAGAAGCTCATGAGCTTCCGGAAGCGATACTCCAGATATTAGAAGGAGTAAGTGATCTCATCGAGGCTGATAGAAAGGTATTGTCATACTATGAATCCAATGACGGTGTGTTCGATATGGGCGAGGCAGCTTCAACTCTGAATCTTGAAGTTCGAGAGCTGAAAACATCACTCTCTCGGCTTCTCGAATTAGGTAGGATTGTTCGATGGCCAAAGGGGAGACCCCTCTCGTCTGAGCAAATTGCGATTTCTGTTAAGCTTGGAGATATACCAAATAATATTGTAGCTGGAAAGGCATTCAACTACTCGATGAGAATAAAGAATCCAAGTGCAGCTGTCGCAGGTATTAGAGTAATTGCGTCTCTTGTTACATCAGACGGCGTATCTGAGGTCACGAATGAACGACATGACATTGCCGCAAAATCTGATAAAATGCTCGAGCTAAAGCTTGTTGCAATGACCGATGTCAAAGGTAAGGCATCCTTGCGAATAGAGGTTTTCTACGGTTCAAAGTCTATCGCAACTGAAATCTATCCGACCCGGATTTATTAAAGGAGGCCTCTCAGTGAATCTCAAAGCCAAAGAGGGCAAAAATCAGAAGGGGCTCTGTTTCGTATCTGATGAAGAATCTGATTTTGAAAGAGGAGTATACGAAATCCAATTCAGAGGAAAAACAATACTTGCAGATGTCCGGAAATCCCCACACATCCCAAAAGGAATAACAATTCTAGATAGCAGACTATTTTCCTATTTGGATTGCGATGATGCCTCTGAACTGACTTTCATCAAGAGTTCATCTGATATTCCTATATGTAAGGAACTTAGGTTATCAGTTTCATCAATGAGGAAATTGGATAACAAGTCAATTGTAGTGGCAATTTCTAAGAGGATTAATGACCTTCAAGACGATTTTGAAGGATTAATACTTCAAGAGAATCAAAGAATTATAGTGGACCGTCTTGGGATACAATTCACAGTGCATTCGATTAGTCCAATAAATGGATCATGCGAATCGTGTCGTATCATATGGAATCAATTGGAAAAGGTACACCTTGCACCTATCGTTGGAATTCCAACCTACAACCTCATTTGTGTGATCGAGCTCGCTGCTGCTGCTCACATTAGCGACATCAATCAATCCTCCACCAATGAAAAATCAATGTCTGTTTCAAGATATCATGCAGCTCTCGAAGTACTTGATCAGATTATATCGAATTACTCTGGATATGGAACAGACTCACAATTCTCAGGATTCATCTATTCTGATGAGGTGGAAACATTTTCAGTTTTTAATCCTGAGACAGGTGCTCCGGTTGAAATATCTTCGTTATATTCCAAATCCTTGTTGGAATCATTCCGTGATTGGATTTGCAGTAGAATCCCTGCTCACAAAAATAAACCATCAAATCCTGGGCAAGCATTGTCTATCGCTCTTAATCGTGGAAATGATTTCTCGGAAACTAATGAACATCCCACCGTGATTTTTCTATTTTCGTCTGGTGTACATTCTCATGGTCCTAATCCTGTCAAGGAAGTGAAGAAGAGTCTGGAAAATCGTGCGATTCCAGTTTTCTGTGTATCCCTCGGAGCTGGTTCAAACAAGGATATCTTGGGAGAAATTGCCACAATCACAAAAGGAGCCTTGATTAGTATCAACTCAATGAGCGATATAGCCAAAATTAATGATATAATTGAACAGCATTTTGAAAATAGGAGCTGACTTAGATGACTGATGATTTACCAACGCACCTTCAAGCACTATATCATAGTGGAAGTGTATCAGGATTCATCTCCGCAAGAATGCCTTCAGAAAAGCTCACGACCGGTTGGATAGAACAAGGTCTTCTTCAGAAAGCTCTCACTGGAAAACTGCAGGATAAGAAGAACCAAGAACAACTAATCATTCCTGCAGATCGGTTTGCTCGCTTAACTAGAGACCTCGAAGGTACAACCCATTCTTTTGTCGGCTTGTTAATCATAGGCCGCAGAGGTCTCACAGAGCCAAAGCTCAACGTTCTTGTTTACGCTGCTCCTGATAATAGTAATGAATCTATGACAACAGTTGCTTTCTGGACAAAAAACCTGAGTCCGACTGAAACTATTCGCACTATCGCGCGTCATGCTTTTGCCCGAGATAGTTTCATGGAAAGTTCTGAGCCTGATTTAGATTACATTGAGCAGCTTAAAGCTGATATTTCGACAGGCTTAGTTCAAAATCTATTATCTCTTCGAGTAAAAACAGGAAAACGGAATATTACTGAATGGCTTCGTGATTCCATTAGAAATGTAGACGACTCCAAGGATGTGATTGCCTATGCTGGCAAACTTGAGAGTCTCTCGAGAATTGCTCTTCTCCTCTCTCGGTGGATTACAAGCTTAGGTCTTTTCAAAGAGTATGAAGATAATATTGCAGCTATTCTCATGAAGTTTGAGAATAGGATGGAGTTATGTCTTTGGGACAATTCACAGAACTTCGCTACATTTGCGACTATCAAAGGGACTGATATTGAGCATACAGTAAAAGGTTACATTTCGGCAATGTGGGCTGATAAACAGGATTTGGCTGCTTCGAAATCACGGATGCCTGAAGTTGTGATTGCGACAGAAAAGCAAATCGAATCCACTTCAAAGAAATCAAGAACCGAGGTATTGCCTGAAAGAACAATTGTGTCGCTAAGTGAGATTGAACAAAGAATTGAAGCTCTGGAATCTACGATTCGCACTCTTGCTAGTTCAAACAAAGAACAGCCTACAAATATTGACCAATCAATTTCAATTGTACACACTCGTTTGGTCGAAATTATTGACCGGTTGGCAAATCTGACAACCAGATTTAATGAATTGGAAAAGAAACTGAACAGCGTAGGCAAAAGCGGACGGTGATAGGCAAATGACTCGACGTCCTGATGAAATAGTTGATGAACTCAAGCGCATTGAAAAGAATCCACAAATTCTTGAAACTTTATCGAATAGACTTGGAATGGTGGAGAGTAAAATAGAAGAAGTTACTCTATCAAAATCCATGAAATCGTCTTTCAATGCTGAAAATATTCAGGAAATTGTATCAAAGATTTCTGCACTTCGTGATTTGATTGATAAGATAGAAGTCGAAATTGAACAATTGAATTCAAGGATTAATGAGATTGAAACCCTGAGGTTCAAACATCGCTCTCGTTAATAGAGCCTACCGGCACTAAATCATCAATTATGTCGAGTATGTGACCTATAAATATTTGAGAGGAAAAATTCTCTAGAGGCACGATCTTTGCGTTTATCCCTTTTAGAACTCGTAATGAGCTACGATGATTTATGTTCTTCTCCATAGCCATAAACTCGATTTGATATCTCTCTCGTTGTTTGATTGCTTGGATGAAAGGAAGATGTTCCTCATCATATTTACCGACCCCTCCTGAGAAGATGAGCAAGAGTGTCGGTCGAGCGGCTCCAAAATCCTCTAGATATTCAGCAATCGATCGATATGCTCCTACCGTGTCTTCTTGACCTCCTGTATCATTCACAGTATCAAGAATAGAGTAGACTAATGAAACTAAAACTTCCTCCGATTGCAGATCTCCTAGGAATTCCACATATGAGCGTATTTCATCACCATGCTGAACTGAGAATTTCTCTGGAACTTCAGCAAAAGTAACGAACCCAAGTCTACCTTCGGTCTGGTTATGCCGAAGAGTATTCACAACCAAAAGAGAAGCCAGTGCTGCAATCTCAGATCTTGTCGCATTGGGTGTTAGACCGTTAAGGAAAGTCTTGAGCTCCTGGATGTTGTTGGATAAGGCTTCAAGTTCCTGAGCTGCGGAATGCAAAGTCTTCAAGGATATATCACGTTTGCTCATATCCTTCCCCTTTGAGATACATATTACAACATTCATTTCTCTAAATGCTTGACTTGGTCTGAGAAAAGCACTCTCAGCGGGAACTACTCCTATCTGTTCTGAACCTAGTTGAGGTTCAGTCTGAGTGATGGCGAGAGTTAAAGGAATCTTCTTGGATCCCACAAATAACTTTGAATTAATGCCGATAAGCTTGTTTCTGATGCGGTTTAAGATTTTCTTCTCATTTAGATGGATGTAGGAGAATAGTTCCGAATTTGTCATGGGCTTCTCTGATAGATAGGACATCACAATTTTACGAATTTTGGAAATCTGACCTTCAAATTTGACAATATTGACAACTGATGAATTACTAAAACCATAAATTTCAGCATCATTTTCAGAAATAACTATTGATTTTTCAGTGCATCTAACATGCTCTCTTACAGAACCTGCACACCACCTTCCTGTTCGCGTACCTAATGCAAGTACATAGTCATCCCCTGACACTCCAATTGTTTCCATATCTGAAGGACACATAAGGAATATTCCTGGTTCTGTCTTAGCAATCTCAACTCCAAAATGAAGGGCTGCCATGATTTCATTTGGATTCCTAACTTGAAGGCATGAAAGCAATGCGTTATCGAACCGAACAAGTTGGGCAGGTGAGCCAAAGATGGGACCATCAAGTTTTGCATTTGCACGTACTAATGTGTGAAGTAGTAAACTATCTCTCTTTGATACGCTCTCAGTAAATGCTTTACTCCACCCTGAGATCATCACTACACCATTCTTCTCCAGAATAAGTGAGATGCTTGTTGCTTTTTCACTGTTAGGCTCATTTACTGTAACAACAGCACTGTCAAGATGTACTACTCCTCCTTCATCATTGACCATATGATCAACAGAGAGCACTCTCATTATCTTTTTTGCATCTAATAATTGCAATATTCTAACAAGCTCATTCATCGCTGCCTTTCCGAGAGATTCCTCTGCCAAGACTGATGATTTATTCTCTGAATAGACAACAAATGGCGGTCTTGGAGGTAATAGTGCCAATAGATTTCCTCCAAGAATTCTCTGGATCTCTTCAGCTGTTGCTGATAGATTTCTGCTAAGAAGGTAACTGACAATTTCGGATAGACTGTCTCCCAATTGTGTTTCAGGATATGATGAGGCGAACATAAGACGCCTAGACCATAAAGCATCACTCTGTTCTTTTTTCAGATGCCTGATTATTGTCGAGAGTGAGGATATTGATGCGCCTGCAGTAAGAAGTCGACTCTCTGGAATATCAAGAAGTCGGGTGATATCTCTCCCCCAATCTTTCTGACTCCGCGCCTTTAGTATTAACTTCGGAGTTTTTAGACCTGCTTCTTTTAAGAGAACCAGCCACCCAATAAGTGAGTCTAGGCAATCAGGAGAGTTTAATTCAATGAATATTGGTCTCTCGGATTTAATATGCGATAGCAAGTCAGTACGATTGGGCCCCCTAAGCGATTGTGACAAGTCTGCTGCACGTAGAATGCATCCCCAGCCTGTGGGTGTTCTACGGTTAAGTCTCATGTCCTGTAAGTGATATAACCTTGGACTTGTCGGTGGAATTGTTGACCAGATATGAACTGATTCCGTATTCGCTCTCTGTTGCGCAATTGGGAGCTTTGTTTCCCCCAACTCGATTAAAGGCTTTACAACAAGAAAATCTACGAGCCAGCTTGATTTGGATAGCTCAGATGCTCCCTGCATAAAATCGCTAAGAAGTCGAGGTACTTTTAGATAGTCATAGGCTCTTCTAGGAAGGTACTTGAAGGCTCCAGGATATTGCGCAGCAAAATCATGAAGCTGATTCTCAACCATATTGAAATATGAAAAGGCTCTGTCTGGATCAAATTTTCTGATGTAAGTCCCTGCACGTACGATACCGAGTTGTATTGATGCGTCAACGACAACGAAGCGACGAATCTCGTTTACTTCAATGTCTTCAACAACGATCATGATTACGACCTCGGTAGCTATGGATTTCTCTGCAGGAGATGATATATGCATAGTGCCGATAGTAATCTAAATGATTTTTCAGTGAAAAACGCAATACTTTATCACGC
>Ga0224495_10000063_pt1 | contig 82015 bp, 81 predicted proteins | sample SF_Jul11_sed_USG_FD_168128 | JGI IMG/M metagenome (GOLD analysis project Ga0224495, IMG submission 168128) | Sediment microbial communities from San Francisco Bay, California, United States - SF_Jul11_sed_USGS_4_1 | ecosystem: Environmental > Aquatic > Marine > Sediment | place: USA: California...
ACATCGCATTAGTTTTGCCCATTAACCTAATGTCTCCTATTGGCACATAGTACGCGTTCATCATTTGCTACGCAAAGCGGCCATTCGGGAATAGTTCAGCGCTATCCTCGATGACTGTTTAGGCCGAGGAACAGACATCGACAAGCACAACCCCCTGCAAAACAAAGGGCACCTAGCAGGTGCCCTTTGTTTTGTCGCCGAAGATAGTTACGAACAGCATTCACGATCTGCCGTTGCGCAAACGCTCGATCTCCCGTCTGTCCCGCTTGGTCGGCCTGCCCTTGAAGAAGAACGGCTGCGGCTCGGCTTTGAGCCGGGCTGCGATCTCCTCGCGGCGCTGGCGGCTCTCATCGGTTTCGCGATAGAGCTTTTGCGCAACCGGTGCCGAACCGCGTTTACTGGATAGGCCGAGTATCTCGACAATGAACTGAATCTGCCCGATGTGGATGTCCAGCATATCGCCCACCGTAACGGCCTTGGCCGGCTTGACCCGCACCCCGTTGACCAGCACCTTGCCGCAGTCGATCGCGGCGGTTGCCAGCGTACGCGTCTTGAAAAAACGCGCTGCCCATAGCCATTTGTCGATGCGGAATTTTTCGGTATTGTCTTCGCTGTTCATGATGCGTGATAAAAGTATCAGTAAGGTTTTTCGCCGATCCAGTTGCCGGCGGGCTGATACTGGCACACCCAGATCTGTTGCTTGCTGTCCTCGCACACGGCCACCGCACAGCCGACCGTTCTGGTATCACGCCAGACCACCTGAGTGTAGTGGCCGCACATCTTTCCCGGCTGACAACTGTTGGTCGCATAATCGTAATCGGCCTTCTCGCTACCCCAGCTGTCCACCACCTGCTGCGGTGTCACCGTCTGCAACTCCTTGCGCCCGTCGGACCACTGCAGCGCGCTCGCCCAGTACAGGTTCTCGCCGTACTTGCCGTCCGGCTTGCTGTGGCGCATCTTGCATGCGTTGGTCTCTTTCAAATTGTCCGCCCATTTCTGCGAGCTGACCGCCAATGATTTCGAATAACTGAGCTTTTCTGTCACGCCGTCTTCGGCACGCCACTTGTTGTGTGCAGTAACGAAGGCTTCCGGATCAAAATCTGCTGCATGTGCCGAAATGCCCAGAAAAGTTACAGTAAACAAAATAATCAGTTTTTCAGTTTTCATGGTTTCCTATCAGCATCATTGATATTTTCTTTGTTCATGGTTCGACACGCTCACCACGAGCGAATGTTTTGCTAAATCATACCTCAACATATCCTCGGCAACTGTTCGCCCGCCAACCAGTCGACGATGCGTTTGCCGCCCAGTTTCGTGGTCATCTGCACAAAATTATGATCATCCTCAACCACTTCGCCGATGATAGCGGACCGCCCCCCCAGCGGATGGGCACGCATCACGGTCAACAGGCGTTCCGCATCCTGCGCAGCGCAGATTGCGACCAACTTGCCTTCGTTGGCGACATACAGCGGATCTAGCCCAAGGAACTCGCAGGCTGCATTCACAACCGGGTTCACCGGAATCACCGCCTCCTGCAGCACCATGCCCGCACCTGACTGTTTCGCGATCTCGTTCAGCGTCGTGGCCAGCCCGCCGCGCGTCGGATCGCGCAGCACATGCAATTCCGCGCCGCTGTCCAGCATCGCAGCGATCAGGCCGTGCAGCGCTGCCGTGTCAGACAAGATGGGTGCATCGAAGCTCAGGTTCTCGCGTTGTGACAGCACCGCCATGCCGTGGTCGCCTACCGTGCCCGACAACAATATCCTGTCGCCCGGCCTGGCCAGATTGCCCGACAGCGTGATGCCCTCGCGCATCACACCCACACCGGTGGTCGTGATGAATACTCCGTCGCCCTTGCCCTGCTCCACCACCTTGGTGTCGCCGGTGACAATGGGTACACCGGCATCCAGCGCGGCCTTGGCCATCGAATCGATAATCCGCTTCAGGTCGCTCAGCGGAAAGCCTTCCTCGAGGATAAATGCAGCGGACAAATATAACGGCCGCGCGCCCATCACCGCGACATCATTGATCGTACCGTGTACCGACAGGCAGCCGATGTCGCCGCCGGCAAAGAACAGCGGCGACACCACATGACTATCACAGGACATCACCAAACGGCCTTCGGCTTGCGGCAGCAACGCGCCATCGTTGCCCTGTGCCAGATAGCTGTTGTCGAAAGCTGTGGCGAACAGTTCGGCAATCAGTTGCGCCATCGCACGTCCCCCGGCACCGTGCGACATCTCGACACGGCCGTGTTTCATATCAAGCGGGCGGGTGTAATTGGGTTTGATCGTGCTCATGATGATCGCCCCCTTCCCCCGCAGGCGGGGGGAGGGTTGGGGATGAGGGGCTGTGAAAAACGAATGCATTCCATGGGAAATCCCTCACCCCTGCCCCTCTCCCGCCTGCGGGAAAGGGGTTGCTTGTTCTGAACTGGTTTCAACGACAGCCTGATATATCACCTCCATTACTGCCTCCGTCTCTGTCAGCATCTGATTATTCCAGAAGCGCAATACTCGAATCCCTTGAGCACTCAGCCAATTTTCACGATTGCTGTCATAAACAACCGCTTCACTATGCTGCCCGCCATCAAGTTCGACAGCAAGCTTAATCTCGGCGCAATAAAAATCGAGAATATATCGCCCCGCCGGGTGTTGTCGCCTGAATTTTGCGCCGGCAATTCGCCGATTGCGCAGCAACCTCCACAACAATGCTTCCGCATCCGTCATGCTGCTGCGCATCTCGCGTGCAAAAGCCCGAATATCTTCCGGAAGCCTGGCGGGATGTTGGGGTACGTAATCTTCCATGGCAGAAGTTATTCCCCTCTCCCGCGGGCGGGAGAAGGGAGCAAAAAACATGCATCTCATCAAATAGATTCACGAAACCGCCCATAGCTGTAATGCGCCGCACAGGCGCCTTCGGACGATACCATGCAGGAGCCGACCGGGTTGTCAGGTATACAGACCGTACCGAATATCTTGCACTCCTGTGGTCTTTTCTCTCCGCGCAGGATCGCGGCACATTCGCATGCCTTGTTGTCCGGCACGGCCACATACCCGACGCCGAATTTCGACTCGGCATCGAATGCGGAGAACTCCTTGCGCAGCTTCAGCGCACTGCTGGGAACACTGCCAAGACCGCGCCACTCGAACGAGTCGCGCAATTCAAATACTTCGTCGACCAGTACCTGCGCCTTGCGATTTCCCTCGCGCGTCACCGCGCGGGTGAACTCGTTCTCGACCTCTGCGCGACCATCGTTAATCTGGCGCACCAGCATCAGGATGGCCTGCATCACGTCCAGCGGCTCGAATCCGGCGATCACCACCGGTTTGCTGTAATCACTGGCGAATACCTCATAGGGCTGACTACCGATCACCGTGGAGACATGTGCCGGGCCGACGAAACCTTCCAGCCCTGCGCCGCCATCATTCTCGAGGATCGCATGCATCGCCGCCGGGGTCAGCACGTGATTGCACAGGATGCTGAAATTCTTCAGCCCTTCCGCAGCCGCCTGTTTGACGGCGACGGCGGTGGGCGGCGTGGTGGTCTCGAAGCCGATCGCGAGGAACACGACCTCCCTGTCCGGATTATCGCGTGCGATCTTCAGCGCATCTTGGGTCGAATAGATCATGCGTACATCCGCCCCGCCCGCCTTGGCCCGCATCAGGGTGAGATTGGCGGAAGCCGGCACGCGCATCGTGTCGGCGTAGGTGCACAGGATGACATCGTGTTCGCGCGCCAGCCGGATCGCCTGATCGATGCGCCCGATCGGCAGCACGCACACCGGGCAGCCGGGGCCGTGGATCATGCGCACATTGGCAGGCAGAAGGTCGGTGATGCCGTAGCGGGAAATGGCGTGGGTGTGGCCGCCGCAAAATTCCATCAGGCGATAGTATCGATTCGTGTCTGCCTCACGGGCGGTGTTGGCGGCGATATTCTTTGCCAGTTCACCGTCGCGGAATTCCTCGACATATTTCATGCGGGCGACTCACCGGAAAGATTGCCCATCTCGGCGAACATCGCCAGTGTTTTCAACGCCTCTTCCTCGTCGAGTTTCTGCAGCGCGTAACCGGCATGCACGATGACGTAATCGCCGACGGCAACACCCCCGATCAGCGCTAGGGATATCTCCTTGCGCACCCCGCCCAGATTGACGATGGCGGAATCTGTCCCGATGGATTGCTCAACACGCGCGGGTATGGCAAGACACATCTTATTCCTCCTGCCTGTATGCGGACTCTGCACATCACCGAAAGCGGTGACATTCAATGAAGCTACTTTCGGCCAAGCACTTTCAAATACACATCACGATAGGCTTTGGCGCTACGCTCCCAACTGAAATCCTTCGTCATGCATTGAATGCGCAATTTATCCCAACTGGCTTTATCACGATAGACACCAACAGCACGCTTGATGGTTTTAAGCAGATTTCCCGCAGTCATTCCATTGAAACTGAATCCGCTCGCCGTTCCTTCGCGCAGTGTCTTTGCGGTGCAGTCAACGACCGAGTCTGCCAGACCACCCGTGGCGTGCACGATAGGTGGTGTACCGTAGCGCTGGCTGTATAACTGGTTAAGGCCGCAGGGTTCAAAACGCGAAGGCATGATAAACATATCCGCACCGGCCTCGATCTGGTGGGACAAACCCTCGTCAAAACCCACCATCACGGCAATCTGCCCCGGGTGTGATTGCGACATATCTTTTGCGAGCTTCTGCATTTGTATATCACCGCTGCCGAGTATGGCCAACTGCACCGGCAGCTTGCACAGTTTTGGCACTATCTCCAGCAAGGTGTCCAAGCCCTTCTGGTGTGTCATTCGACCGACTACACCCAGCAACGGCATGTCCGGATCAACATCCAAACCCATCCTGATTTGCAATGCCTCCTTGTTGGCTGCCTTGCCACTGATATTCTCGCCGTCGTAGTTTTTAGCGAGGTGAATATCGGTCGCCGGATTCCACTCGTCCGTATCGATGCCGTTAAGTATGCCTGTAAGATTTTCTCGCCTATAGGCCAGCAATCCCTGCAGACCAAAACCCAACTCCTCTTCTTGTATCTCCCGAGCATAGTTGGGGCTGACCGTGGTGATATGGTCGGCATAGAACAATGCTGCTTTGAGGAAGGACAAATTGCCATAAAACTCAACGCCGTCGATGCTGTAACAGGAAACGGGCAATTGAAGTTGCTGAACAGTCTGCGGCGGAAAATTCCCCTGAAATGCCAGATTGTGAACGGCAATGATGCTGGGTACCGCATGAGATTCAAAGTGCAGGTAGGCGGGAGCCAAGCCGGTTTGCCAATCATTGCACTGCACCAGATCAGGTTGCCATTCCAGCGGTGTATCGGCGCTACCCAGTACCGCGGCCACCTTTGAGAGCAAACCGAACCGCATCGCGTTGTCCGCCCAGTCCTGCCCGAGTGGAGTCTGGTAGGGGCCGCCATCGCGGTGGTACAAAACGGGGCAATCCAGCATCAACAACGGCACACCATTCTGCATCGTGGCTGACAGAAGCCGCGATGCCGGAAATCCGGGCATATCCATACTGGCGACAACTGCATATTGCGGCAGTTGCTCCATGACCTGACTGTATCCCGGCACCAATACATGAACATCCACGCCGATGGCGCGCAATGCCGCTGGCAGAGCCCCGCTCACATCTGCCAATCCGCCGGTCTTAATCAATGGAGACACTTCCGATGTTGCGAACAAAACCTTCAACTTTTTCAACTCAAACTCACTTTCGGTACAGAAGCACCCGTGTATATATTGTGCTTACAACCAGCGCATCATGCCCATTTCAAACGGGTGTGTCATGAACTCATGAAAAGGATAGGCGCGAATCCGGTATTCCAGCTTGCCGCATTGTTCAGGCTGCAATTCCAAAGCAAAAATACTTTCGCCAGAATCGGTCATCTTGCCGGTAAACTCGAAGCTATATCTTGTCGTGCTCCGAAGTTTCTCGCGCTTGGTAAACAAGCCAATCAGCATTTCCACAACCACATCGGCGGATTCCAGGCCATTCAACCGGACGGACACTTCAAAGCGTAACGTATCGCCGAAGTCGATTGCTTTTTTCTCCGCATCGAGACGGTGCAGTAAAACACCCGGCCATGCATGTCGAACACGTCCCTTCCAGACGGCAACGATGCTTGATTTTTCGCATTTGTTCTGCCTGTACAGACGATATTGCTGACTAGCCGGCAGATAGCACTTGGCAAGATATTCGCTCACCATCCGTCTGGAATTGAAACGCGGCAGGATACTGGCCATCGAATGTTTGGACATTTTTACCCAGTCGGGTGAGAAACCCATCTTGCCATGCCCGTAATACAAGGGCACGACTTGGTCTTGCAGTAATTCATACAGGGTACGGGATTCTTCGCGTGTGCGAACTTCTTCACTCAATGTTTCAGATACCGGTTTGATCGCCCAGCCATTCTTCCCGTCATAACTCTCACCCCACCAGCCATCCAGCACGGACAAGTTAATAGCGCCATTAATACCTGCTTTCATGCCGGAAGTCCCGCTCGCCTCCAACGGATACAGGGGATTGTTCAACCAGACATCCACGCCGGAAACCAGCTTGCGGGACAACGCAAGATCGTATCCCTCCACAATCAGTATTTTGCCGATAAACTCGGTCATTTTGGATATCTGCGTAATGCGGCGTATCAGGTCTTGTCCGGGAATGTCCGCAGGATGTGCCTTACCTGCGAAGATGAACACTGCCGGACGCTCCGGGTTGTGCAAAATCTCGCGCAGCCAATCCAGATTCCCAAACAGCATAGTGGCCCGCTTATAGGTGGCAAAGCGCCTTGCAAAACCGACGGTAAGAATGTTGGGGTTATCCGGGTTGACGTACTTGAGCAGACGATCCAGATGAGCTTCCGATCCGTGATTGCGGAAATGCTGCTGGCTGATGCGCTCACGCAGATCAAGCAATAATTTTGACTTCAACGTCTGATGCACGCTCCAAAACAAGTGGTCCGGAATCATTTCGATTCCTTCCCAGAAGTCCACGTCGTTCATGCGAGCATGCCATTCCAAGCCCAGATGACGCTCCAGCACCTCGATCCATTCGGCTGCCAGAAAAGTCGGCACATGCACCCCGTTGGTGACATACGTCATCGGATTTTCCGTGTGTTGTATTTCCGGCCACATGTCGCTGCAAATGATCGAGGACACAGCACCATGTATGCGCGATACCCCATTATTAAAACGCGTGCCGCGTATGGCCAATGCGGTCATATTGAAATCGCCGCTGTCTTTCGCGTGGCCCAGCGCCATAAATTCCTCGCGCTTCAGTTTGATTTCGGAGTAATAGTGCTCGAAATAAGCATGCATCATATCCGCAGTGAAATGATCATGTCCCGCCGGAACCGGGGTATGGGTGGTGAACACCGTGTTGGCCGCCACGCACTCCAGCGCGGAGGCAAAATCCATGCCTTCTTCGGCCATCTTTTGACGGATACGTTCCAACACCAGAAATGCCGCATGTCCTTCATTGATGTGCCACACCGTCGGTCTCAATCCGAGTTTTCGCAGTGCGAGCACACCACCGATACCCAGCACGATCTCCTGCTCGATGCGCATCACCTTGTCGCCGCCGTATAACCGATGCGTGATATCACGATCATGCGGACTGTTGGTTTCCAGATCTGTATCCAGCAAATACACGGTGATATGACCGACTCTGGATTGCCAAATCTTGATGTTGAGCTTGCGTCCCGGCAATTCAACCGAAGTGTATGCCTCCGCACCGTCGGCCAGCAGGGCTGGAACGATGGGTAAATCCTCAAAATGTGAATCGCTGTTGGTGGCAATCTGGTTACCCTCGCCATCGATAGACTGATGAAAATATCCCTGGCGATATAACAAGCCAACACCGATAAATGGCAAACGCAAATCGCTAGCCGCCTTGCAATGGTCTCCGGCCAAAATGCCCAAGCCACCCGAATAGATTGGAAAACTTTCATGAAAACCGAATTCGGCACAAAAATATGCCACCAGATCGTCTTTATGCAACCAGTTCGAGCCTTTAGGTGGTGTCCGATGATCGTGGTAAGTATCGTAAGCGGCCAGCACCCGGTTAAAGTTACCTATAAATACCTGATCTTCTGCGGCATCAAGCAAACGCTGTTCTTCGACGCGTTTCAGGAATGCTTTGGGGCTGTGCCCGCTGGCACGCCACAGGCCCGGATGCAACCGCGCGAACAGCGCACGGGTCGGCCGATCCCAACTGTACCAAAGATTGTTGGAAAGTTCCTCCAGTCGTGCCAAACGCGCGGGAATTTTGGGACGAACTTCTAATATGTAAGACGTGCTGTTTTCCATAGCTCGTACTTGATCTATATTAATTCGGGATTACACCAACCATCATTCGGTCAGGGTTGCTGCAGTATATTCCTAAATGACACGGGGAGCAGGGGGAGATGAACGCACTATATATTTTTTCCCGACATAATCATCAACAATCTGTTTGAATTCTGCCGCGATATTATCGCCGCGCAGGGTAAGCGCTTTTTCGCCGTCAATATATACGGGTGCCGCGGGACTTTCGCCATTACCAGGCAAACTGATGCCTATGTTCGCCAGCTTGCTTTCGCCCGGACCGTTTACCACACACCCCATCACCGCTACGGTCATATTTTCCACACCGTCATATCGCTCCCGCCATAGTGGCATTTGGGTGCGAAGATGTACCTGAATGTTTTGCGCCAATTCCTGAAAAAAGCTGCTGGTAGTGCGCCCACATCCAGGACAAGCCGTCACCATCGGTGCGAATGCACGCATTCCCATGGTCTGCAATATTTCCTGGCCAACCAACACTTCCTGTGTGCGATCTCCGCCCGGCTCAGGTGTCAAAGAAATGCGTATCGTATCTCCGATGCCTTCCTGTAACAGCACGGCCAATGCTGCAGTCGAAGCAACGATACCCTTTGAACCCATCCCCGCCTCGGTCAGGCCGAGATGCAGCGCATAGTCGCATTGTTGCGTGAGCGAACGGTACACTGCAATCAGATCCTGTACTTCGCTAACCTTGCAGGAAAGCACAATCTTATTGTGTGCCATACCCAGTTGTTCGGCACGCTGTGCGCTTTCCAGCGCGGATGCAATCAATGCTGCACGGGTCACTTCACCGGTTTCTTTGGGCTGCGCCAAACGGGAATTCTCGTCCATCATGCGCACCACCAGATTTTGGTCCAGACTGCCCCAATTCACACCGATACGCACGGGCTTATCATAACGTATAGCGGTCTCTATCATGATGGTGAACGGATCGTCTGCTTTGCGGTTACGTCCGACGTTGCCGGGATTGATCCGGTATTTGGCCAAAGCCTGTGCGCAATCCGGGAACTCGGTGAGCAAACGATGGCCGTTATAGTGAAAATCGCCGACCAGTGGAACATCGCAACCCAACACATCAAGCCGCGCGCGTATATTTGCCACCTGCGCTGCGGCCTCGGGAGTATTGACGGTGATGCGTACCAGTTCCGATCCGGCCTTGGCCAATTCAAAAACCTGACGGGTTGTAGCTTCTGCATCCGCTGTGTCTGTGTTGGTCATGGACTGAACCACGACCGGCGCGCCGCCGCCCAGCATTACCTTGCCGACCAGCACACGTTGCGAGGGGCGGCGTTTAATCATTGATACCCCCATGTTTACTTCAGTTTCAAGTACGCCACATCGGTCGAGCTTCTGGTATACGGGGCCAGATCAATCTGTTTATCCCGATAGAAAACTCGCACCGATTGTGCATGACCAACCAGTACGGAAAGCGGTGCATTTCCTTGCAGTTGCAGGTCGCTGCCTGGCTGATACATCTGCGACAACAGGATGTTGCCGTCCCTATCTTTGATTTCCACCCATGATTCACTTTCAAACTCAATGCGCAAAGTACCGGAAGGCGTCGGTTCTGCCAACACGGCAGTCTGTCCGTCGGATTGTGTTTGAGGAGGTTGTGATGCTGAAGTTGTTGCCTCCCGCTTCAATGGCTGAACATGCGTTACAGGCAATCTTTCTTCCATTTTTACCGGTTTGGCAGAAGCCTCAGCGCCCGAACTCAAACTCTCAGTTGTGGAAGATGATTGAATTTCTGCAGGCAAGGCAACCTGCGTTTCAACCAGCGTCACCTTATTCCCAACCGGGGCATCTGTATAATTTTTCACCGCGATCACAACAACCAACACTGCCGACAACAAAGCCAAACCAAGCCAAATCAGGTTTTGACGATGCATCACATTCTTATCCGGGAACGGCACGTTAACCGAAGCTGGTGTCAATTCACCGGTAGCTTCAACGGACTGTGTCAGCGTCAATGTCGACAATAATTTTTGCGCATCTAATTTTAAAATTTTTGCATAGCTGCGAACAAAGCCTCGCACAAAAGCCATTTCTGGCAAATTCACAAAATCATCAGCTTCCAGCGCCTCTATCTGGCGAGGCGCAAACTTGATCTGCCCGGCCACATCCCGCACGCTCAATCCGAGGTTTTCACGCGCTTCACGCAACATCCTTCCCAATGATGGCGTTTCTACCTTCTCGACGGAATTGTCGCTTGGTAGGGGATTATCTTCTGGTAGTTGCTCCATCATTCACCACGCATCATCAGTTGTGTTTCACGCGCGCCTGGAAAGCGCTTGCGCAATTGCATTCCATAGCTTGCCTCAGCATTACGATCACCCATCTTGCGATGGATACGCACCCCAAGCCATAGCTGCTCAGCAGTCAAGTTATCGCTTTTATCCGAAAATTTCGCAAAATAACGTTTAGATTCAGAATAATTGGCATTGCTAAAATTCAGCTCTGCCATTCCCATCAGTGCCTGAGGCATATCGGGTTGAACCTGTAAAGCCTTTTGAAAGAATTCCTCGGCATCCGCATTATTGCCGGCCTTTCTGGAACACAGTCCTGCATTAAGATACGCAAGACCCGGTGTCCTGTATAACGGATTCTTCAACGCAGCCATAAATTGCGGGATTGATTCTTTCTCTCTGCCCCGTTGACACAGAAACCAACCGTAGTTATTGCGCGTATTGGAATCAAGCTCATCAAGCCGCAAACTCTTAAGAAAATCACTTTCGGCATCCTTATCTTCGCGCAATGCCATATGTATCAAACCGCGTACACTATAAGCCTGTGCATAATCCGGGTCGGCCTGCAAAGCCTGCTCTACCTCGTCCAGCGCAATCCCCAATTGGGCACGGGCATAATACAGTCCTGCCAATTCCGTATGCACTCTGGCGCTCGCAGAAGCGTTCTGCTTGTCAGATGTCGAACTGCAACCCGCAAAAGTTAATAGCGAACACAGAATGATAATTCTAATTCTCATCAATGCACCTCGGCTATGTGCTGCACGGTTCGTTTGGTTTTGTCGCGCACCTGGCCTGCCAGTTGCCCGCAGGCTGCCGCAATGTCATCGCCGCGCGTCTTGCGCGTGGTGACCACAATATCGGCATGCATCAGCACATCGCAAAAGCGGCGGATCGCTTCGGAGCTTGATCGCTTGTAATGCGTCTGCGGGAAAGGATTGAAAGGGATCAGGTTGAATTTGCACGGTACGTCGCGAACCAGCTTCACCAGTTCGCGCGCATGATGCTCACTGTCATTCACGCCATCCAACATCACATACTCGAAGGTAATGAAGTCTCGCGGCGCTTTTTCCAAATAACGCTGGCACGCGGCGAGCAATTCCTTAAGCGGATATTTCCGGTTGATCGGCACCAGTTCGTCACGCAATTTATCGTTCGGCGCATGTAGCGACACGGCCAGCGCAACCGGGCATTCTTCGTGCAGCCGATCCATCGCGGGAACAATACCAGAAGTTGAAACTGTCACACGACGACGAGACAGGCCATAAGCATGATCGTCCAGCATCAAACGCAACGCGGAAACGGTATTGTCGAAGTTCAACAACGGCTCACCCATGCCCATCATTACCACATTACTGATCCGCCAATTACCGCCGACATCCTTGCCAAGTTGGTGATTGGCCCACCACAACTGGCCGATAATCTCGGCCACGCTGAGGTTGCGGTTGAAACCCTGTTTTCCGGTCGAGCAGAATGAGCAATCCAGCGCGCAACCAGCCTGCGTCGAAACGCATAAAGTACCGCGCGTCTCCTCGGGGATGAACACAGTCTCGACAGCGTTGCCGATTCCCATATCCAACAGCCATTTGCGTGTGCCGTCGCCGGACAGTTCTTCTCGCATTATCTTGGGAACTTGCACACAGGCGATCTGCTTCAATTTCTCACGGAGAGAAATGGCAAGATCGCTCATCTCATCAAAATTGGACTCCCCAGCCTTATATATCCAGCGCAGCACCTGTTTGGCTCGAAACGGCTTCTCGCCGTTGCCTGCAAACCATGCAGTCAATTGCTGTACATCTAAGTCGAGGAGGTTTTGCTTCATCTAAACGTGCTGGATTAACGCGAGTAGACGTTCATTTTCGGAAAGAAATAAGCTATCTCAACGGCGGCAGTTTCCGCCGCATCAGAACCGTGAACGGCATTGGCATCAATACTATCGGCAAAATCCGCACGAATGGTGCCTTTATCAGCCTTCTTTGGGTCGGTTGCGCCCATCAGGTCGCGGTTCTTCATTATTGCTCCCTCACCTTCCAGCGCCTGGATCATCACCGGGCCGGAGATCATAAAATCCACTAGGTCTTTGAAAAATGGACGCGCTGCGTGGACGGCATAAAAGCCTTCCGCCTCGGCACGGGACAATTGCGCCATGCGCGCGGCAATAACCTTAAGGCCGGCGTTTTCAAAGCGTGTATAAATCTGACCGATTACATTCTTGGCAACGGCATCAGGTTTGATAATCGACAGGGTACGTTCAACAGCCATGCTACTTTCTCCAGACATTAAAATGGTTAACAAAAACGGGGCACCATTCTATCAGTATTTGCCTGTCTGCGCGCCCTGCAATTCGACCTGAACTGCCGCCTCATCTGCAATCGCAATGTAGGCTGCTGCAGTTCCCACGCCCGGCACACACACCAATTCATCTCCGCAATACAGCATCGGAAGCCTGTCACGGTACCACGGGGGTATATGCTTCTCCTGCAACAGGTTCTTCAGCGTACGCGTACCGGCACTACGGTGAACACGCATGGTTTCGCCGCCCCGTCTCAGACGCAGTGTCACCTTGGCTCTCTGCAACTTCGTAAAACTGATGCCTTTGCCATGCGTACGATTAAAGCTCAGCCACGTATTCAGCGCGGGCCAACCCAACCTGTTTTCTCCTGCCCAAGTCATGACCAGATCGCCGTCAAATCCACCCAAAGCTTGCAACACGTAAGCTTTTCCGCGATAGCGGCGCACCTCGATATCTCCGCAGGAAATGCACACTGCCGTATCGGCACGCGTGCCGCAAAGTTGTTTCAGCATGTCGTCCAACTGTACAGCCTGCGGCATCAGTACGCCCGCACCGTGCAGAAAATACCGCAGCAGATTTTTTGCGCGGGCCTGACTCAATACCCGCAATACTTCAACAGACAGGGTATTCCCGTCTATCGTTCCGGCTGCATCCTGCTCAGCCATTTCATTGAGCAAAAGCCCCGCCTCGGCAAAATGATCCGCGCTGCGCGCCAACGTTCTCCGATAGGCGGGAAATTTTTCTGCCAACAGGGGTAACACCCGATGCCGCAAAAAATTACGCGGATAGCTGTCATTTGCATTGCTCTCATCCTCTACCCATCCAAGCTGGTGTTTAGCAGCATAGGCAAGAATCTCTTCACGGGAAACATGAAGCAACGGCCTGATTAAAGATGCGGTACCTTTACGCGTGATAAATTGAGGCATAGAACTGGCACCACGCACTCCCGTACCACGCAGCAATTGCAGAAACAGCGTTTCAACCTGATCGTCGGCATGGTGTGCCAAAGCAACAAAATCACATGTCTGCTTAGCAAAAGCTTCATGCCGCAGCTTGCGTGCCGCAGCCTCGATACCATGTTGTAACAGCGGAACAATATCTACACGCTCAACATGCAGAGTAATTTGAAGGTCGGCACACATATCCGCACAAAAATTCGCCCAAGAATCGGCATTCCGGCTGATTCCGTGATGAACGTGCAAAGCTGAAAGCTGCCAGGGAAAACGTGCTGAAAGTTTGTGTAGCAGGTGTAACAACACCACCGAATCCACCCCGCCACTCAAGCCGACCAGAATCGAGCTGTGAGCGGGAAGCAGCGGCATAACCTCGGCTGCAACACGATCAGCAAGGTTAATCGAGCGCAACTTCCTTAAATTTGCCATAACTCATCAGGCGATTGAAGCGATCCTGCATCATATTCAAAGTCGGTTTGTTTTCTACCGTCTTCAGCGCGTCCTGCAGCGCCTTCTTGACATTTTGCATCGTAGCCGCATAGTCGCGTTGTGCTCCACCCAAAGGCTCATTGATGATCTTATCCACCAACCCCAGCGATTTCAAACGCGTTGCCGTAATACCCAACGTTTCTGCGGCATCCGGTGCTTTTTCCGCGCTTTTCCACAAGATTGAAGCACAACCCTCGGGTGAAATCACAGAGTAAGTACTGTACTGCAGCATGAGCAACACATCACCCACTGCAACCGCCAAAGCGCCGCCGGACCCCCCCTCACCAATGACTGTGCAAATAATGGGCACGCGCAATTCCGTCATCTCGTAGAGGTTGCGCCCGATCGCTTCGGACTGCCCGCGCTCCTCCGCCCCCACGCCTGGATAGGCACCCGGTGTATCGATGAACGTCATGATAGGAATGCCGAATTTTTCAGCAAGATGCATCAAGCGCATCGCCTTGCGGTAACCTTCGGGGCGAGGCATACCGAAATTGCGGATGATCTTCTCCTTGGTGTCGCGTCCCTTCTGGTGCCCGATCACCATTACACTCTGACCGTTGAATCGCGCCAATCCACCCACTATCGCCTTGTCATCGGCAAACGAGCGGTCACCGTGCAACTCTTCAAAATCTGTGAATAAATGCTGGATATAATCCAGTGTATAGGGACGTTGCGGATGGCGAGACACCTGCGATATCTGCCAGGGAGTGAGCTTGGAATAGACATCCTTGGTCAACGCTTCGCTCTTCTTTGACAACCGATTTATCTCATCTGCAATATCGAGCGCAGAATCATCCTGCACGAAACGCAACTGTTCGATTTTATCTTCCAGTTCGGCGATAGGGCTTTCAAAATCCAGAAATGAAACTTTCATGACTAACCTCTGTTCTTACGTCCTGTTGTTTGCGGCGCGATGATACTACAAACCGAAGAAGTGTTTGATAGTTGCCAACACCTCGCTGTGCCGATTACGCATCACCTTGAGTGACGACACATCATCCTGGCTTTGCAATACGCTATCCAATTGCGTCTTACGCGTTACCAATATATGCGAAACCTCATCGGCGATACCGGGTCGAGCCAGCATAATTCCTTCAAACGCCTCCTTATCAAGGCGATAACACTCAATATTCGTCCTGGCAATCACTGACGCAACACGCGGTGCGCCAGTCATTAAAGACATCTCGCCGAAAAAGTTGCCCTTGGACAGCACATTGAGACTGCGCCGACCTCCATCCGGCCCATCAATAAACACCTCTGCCTCACCGTTGATAATGATATATAGCCAGTGCTGCCCAACTGCTCCTTGCCTGGCAATTACACTTCCCTTGGCAAAAGGCATGTACTTTAATCTCTCGGCCAGCGTTTGCAGTTCGTCATCGGTCATCTGGGAAAACAACTCTACCCGGCGCAAGGTTTTGATGCGCAACAGCACTTCGCGCTGGCGCAACGATTCCTCATGCTTTTCGTTTTCCTTGGTGATATGAATATCTCTTTCCTCAATCGCCAGCTTAATGCCCTCGCGCTGCAAAGCGGACATGATATGCCAGCGAATTGAGGCGTCGGTAGGGTCATCCGGTGCCAGATCGGTCAGCCAGTAGCGCATCGCGTATCGCCCGTAACCCTTTTCATCCATGTCCATCAGTACACAGTTGGGTAGTGGGTTCTTGGCTACATTGGCTATATCTGTATGTTGTACGGCTTCCTCGACAATACCGGCTACCCGGGTTGGCGCAACATCCATACTAACGTTGAACCACACCCATCGACGTAATTGCACTGGTTGATCGGCACGGCGCCCCAGTACCAAAAATTTGTTTTTCATCAACTGACTGTTCGGAAACACGACCGTCTCCCAGTTGCGTGTCTCCACCAGGGTCGAGCGCCAGCGGATATCCACTACCTTGCCGGTGATATCGTCAACCTTAATCCAATCACCGATCTTGATTGAATTATCCATCTGCAGCGCCAACCCGCCAAGAATATTGCCCAGCGTATCCTGCATGGAAAAAGCCACCACGGCAGTGATCATTGCAGAAGTCGCCAGGATACTGCCCAGATCGAGGCCTGCATAACGGAGACGTATCAATCCCCATATGACATAGCCAAGAATGACGAAAATATCCTCCGCAATTCGGGGCGGCTTTATATGCATCTGCGGCAACAGGATACGGAATACCAGCAACCCCCACAAACGTATCACCGCAATGCCGGATCCGATAACCGCAGCTTCGTAGAATGCATTGGCAGCAGCATCAAATTGCAGAGCGTGCAACACACTGCTGGCAAATTGCAAAAACAGGCAGGCAAAGAAGAACATCAGCGTATTCAAAATTGCCCTACGCTCCTCCCTGAGGAAATGCAGCAACAGGAAGGCGAGTCCGACTGTCATAATCAGTACGGGCAAGGATTCTTCACGCCAGAAAAACTGAATCACGTTATCCAGAAAAACCACGGCAACTCCCCTGTCTTCAGTGATGACATTCTATACCATAGAATAATCTGCAAGCGGCTTGGCACGACGCCAAAAATACCATGCATTGCCACGCGACAGATGCGCACTCCTTACATTCTCTCCGCCCAAAATATCAATCCTCAAATGCTCGATCCTGCCCGCGCACAGCGCCTCCCATAAAGGTTGTGCATAACCCGTTTCGAAATCCTGCAATGCCATGCGCCATGCGGCCAAATTACCTCGTTGCAAGGCATCACGCAAACCGGTCCACACCAACAGCTGATCGCAGTTGCAATCCTGCCATTGCGCTGCCCACGTTGTAAACCGAGCGCCAGTCGCGGCAGAAAACATTTCCGACACCACCTCGTCAGAACTCACACAATCATATTTTTTTTGCGGGGCAATACTTCCCGTGGAGCCGCCTCCCCACAACCATACACTGTTTATAGAAAGTTCTCCGCGCACCTCACGGGCTTCATTGACACTATGCGAATACAACAACATCTGCATCTCATTCAACACCCCGTGCCAGCGAGCGGCATCCTCACCGGAAGGCAAAGCACCGCGCACATCAGTGCCGGTAACTTGTGACAACGGCGTGGTTCGAATACAGGGCGGCGTATCCGTACGCACGTACCAGCGCTGCGGATGCGGCGCAAAGAATGATAGCCCCTGACAAGTGAAGTGCTCGTTCATGCTTGCGCACAATGCCGAAGCTTCATCGCCGGACATCGACACCGCAGATAGCAACATCCGGCTTTGATCCAAATGCAAATGTACCGGATCAGCACGCAACCACGACCCATCGCCCATCTGATCGAACCCGGCAGAAATAACAGCAACAGGCGAATCCGCAGCCGGATCGCCTGCAACGCCGAATATCTCGCACAAATAATCCTCAAGACATCTCTCAGCTCCCGCACGGTTTCCACCGGCAGGTGCGTCTGCTAATGCGCCTCTCGCCAGTAGCTTCTCCAGAGCAGGCATGTGAATACCGTCACAGACTCGGCTGGCAATTGCTTCTGGCAGAAGCAGATCAGGAATAAGCAGATGAACACTATTCATATGTGTCAGTCTAGCACTTCCAGTGCTGTTATCATTCCAACGGTTATGGCAAACTTACAACCTTTTTTAATACACTACACAAATCCATCTTGCAACCTTACGAACTCTTTATCGGTCTGCGCTACACCCGAGCCAAGCGGCGCAACCATTTCATCTCTTTCATTTCGCTGATCTCCATGTTGGGCATGGCGCTGGGTGTGCTGGCGCTCATTGTGGTGTTGTCGGTGATGAACGGATTCCAGAAGGAGATACGCGCGCGCATGCTGGGGGCATCTCCGCACCTTGAGGTTGTCGCCGATGGGGGAATGATGAACGGCTGGCAAGCAGTGCTGGATCAGGTTGCACAGCATCCCGGGGTGTCCGCCGCCGCACCTTATGTCGCCGGCCAAGGGATGTTGTCGTTCGGGCAAAGCGTGCAGGGCGTGATGGTGCGCGGTATCGATCCAGCGAGGGAAATCGCCATCACAGAATTGTCGAACAAGATCAAGTCTGGATCACTGGAAGAATTGCGCAGCGGTGAATTCGCCATCGTACTGGGCTCCGATCTGGCTCGTTCGCTCGGTGTACGGCTCAATGAAAAAGTGATGCTTATCGCCCCACAGGGACAGATCACACCCGCAGGCATGATGCCGCGCCTCAAACAATTCCGCGTCGCGGGTATTTTCGAGATCGGCATGGCACCCTACGACAACACCCTCGCGCTGATCAACATTGGTGATGCGCAGAAGCTGTTCAGGCTCGGCAATGCAGTAACCGGCATCAGCACAAAATTGCGCAATATAGATCATGCACCTGTCGTAGCGGCGGAACTGCAAAGCCAGTTGCCGGATGAACTGTATGCCAACGACTGGACGCACCAGAACAGCAATTACTTTCGCGCGGTACAAATGGAAAAGAAGATGATGTTCATTATCCTCTCGCTGATTGTAGCGGTGGCCGCATTCAACATCGTCTCGACACTGGTGATGGCGGTCACCGACAAGCAGGCCGACATCGCAATTCTGCGCACTCTGGGCGCCTCGCCGCGCAGCATCATGAAGATATTCATCGTGCAGGGTGTGGTGATAGGGCTGGTCGGCACCCTGCTCGGCAGCATTGGGGGCATCGCGCTGGCGCTCAACCTGGATATAGTCGTGCCATTCATCGAGCACCTGTTCGGCGTGCAGTTCCTCGCCAAGGATATTTATTACATCAACGAACTACCGTCAGATCTGCACTACGACGAGGTCACGCTGGTGGCGGGCATGTCATTCCTGATTAGCATGCTGGCGACACTCTATCCCAGTTACCGCGCTTCAAAAACACAGCCTGCGGAGGCATTGCGCTATGAATGATTTGAACACACAGAATGTCATTTCCTGTCGCGGGCTGAGGAAGACCTACCGGCTTGGCAAGCTGGATGTGCCGGTGCTGAAAGACATCAACCTGGACGTACAGCACGGCGAGCGCATCGCCATCGTCGGCGCATCCGGTTCGGGCAAGAGCACGTTACTGCACCTATTGGGCGGGTTGGACGAAACCAGCGGCGGCGAGGTCAGGATACTGGGACAGGAAGTGCACAGAATGAACGAAACACAGCGCGGAGTGCTGCGCAACCGTTCTCTTGGTTTCGTCTACCAGTTTCACCACCTGTTGCCGGAATTCACCGCATTGGAAAATGTTGCGATGCCGTTGCTGATAAGAGGCATGAATCGCTCGGAAGCAGAACCGCAAGCCAGCGCAATGCTGGAACAAGTGGGGCTAGCGCAACGCCTTCGGCATCACCCTTCCGAACTGTCCGGCGGAGAACGCCAGCGTGCAGCTGTTGCGCGTGCGCTGGTGACTGAACCGGCCTGTGTGCTGGCCGACGAACCTACCGGCAATCTGGATCGCAGTAGCGCACACGCGTTGTTTGAACTGATGCGGAAACTCAATGAAAAACTCAACACCAGCTTCATCGTCGTTACCCACGACCTCGAATTAGCCGGAAAAATGCAGCGAAAGCTTCAACTGGTGGATGGGGTGCTGCAACCTGTTTGATGGCTAAACAGGTATGTCCGGTCTCAAATGTTTGGGCCAGATTGCACCGGAATCTTATGATTGTCACCGATGCGTTCCATCAAGATAGCGTAGGCTGGATCAACGCTATCCCTGTTCAACATATAGGTAAATTTTCTTCCATCTTTCGCAACTATGGCAATGTATTGCAACAAAATGTTGTTATGCATTTTGACCTGTGCGATATGGAGGTACCCCGTCCAGAAGGAAGGTTCGTAACGCTGTTGTTTCTCGTTCCACATTGCAAACAGCATACGTTCCTCCGTCAGCAGTAGAACCCCGCTGAAATAAGGATACGCCTCTTCTTCACCTTCCATATAGGTGCCATCCACCAGATTCGTATTGGTCGAAAACAGCAGCCTCTCATTTTTTTCCAGCGTGCGGCTGTATGTCGGATCAAAGCCAGCCGTCCCGATGGGACCATAATTTTTACAACCGGGCAACAATATAAAAACAGCCAGCAGGATCAATAGACCCGGCCATGCCATAGTTTTGTTATGGGGCGTGGAAAAATGATTCTTCGTTGATCTCATCGTACAAATACCCCGAGGGTCACCAGTAGAATATCAGACCGGATTCTAAGGTAAGCAGCATGTGCAGGCAATCCAAAAACAGAAAAGCCAGCTATCAAGCTGGCTTTTCTGAGTCTATAAATTTAGATCAGGCGCGTTTCTTGAACTCGTTAGTGCGTGTATCGATCTCGATCTTGTCGCCAATCTCGATAAATGCCGCGACCGGCAATTCGAATCCGGTGTTGATCTTGGCCGGCTTCATCACCTTGCCTGACGTGTCCCCACGAACTGCAGGTTCAGTGTATACAACTTCACGGATGATGGTGTTGGGCAACTCGACTGAAATCGCCTTGTCGTTATAGAACACTACTTCGCAAGGCATGCCGTCTTCGATGTAGTTGATCGAATCGCCCATGCTTTCGGCCTCGATCTCGTACTGATTGTATTCGCTGTCCATGAACACATACATCGGATCGGCAAAGTACGAATAGGTGCACTCTTTGCGATCCAGAATGATTTGGTCGAATTTGTCGTCTGCGCTGAAAACAGTTTCCTTGGCAGTCTCGGTCAGAAGATTCTTCATCTTCATCTTGACCACCGAACCGTTGCGGCCGGAGCGGCTGTATTCCGCCTTAAGTATCACCATCGGATCACTGCCGACCATGATGACATTGCCAGAGCGAAGTTCTTGTGCTGTTTTCATGTTTACTGCCCTTCCATTTTGAAGGCGCGCATTCTACCGGTTTCCCTACAAAAATCCAGCAGATTCAACGCCAGATTGTTTTCAGCCAATTGACCTGCCCATGATCGCGCGTGGCTATCAAGTTCACCTCGCACGGCAACGAAAGTCTCCCAACCTGACACCGTCACCTCCCCCCCATTCCATGCCTGCCACAGGCCTTCAACCGCATTGCTGGCAATCGCGCCGAGGGGTTCATTGTGCAATTTGAGAAAAGCTTGCAACTTTTTCAAATGCACCGCGTCTTGCTGGGGATATATCTGCCAGACAAACGGCTTACCCGCCCACTGCGCCCGTACAAACGAATCCTCGCCACGGACAAAATTGACATCGCATACCCACAAAAGTTCGTCGTAGCGCTCTTGCTCGACGAAAGGCAGCACCCTCACCTTCAAATTACCGCGCTGCCGCACCAGCCCGTCAGCCCTAAGCCTGTCGGGTGAGGCTCCTCCAAAATAGCGCCCAAGCTGCGGCAAGATGCGCCCTTCCGGCACCAGACACAGAACCGGCTGCGTGCTATTCGCCCATACATCAAGTAAGCCCTCCAAAGCGGCATTTTCATAACTGAATAGGGAAATAATAAGCGTTTCCTCTGGTGGCTTTTCAATGCCTGCAGACTTCCAAAATGTCTGTTGCTTCTTGCCATCACTTTGGAACACTTCCCGTCTTTCCAGCAAATCTCGTTCCAGCAACAACCCACCTGTTTTGGGCGTAAATCCCGGAAAAAAGAAATATTTGGTCAGCGGCAACTTCGGATGCGGCGAAGGCAGCTTGTGATGACTCTCGACCCAGTCCTCGGCGGAAAGATATTCGAGGTTGACCCAGACCGGTTTATTTTCTTGCGCTGCCATCGCTTCGATATAGCTGGGCGGCAACTTGCAGGCAAATGCCTCAATGACCAGTGCTGCAGGCTGTACATCTGAAAACTCCTTGCGCCACAGACTCACTGTCACGCCGTGCCTGTGCTGGCTATCCAACCCGACATCCGCCTCCGGGCAGAGCTTGGCAAAACTGACCAAATCGTCCACCCACAGCCGTACTGCAAGATCATGCTCGTTTGCCAACTGCCGCGCCAGCCGCCAGCACACACCGATGTCGCCATAATTATCGATGACATTGCAAAAAATATCGCAGCGCTGTGGAATATCACTCAGCATGCAATGCCTCGACCGGGTCTAGCCTTGCCGCTCGCCTTGCTGGTGCAACCCCCGCAATCAGGCCGATGCTGACTGCTGTCAGTTCAGCGAGTACCGCGTAAAGCCATGGCGTATGCACCGGCAGCGCAGGGAACAGCAGGTGCAACCCCTGCGCGATACCAATACCCATCGCCAATCCCGCGAAACCGCCCAGTGCGGACAGCAGCATCGCCTCGCCCAGAAACAGCGTCAACACCTGCCGCTCCTGTGCGCCGAGCGCGCGCAACAGGCCGATCTCGGCGGTACGCTCACTAACGGCCATGGTCATGATGGTGAGTATGCCCACCGCGCCAACCAGCAGCGAAATACCCCCCAATGCGCCGACGGCGAAGGTGAGGATATTGAGCACTGAGCTCAGCACTTCGAGCGCCTGCTCCTGCGATATGATGGTGAAATCCTCTCGCCCGTGTTGCTCCATCATGCGCGCTTTGATGATGCGTATCACCGTATCGGCATCGACATCGGCGCGATAGCTGATATTGATTTCCATCACGCCGGGCCGATTGAACATCTCCATCGCGCGCGCCGCCGGAATAAACACCGTATCGTCCATGTCCATGCCGAGGATTTGCCCCTTGGGTTCCATCACCCCAATCACGCGATAGCGTTGGCCACCGATACGGATATAGCTGCCGAGTGGACTCACCCCGTCATACAACTCCTGGTTGATCTTCGAACCGATCACCGCGAGCGCTCGGGCCTGCTCATTGTCCTCGTCCGGCCAGAAGCTGCCGCTCTGGATCTTCATCGTGAACGCATTACTAAAGTCTCGCCCTTCGCCCAACACCATGGTGCGGCGAGTCCTGCCATTGGCGCGCACCTCGGCATTACCGGCCAGACCGGGAATGACATGCTCCACATAAGGCAAGCGGCGCAGCGCATCCGCGTCCGCAAGCGTAAGCGCTCTGACCGAACCGAAGATACCGACGTTTCCGCCCTGTGTTTGGGTCTTGCCTGGCTGCACATTGATAATGTTGGTACCGAACTGTGAAAACTCAGCCAGCATGAACTGGTGCAGCCCTTCGCCGATGGAAGTAAGCAGAATCACCGCCGTGATGCCGATAGCGATACCCAGCCCGGTAAGAAAACTGCGCATCCGGTAGGACAGGAAGCTGGAGGTGGTGAGCTTGATCAGGTCGGGAAGTAGCATGATTTATTACCGCCCCGCCAACGCTGTCACCGGATCGAGTTTTGCCGCACGCCTTGCCGGCCATACGCTGAACAGGATGCCGGTTCCCAGCGCGATCACGCAGGCCGCGACCACCGCCCACCAGGGTGGGGAGACCGGCAATGACGGATATATCTGCCCGATCACAAAGCTGCCGGCATAACCGAGCATCAATCCTGCCACGCAACCGATGCTTGAAAGCAACGCCGCTTCGGCAAAGAACAGGTTGCGTATCTGTTTACCGGGTGCACCCAGTGCCTTGAGCAGGCCTATTTCCTTGACGCGTTGTGCCACGGCGATCAGCATCACATTCATGATCAGTACACCTGCCACGGCCAGACTGATCGCGGCGATACCGCCCACCGCCATCGTCAGCGCGGTCAGGATCCGGTCGAAGGTCTGCAACACCGCATCCTGGGTAATGACCGTCACATCCTTCTCGCCGTTGTGGCGCAGCACCATGATCTCTTCGGCTTCTTTTTTTGCCTGCTCGATGGAGTCGCGGCTCTTCGCCTCGATCAGCACGCGAAACAGGCCCGATGTATTGAACAACTGGTGGGCGGAAGCCACCGGCACGATTACCAGATCATCAGTCCGCATCCCCATTGATTCGCCCTGCGATGCCAGCACGCCAATAACACGAAAACGGCGCTCGCCGATCCGCACCCACTGCCCCACGGCAACATCGTTGCCGAATAATTCGCGCCGAATCTGGTTGCCCAGCACGCACACCGAAGCGCTCTCGTGAATATCTCCCTCAGGAAGAAACTCACCGAGCCCCATTTCCATGTGCCGTACTTCAAGCAAACCGGAAGTCGAGCCGAGTACCACCACCTCGCGGTTCAGGGCATCACGTGAAATGGTAGCGGAACCGACAGTCAGTGGTGCGATGCGTTTGACGGCACGGCTGCGCAAGATCGCCTCGGCATCGTCCAGCGAGATTTCGCGCGGCGTCTGGCCGGACATCAGACCCGGTCCCACACCCGCAGTCTCGGTGCGCCCAGGCAGCATAATCACCAGATTGGTGCCCAGCGAAGAGAATTGATCGACCACATAACGGCGCGCACCTTCGCCCAGCGCGGTGAGTACCACCACCGCCGCAACGCCGATGGACATCGCCAACATCATCAGCAAGGTGCGAGCCGGGCTGCCGCGCAGACTGCCGGTGGCGAAATGCGCGATGTCGAGGAGTCTCATTATGGGAGCCTCATATAAAACCGTTCGTGCTGAGCTTGTCGAAGGGTGAACGTTCATGCTTCGACAAGCTCAGCACGAACGGAATTAATGCTATTGAACAATCGAGGTTCACGAGGCACCTCGCGTTTCTGAAACGATAGCCCCATCCACCATGTGAATCTGGCGATGCGCCCGCTCGCCCAAAGCCGGATCATGCGTCACCATAATCAACGCGACATTCTGCTCGAGCAAGGCTTCAAGCAGATTCATCACTTCCTTGCCGGTCGCCTGATCCAGATTACCGGTCGGCTCGTCAGCCAGCAGCACAGCGGGGTTCATACTGGTGGCGCGCGCGATCGCCACGCGCTGGCGCTGCCCGCCCGAGAGCTGGTCGGGGCGGTGGTCAGCACGATCTTTCAGGCCATAGTTCTCCACCAGCTTCGCCACGCACTCTTTTCGCTCAGCGGGATCAATGCCAGCCAACATCATCGGCAACTCGATATTCATCGCCGCAGTCAGCCGCGGCACCAGATGAAACGCCTGAAACACAAAGCCGATCTTCTCGCTGCGCACCCGCGCCTGCTGCACATCATCCAGCGCGGTGACATCGCCGCCATCCAGCTTATAAGTCCCGGAACTCGGGCGATCCAGCAGGCCGATCAAATTAAGCAAGGTAGATTTTCCGGAACCAGACGGCCCCATGATGGAAACGTAATCGCCCGCCGCAATATGCAAGTTGATGCCACGCAACGCGGCGACCTGCTGATCGCCGACGGTGAAACTGCGGCTGATTTGACTAAGGTCTATCATTCAGGCTGTTCTCCGCTCTCATCTAAAGGATAATTTCGCCGTTGATGCATGCAGTGGAAAATAGTGCAATCGCCGGAACGGCTATGACGCACAAAAATCAGCGTGAAGGGTACATGGGAAGCAACCGGCAGTTCGCGGGTACCGGCGACCACGTCGAGACGACCGGATACCGCAATGGGCGATGCGACCAAAGAAAGTGCCGCTTGTTCTATAGCCTTGCGCATCCGCCTGGCAGCGGCGGGATTGCGCTTAGCATACCTGGCGAGAGACTCCGCCAGTTCGGCGATGGCTTCGGGATGCCAATCAAGCCGCTTGCTTTTCGTGACGGACATGACGTTTGGTCAAATCGTCGAGTTGCTGCATGGCCTCTGCGTGCGAGACACGCTCACCGCTTTGCATCCGCACCCCGACTGCCTTGACCGCATATTCCGTCGCCTCAAAACCATCGCGCAGCACATGCTTAAGTATTTCCATGGGCTTGCGCCCCGCTTCATGCGCGAGTTTTTCCAGGCGGCGTGTATCGGTTTGGGATAAGGTTAAAGTGTCCATAATATCCTCCGTAACTTTAAGTGAGTATAACGCAGCCATGCAATTTGTTTTATGGCGGCTTCTGAAAATGAATGTGTTAATGCAAGACTTGACCCCGCGCCCTTGCGTTGCCGCCATCCAGCTTATAAGTCCCGGAGCTCGGGCGATCCAGCAGGCCGATCAGGTTGAGCAACGTGGATTTACCGGAGCCGGAAGGCCCCATAATGGAGACATAATCGCCCGCCGCAATGTGCAGGTCGATGCCGCGCAACGCGGCGACTTTCTGGTCACCCACTTCAAAAATGCGGCTGATTTGGCTAAGTTCGATCATTCAAACACGCTCCATTGAAATTCATAAACCTCGTAGGTCGGGTTAGCGATAGCGTAACCCGACAAACAGAGAACTACGGATAGGAATGTCGGGTTACGCTGCGCTAACCCGACCTACTTGGCTCAAGTCACTATACTTAAGGCGCCCTAACAGCTGCATACATCTTGAATGATCCCCATATTTCAATCGAAACAATTGCTGATATGCCATCCTCTGGTGTAATAGCACTCTTAATCAAAATCCCTGGTCCCCTTGCATACTCCTTACCAAAGTGCGCAAGCAATTCAATTATCTCGCTAGCACCATCATCTTGCAGTGCGTAAAAATCAATAATGTAGGGCGACTCAATATATTGCTTATCTTCAATATAGAAAATTCCACGAACAATTTTTTCGGTAATGCGTCGAAAACTACTTGCCGGTATCAATAGGGCAGTCTGAGCATTTTTCTGACGCCCCCAACGTTCACCAAGTCCAGGATAAATACCTGCGTCTGGGATTTGATCGCCATGTAACATTTCTCCCAAAATTTTATTTCTCTTGGCAATTCGAATACGAGCTTCCTTCTGATTCGGAGCAAAGCTTGCATCCATACTCCTTAATACCTTTTGGTAAATTCCAGAAGTCGCAGCAGTTTTCGGTTCAACACAACACGCAAGGCGCATCAACAAATCTTGCTCGAGCTTTCCATAATCTTTATTGCATTTGTAACAAGATGGAATAATCCATTTTAAAATATCGGGAGGAGTTGTATCTGGATACCAACTCTTCGGAAATACATGATCCCAGTTTCTTTGAACATTATCTGTCAAACAGTGAACACACTTACCAATTGGTGGTGGCTTTCGTTTCGACATATTCAAAGCTCATGTTAGAAGGATCATTTGCCAGCGCTCTCTACTTCCGGCTTCACCTTCACCTTCACCCCCGCCTTCACCCCGGCACGATCCAGCGACATCACGATCTGGTCGCCTTCGTTTAATCCGGCGGTGATCTCGGTCTGTTCCCAGTTGGCGAGGCCAGTCTTGACGCTACGGTCTTCGAGGACGCCGTTGGTTCCATAGAGCAACACCTTCTTGCCTTCAAGCAATGTTTGCGTCGGGATACGCAGCACATTAGCGCGGCTGTTGTAGACAATCTCGACATCGGCGCTGTAGCCGACCAACAGATTTTCGTCGCCGGGTCGCTCGGCAAATTCGACTTCCACTTCGACGGCGCGCGCCTGTTTTTCGATCTCCAGCACGTAGGGCGCGATGCGCTTGACCTTGCCCGCAAATGATTTGCCCTTGATCGCGTCCAGCGTGATGCGGGCCACCTGCCCGACTTTGACATTGGCGGCATCCACTTCGTCGATGGGCGCGCTGACGAACATGCAGCTGTCGTCGATCAGGTCAACGGCGGGCAGGGTGAGGATGCCGGGCGGCGAAGGCGTGGCATATTCGCCCAGCTCACCGCTGAGGTCGGCGACGATGCCGCTGAACGGCGCGCGCAGCACCATACGCTCCAGGCTGGCCTGCGCGACAGCGATGCGCGATTTGCTTTGCTCGATCTGGCTGGTCGCCGCCTCACAACCGGCACGCGCCACCTTGGCGGCAGAGATGCGCTGATCCAGCCCTTCGGCGGAGAGAAAGCCGCTCTCCCTTAATTGCTTGGAACGCTCGGCTTCCTTGTCGGCCAAGTCGGTCTGTACGCAAGCCTGATGAGCCTGCGTCTGCACCGTGCCGAGTTGTTCGCGCGCCAGACGTTCCTGTGCCTGAAGATCGTTATCCCAGAGTTCGAGCAGCACCTCGCCTTTCTTGACCCGCTGACCTTTCTTCACATGCATGTGAGCGATCTGCCCGCCCGCAGGCGCGGAAAGTTTTGCCCGGCGACAGGCCTTGACCGTACCCGCGCGGGTATTGCTGACCGTGGCCTCGACCGTGCCGCGCTCGACCTTGACCAGTTCGACCTCAATCGGTTTGGGGCGGGTGAAATACCAGAGCGCAATCGCCAGCAGCACCAAGCCAGCGAACCACGGGAAATAGCGTATTAAACGATTTTGTTTGTTTTGTTGGGAAAGAGTCATGTTAGGCACCTAAAACCTTAATTCTCTACAGGACGCTGAGTTCTGCTTGCTCGACGATTTTATCCATCCGCAGGGGCGATTCATGAATCGCCCTTACCGCCAAAATAAAAGAATAATGGCTATCTGCCGAGCTGGTTGATCTCGATGCTGATGTGCACCAATTCCTCATGGATACTTAATTGATCCTTAAAGTATTCCGGCGATACGTCATTATCCGTCGCGAGGCTGAGAATGCAAGCGTATTTCCCTTTGCCGACACGCCATACATGCAGGTCGGCGATCTCGGCTTTGAGCGGCGATGCAGCGATCACCTCGCGTATCTCTTCGACCACGGGTACACCCATCTCGGCGTCCAGCAGCACGCGCCCTGTATCGCGCAGCAAGCCATAAGCCCACACGGAAACCAGCGTTGCGCCGACCAGCCCCATCACCGGATCGAGCCACGACAGCCCCCACAGCTTGCCGCCGAACAATGCGATTATCGCCAGCACCGAGGTAGCCGCATCGGCCAGCACGTGCAGGTAAGCGGAGCGCAGGTTGAGATCGTGGTGACCGTGATGGTCGTCTGCATGATCATCATGCCCGTGTCCATGGTGATGATCGTGCCCATGATGATGGTGATGCCCGTCCTTAAGCAGCCATGCTGAAGCGAGGTTGACCATCAGCCCAACGATAGCGATGGCAATAGCTTGGTCATAGTGGATTGGCGTCGGCGAAATCAGCCGCTCGATGGACTGATAGACCATCAAACCGGCCATGATCACCAGAAGCACCGCACTGGTATAGCCGCCGAGCACCTCAATCTTCCATGTGCCGAACGAAAAACGCGCATCATGCGCGTATTTTCTTGCCGCGACATAGGCAAACAGGGACAGCCCCATCGCAATGGTGTGTGAGCTCATGTGCCAGCCGTCGGCCAGCAGTGCCATCGAGTTGTAATACCAGCCACCGGTGATCTCGACCACCATCATCGTCGCGGTCAGGATCGCCACACGCAGCGTGTTTTTTTCGGCGAGTGGATTGCCCTCGTCGAAACGGTGGGAGTGTCTCAAAGTATCAATATCGAATGTATTTTTCATCTGTCTATAGAAATACTATTTAGCAAAATCCGCTTGATTATAGAGTTATAAAATGCAAGAAACCGGCACAATGTCCGGCTTCTGTAGCTTCTTACGGATGTTTGATTCAAATCACAACGGAATAGTTAACGCGGGATTTTCCTGTAACTGTTGCCGTGCTTTGGCAGCCAATTCGTGATTCGGATTAACGTCCAATAGTTGCTGCCAAACTATACGTGCCTCGTTTAATTCTCCCTTTCCGCGATGCAACAACAGTCCAAGGTTAATATAGGCATGCCCAAAACTTGGATCACATGCAATTGCATCGCGAAATGCTTTTTCTGCCAGATTAACATCGTTGTTACGCCAGAGCATCGTACCCATATCGGTCTGCACACCGGGCATGTTGGGGTTGATCTCAAGAACACGTCGATAGTATTGAATCGACTGCCCCGGATCCCCGTTGTCATAGAAAATATTTCCTAGAGTTAACGCGGCTTCAATATCGTTGCTATCTCTGTCGAGTCGCCCTTTAAGCTGAGCGATAGTGTCATTAAAATCCATTGATTCGTTCTCCAATAATAAAATTGCCGGGTGATTCTACCAGCGATAGGCTTGCTTCAGAAACTATTGAGCGTCGCTAGCCGGTTGACATTATATCAAACTGGCCTTTCTTATCGGTTTGCAAAAAGGCATTAATGCGCACCAAGCACCGCAACACAAACTGTCAGCAATCCCAAACCCAGATTTACGGCAATCAGCTTGCGTATCCTGCCCAACAATTCTCCAGCTATTTTCCAGTCCTGATTTTCGACATGCAAACTAAACGGCTTATAACCAGCGACGAACACAAAGGTATAAATCGCCATCATTAACAATCCCATGGCCAGCATCGCATGGACATGCACAGGGATCTTGGTAAAACCACCGTACAGGAAAATCATATAAAAACCGCTCACCACTAGCACAGTGATTGCGCTCCAAACCCAGACAAAAAAGCGACGGAACACCGAGTTCCACATACGCAGTCGATGGGGCGGCTCCAACACTTCAACCGCGGCTGGGCGCAATACCAGGTAAGCGAAAAACATGCCGCCAACCCAGATCAGGACAGCTAGAATATGAAACAGTTTTATTATCGCCATAGTCAACCCCTGCCCATTATTTGATAGGTCATCACAATACCAAAAAAACCATCCTGTAACTAACACTGTCCAGCATGTGGCTTACCCGTCAACATCTCGCTCACTGGCTTGAAACTGCGGCGATGCACTTCGGATACGCCGTATTTGCGCAGGGCGGCGAGGTGGGCTACGGTCGGGTATCCCTTGTGGTCTGCAAAACCGTATTGCGGGTATTGCTCGTGAAGTTGAAGCATTAATCCATCACGTGCAGTTTTCGCAAGTATCGATGCGGCGGAGATTGCCGCAATCTTGCTGTCCCCTTTTACGATCGCCTGACTGGGAATACCGGTCTCTGGACAATACAAGCCATCCACCAACACCTGCTGCGGCTGAATATGCAACGACTGCACTGCGCGGCGCATCGCCAGCAGGGTAGCTTGCAATATATTTAGCCGGTCTATTTCGCCGACCTCCGCATAAGCCACAGCCCATGCCAGCGCGCGTTCGCGAATAACAAGGGCAAGCAAATCGCGCTTTCGTTCCGAGAGTTTTTTTGAATCGGCCAATCCTAAAATTGGCTTTTTGTTGTCCAGTATGACCGCTGCAGCACTGACCGGACCAGCCAGAGGACCGCGACCAGCTTCGTCAACGCCACAAACCAGAATCACCCCGGTCACGCTGGCAAATAAGAGAGGATGGCTTCGGCTGCCTTTTGCGCAGTGTTCTGCCGCAAACTGCGATGAAGATCAAGAAATATCTGTTCCAGTTCCGCAACCGCTTGCTTGTCATTCACCTGATTGAGTAAAGCCTTGGCAAGATTTTCCGGCGTAGCATCGTCTTGCATCAATTCCGGCACAACAAAACGCCCGCACAAGATGTTGGGCAAACCGTAATACGGCATATACCCCTTGCGCTTCATCAGCCACCACGTCAAGGCATTCAGACGATAAGTAATCACCATTGGCCGCTTTAGCAACGCGGCCTCCAACGTGGCGGTTCCCGATGCAACTAACACCCCATCCGCAGCAATCATGGCATCCTGTGCATGGCCGAACAGCATTGTGATGGGCAATTCAAGCGCATCGCAATCATGCAACGCTTGCTCGAATATCCCACGTGTTTCACGGCTTACCAACGGAACAAGGAAACGTGCGTCAGGTTGCTTACCCAGTATGAGTTTTGCCGTTTCAATATAGATGTGAGCCAGTCTTTTTACTTCCCCCTGACGGCTACCAGGTAATAAAGCAAACACTTTCACTTGTATAGGGATGCGCATGGTCTCGCGCATCTCGGCACGCTTCGGTTGTTCCGGCAACATATCGGCAAGCGGATGTCCGACATAATCCACCGCCACACCGGCTTTTTTATAAAGCTCCGGTTCATGCGGAAACAGCGTGAGCATATGTGTGACCGCGCGCTTTATTTTGTGGACTCTCTCACCACGCCATGCCCATATGGACGGGCTTACATAATGTATCGTTGTGATCCCGTGTTGCTTGAGAGCAAGTTCAAGATCAAGATTAAAATCCGGTGCGTCGATGGCAATGAATAAATCCGGCTTGTGATCCAGAAAGTAGGCGCGCAATTTTCGGCGTATGCCTGAGATCTCGCGGTAGTGTCGCAACACCTCCACATAACCGTTCACCGCCAGCTTCTCCATTGGAAACATGACTTCCATACCGACCGATTTCATCTTTGACCCGCCAATACCTACGAACTGTACATTGGGACGAACCTCCTTCAGGGCAGCCATCAGGTGGCTTCCCAGCGTATCCCCGGAGGCTTCACCCGCCACTATACCCACTACGATTTTTTTTGATGACATGGAATTTTAATAATAGTCAAAGCCAAACAGCTCCGACATTTTCTCAGGTTTGTATATCGTCTTTGTGATTAGCGAACAATGCCACGCGTTGAAGTGGCGAGAAAATCCACCATTGGCTGTAACTCCTTGTGTTCGCGCGACTGCAGCTGTATCACCGCCTTGGCTTCATCCAGACTGAGGCCGGATCGGTATATTGTTTTATAGGCACGTTTGATCGCAACGATAGCGTCACTGGAAAAACCTCGCCGTTTCAATCCCTCAGAATTGATGCCATGGGGTGCGGATGGATTGCCTGAAGCCAGCACATAAGGTGGAATATCCTGTAACAGAACGGTGCTTACACCGGTAATGATGTGGGCACCAACCTTAACAAACTGGTGCACCCCGGTGAACCCCCCCAATATCGCGTAGTCATCGATAGTCACGTGGCCTGCCAACTGGGTGCAATTGGCAAGAATAATATTGTTACCCACCTGGCAATCATGCGCCACGTGAACATAAGCCATGATCCAGTTGTTATTGCCGACGCGGGTCACGCCGACATCCTGAACCGTGCCAATATTGAACGTACAGGATTCACGGATAGTGTTGTTGTCACCGATTTCAAGCCTGGTTGGCTCGTTGGCATATTTCTTGTCCTGTGGTATCTCGCCCAGTGAGCAAAATTGAAAAATGCGATTATTCATTCCTATACGAGTGCGTCCGTCTATCACCACATGCGGGCCGATCACGGTACCCGATCCGATCTCGACGTGTTCTCCGATAATGGAATACGCGCCCACCTCAACATCTTCCGCGAGTCTGGCACTGGGGTGAATGATTGCTGTGGGATGACGCATTACGACACCGCTTTAACCGTACACATCAGTTCCGCTTCGGCAACCAGCTGACCATCCACTTCGGCAGTTGCGCTAAACTTGAACAAGCCGCGCATGCTACGAATCAGGGTGGCCTTGATAATCAATTGATCGCCGGGTCCGACAGGCTGCCTGAAACGCGCACCGTCAATGCCCGCGAAGTAATACACCGATTTTTCGCTTGTAGTTCCGGGTGATTGTGCCTTCATCGACTTGAACGACAATAATGCGGATGCCTGCGCCATCGCCTCGATGATCAGCACACCGGGCATCACCGGATGATGCGGATAGTGCCCCGGGAAAAAAGGTTCGTTGATGGTGACATTTTTCAGCGCCACGATACTTTTATCCTGCTCCATCGACACCACACGATCTATCAGCAAAAATGGATAGCGGTGCGGCAACAACTCCATAATCTCGTTAATATCCATCTGTATGCTCATCAGTCTTCCTTAATTTACGATTCAGAATTCAGTGCTTCCGCGCCGAGGGATTTTAGCTGCTGTTCCAGCTTCTTGATGCGTCCTGCCAATTCATCCATGTGGCGCAGATGCACACTATTCCTGCGCCAGTCTTCAGCTTTTGAAAAAGGGAAAATTCCCACATAGGAACCGGCTTCGCGTATCGATTTTCCTATCAGGGTAAAAGACGCAATTTCAACATGATCCGCTATGTGCAAATGACCGAGAATCCCGGCGCTGCCACCAATACGGCAATGTCGGCCAATGGTCGTACTACCCGCAATACCAACACACCCCGCAATTGCTGTATGTGCACCGATATGCACATTGTGCGCGACTTGAATTTGGTTATCCAGCTTTACTCCATCCTCAATCACCGTGTCGCTCAGTGCACCGCGATCTATGGTGGTGTTTGCGCCTATCTCCACATCATTCCCTATCACTACGCGACCGATTTGCGGAATTTTGATCCATCTTCCCTGATCCAGAGCCACCCCGAAACCATCAGCTCCGATCACAACCCCGGAGTGTGCAATCAGGTTATCACCCACCAAACAATCGTGATAAATAACCACCCGCGGATACAAACGGGCATGACTACCGATGGTAACGTTCTCACCGATACAGCAACCCTCGCCTATTATGGAATGCGGTCCTATCTTTGCCATTTCGCCTATCACTGCCGTCGCCGCTATGCAGGCTGTCGCATCTATCTGCGCACCCAAACCGATGGTGGCAGTCGGATGTATTCCGGGTCTGACTTCAGGCAGGGGGTTAAGCAAGGCTGACACCTTGGCAAAATATGCATAAGGATTGCCGGAAATAATGCGCGGCAACCCGGTCGCATCCGCATCGGCATCCGAAAGAATCACTGCGCCCGCGTTGGTATTGGCGAGCTGACCACGATATTTGCTGTTGGTAAGAAAACTGATCTGGTCGGAATGGGCAGTCTCCAGCGTTGCAATCTGGGTAATGCGCACCTTGCCATTACCCAATATTTGTCCACCCAATCGCTCCACGATCTCAGATAGCAAGTATGAAGCAGTCATACTTCCAACCCCACTTACCTGACAACCTTGTTGTCGTCGAGATTCTGAATCACCTTTTCGGTAATATCAATCTTGGGATTGCGATACGCCGCTTCCTGCAAAATCAGATCGAACTTTTCTTTTTCCGCAATCGCCTGGATAGCCTTATTGGCAAGCTCCAGGACAATGGCTAACTCTTCGTTTTTTCGCAAATTCAAGTCCTCCCGGAATTCGCGCTGCAATCGCTGCAAATCCACATCCATGGCGGACAATTCGCGTTCCTTGTTACGATGATCGGCATCAGAAAGCTCCGCGCCTTCCTTCTCCAGTTGCCCCTGCAACTCCTTTGCCTGCTTGATCATTTTTTTTATTTCCTGATCACGTGCAAAGAACTCTTTTTCGATTTTCTTTTCCGCTTTCATCGCCGGGATAGCCTCGCGCAGAACACGCTCAATGTCCACGACCCCGACTTTAAATGTGTCTTCTGCATGCACCAGTCCGGCACCCAGCATTACAATCATCAAAACTACTTTAGTCGAAAAATTCACACTTCCTCCTTCATGTTATAACCTGCAAAAAACGCAGCTTCTGGTGCAGCATTGTCTTTTCTAGCCTCGCAGATTCCTACTTGTCAAAATGTTACAAGTTACCTGCTTAATCTGCGTTGCAATCAGAACACCGAACCCAAAGTAAACTGGAAATTCTGTATTCTATCCGTCTCTTGCCTCCTGATTGGCCAAGCATAACTAAATTTCAAAGGACCCACAGGTGATAACCATGTAAAGGCCGTGCCGATAGAATAACGCAATCCGGCGCTGCCGGGCAGGTCACCGCTTCCATAAACTGCACCCCCATCTATAAAGCCGCTCAAGCGCACTGATTTTTCCTTCTCCATCCCTGGAAACGGCATCAGCAACTCGCCCCCCCCTATCACTCGACGAGAACCGCCCAAAGAGGAGCCGGATGCATCCCGCGGACCCAGCGAACTGGATTCATATCCGCGCACCGAACCTGGGCCACCGGCATAAAAGTTCTTAAAAAAGGGCAACGGCTTCCCCGCATACCCACCCGCGATACCTGCTTCGCCATTCAACAACAAAGTAACGTCGCCGCTCACCGGATAGAATTTCTGATGCTGATAGTTCAATTTGTAGTAACGCATGTCATACACCGGCAGAGCAATCTCGGAATAAATGCGCTGCACCGTGCCTTTGGTGGTGTATATGGCACTGTCCCGGGTATCACGCCCCCAACCTATCGTCGCCAACACATTGGTATTGGTTGCGCCAAATGTATCGACATACTCCACAAGCCTTGTGGGAGGATTTGCAAATAAACCCAATTCGGTTCTTTCAACCGCCAAACCGTAGCTGACTGACTCGTCTTCGGCTATCGGCACACCAAAATGTACCCCCCCTCCCAAAGTATGAGACGAATACTGGCTTATCGCGGTGCTTTGAGAGTCTGTATTACGCTTGTATACATCAAAACCCCGGCTCACCCCTTCATCGGTATAGTAAGGATTTGTGTAGGAGATCGAATATACCTGATTAACTTTACCGGTATTGACTTGCGTAGAAAGATAATTCCCCGTCCCGAAAAGGTTGGCCTGGGTCACACTGCCGCTCAATACCAACCCCTCCCCGCTTGAGAAACCTGCCCCCAGCGAAATATTTCCTGTTGGCTTTTCCTGAACGGTCATATTTACATCCATTTGATCGTTCGTCCCCTGTACTGGCGGAGTTTCAATGCTCACGTCAGAGAAAAAATCCAGTTTATCTACACGCTGCTTGGATTTCTTGACCTTTTCAACATCAAACCATTCGCCCTCCGTCTGGCGAAATTCGCGGCGAATGACCTCATCCTTGGTTTTGTTGTTGCCGCCTATATTGATACGGCGAATGTATACGCGCTGCCCCGGATCCACCACAAAATTAAAGGAAACCTCGTGTTTATCTCTGTCGATTTCAGGAATTGCACTCACATTGGCAAATGCATAACCTTCCTGGCCCAGCCGCTCACCGATCTTCCCGCTTGTCTCGGTCAATGCCCGGCGGGAAAAAGTATCGCCCGCCTTCACCAGCACCAACTTTTCAATCTCGTCTCTGGGAACCGGCATATCGCCAGAAACATTCACACTGGCAACCGTATATTTCTCTCCCTCGCTGAAATTGATAGTGATATAAATGTCTTTTTTGTCCGAAGTGATGGAGACCTGCGTGGAATCAATATTGAACTCCAGATAGCCGCTATCCATATAGAATGAACGCAGAGCCTCCATATCCGCAGACAACTTCTGCTTGGAATACTGGTCGCTGCTACTGAACCAGCTGAACCAACCCGGAGTGCTCAATTTCATTAAATCCAGCAACTCATCTTCCGGGTAAACCCGATTTCCAATCAAATTGATTTGTTTGATTTTGGAGATTTCCCCCTCAACCACATTGAACACAACACCAACACGGTTTCGCTCCATCTCGGTAACTGTGGTCGTCACCTTCACGGCATATTTTCCGCGAGCGACATATTGCCGTTTCAATTCCTGCGTGGCCTTTTCCAGCGCCCCCTTGTCGAAAATACGCGCCTCAGCCAGCCCCGCGTATTTCATACTCTCCTTGAGTTGATCCTTGGGGAAATCACTGGTTCCGTTAATTTCGATACTTGCAATTGAAGGCCTCTCACGTACCACCACGATCAACACATTCTTTTCGACTTTAAGCTGCACATCCTTAAAGAATCCGGTTGCATAGAGGGCGTGTATCGCCTGCGAGGCCTGCTTGCTATCCATCGTGTCGCCAACCTTGACCGGCAAATAACTGAACACCGTACCCGCCTCGGTACGCTGTATGCCCTCGACGCGAATATCCTTGACGGTGAATGGATCAAAAGCCCATGCAGAAGAGGTGAAAAACAGGAAGATCAATCCTGCCAATTCAAGTAATTTCATTTTTTAACCTGAGACGAGGCGATTTATATCGTTGTAAACTGCAAAAACCATCAGCGTTCCGAGAAGTGCAATACCGATATTCTGACCGATCTCCCACGCCTGCTCGGAGACCGGACTGCCCTTGACCAATTCGGCGACATAATACAGCAAGTGCCCCCCGTCCAATATTGGGATAGGCAACAAATTCAATACGCCAAGACTAATGCTGATAAAAGCCAGAAACCCAAAATAAGCCACTGCGCCCATCGCAGCAGACTGCCCTGCGTAATCTGCAATCGTGATAGGGCCGCTCAGGTTCTTCATCGAAACTTCACCCGTGATCATTTTTCCGAGCATTTTCAGGCTAATGACACATGTTTCCCATGTCTTGTGCAACGATTTAGCAAGCGCTTCCAAAGGCGGGTAGCTCACCTCGGTGTACATCGCCTGCCATGCGTCCTTATCGATTTTCGGCGCTATGCCAATCCTGCCGATTGTTTTTCCCGACTCAACCACCGCCTTGGGTGTGATTGAAATACTCAGCAATACTTTGTCACGTTGAACGTCCAATTGGACAACCTCATCAGGATGCGCACTGATCAACTTGACCACATCAAACCAGTCGCGCAACGTCGCGCCATTGAAACGCAGCATCATATCCCCCTCTTGCAGTCCCGCCCACTGCGCAACGCTGTCTTCGGCAACTTCTCCTATAACCGGCAAGATAGCAGGTTGATAAAGATGCAAGCCCAGCTTGTCAAGAAACTCGCCATCCATATCCGCCGCGCCCAAACTGCCCAGATCAAGCCGATGCAAAAGCCTTTCACCCGTCGTGCCACGTCCCTCTACGAGCACCTCACCTTGTATGCTGCCAACATCCTCATCCTGACGAAGTGACAATTCCATCAGACGCCAGCGCAACTCCTGCCAACTCGGGATCGTCTCACCATTGATGCTGATAACGGTTTCGCCTGATCTCATCTGGGCGATGGCTGCAGGAGTATCCGGCGGCACTTCGCCCAACATCGGCTTCAGGCCAGGCAGTCCATACACGAACAATGCCCAATACAACGCAATTGCCAACAAAAAGTTCGCCAGCGGTCCCGCCACAACGATAGCCATACGCTGCAACACCGGTTTACGATTGAAAGCGTAGGGCAAATCTTCGGTCGCAACCGCATCCTCGCGCTCATCCACCATCTTGACGTAGCCACCGAACGGAATTGCTGAAATCACCCATTCGGTATCATTTCCGGAAAAACGTCTGGCATATAAAACCTTGCCAAAACCCAGCGAGAATCGCAGCACCTTCACCCCGCAGCGACGTGCCACCCAGTAATGTCCGAACTCGTGGAACACCACCAGCAGAGCGATTGCGCCGACGAATGCGAGCAGCGTGATCATCCGGTCAAACCCTCAATTTGTTTTAATGCTTCACGCCGAGCCACTTCATCCGCACCGAGAACATCATCCAGATCGCCGACTCTTCCGATAGGCAGCGCCTCCAGCACCGATTCAATGACACGCGGAATGGACAAGAACGAAATCCGCCTGTCGAGAAATGCAGCCACCGCCACCTCGTTTGCCGCATTCAATACAGCAGGCGCCGTACCTGCGGCACGTAATGCCTTATATGCCAATCTCAGGCACGGGAAGCGATCAAAATCCGGCTCCACAAAATTCATCGTCGCCACTTTAAACAAATCCAGAGCGGCAACACCCGAGTCAATACGCTCCGGGTAGGCCAACCCGTAGGCGATCGGCGTGCGCATATCGGGATTCCCCAATTGTGCCAGCACCGATCCGTCCACATACTCGACCAGCGAATGAATTACGCTCTGCGGATGAACAACAACCTGTATGTCATCGGCACTCACATTGAACAACCAGTGCGCCTCGATAACCTCAAGCCCTTTGTTCATCATACTTGCGGAATCCACCGATATCTTGCGTCCCATCACCCAATTGGGATGCGCGCAAGCCTGCTCGGGCGTCACGTTTTGCAAATCGCACAAGGGGACATTCCGAAACGGGCCGCCGGATGCTGTCAGCAAGATACGGCGTACTCCACTAGCTGCCATATCGCCATCATAGCCCCCCGGCAAAGCCTGAAATATCGCATTATGCTCACTGTCGATAGGCAGCAGCATGGAACCGCTGCCATGTACTGCGTCCATAAATACATTACCGGCCATCACAAGCGTTTCCTTGTTTGCCAGCAGTATTTTTTTACCCGCTTTTGCCGCCGCGAAGGTAGGACGCAAACCGGCCGCGCCAACAATGGCCGCCATCACGGAGTCAACTTCAGGGTATAGCGAAACCTGTTCCAGCGCGGCTTCACCTTCCAGCACTTCGACGCCCAAGCCAGCATCACGTATCTTCAAACGCAATTGTGCAGCGGCATCCTTGTTTACCATGACTGAAAATCGCGGCATGAATTTCCGGCACTGTTCAAACATCAGTTCGACCTGGGTGTTTGCCGTCAGCGCAACGATCCGGAATTTATCGGGATGGCGTCCCACTACATCCAGTGTGCTGGTGCCGATACTCCCGGTGGAGCCCAATATGGTCAGATGTTGCATAAAATATCAGGACAACCGCTGCAACATAATCACCAGAGCGGCGAGCGGCAGTGTTGAAGTAAGTGCATCGATGCGATCAAGTAAGCCGCCATGGCCGGGTAACAGCGCACCGCTGTCTTTGACGCCGGCTTGTCGTTTGATAGCCGATTCAAACAAATCACCGATGACTGCCAGCCCCACCCACCACCAGGATGCCAGCAACAAAACCGGCAGCACATCATGCTGCCTCAGATTGGGATTGATACGCCAAACCGCTATCACGTAAATAGTAACGCCCAGCATCGCGCCCGCCACACCCTCCCAGGTTTTTCCGGGGCTAATACTGGGTGCAAGTTTGTTCCTGCCAAATCTGCGCCCGGCAAAATAGGCCGAAATATCTGCCGCCGCAACCAGCCCCATCACCAATAACAATATCCACGGGTTGATGGCGCGCAAATCCAGTATCGCCAAACCGGTCGGAATCACCACTGCCCAGCCTACCAGTGCCATCCACAGCGGGTTATTCACTTTCCATCCCGCTATCATCCATGTGGGCACGATAATTAACCACAACAGGGCAGATACCGCATAAATCGACAAATGCAACAACGCCTGTTGCCCCGGTGAATGGCTGGTGTCAAACCAGACCAACCCCAGCATCATCACCAATGTCAGCCCCCAGAATAGTTTTGCCTTTGTGCTATCCAACTTGGCCAATCTTGACCACTCCGAAGCGCATTGCAGCACCACCACGATAACAAACGCAGTCCACCCGAAATCGGGCAGCGCAAACAATGCCGACAAGAACAGTATCAGGAGAACCACTGCGGTTATCACCCTCAGTTTAAGCATGACTTTTCCCTTGAGGCTGCGTATCCGTCAATTGCTCACTGGTACGACCAAATCGCCGCTCGCGCTTCTGATAGGAAACAATAGCCGCTTCCAGTTCTACACGGCCAAACGCCGGCCATAGAACATCTGTGAAATATAATTCCGTATAAGCCAACTGCCACAGCATAAAGTTGCTGATACGCTGTTCGCCGCCGGTGCGAATGAACAGATCGGGTTCGGGTGCATCACTCATCGAAAGATAGGGTCTGATATCTTCCTCGGCAAAAGTCTCGGCAAGTTCAGGGTGTTCTTTAAGCATCGCCCGTAATGCGTGCATCACATCCCAACGACCGCCGTAGTTCGCCGCGATCGTCAGTGTCAGCGCGGAATTTTCTAGGGTGAGCTGCTCGGCTTCCTTCATTGTCCGTTTCAGCTTGTCGTCGAAACGGCTGCGATCCCCGATGATTCTAAGGCGAATATTATTCTCGTGTAGTTTGGCAACTTCACGCTCCAGCATCTTCAGGAACAATGTCATCAAAAAGGAAACTTCATCAGCGGGGCGACGCCAGTTTTCGCTGCTGAACGCGAAAACGGTCAAATATCCAACGCCAAGGTCGCGGCACGCTTTCACCACCTCACGTAAAGCTTCCACGCCGCGTTGATGCCCGGCCACACGCGGCATGAAACGTTGCTTCGCCCAGCGTCCATTTCCATCCATGATAATGGCAATGTGGCGCGGAACATTGGAAACTTCCGGGACTGTACGGGTGGAACTAGGTGGGAGATTGGCCATCATTCCGTAATATGCCGGAATCAAACCGCCATAAGGTCGGCTTCTTTAGCGGCAAGCGCCCTGTCTATCTCAGACACGAAACGATCGGTTAATTTCTGTATCTCGTCCTGGGTGCGGCGCTCCTCGTCCTCCGCTATCTCTTTATTTTTCAGCGCATCCTTAAGCGTGTTATTGGCATCGCGTCGAATATTCCTCACCGCCACCTTGGCTGTTTCGCCCTCGGATTTGACCACCTTAATCAAATCCCGGCGACGCTCTTCCGTCAGCATCGGCATCGGCACACGGATCAGTTCCCCGTTCGTGGCGGGATTCAAACCCAGATCGGAGTCACGGATAGCGCGTTCGACCGGGCCTACCATGCTTTTCTCCCAAGGCTGCACACCGATCGTGCGCGCGTCGATCAGCGTAACATTGGCAACCTGCGTAATAAGCGTCGGACTGCCGTAGTAATCCACTGTCACATGATCCAGCAATCCTGTATGCGCACGGCCGGTGCGCACTTTTCCCAAGTCGGCTTTCAATGCGTCCAGCGACTTCTGCATTTTTTGTTCGGCAGTTTTTTTGATTTCTGCAATCATTGCTCTCTCCTGAGTTTATCAGCCCGCCGCTATCAATCGACGCGGACCAACGTTCCCTCACCCTCGCCGAATACCACTCGCTTCAATGCACCATGCTTGAATATGCTGAACACAATGATAGGCAGTTTCTGGTCACGGCATAAGGTCAAAGCGGTCGCATCCATGACCTTGAGGTTCTTGCTGATCGCTTCATCGAAGCTGAGGCTCTGGTAACGGATCGCATCCGGATCTTTCTTCGGGTCGGCGGTATACACACCATCGACCTTGGTAGCCTTTATCACAACTTCGGCAGACATTTCCACTCCGCGCAAAGCGGCTGCGGTATCTGTAGTGAAGAATGGGCTACCGATACCGGCGGCAAAGATCACCACCTTCCCCTCTTCAAGATATCGTACCGCCTTGTTGCGAATAAATGGTTCGGCAACCTGCTCCAGATTCAACGCAGACTGCACACGACAATCCAGTCCGGCGCGCGTCATCGCATCCTGCAAAGCCATCGAGTTCATCACCGTGGCCAGCATACCCATATAATCGGCAGTCGCCCTGTCCATCCCAGCGGCAGCCGGAGCCACGCCGCGAAAGATATTACCGCCGCCAATTACAATCGCCACTTCAACACCCAGCCCAACCACCTCGGCAATCTCGGCAACAATGCGCGAGACCACTTCCTGGTTGATACCATAGCTGTCGTCGCCCATCAGGGCCTCGCCGCTAAGCTTGAGTAGAATACGTTTATAAGCCGGGGTGCTCATGACGATTAACCCTTTGCTGCCTCAGCAGCGGCAGCAGCCACTTCGGCGGCATAATCCTCGACCTTCTTCTCGATGCCTTCGCCGACGACAAACATCTGAAAGGACTTCACCGAAGCACCCTTGGATTTCAGCAGTTGCTCGATGGTCTGCTTGCCGTCTTCCGCCTTGACGAACACCTGGCCCATCAGCGTCACTTCCTTGAGGAATTTCTGCACGGTGCCTTCGGCGATCTTCTCCAGCATCGCTTCCGGCTTACCGGCTTCGCGCGCTTTCTCGATCGCGATTCGGCGCTCGGTCTCGATGTCTGCCGGATTCACGCCGGATACATCGACAGACTTGGGCTTGCTTGCGGCGATATGCATGCAGATATCACGACCCAGCGTATCGTCGCCGCCCTCGAAGTTCAGCAACACGCCAATCTTGCTGCCATGCAGGTAGTTGGATAATTTTCCCGTGGTCGTCGCATAACGCTCGATACGGCGGATCGTAACGTTTTCACCCAGCTTCATGACCAGCGCCTTGCGGGTTTCCTCCACAGAGGCGGAACCATTGATGATCGCCATGCCGGACAACGCCTCGATATCGGCAGGATTATTCTTCGCCACGGTCTCGGCCACATTTTTTGCAAATGCGACGAAGTCATCATTCTTCGCAACGAAATCGGTTTCACAATTCACTTCAACCACTGCGCCGCTCTTGCTGTCATTGGCGATGTATGAACTGACCACACCCTCGGCTGTCACACGGCTGGCCGCCTTGCTTGCCTTGGCGCCGCTCTTGATACGCAACTGTTCTTCAGCCGCTTTCAGATCGCCGTTGGCTTCCACCAGCGCTTTTTTGCACTCCATCATGCCGAGACCGGTCATCTCGCGCAGTTCTTTCACCATACTTGCAGTAATTTCAGACATCTTCTACTCCGTCATAAATATTCAAAAACATTAATCGGTCACAGCACCCTTGCTTGCTGTCGATACCAGCTTGGCGTATTTCGCCAGCACGCCGCGTGTATAGCGCGGCGCGGGCGGTTGCCATGCAGCACGACGACGCGCCAGCTCTTCATCGTTCACGTTGAGTTGCAACAGGCGCTGGTCAGCATCAATAGTCACCGAGTCACCCTCGTTGACCAACGCAATCGTGCCGCCCACTGCCGCTTCCGGCGCAACGTGGCCAACGACCATACCGTACGTACCGCCGGAAAAACGCCCATCGGTGATCAGTCCGACCGAATCGCCCAGCCCTTCGCCGATAAGCGCCGAAGTCGGCGACAGCATCTCACGCATACCCGGGCCACCTTTCGGCCCTTCATAGCGGATGATGACCACATCGCCCGCATTAATTTCCCTCGCGAGAATAGCCGCCATGCACTCTTCTTCGGATTCAAACACGCGCGCCGGCCCCGTGATCTTGGCCAGTTTAATTCCGGTGATCTTGGCCACAGCACCTTCTTCCGCAAGGTTACCCTTCAGGATAGCGAGATGTCCTTGTGCATAGATTGGCTGATTCCACGGGCGAATCACGTCCTGATCCTTGCGCGGCTCTTCAGGCACATCCGCCAACACCTCGGCAATCGTTTGCCCGGTGATGGTCATCGCATCGCCGTGCAGCGCCCCGTTTGCAAGTAAAATCTTCATCACTTGGGGAATGCCGCCAGCCTGATGCAAATCAGTAGCAACATATTTTCCAGACGGCTTCAAATCACACAACACCGGCACGCGGGCACGGATGTTCTCAAAATCATCTATGGTCAGCGATACCTGCGCCGCATGCGCAATCGACAACAAATGCAGCACCGCATTGGTGGAACCGCCCACCGCCATGGTTACGGCAATCGCGTTCTCGAATGCCTTGCGCGTCAATATCTGGCGCGGCAATATCTGCTTCCTGATCGCATTCACCAGCACTTCGGCAGATTTCGCCGTGCTCTCTGCCTTCTCAAGGTCTTCCGCCGCCATTGTGGACGAGTACATCAGGCTTAAGCCCATCGCCTCAATGATCGAAGACATCGTGTTCGCGGTATACATACCGCCGCACGAGCCCGCACCCGGACAGGCATGCCGCTCAATCTCCATTAACTCTTTTTCATCGATTTTGTTCGCCGTGTACTGACCCACCGCCTCAAATGAACTCACGATAGTCAGATCGCGGCCATGATGATGACCGGGCTTGATCGTACCGCCGTAGACAAATATCGCCGGAATGTTCAAACGTGCTATCGCAATCATCGCGCCGGGCATGTTCTTGTCACAGCCGCCGATGGCAATCACCCCGTCCATACTCTGACCGTTGCACACGGTCTCGATCGAATCGGCGATCACCTCGCGCGACACCAGCGAAAACTTCATTCCTTCTGTGCCCATCGAGATGCCATCGGAGATCGTGATCGTGCCGAACACCTGCGGCATCGCACCGGCTTTTTTCAATGCGGCTTCTGCGCGCGCGGCCAATGCACCGATGCCCATATTGCATGGCGTGATAGTACTGTGCGCATTTGAAATGCCCACGATAGGTTTATCAAAATCCTTGTCGCCGAACCCCACCGCGCGCAGCATCGCGCGATTGGGCGAACGCTGTACGCCCTGGGTGACGATCTTGCTTCTTCGGTTATCAGTCATGGCAGTCGCTTATAAAATGACCTATAAAAAAAGGGGCTCGCGCCCCTTTATGCGCTTGGATAAAACTCAGGCGGCTTGTACGGCTTCAGCCTCTGCCACTTGCTCCACCAATTCATTTATGGCCTGCGCGCGACCTTCCAGCACGGCATCGGCAATCGCGCGGGCATACAAACGAATCGCCTGTGTGGAGTCGTCGTTGCCGGGAATGATGTAATCCACACCCAGCGGGGAATTATTGGTATCAACAATACCAATCACCGGAATGCCCAGTTTTTGCGCTTCAACAATAGCACCCTTCTGATAACCCACGTCGATCACAAACAAAGCGGCCGGCAAACCCTGCATATCCTTGATGCCACCCAGACTGCGATCCAGTTTCTCCAGTTCACGGCTCATCATTAAAGCCTCTTTCTTTGAAACCTTTTCATTTGCGCCGTCGGCAGTCATCTGCTCCAGTTCGCGCAGACGCTGAATGGATTTCTGCACAGTTTTGTGATTGGTCAACATACCGCCCAACCAACGATAGTTAACGAAAGGTGAATCCGCGCGAACCGCTTCCTCTTTGATAATGTCGCGTGCCTGACGCTTGGTCGCCACAAACAGAATGCTGCCCTTCTTGGCGGACAGTTTGCGCACGAAGTTTTCCGCATCGGCGAACATCGTGACGGTCTTTTCCAGATTGATAATATGAATTTTGTTGCGGTGACCGAAGATGAACGGTGCCATCTTGGGGTTCCAGAAACGGGTTTGGTGTCCGAAATGCACACCAGCTTCCAGCATTTGACGCATAGTTACAGCCATGATTACTCCATATAGTAAGGGTTATAAACTACCACTCGCCAGCTTGACTCTTATGAGCACCCCAACTTGCGCGAGCGGGAAATTTGCTCCGGATAATTCCAGAGCGGCGCGCATTCTATCACCAATGCGGGGCTACACTCAACCTGAATCGACGCGTAATTACCTGTTTCCTCTGGGACTAATTCCGGATGCCAGAAGCGGATGAACCCGCAGGAAGTAATCCCTTTCAGTTCGAAGGCTCCAAAGCCTTGCGCTGATGCTCATAGTGCTCGTACGTATCCCGCTTCCCGCAGTCCGCCGACGGATTCTTCAAGCACTCCTGCTCACGGACATTTTGCAGCGTTTCATAGGCGGTCCGCTTGGCCGTTTCACTACTACACCCGCAAGCCAGCACAATCATCGCAAGACTCAACACCTTGAATATGCCTTTCATCACAAATCTCCGCAAGAACGAATTATTCGCGCAATATCGCCAGCGGCGGCATCTTCACCACCTGCCGAATCGCCAGCCAGCCTGCCATTGTGACCACCACAGCCCCGCCGCCTATCCCCGCCAGCCAGATCATCGCGCCGGAATGATAGGGAATATCCAGCACCTTGAAGGCCAGCACCCAGCCCAGCAAAGCAGCGCCGCCCGCCGCGAACAGCCCGCTCAATGCGCCCAGTGTGGCGAACTCGGTCAGGTGCAAGCGGTGCAGATAGCGACCGTCCGCCCCCAATGTGCGCAGGATCGCGGCCTGATGGATGCGCTCATCCTGCGTCGCCAGCAGCGCGGCGTACAACACCGCTAATCCACTGAACAGCGTGAACATGAACACCGCGCTCATGGTCTGCGAGATCTGATCCATGATGTGGCGCACCTGTTCGATCATTGCCTCGACATCGATCAACAACAGGTTGGGGAAATTCCCGATCAGTATGTTCGCCGCCTGCGCCTTGTCCGGCGGCAGATAGAAACTGGTGATGTAACTGGCCGGAAAATCTTCCAGCATGCCCGGCTCGGCGATCACGAAGAAATTCACCTGCATCGAGTCCCACTGCACCTTGCGCAGGTTCGCCACCTTCGCGCTAAAGCGGCTGCCCGCCACATCGTAGGTCAGCGTGTCGCCGATGTGGATGTCCAGCGTCTTGGCGATACCCTCCTCGACTGATAGCTCGCCTATATTCTCTCCCGTATCTCCGCCCCCCGATCTTGCGGAATTCCACCACTCACCCTGCACCAGTTCGTTGTGAGCCGGCTGCGCAGCCATCCACGACAGATTCGTCTCGCGCTCCACCAGCCCGCGCGCGCGCGGATCGGGATAATCGTCGCCGCTGATCGCGCGCTGATTGATCTCCACCAGTCGCCCGCGCACCATCGGAAATAATTCCGGCGGCGATAATTTTTGCAGTGCGAAAAATTCCTGCACCGCCGCGCGTTGATCGGGCTGGATGTTGACGATAAAGCGGTTAGGCGCATCCGACGGCAGTCGCGAACGCCAGCTCTCCATCAGGTCGGCGCGCACGAAAGTCAGCAACAACAACGCCATGCCGCCCAGACTGAGCGCGACAATCTGCACTGCGTTGCTGCGACCATGCCGCGCGAGGTTGGAAAACGCAAGACTGCCAAATCTCGCCAAGCCGCGCACCATCACCCAGGCCAGCAAACCAAACACCAACAACCCCGCCGCCAATCCACCCAGTACAGTAAAGCCCAGCTTGAGCGAACCAGCCTGCCACAGAAACAGCCCGCACAGCACCGCGCCACCGGAGGCATACAACAGCCAGGTATTCGCTTGCGGCACGCCCAGTTCGCGACGGATCACGCGTAAAGGAGTGACACTTTTCAATTGCCACAGCGGCAGAAATGCGAAGCCCAGCAACAGCACCATGCCGCTCGCGGCGGCCTGCCACATCGGCGTCCAGCCGGGCGACGGCAAACCCGCGTCGCGCATCGTGGCGATGGATTCCACCAATACAAATTGAGAGGCATAGCCAAGCAAGCCGCCCAGCAGCACCGCGCCTAAACCGAGCAGCAAAAACTGGTACAAAAAGATGCGCAGCACCTGCGACTGGTTTGCGCCCAGGCAGCGCATCATCGCGCAGGCATCGAGATGGCGCGAAATGAAATGCCGCGCCGCCAGCGCGAGTGCCACGCCCGCCAGCACCACCGCAGTGAGTGCAGCCAGCCCCAAGAAATGCTCAGCACGTTCCAGCGCGGTGCGTATCTCGGGGCGCGCATCACGCACATCTTCCAGCTTCTCGCCGACGGTTAGTTGCTTCTGTAACCATGCACGCAGATCGGCAACTTGCTTCGCCTCACCCGCCACCACCAAACGGTAACCGATGCGGCTGCCCTCCTGCACCAGACCCGTTGCAGGCAAGTCTACCGCATTCAAAATCACACGCGGCGCAAAGCTGGCAAAGCCGACCGACTGATCCACGAAACGCACCACCCGCGCCGCCACCCGCACATGCAGCGTACCGATTCCCACCTCGTCGCCCAGTTTCAACCCCAGGCGCTGCATCAGGCGCTCATCCGCCCACAATGTACCGCTCGCGGGGATCAAACTATCCCCTCCCCCTTGCAGGGGGAGGGTTAGGGTGGGGGTAGAAACCTGACCATCCTTCACCGCTTCTACCCCCATCCTTTCCTTCCCCCTGCAAGGGGGAAGGGATGAATATGGCGCGTATGAACAATCCGGGGCGATGATGATCTTCCCGCGCAATGGATACCCTTGCTCTACCGACATGATGTCCGCCAGCAGATTCTCTTTCTTGCCCGCCACCATACTGGGAAAAGCATCCGACCCGATCACGCGCAGCCCGCGCTGCAACGCAGCATCGCGATATTCTTTTGGCAATGGCCGCGTCGAGGAGATGCGCAGATCCGCACCGATCAGGCTGGTCGCCTCCTGTTGCAGCGCCAGCCGCACGCGATCCGCAAACAGCCCGACGGTGGAGATGCTGCCCACAGCCAGCACCAGCGCGATCAGCAACACGCGCCATTCCCCGGCGCGCCAGTCGCGGCGGAGCAGATTGAGGGAGAGGCGTAGGAGGTTCATTTTCTATTTACCATGAAACTATGGGTTGCCGAATACTTTACTCACGCCAAGTCTGGCGCAGCACCAATTTCCATCGCTCGATGTAGAAAAGCTGTGTACTGCCCTTCCTGTAACCATTTTTTTGCACGAATATCCTTCACAACAAAATATGGATTGTGCAACAAGATGAATTGCATCGGCCCTGCCGGACCCTGCTTGTAGTCTATGAATCCAAGCTCCTTCAATACACGCAGATGTTCGCGCCATGTGGTAATACCTCGCTCACTAACATATCCCGCTTCAGATGCAGCTACGGTTTCATTTTCGATTTTAACTATGCCTTCACCAAACACACGGCACCATAAGACAAGGTAGGTTCGCCCCGCAGGAACAGACTTACTGCTCACCTGTTTCGACGCATCATTAATGATGTTCATCAGGATTGGCATCGTGCGTGGTATGGAAGAAAAGCCTTTCTTTTTCTTATCGTCCAGCAACCATAGGTGCGCATCCGTTACCTCTGGCCAGAGATGCTTTCGCATTGCTATTGCATCATCTTTAGCCTTGCTGATTTTCCTCTGCGTTTGCTTAACGTTCAGGGTGGGGGCAGTAGCAACTGATTGAACCATGTTTAATCCTCCATACGATATTAGAGTAGCCCACTCACGGGGCAAACCCCGTGAGTGACACGCCATCGGTTGTGGAGACCGCCACGAGTCAGGTTTGGAGGCTGCTCGTGAATAGCATGTTGGCTGGTTAGAATTGTGCTGACTTCTCCCTGATAGAGCCACGTTTGTGATTCCGTATCTCCGTAATAAATGCCATTATTTGGCGCAATTGGAAAGATTAATTTCGGAATATAGTCAATACTGAGAATGTCAGTTAGAAAGTATGCCGAAGCATATCACCATAACAAGTTGACCATAAATAACTTATTTAGAAAATGCGGTGATCGCAGTGTTCGCGTAATCACTGTCATCGCAGGTTATCGCGGTAATCGTGGATTCTTAAGGGCACGCAGCTCGCGTAGGTACGAATTTATTCCTGCAAAGCCACCCTTACTTTTCACATTAGGGTGCCTCTAAAAATTCAGAGTTCGCCCAAATGCAAGGCGCGGGAAAAATTTCGCAGCGCCGCATATGAATAATATGTAAGCAAGAAATTTTTTCCGCAACGCAGCAGTTGGGATGAAATCTGGATTTTTAGAGGTACCCGTTACATCACCCGCCCCGCCGCCAAATGCAACTGCCTGTTGCAGCGCCGTGCCAGCGCTTCGTCGTGGGTAACGAGGATCAGCGTGGTGCCTTGCGCGCGGTTCAGTTCCAGCATCAGTTCGATGATCTGACTGCCGGTGGTGGCGTCAAGGTTGCCGGTGGGTTCGTCGGCGAACAATATCTTCGGCTGGACGACAAAGGCACGCGCGATCGCCACACGCTGCTGCTCACCACCTGAGAGGTGTTTGGGCAGGTGATGCGCGCGCTGCGTCAAACCCACGCGCTGCAACGCTTCACTGGCGCGCTCACGCGCATCGGCTGCACCGTGCAGTTCCAGCGGCAGCATCACGTTTTCCAGCGCGGTGAGCGCGGGCAGCAACTGGAAGGACTGGAACACGAAGCCCGCCAGCCGTCCGCGCAGGCGCGCGCGACCGTCTTCGTCGAAAGAGAAAATATCCGTACCATCCAGAAACACCGTGCCGCCACTCGGCACATCCAGCCCGGCCAGCAAACCGAGCAACGTGGACTTACCCGAACCGGACGCGCCAAGTATCGCGAGGCTGTCGCCCGCCTCCACGCTGAAATTGATCTCGTGCAAGATGACCAGCGGTTGACCGCCGCTTTGTACTTGCTTGGTAAGACCTTCTGCCTGCACAATTACTGTCATGAATATTATTAACACCTTAATGGATTTAGGTCTTGTCATTCCCGCGAAAGCGGGAATCCAGTTTAATCAAAACGCTGGATTCCGGGTCATGCCCGGAATGACGGCATTATTTATCATCTTTCTATTCACTGCGCTGTGGCTTCCCTTCAGCGCACAGGCCGCAAAAAACATACTGGTGTTCGGCGACAGTCTATCAGCAGGCTACGGCATCGCCATAGACAAAAGTTGGCCCAGTTTGTTGCAGCAGGAATTGAAACGAACAAAATCCGGGTTCAGCGTCGTGAACGCCAGCATCAGCGGCGAAACCACACTGGGCGGGCGGCAGCGTATTGCCAAGGCTCTGAAGCAACATCGGCCGTCTATCGTGATTATTGAACTCGGCGCGAACGACGGGCTGCGCGGTTATAGCAGCGCGGATACCAAAGCCAATCTCGATGAGATCATCAAACAGGCCAAGCGAGTCCGCGCCAGAGTGTTACTAGTCGGCATGAGACTACCTCCCAACTATGGTTTGACCTACACCAAACAATTTCAGGACCTTTTCCCCGACTTGGCAAAGAAATACCGCGTGAGGTTATTGCCTTTCCTGCTTGAAGGCGTAACCCCCGAGCAGTTTCAGCCCGACAATCTCCATCCTACTGCCGATGCTCAGCCGCACGTCATGCGCGCTGTATTGAGGGAGCTGAAACCGTTACTGCGTTGATTTACGATTCCAGCGTCCTGAAGTCAAACTGGGTTATGGTATCGTTGTGCACATCTGATTAAATGCGTTCCATTTCCTTAACCTTTCAAGCCGTGCTTGGAGTTGCACAAAGTCCGTCCTGTAATTAATTCAAGCCTGTTTTTATGACTTCTACCGCACCCATAACAAATTCGAAACGACTTCTTGTCTACGGGGTAGCTTGCGCCACCTTCTTGATACTTTTTCTGTTTCACATTTATCCAATCGGCCTGAGCGATGCATACTGGCATCTCAATACCGGGCGCTGGATCTGGGAGCATGGCGCATTGCCGGACAACGATCCATTCACCTACACGCTGGGCGACACGCTCGACACCCGCCAGCAGCTGATTCTGCAAGGCTACTGGCTAGCCCAGTTACTCTTCTATGTCGCATATGCCTTGTTCGGCCCGTGGGGTCTGATCGTCCTCAAGGCCGCATTGTTCGTTACCCTTTATGGCTTGGTGTGGCGCGGCATGTTGAAGGCACAGGTCGATCCCATACTGGGTTTATTGGCGATACTCGCATTACCCTGGTTACTGTACCGCTATGACGAGTTGCGCCCGCAGATATTCTCTTTCATCGGCGTGGTGCTGGTATACATGAACATGAGCAGCGCACTAGCCAGACTGCGAGACGGCATCGCATATCCTGCCGCGCTGATTGCGCTACCTTTCATCATGCTACTGTGGGCGAATCTCCATGGGGGATTCATTTTGGGCTGGGTTGTAATTATTGTCATGCTCGCCGGTGCCGCACTCGGCCTGTGGCGCAGAACAAATAGCCTAGATCGCCCCTCCTTGCGGAGATTGTTTATCTGGTGCGGCATCGCGTTGCTCGCCTCACTGGCCAACCCGCTGTCCGATACCTTGATTGCGAATCTGGGCTTGCTGCAGGATCCGTTTACACGCGAAATCGACGAATTCTTTCCGCTGTTTGTTTATGCCCGTGTATATCATCAACCTTTTCTATTTTATGGTGTACTGGCAATCGCACTGATCTCTGTGGCTGTGCTGTTTTTGCGCAGGCGCATCACGGAACCTGCTGATGCATTCCTGTTCCTCGGCTTCGCCGCCGCAGGATTTTCAGCATTTCGCTACATGATCTTCTTTGTGCTGATGGCTCTGCTGATAATCATGCCGCATATCTCGGCATTGCTGGCGCGCTATCAGGAAAAGTTGCGGCCATTGCTGCTTGCCTCGCTGTTCGTTGCGCTGTCGGGTGCAGGCTATCTCACTTACCAGCATGGTGCATGGAAACTCGGCGCGGTTGAAACCACCTATGTTCCCGAGCAGGCGGCAGACTGGATACTCGATAAGCGCCCGCCCGCACCACTGTTCAATGCCTATGAGTACGGCGGCTATCTGGGCTGGCGGCTCACGCCCGAGTACCGATTATTCATCGACCCGCGCTGCCTTGATTATGGCGTGCAAACCGACTACCAAACGGCACGTGGCGGACATTACCGTGCAGTATTCGAAAAGTATGGCGTAAACAGCGTGGTTTTTTATCTGTTCACCCCGCTAATCAACAGCATTCCTGAAGTCACGCTTTATCTGCTGATGGACGAACAATGGGATATGGTCTATGTGGACAAGCTTTCAGTAGTGCTGACTCGGCACAAACTGAACACCCTGCCTGTCATAGACAAAGCACCGCTTATTAATTATCTGCAACGAGTGCTGGAACGAACACTTGCAACAATACCTGACGACACGCAAGCGCTTGTGCAATACGGACGCGTCTTACTGTATCGCGGAAATGTCGCCGGAGCCAAGCAATACTTCAGTGCCGCGTTGAAAATAAATCCGCGGATACGGTCCGCTCGATTCTATCTGGAAGAAATAAAGCGTAATCAGCCGGGATTGTAGCCGCTATCCAACGGACGCATTAATTAATTGCATTAATCAGCTGCTCAATAACCCTGTCTTGTGCCCGATCCATACCCACCCACAACGGCAGGCGCAACAAACGTTCCGCAAGGCTGTCGGTATAGGGCAATTCGCCACAGGCTCTGCCGTATTTCTTCCCCGCTGGAGAGCTGTGTAACGGCACATAGTGAAATACCGCATACACGCCCGCCTGTTTCAGTTGTGCGATCACCTCAGTGCGCTTCTCCAATGATTCCAGCAGCAGGTAATACATATGCGCATTCTGCTGGCAACTTTCCGGGATGATGGGACGGCGTAACTTGCCGGCGGATTCAGAGGCCGAAAATGCTTCATGGTAGCGATGCCAAATAGCCAGACGTTTGTGTGTAATGCTTTCGGCTTCCTCCATTTGTGCCCACAAAAAGGCCGATATCACTTCGCCCGGCAAATAGGAGGAGCCGATATCCACCCAGGTGTACTTGTCGATCTGACCGCGAAAAAACTGGCTGCGGTTGGTACCCTTCTCGCGAATGATTTCAGCACGCTCGGCAAAAAGAGCGTCATTAACCAGTAAGGCCCCGCCTTCGCCGGAAATGATATTTTTCGTCTCATGGAATGAATAGGCGCCCAGATGCCCGATCGCCCCCAGCGCTTTGCCTTTGTAGCTGGACATCACAGCCTGTGCTGCATCCTCGATGACCAGCAGCCTGTGCCGCCTTCCGATATCCATGATGGCATCCATCTCGCAGGCCACACCGGCATAATGCACTGGCAAGATCGCTTTCGTGCGTGGCGTGATGGCCGCCTCGATCAGCGTCTCGTCGATATTCAGCGTATCGGGGCGAATGTCCACAAAGACGGGCACAGCGCCGCGCAACACGAAGGCATTGGCTGTAGAGACAAAAGTATAGGAAGGCATGATAACCTCATCGCCGGGCTGAATATCGGCGAGGATAGCAGCCATTTCAAGTGCACCGGTACAGGAATGGGTCAGCAATGCCTTGCGCGTACCGGCCTGTGCTTCCAGCCAGGCATGACACTTCTTGGTAAATAGGCCATCCCCGGAGAGATGGCCGTTGGTATGGGCCTGCGCGATATACCAGAGTTCGCGGCCAGTCATATAGGGTTTATTGAAAGGGATAATGTGTGCATCCATCGCTTAAATTTCCTTCTTTTTCGCCACCGGCTTGCGGGCGACCAGCAGTCTCGATCCGCCCACCGGAAAATTGATTCCTCCGCCGATCAGCGCCAGTTCGGCACTGAGCATTTTGTAAAACCATGAATTCAGCCGGGGCGAAATCTTCAACTCGGCCGTCGCATCAAAGTCCTCCAAAGAACCCTTTTTGAAGAATCGTGATACCCACATGGCCGGAAGCAGACTCGATACAAATGAGGTGCTGCGTAAAATCTCAAAACCTGCGCCCGCAACTTTCACGCACAATTCCCGTGCCGAGTAGCGGCGCACGTGGCAGGCATATTCGTCAACCGGGCTCCACAACCAAGCATGCTGTGGCACCGTCAACATCATGATGCCACCGGGTTTCAATGCGGCATACATCTGCCGGAGCACCTGCTCATCCTCTTCGATGTGTTCCAGCACATCAAAAGCACCGATGGCATCAAACTCATCAACAAAAGGAATATAGCGCGCATCCATTTGCATAAAACCAATGGCCGGCTGCCGGGCCGCAGCAAAAGCCAGTCCGGCAGTAAATATCTCACTGCCGTGAAAGCGCACACCGGGAAATGCACTGGCCAGGCCGGATAAAACATATCCGGTACCACAGCCGATCTCAAGGAACGATTGCAATCCCCTTGCATATTTGCCAAGCGCCCAGATGATCAGGCGGTTGCGGGCACGAAACCAGAAATATTCTGCTTCAAGAGGAGCAAGTTCGGCAAAGTAAGTCGTTTTAAATCCGCCACCTTCCTCAGCCAATTCCGGCGCAAAGGCGGGGAAACCATCCTGCAATTCCGGCTTCCAGTTGCAAATTGGACAGGCAGTTTCCATCGAGGGGAACAGGGCTGCACATGCAGGGCATTTTTTCATGCGCGCTCCCCGACGGAATCTTCGCCCTTTGGAAAAACAAAATACTTGAAAGCCGCAAAAAGGAACCCTGCTACCAATACTACCGCCGCAGCCTGCACCCATTGATGCGGGTAGCCTAATTCATCAACAAACAGGAGCAAGAGCGACAAATTCATCAAATATCCGAAAAAATGAGCGGTGCCATACCGAATCAACGATTTCCACATGGTTCCCTCATGTGAAAATGTCCACTTCCGATTGCCTATAAAACCTATGGATGCGCCAGTGAGATACATCATAGACATCGTTATTTTTGGCTCGACGCCCAGATAGGTAATGAGTAAATAAATCACGTACGCAATCACGTTACTCGTCACACCCAGCAATCCATATCTAATTAGCTGCTTCATATCAAAAAATTTGTCCGGAATACTGAAAAATACTCGGTCAAAAAACATTCCGGCGGACTGACAGGCGATGACAAATCTGTATTTCAATCGGTAATATTCGTCAGTTCGCTGATTGCGTATAAAGGCCTGCGTTTGGTCTCTTTGTATATTTTACCTACATACAAGGCTGCCACGCCGACAAAAAATATTTGCAACCCGAAACCCAGCAACAAGACACTTATCAATGAAGGCCAGCCAGCCTGAAAGTGAACAACTGTAAGACTTAGTATAAAAACAGTCAGTATTGCAAAAAAACCAATGGCAGAAAGCATGAGGCCGATTTGAACTGCAAGCCTCAGTGGTAAATCTGAAAAGTCGATAATGGCATCAATTGCCAACTTCATTTTTCGACGGAAGTTAAATTTTGAAACACCGGCAAAACGTTTCCGCTGCTCAATAAGCAATGTACTTCGCTTCATCCCGATGTGCATGAATATTCCCTCTATAAATCGATTTTGCTCACTGTACAGCAGAAACTGATCGGCAAATCGACGGGTAAAAATACGCATCACCGCCAGCCCTTTGGGAATCTTTAGCCCGGTAAATTTATCGAGTACATACCAAAATAGTTTTGAGAAAAGTGTATTGAGCGCCGAGTCCTTTTTTTCTTTGCGAACTCCGAACACCAAATCGTAACCTTTCTCAAGCTCTGCCAGGAAACGTGGGATCTCATCGGGAGGATCCTGCAAATCAGGATCCATGTATAGGAGATAATCTCCCTTTGCATAGTGTATGCCCGCCGAAACAGCTGCCTGTTTTCCATGATTGTATGAGAATTCGATGAGTTTTATTCTCGAATCTTGGTCAGCATAGCGCCGAATAATAACGGCCGTTTCATCTGTACTTCCATCGTCAATAAATATGATTTCATAATCAAGCGGTAGAACATCAAGAACACTTTGTGTTTCATAAATGAACTGCTGAATACATTCTTCTTCAAAATAGACCGGTACAACGAGAGACAATATTTTCTTCACCATATCAAATCCTGTTTTTAAGCTTAGCCGGAACCCCAACATAGAGCCCCGACTCAGTGATGTCGTCAATCACAACTGCTCCAGCTCCAGTACGGACACCAGAACAAATAGAAATATTGTCAATCACCACTGTCCCAATTCCAAGTGCCGATGTTGCCGCAACTCGCACAAAACCTGCAATCTTCACGGCAGGCGAAAAAAAACAGCTGGCACCGATGATGCTGTGATGAGCAATAACACACCCAACGTTCAACAACGTGTTGCAACCAATGGTTGAATACATGTCGACGATACACCCTGGATAAACCACGGCTCCGGGTTCAATTACACTCGTAGGATCAATCCACGCTTGCGGATGTATCAGTCTGGCAAAAGGAATTTTTCCATTAAATTTCTCAAACAGCTCGTTACGCAAAGAGAGGTGTTTATATCCAATTGCGATGAGTAATTCGTCAAATTCTCCACGTGAATATTGATCCAGTACATCACTGATTCCACCCAGTACAGGCAACCCTGAAACGAAAGTACCCGTTGCCAGATAATCGTCAAAAAATCCAATTGCACTTAAATCTTGAGTCGCACTTGCATGATGCGCCAATTGGATGCCAAGATCACCTCCGCCAATAATTCCAAGGCGCTTCATAATAGACTCCGAACTTCACTAAGGCTCTTAATACGCCTTACGGTAGCTTCGGGATAGAGTGCATCGCGATCCAGCAAGATGGCGTTCATTCCCAGTCGCAAAGCTGGCTCAATGTCCAGCTTCATCGAATCACCAATATAAATAATCTCTTCAGCTTCCAGGCCCGTCGCAACAAGAATTTTATTGAAGAAGTCGGGGTTGGGCTTTCTAACCTCCTGCTCGGTAGAACCAAGTATCCATTCAAACTTCGCGTTCGAAATAAGGGTCAACTTTTCCCGAAGCGTGGCATCCCAGTTGGAGAGTATACCCATAGGTAGATTAATTGAAGAAAGGTGTTCTGTATCTGGAAATGGAGCCCATGGAAGATAGGTGCATGCCGAGAAGATTGCATCGAGAAGCTCGTCGGTCGGCGCCACACCGAATGATCTTATCAAATGGCTGTTAAAATCCCGATAAAAGCTGCTAGATGTTCGATCGGGAAAAAGGATAACTTCGGAAATAAATCGGTGGGATGCAAGTAACCTTTCATAGGTCACTTCGATGCCATTATTCAGCAGGACACGGTTTATAGCAGGATAGAGTTCCGGTTTATACAGCAGAGTGCTGGCTACATCAAAAAATATTGCTTTGGGATTCATGCGATTAATATATGTGGTAGTTGTCATTTTGATTCGTTATCTCCGACAAACATTTGTCAGGATAAATTACATCCAGAATAATTCTCAGCGCACTTCCTTTTCTGACTTGAGGTGCATCAGGAGGCTGACACAAAAACAGCTCCTGAACAGTATAGGCCACGTCATTAAAGCCAAGCTGGGATCTGACCGAGTTGGTTCCTGAAATTCTGCAGTTGATTTCGAATGGAATAATTCCATTTTCGGTCACGCGACTCTGGATATTACACGACCCTCTGAAAGGGTAATGTGCAATGATTTTATTTATCATTTCACCTATGACCACATCGTGCTTAAACACAACCTCACAACGTGAGGTATTGCCCTGCTCCAACTCCCGTTCCATCGTAATGAACCCGTGCAACTTGCCTGTCTGTAGCACGTAGAATGCGGTAGTCAGCTCTGATCCATCCAGATACTCCTGCACTACGTAATCGTCACCAAAGTTGGTGGGCGATGGGGGATCGACCATAATATTCCGAGAACCGCGGCCTTCACGGGGCTTAACAATAGTTCTGGAAAATTCACCTTTATAGCTAGAGGGAAGGATTGAAGTCGCAAACGGCAAACCGGACTTAGCGAATTCTGAATAATTCAGGTATTTATCAAGGCAAAATGCGGTTACTTCAGGCGGGGATGCGGCCACTTTGCATGGCAAGTACCTCTGATTAAGGGATAGATAATAGGACTCATAATCCGTGCTGGGTATGATCAACCCCACCCTGTGCTGCAGCGCCAGATCATTAATTTTCGATATGTAGTTTTCTTCGTACGCAAAGGGTACTTTAAATACATGATCACAAAGGTAGTTACCAGCGCTTATTTGCTGGGTGTTTGTACCAATAATCTGCACACCAATGTCCATTGCCCGAAGATTTCTCAAAACACCCTGGCCAACCACACCGCCGATGCCTGTTACTAAAATAGATTTCATGTTTTATGTACCATTTTTTCGAGCGACTCCCGCAAGCTAATGTATCGCTTTCCAATGTCCATCGCTTCTTGAAAATCATAAACAAAAGAGGGGCTACAATCATAGCCCTCGTGCACAATTGACGCACCCGTCAAGCTGCCAAGTATACTGGCAACTTCTTTATTACTATATGATCGTTCACCTACCCCCAAAGCAATAAATGAGCGATTGCATTCTGCTGCCCGCGCACACATCAATGCCGCATCTTCGATATCGAGGTAGTTCTGCAACCGATCACCGCTACCGAACAGTCGAATTTCACCCTCCTGCGCAGCAGAGATGATTGCCGGAATAAAGCTTCCCGATTTCATACCCACTCCTATCAGTGATGAAAATCTAATCACCGCATGGTTTGACATCTGCCGTACAATCTTCTCTGCGGCCAACTTTGATTTTCCATATGCGCTGGGATGATTCGGGTGGGTGTCGAGGGTCAGCGGCAAAGACTGTGGAACACCAAAAACGGATACCGAGGAAGCGAGCACGTGACGCGCATCGGGATAGACATTTGCCAGCTTGGCAACAAGATCGACATTCACAGGTATCAGTTCTGCCGATTCGGCATCTAATGGGGTTGGAATACACGCAGCCAAGTGCATAACGATGTCAATATGCGAAAACTCAGAGACAAGGCTTTCAACAGATTCATGGGTGATTTGGAAGTCAGATTTGGATGATGTTCCAGTCCGAACTAATGCGACAAGCTGCCAGTCCACGTGCAACTGGCGAACTACAGCGTGCGCCAAAAAACCGTTGGCGCCAGTAATCAGCAACACTTTACGCCGCATACTTCATACACTCCGCTTCATATTCAAAATAAATTTGAATTTTGTTAAAAATATATATTCGATTTCCGTTTTGGCCCAGGGTAGTCCAAAGTGAACACACAAGATATCTTTGGAATGGCTTGGCAATAATTCCCGCTAAATATTGCCCTACTGGATTCTGATAATATATTCGTAAAATAGTACGACCCTTCAGCCTTTCAGGGAGATTGCCCCACACCGGACAAACACTGACTGAACATCAGAAATCCTAGCTGAATAATAACCCTGGCCATATAATCCAACCAAACTTCTAATTATTAGAACGCAATCGAGTATCTAAAGTAACATCTGTCGAATTATTTTTTCCGCTCGGCCATCATCAGCGCCACAATCCCCAAACCCACAGCAAACCACAGCGTTGCAAGACGAATCAGTACGGTCGCAGCGACGGCCTGCGGCTGCGCAACATGGTTCAGCATCAGCAAGGCGACCATCGTGGCTTCTGCCCCGCCCAGCCCACCTGGCAAAAAGCTGAGCGCGCCAACCAGCATCGAAAAAGCATAAATGAACAGCGCAGTCTGCAGCGACAGGTCGCTGCCAAGTACAGACATGATGTAGTAGAAAGCCACGCCCTCCGCTCCCCAGGCTACCAGCCCGAGCGCGATACCATACAACAACATCGGCAGGCGGAAGCATCGCCCTGAATGCAGCACGATGGAGATCGTGGATGCGGCCATCGCTCCGGAGCGAGCGGGCAATTTATTCAGCGCAAGGGTTTCAAGAGCGCGCAGCCACTTGGTTTGCTGGAGAACCACCAACACAAACACTATCAACACGGCAAGGATCACCACCACCGGTTGTGCTGGAGGGTAGACCCACAGGCCGATAGCCACCAGCAGCATCATGCTGATCAGGTTGGAAAAGTGTTCTGAAAAAAACGCCGCGAGACTTTCCGGATAGGTGACGCCGTGATGTTTCAGAAACACGCTGCGGATCGTCTCACCCGCCTTGCCCGGCAGTATGGTCAGGCCGAATCCGGCAAAGTAGATCCGTAGACTTTCCGGGGCATATACCCGATGACCCAGTAGCGCGAGATATTTTTGCCAGCGCACGAAACGCACGCCGTAGTTGACCAGCGAGAGCGCCAAAGTTATTGCGATGCCGACCAAACCGACACGTGTGAAAGCCGCCACCACATCCTGCCACCCGCCCCAGATCGAAAACACCAGATAACCGATTGCACTCAGCAACACGATCAGCAGCAGCGCACGGAAGCGCCATCCGTGCAGCACGGCATGGGTATTCGATCTGCTCATGGCTAGGCGATCAGCCAGACCGTGGTGAGCAACCACGTACCGACCACGATCAGCATATGCCAGTCACGCGCCAGATCGCGCGAGGGATCGCCACCGCCGCTCTGGTGATGCAACAGATAGATGTAACGAAACACGCCGTACATCACGAACGGCACGGTGTAGACCAGGTTACCCGTGCCGTGGATGCGGATGGTATCAGGGTTCATCGTGTATAGACTGTAGCTCATGATCAGTCCGGCAGCGGTAACCACGATCATATGATCCAGCAATATCGGGCTGTAATGCGCCAGCACCCTGCGGTGCGAAGTCTTGTCATCGCTCAGCGCGATGATCTCGGCACGCCGCTTGGCGAAGCCGAGGAACAGCGTCACCATCAGGCCGCACAGCAACAGCCACTGCGAAGGCGGAATCTCCACGCCCAGCGTGCCCACGAGTATGCGCAACATGAAGCCGGCCGCGATGATGAACACATCCAGTATCACCACGTGTTTGAGGCGGAACGAGTAGGCCAGATTCATCACCGCGTAACCGACGACGATCCACAGCGCGGTGGCCGACACCCAGTAGCCCAGCACGAAGGCAGTGATCGCGAGCACACCCGCCAGGGCGATGGCACTGCCTACCGAAACAGTTCCCTTTGCAAGTGGACGGTTCTTTTTCTTGGGGTGTACCCTGTCCTGCTCGCGATCAACGATGTCGTTGATGATATAGATGCTGCTCGAAACAAACGAAAAAGCGATTGCCGCGACGATGACCCGCTCAACCAGCAACGTATCCTGCCAAGCGTGCCCGAACAGCAACCCGGTAAATACGAAGCCGTTCTTCACCCACTGGTGGGGACGCATCAGGCGCAGCAATTCATACATTTTCATCATCCTTGGTTACCAGCTAAACACGAGGAAAGAGACATGAAAGCAGCCAATTTCAATGCGTCACTCCCGCACCCTGCTTCGGCATTCCGTCTCGGCATGTGTCATCTCCCCGATCCGATCAGTCAGTTTATACAAAACCGCAAGCAAACAATAAGCCCGGAAATCCGGCGGGGACTGTTCCAGCGCGGCAAGCAAAGGAATCTCCGCTTCCGCCAAATGCCCGCTATCCATCAAGGCATAGCCGAAATTTTTGAAAGCCGTCCCACGCACAGATACCGGTAGTTGTTGCGACTCAACTGCAACGCGTAAATTGGCTACTGCACCGCCAAACTTTGTGCTTAACAGCCATAATCCGGCGTTGTAACGTACCAGTGCATCGTCAGGAAATTGCTTGACCAGCAACTCCCATTCAATTTTCAGCCTCATATATCCTTTACCCCAGACATTATATATAGGCGTGTCCCACTGCGCCTGCAAAGGATATCGCTTAAGGTTACGTCCTAATTCCTCAAGCAATTTCATCGCTTCCCCAGACTTGCCCTCAAAAATCGCCTGGTCAGCACGGAGCAATTGCATCATGATATCCCCTGCCTCAGGGTTTGATATGCTCTCAGCCGTCCCGATCGCTTCGCGACGCAACCCTCGTGGCAACTGAACACCGACGATTTGATACACAGCAGGCATATAGTAGCCGGGATAAGCATGCAGATCAGCCTCGACAACCGTTTCAAAACTGCGCCAGTCGCGTGTTCGCTCAACCGTCTGAAACCCCCATGACAACGCAATGATGAGCAATATCGCCACGCGGGGAGCCGATTTAACACGCCATAGCTGTGCAACGATCATCAATGCCGCCGGCCACACCGCGAGGAATACAAAGCGATCTGACACAAGGGAGGGCGGCGAATAAGGTATCAGTTGCAGTGAAGGCATGCAGAGCAAGAAAAAAACAACGAGGGCAAAACCCGGCAGAGAACGTTTGCGCAACATCGCCACCGCGCCGACCGCTACTGCTGCCAGAACCGCTATCCCCACCGTGACCATGGCAGGCAGGTATGGATCCTCAAACAGCGGATACAGGAAATGTCGACTTTCCGGGCTGACCGCAAGCCGTGCCAGCCAACCCAGTATAGCCAGGGATCGGATGGCCGATTCAACCCCAAAATAAGTCGGAAGTTTCACCCCACCAAAGGATGCAACAATCCAAGCGAGACTCGCTGCCAATAAAAGTGCTGCCAAGGACCATAGCAGCAATAAACGCCCCTCTTTTGGCTCCGACATGTCGCGCCAGAAGACAACACAAAATACGACCATGACAGGGGCCAGCGCAACCGCTGTCGCCTTCGAAAGCATCGCTGCCGTCAAAGCAAGCAGCGTGACGATGACATACAGCGCAGAAAATCCCTGCTCACGTCTAACGTTCAGGGAAAACCATATCGCAAGCAACGAAAATAAGCCTGACAACACATCCTTGCGTCCTCCGATCCATACTATCGCTTCGGTGTGCGAGGGGTGCAACACAAATAAAGCAGTAACCGCTGCGGCAGCCCAAGGTGCACTGGCGGCATCAAACGGGCGAAAGTATCTCCATACGCCCAATGTCGCTCCATACACCAGCGGCAAACAAAGCAGATACAATACTATGCTGTGCACCCGGAACGCGGATGGATCCAGGCCAAACAGCGTCAGGTCTATCCAGTAGGACAATTCCCGCAAAGGCAGGAATTCATGGAAAGGATTGTACGGCTCGATAAAGAGCCTCCAAAGTTCAATCAGTTGCAGCCCTGCCAACTTCTTGTTCTCAACAAGGTAACCGCCGTCATCAATAAGAAATGGATAACTCAACGCCTGCATGTAAGCGCCAACCGCGACAACCGCACTGAGCAACACCAGCAATATCGGAGCTGACTTCCGTAGCCATTCAAACGATGGGGGAAGCTTTTTCACTGCAAAGTCCCCTGATTCGGCACACCGGTGCGACAAGCCTCCACGGCATGCGCCATCTCATCGCTTCGACCAGCCTTATTATACACAACCGATAACAGGCAATGAGCCTGCAAGTCAGGCGGCACCTGCTCTAACGCCGCAAGCAACGGGGCTTCTGCTTCAGCCGCACGCCCTGAATTAATCAATGCCAAACCCAGCGATTTAAGCGCGCCTCCCCGCACAGGCAAGGGAAGATGTGTTGAGTCAATTGCGGCACGTAAATGTACTGCTGCAGCCGCATAATCCGTATCAATATACAGATCCCGCATCCCCGCATTGAACCGCACTGAAACATTCTCAGGAAATGTTTTAGCCAGATGATTCCAATGGTCTACCAAGGCGATCCTGGAATATTTCAAAACATACTGCAACGACGGATTCCCGATTGATCTATCGGTTAATTTATTCAATGCAGATTCAAAACTCCGCAAACGAACAATGGCATCCGAAGGATTACCGGTGTTCACAGCTTCGACATGCACAACATATTCGGACTCAACCAACGCTGAAACACTATCCAATACTTCGGTATCCGTAATACTGCCAGCTGTCTGCTGCGCCTCTTGGTACAACCCCCTGGGCAATTGCACCCACATGATTTTTTGAAACGCCGGCATATAGTATCCGGGATAATCCTTCACATCAGTATCTATCATCACCTCTGAGCTTATCCAGTCGCGTGGCCGATCAATCATCTGGAATCCCCATGCAAGGGCAATCGTAAGCAAGACCAATATTCGTGGAGCAGCTTTAAGACGCCATGCCAGCGTAACCAACAACAGCGTGGCTGGCCACACTGCAAGAAACACAAAGCGATCCACAACGAGAGAAGGAGTACGATATGGAAGTATCTGCATGTAAGGCAAACAAAACAGCACGAATGCAAAACAGCAGAATCCCTCCAGCGAGCGTCGCCGCAAAGTCATAGCCGCACCCATTGCCGCCGCTACCAGCACAACAGCTCCCAGCGCAATCATTACAACAAGATATGGATCATCGAGTCCGGGATAAAAGAAATGGCGGCTTTCCGGACTCAACGCAAGGCGAGTCAAATCTCCCAGCACAGTCAAGGCGCGAACAATCATCCCCACACCCAAATGGAGAGGCTCCCTGATCGTGCTATGCGCCATGAATACCAAGGCAAGGGATGCAGCCACAAGCAGGCAGGCTATCGGCCATAACAATAACAGGCGACGCCTGCCAGCTGCCGGAATATCAAGCCAGAAAATTAGCCAGAGCAAAGCGACAACAGGCGCGATCACGATAGCTGTCGCTTTCGACAGCATTGCCGCAGCCAATGCAACCAAAGTTGCCGCCGCAGCCAACGAAGAAATCCCCTGTTCACGTTTTGCATTCAGGGCAAACCAAAGCGCGAGCAGCGAGAACATCGCCGCCAAAACATCCTTGCGGCCGCTCACCCACACAACCGCTTCGACATGCGCCGGATTAAGCGCAAACAACGCGGTAACAACTGCTGCAACCCATGCCCCGTTTCCGGCATCCGATTGCCTCATGTAACGCCACAAGGATAATGTGACCCCATAGAGCAATGACAAACAAAGCAGATACAGAAAAATATTATGCAGCCGAAATACCGAAGGAGTCAGGCCAAACAGCTTCATATCAAGCCAGTATGAAAAGTCTCTTAACGGGAGAAACTCATACGGGTTATATGGCTCGACGAACAAACGCCAAAGATCAACCGGAAGCAAGCCTGCCAGCTTGTGATTTTCAGTGATGTAATGCCAATCATCGGAAACAAACTGGTAATTCAGTGCTTGCCAGTAGGATGCGACCGCTGCCGCTGCGCATAAAATCATCAGCAGTGCGGGTGCAAGCCGTCGCAAGCCGGGAGTGAATGACATCAACCTCATTTTCTCGGATACATTCTTCAAGACCGTTATACTGGAAAATGCCGGTAATGAGCATGATCGGCGGCAGACAGCAATTCACTGTCACCCCGGCTATCTCCGTAGGCGTACAAAGTGTAGCCGTTTGTCGGTCCGAGCAGCGCTTCAAGCCGAATGACTTTTTCGGTACCGAAGCAATTCCCGCCGGACAGATTACCGGTGATAGTTCCGTCATCAAGAGTTTCCAGGTGAGAGGCGATCACGTCATCGAAACCCATCTTCATCGCCCAAGGTCGCACATACAGATCCAGCGATGCACTGATGACAATGCAACGGTGTCCCTGCTTTTTGTGCCAATCCAGCCGTGCCAATGCCTCCTTGCGGAGCAAGCCCGGCAAGACCTCGGTCGCGAATCTTTCCCCTTGCCGCATTAAATCATCCAGGCCGATTCCCGCCAGACACCGGGCAAATACCCGCTCCTTCGCGACATCGTTTCGTATCCACCCCAGCGCGTAACCCAGCAGGGTCGGCGACAGCATGACCGCGTGACGAATCACTGTGACTATGCCCAGCGTGTAGAACAGGAACGACAACAATGTATCGCGCCGTGTCAACGTACCGTCGAAATCGAACGCCGCAACAACCGGTTTGATGGACTTGGTTTCGTTCACAACTTCAGCCGTTTGAATATCGGCTCGGGGATATGCTTGATGATCAGCATGATATAGCGCCAGAACCACGGCAGATACAACACGTCCGCCGATTTGTCCGGCGCGCGCGCAATACAAGCACCGATGTGCTGTGGCGAAGCAACCAGAAACAGTCCGGGCAGCCCGTAGGTCATCGCCGTATCCACGAATCCAGGTTTGACGGTGATAACGCGCACACCGCTTGAATACAGTCGATTACGCAGTCCCTGCAGATAGAGGCTTAGCGCACCTTTTGCGGCACCATACACATAGTTGCTCTGCCTGCCGCGGTCACCCGCCACCGACGAGATACCGATGATAAAACCGCTTTTCAACGGCTCGAAATAATTCGCGCAGTGGCTAAGGATCGATGCAGCACCGGTAAAATTGGCGGCGATGACTTTCGCGCCGACGCTGAAATCGCGTGCCGCAATCGGGTCGCCGAGATACCCGAAGGCCAGCACCACGCCGCACAGCCCCTTCATCTCATCAATCACAGTTTGCAGGAATGCGGCATGAGTATCCGTCGCTACCGCATCAAACAAACCGAAGCGCACCTCGACACCGTAACGCAGCCGGATATCCGCCGCGATGCGCGGCAATTCAGCCATATCTCGCCCGGCCAGATAGAGATCATGACCGCGTGCGGCAAAAGCACCGGCCGTGCCGCGTGCGATCGCCGAAGTCGCGCCGAGTATCAGAACCGATCCGCTCATCGTCGCCCCCCTGCTATGCCAAGCCGACGCGACATGCTGGAGCCAAAGCGGTTTCCCGGATCGATCTGATTCTTGATGCTCATCAATTCGTCATGGCGCGGATACATGGAATGAAAAGATCGGGACGAAAGCCGCGCATCTTTTGCCAGATAGACACGCCCGCTGTGGCGCAGCACGATCTCATCCAGCCGGTTAAGCAAACCCAACAGCCCCTCCTCATCATGGATCGGCAGATCAAGTGCCAGTGTGTAACCCGCCAGCGGAAACGACAACATTCCCCTGCCCTGCTCTCCCAGACGTTTCAACACCGCGAGGAATGAAGAACGGCGGCTGGCAGAAAGTTCTTCCAATAACGATTGGATGCCCTCAAATGCCGTGGCATCAGGGATCACGCACTGGTACTGCACGAATCCGCGTTTGCCGTACATCCGGTTCCATTCGGTTATGCCGTCCAGCGGATAGAAATAGGCATCGTAACCGGACAGAAACGGATTTTCCTTCTTACCCTCCCTTTTGAAATAGAACTCATTGAACGCACCAATGCTCAACGGATTCAACGCCCATCCCGGAAAATTGAACGGCATCGCCCTAGTGCGCCCCGGCTTGGCATTCAAAGGACCGCCAAGACTGGGCGGCAGGTAATCTGCATCCGCATGGTGACCGAACATCGCCACGCCGCGACCGAGTTGCGCCCCCCGTGCCAGACAGTCTATCCACGCAACCGAGTAACGGTCATCCTTGTCCTCATCTTGCAACAACGCAAACAACTGCTCGAGATTATCCGCAGCTCTGTTCTGCACATGCATATAGGCACTGGTGACAGGTGACAGTTTAAGCGTCACCTCGCCGATGATGCCGGTCAGCCCCATGCCGCCGACCGTGGCCCAAAACAATTCCGGACTTTCCGATGGCGAACAGGTAACACGGCTACCGTCCGCCAGAATCATCTCCAGTGCAAGCACATGTTCACCGAACGAACCGTCATGGTGGTGATTCTTGCCATGCACATCCGCCGCCACGCAGCCACCCAGCGATACGAACTTGGTGCCGGGCGTGACCGGCAGGAACCAGCCTTTTGCAACAATAACCGGCAATATCTCGGCCAACGTCGTCCCGGCCTCGGCGCGCAGGATGCCCTGCTCCGTATCGAAATCCAGCATACGGTTGACGCGCTCGGTGAGCAGCACGCGACCGTTCTCGTTTAGCGCCGCGTCCCCGTAACTGCGCCCCTGCCCTCGTGCGATCACACTGGGCGCATTGGGGCGCAGATCGGCATAGCGCTCCGGGCGTTCCAGCTCACAGGTCTGCGCCGGATAACGTCCCCAACCGGAGATAGAAGTAACTAACGTAGCCATATATTCAGTCTATTGAAAGTATCCGTCATCTGGACACTCTTGAAGGAAAGCGGTTGATTTTACATTCAATACAATCAGCGCGAAACAACTGTCATGAATCGGCACCGGAGCCGGCTCAACACCCCTTGATTCTGCTATACAACCACCATTGCCCCGCATGGGCCACCAGATTAACTCCGCATGCAGAACTCCTGATGACCTGTTCGGGCGCGCGCGCGACAAAATAATCGTATTTATATCCCTCGTGTTCTTGCCAATCAAACGATTGCGGTTCCCACGCGAATCCCATTTTAATCCCGGGTAAGTGCTCAGTTCTGTAACGTACCGGCATTCCAGAAAACATGGCAAAACTTGGACTGGAAATGCCGCCTTTAATGGCTGAATACCAAGCCGGGAAATGCAGAAATACCGGCGCAATAAAATGATCGTCATCTCTCAAAAACATGAGCGATATGACACGCTTGTTCGGTTCCATTTTTGATATAACTTCTTCAAAACCTTCCGAATCCTTATTGAACTGCAGCGCATTGATCGACATATAAGCGATCCAACCGAAAGCCGCCAGTGGTGCGATCATGCGAACATACCGTCTTACCCGACCGGGTGTGTTTGCCGCATCTATCGCAACCAGAAACAGTGGCATCGCAAGCAAAGCGAAACGTTGGACAGTAAAGGAGTTCCCAAACAAAACATTGGGCAAGAACAGCAGCAACAACGTGATAATGAGCAAAGGAATCCATCGCACCCGAAAACTCGTAAAACGCCCGCCACCCAAAAAAGGCAGAGCGAAAAGCATAATACCCATAAGCGTAACGGCCAGGTTCGGGCGTACGCCCAGCATTCTGGGAATAAAACCCGTGATACGTCCCCACCCCGGCTGTTCGGGATCGATCCATCCGGCCGCATATGAATAATAAAAATCCGTGGTATTTATCCATGACAAATCCCATCTGATGGGATGACTCGCCTGGGGATGTTGACTCGCGATGGCAAACCATACAATGACCAAGGGAACAAGCGCCACCACAGGCCATGCGCATTTAACAAAGTCACGCAAGTGCCGAGCGGAAAACAACCAGAAGCCGACCGTGATTAGAACAAACAGCCCCATGATCAGTGCGTGACATACAAACAGCACATACAACATGAATGCAACGAACATCGATGAACGCAGGTCGCAATTCACACCCTTGCGCCATACCATACCCAGGAACATCATCCCGACGGGAGCCGCAATCAGAAAATTCAGAAATCCCCATTGGTAAGCAAAACCATAAAGTGCCGGGAATGTAAGCCATGCCCAGTATGGATCGGCTCCCGTATGACGCAGAAGAAATCTGGATGAAAACGCAAAAGCAGCCAGTGCAAGCCAGATCACCAGCTTGCAGGCCGCCACTATTCCAAGAAACGGCGCAGCGGACGCAACCAGAATGTAACCCAGCAGATAAGGGGTAAATACATCAAGCTGAAATTCATTGGCGAATGGAAAATCCGGATTACCCAGATTAAGGAACAAAGAGACCATGGCAGCATGCTGCGGAATATCGGTCATCGGCGGGAAATGGGGCAACCACACCGGCAACCCGCAAAGCAAGCACGCCAGCAGAAATAAATTATTTTCCGTGGCCAATCGTTGCAACGCCAATTTGGCTCTTGCGATTATCATTAAAACATCGAAAGACATTAAAAACTCTTTCTTGGGTGCGGGAGTGGAATTAGCACGACCGTTTTAACGCGTTTCCCGAGCAAGACCAGGAAAATATTTCTCGCAGAAATAACACGGCGCATGCGGCAGAAAATCCGGAATGCGGTAATACTTGTCCTTGATCGGTTTCAACACGGTATCCCTGTAACTGGCGTAATCAAAGCCGTAACCTAACACGAAATAAAAAGTCGCACCGCGCAGCGTGAACTGTTTTACCTCGACACTCTTAAATAAAGTCACATACTCCATCAGATTGGGCGGCGATTTGCGCAGGATCAGCATATTGCGCCCGTCGTACTCGCGAAAGTCGGTGATGATGTCGTCCTGCCGCGCATGGCGCGAGCCGTCGCCGAGCACGAAGATGTTCTTGCCGTAGTGATAGGAAATGATCGCGGAGGTCGAATAGCTGTTCGTGGCAAGCAAAAAATCCTGCTGCTCATAGGGTCTGATCTGCTCGATGATCTGCTCCGGCTCAATCATCAGCACTGCACCGTCATACAGGCTGTGCTGCTTCCAGGTTTCCAACGGCAACGCCGCGACAGCGGCGACAACCGCAAGATGCGCAGCGCTGAACCACACCATGAACTTTAGCGATTTGACCAGCTCCTCGCGCGACAGCCAAACAAAAAGCAGAATATATAAAAAAGGGTAGAACGACAGCACCCAGTGCAATCCGATCACTTTCATAATCGACAACAACGCGAACACCGCCATCGGCAACGCGAACGCATAGCCGAACAACACCAGTGGGCTGTCCTTTAGTTTTTGCACCAGCTCCGCGCGGTGGCGATACAGGTAGTAAATAACCGGCGGGGTCATCAGGTAAACCTGCGCAGCCCAGAAAAACGCGGCCTTATCCCATGACCAGCGGTCGCCCTCATGGCGGTTGTATGCGTTGAACAGGATGTTGTCCCAGCAATGCGTGTAATTCCAGTACACGTTCACCAGCACGAAAGGCACGAGCGCCGCATACAGCAAACCGAAGCCGATTGTCTTCTGCTTACTCTTCTCAGTGAAAACAAAATAGGCAAAATAAGCCAGCCCCAGCAACACCGCAAAATATTTCGACAGGAACGCCATGCCCAGCAACGCGCCGGAGAGGCTGTACCAAAGCAAGCTGTTATTTTGCAGCGCCCGGTATAACGCCGCAGCCGAGAGGAATGCAAACAGGATCAGCGGCGTGTCGGTCGTGACCAACACGTTCAGCACATTTAGCGGCGAGATCAGGAACAGCAGCGCAGCCAGCGCGGCCTTGTCTTCGTCGTAGGGCTTGAGCAATTGAAAAATCCCATAGCCGATCACCGTGGCCAGCAGGATCGCCGGCAGGCGCATGATGACCTCTGCACTGCCCAGATAAAGCAACAAGTGCAGAAACCAGCCGACCATCGGCGGGTGGTCGTAATAGCCGAGATCGGAATGATGCGCCCAGACGATGAAGTAGGCCTCGTCGCCCGACATCGGCAGCACGGCGGCGAGCACCAGCTTGATTGCCAGCGTCGCCAGTAGCGCGTATTTGAACAGTCTGCCCGGATCCAGTAGTGAACGGGCTGCCGTCATGTGCCTCCCCGCATCAACGCAGGTTTACCCCATTGCCCTGCATGGCAAAGCCCGGCAGCGCACTGGCAACACCGGCGCCAAATCGTTTCGCCAGCCTGTCCGCAAAGTTATCCTTCATCGTGAAATCGACAATATTCTCTTCTTTGATCACATCGCGCGCGACCGACTCCAGACTGCCAAAACCGTCCGCCAATCCTATCTCCACCCCCTGCTGTCCGTTCCACACCAGACCGCTGAAAGTGTCAGGCGTTTCCTTGAGGCGAGCGCCCCGCCCCTGCTTCACCACGTCGATAAACTGCTGATGAATTTCCGTGAGCATCTGCTTGATATATTGCTGCTGCTCAGGAACAGCGGGCGAAAACGGATCCAGCATTCCCTTATTTGTTCCTGCCGTAATCAATCGGCGCTCCACGCCCAGCTTCTGCATCGTACCGGTGAAACCGAAGCCGTCCATCAGCACGCCGATCGAACCGATCAGGCTGGCCTTATCGACGAATATTTTGTCGGCTGCCGCCGCGATGTAATAGCCGCCCGATGCGCAAATATCCTCGACCACCACATACAACGGAATGCTCGGATACTTCGCACGCAGGCGACGGATCTCGTCGTTGATCTGCCCCGCCTGCACCGGGCTACCGCCGGGGCTGTTGATGCGCAGGATCACGCCCACTGTTCCCTTGTCTTCAAAAGCATCCTGAAGGCTGGGGATCAGGTTGTCCGCGCTCGCCGCGGTATCGGACGCAATCACACCCTGCAGATCCACCAGCGCGGTATGCTTGCCGGTGCTCAAAGTGGAATCATGCCCGCCGCCCATCCAGCCCATGAACATGAACAGTACAAGGAACAGGTAGCCAAACGTCAGCGTCTTGAAGAAGATGCCCCAGTGCCGCGCGCGGCGCTGCTCCTGCAAGGCAGACAGTGCCAGCTTCTCCAGCACGCCACGTTCCCAGTTGTTGTTTTGATCTGACATTCGCTACTCCTAAAATTCATTCACAATCTACATCTCCGTTCGTGCTGAGCTTGTCGAAGCATGAAAGAAGAAACATCGCCTTAAATATTCACCCTTCGACAAGCTCAGGGCGAACGGCCCATAATTAACTCAGGCATTCACCCTGAACCACTCGCGCAAGCCGGCAAAATCATCCAGCAGTGCCAGCGGTCCCAGCGCCATCAATTGTTCCTCTGGATGCGCGCCGTGGCCTACCGCCAGCACATCCACTTTCGCATTCAATGCCATCTGTAAATCATGCGTCGTGTCGCCGATCATCAGCGTGCGCTCGGCAGTGCAGCCTAGCTCATCCATCAGCTCCAGCAACATCGCCGGATGCGGCTTTGAGTGCGTCATGTCGGCCGTGCGGATGCCGTGAAAAAAGTGTTTCATGTCGCTGGATTCCATCACCCGCTCCAGCCCGGCACGGCTCTTGCCGGTCGCCACCGCCAGTGCATAACCCGCATCGTGCAACTCGGCAATGGTCGCGCGCGCGCCTTCAAACAAGGGCATCGCATTTTCCTGCGCAAAGAAGTGAAATCGGTAGCGCTCCACCAGTGCGGGGCGCATTGCCTCCGGCATATCCGGCACCGCATAGCGCAAAGCCTGATCCAGTCCCAGCCCGATCACATGGCGCGCCGTCTCGTCGCTCGGTTCAGGCAGACCCAAGTCACGGCACGCGGCCTGAATCGAACCCGCTATCACTGCGGTCGAATCCATCACCGTACCGTCCCAGTCGAACACAATCAAATCGTAGCGTTTGCTCATCAACCTGCCACCTTGGAAAAGGCGCGGATTTTACCACCTATGGGGGAGAGTTTCCTGCGGGTTTAAGGGTTGCCGTTATCTGTAACCCGCGTAGGGCGCAATAACCAACGGGCATTGCGCCGTATGTGTCACCAATATCCGGCGCAATACGCTATCGCTATTGCGCCCTACAAAGAATATTCACCGCCCCTCGTCCCGCTTTTGCAACACCCGCCACATCCAGCCGCCGAACAGCAGTAACAGCGCAGCGCCGATCCAAAGCGGCCAGTGCGCGGGCTGGTTCCATTCGCGCCGTTTCTCATCGCGCAACTTCGCATCGATGCGCCAGTATTTGAGCTTGTTGTTGGCCATCACGTTGGCTTTGACGTTGCCCAACCAGCCGTGTTGCAGCACGTAGTTCTTCGGATGGAAGCCCCACAGCCAGGGCGAATCGCGGCGCAATATCTCCAGCATGCGGTCGATGATGGCCTGCCGGGCCGGGCTGTTGTCCATGTTCTTCATCTGCTCGAACAGGCGGTCGTATTCGGGGTTGCTGTAGTTCGAGGAATTCTCGCCGCCTTTGCCAACTTTGGCTTGCGCACTGTGCAATAGGAAGAAGAAGTTCTCCGGGTCGGGGTAGTCGGCGTTCCAGCCCATGTAGAACATCTGCGTGTCGCCGCGCCGGATCTTGTCCTGGAAGCGGTTCCAGTCGGTACTGCGCACATCAAGTTGCACTTTTATTTTTTCAAATTGTTTGCGCAACCAATCCAGACGCGACTTGCTGCCCACACCGGTGGCAGTGGTATCCATATGGATCACTAACGGCTGTCCGGTCTTGGCATCCACGCCGCCGGGGTAACCCGCCTCGGCCAGCAGACGCTGCGCCTCGGCAATCGGTTTGCGTTTCGGTTCGCCGCCCACCCAGTCGTACACATAGCGGTTGATGCCCGCCTCGCCCTCGCGAAAGCCAAAGATGCCGGGGGGGATGGCCGATTGCGCCGGGATACCGCGCCCGTTGGCGAAGATCGAGACGAATTCCTCGAAATCCACGGTGATCGCAATAGCTTGCCGTAGCTTCCTTGCTCTTTCACTGCTCCCGCCAACTGCGGAGTCCAGCCAGTTGAATCCGGTATACATCGTCGAGGTCGCGATGGCGGTGGACAGCACGATGCCCTGCGCGCGCATTTCGTCGGTCACCGCCGCCTCGCCACCGACGCTGACCTGCACGGCCTGGTCGAAGCTGTCCGAGCTGATGCCCGAGGCGTCGTAATAGCCCTGCAGAAATTTGTTCCAGTACGGGATGGTCTCCTTTTCCAGACTGAACACCACGCTGGCTATCAGTGGTAATTGTTTGTCCGCATCGGCCAGCAGCCCGGCCTGTGCGTCCCCAACTTCGCCCTCTGCCGGATAGCTTTCGCTGTCGTAATACGGGTTCTTCGTCATCACCATGCGCTTGTTCGGGTCGTTCTCGGACAGGTAATACGGCCCGCTGCCCACCGGCCACCAGTCCAGCGTGAGATTGCGCTCCTTCATCCCCGGCTGCGCATAGAAGCGTTCGGCCTCTTGCGGCATCGGCGCAAAGAACGGCATCGCCAGCCAGTAGGCGAACTGTGGATACTTGCCGTTGATAGTGACGCGGTAGGTGGTGTCGTCCACCACTTCTATGCCGGGCAGCGGATAAGCATTCAGGTCGAGGAACGCATCGGGCGCTTTCTGCACGGCTTGCTGCAGCATGGCCGCGTACTCCTTCAGCCCGACGATGTACTCGCTCATCACGCCGGCGATGGGCGTGTGCAACTGCGGATGCACCAGCCGCTTGACCTGGTAGACATAGTCCGCCGCGGTCACGTTACGCGTTGCCGTCCGTGCGAAATCCTTCAGGGAATAAATGCCGGTCAGGTCGTCCGCCGTCAGGCGCATGCTCTCGGCAACAAACGCCGGATGCGGCTGGTAGCGCATGCCCGGCTTGATGCGGATCTCGTACACACTGTAGGCAATGCGCTCTGCCGCCGCGTTATCCGGCAACGGGCGGCGATCCTTATCCAGATAACTGACCTTCGGCATCGCGCTGGCCGCGAGCGGGACAAGTTGGTAGGGTCGCTTCAGGTAATGGTATTGCAGCGGCGGCGCATAGATGTTGGCGAGAAAATCGTACTCGTTCTCGCTGTAGGCCTGCGCCGGGTCGAGGTGCTTGGGGCGCTCGGTGAACGCGGTGTAGAGGATGGACTTGCCCTCGTCCGCCGCCGGATAGGGATTGTTCCACAGGCCGCCGTCACAGGCGGACAGCAGCACAATCAGGAAAGCGGCGATCGATCTCATGGCGCGGAGTTTAGCGTAATCGCACGGGTGCGTCATGATGAAGGATTTTGTGTGCCTGTCGGCCTGAAAATAATCCTGGATTTCCAGCCGGGCACATTGCAAAAATCACCGTCAAACATCCAACGATCACCATTGGTCGTTTCAGCCATTGACTATTTTGAGGCGGCAAGGTTAAGGTATGCATCACGTGCCTGTCGCACGCAATTTTTCATAATCCATAACGGAGCCATCATGAACAAAGTCGTTTTTGCCACAGTGCTATCCATTCTTGTGAGTGCCAATGCTGCTATTGCCGCCGAAGGAAACGCGGATAAGGAAGGAACAATCCACGTAGGCATCAAGGCGGGCCCGTCGGATGTCTCGGGCAGCCCGACCGGAATTGGCGTATACGGCGGTTATACGCTCTTCGGACCGAACACCTTCAAGAACAACGATTTCCTTTCCAAGTTGAGCTTTGCCGTGGAAGGCGAATATGTCAATCTGGGCAGTTCGACTTCATGGGGCATCACTTACAGTGCCTCCACGCTGGGAGGTGTCGCAGCCGCCACTTATCCGGTCAATGAGAAATTCTCGGTGATCGTCAAGGCAGGTATGGCCAGCGTCACCAGCAAAATCAGCGGTTGCGGCTGGGGGTGGTGCGGCAGCAGTACCAGTATAGGTCTGCATACAGGCGCCGCGGCCCATTTCAATATCACACCGAAGATCGGTGTCCGCGCCGGTTACGATTCTTACTCCGGCTACCGGATGATGTCGGCCAACGGCGTATTTAAGTTCTAAGCCGATTCACCGCCAAAAAAGCCGGACGTGTTCCGGCTTTTTTATTGTCCGGAATAATCGCTGACGCAGGGAAATGTTGACACCAACAGCCCCTTGCACAACACTTCACCCCGGATTCAAACATTTCACAACAGACACGACACACGATGAACGCAGACTGGCAGAATTTCCTGATACAACGCGGCGCGATCATCGAATCCGGCGTGACACAGCACTTCGGCGAAAGCGTCACAGAACTCGGCGCAACAGCACAGGGTACGGTGCTGTGCGACCTGGGGCAATTCGGCACCCTGCGCGTATCCGGCGAAGAGGCGCAGACCTTCTTGCAGAATCTGCTGAGCAGCGACATTCGCGAAGTAACCTCCGGGCGCGCCCAGTACAGCAGCCTGAATACCGCAAAAGGACGGGTGCTGGCGACCCTGTTAATCCGGCGCGACGGGGATGACTACCTGCTGCAACTGCCCCGCGAATTATGCGAACCGATACGCAAGAAGTTGAGCATGTATGTGCTGCGCGCCAAAGTAAAAGTCACCGACGCGAGCGACGAGATCATTACACTCGGCCTGTCAGGCGCGGAAGCACAGGGAATCTTGCAGAGTCAGTTTGGCGAGTTGCCACAGCAGCACTTGGCGGTCAGCCACCCTTCGACCAACTCAGGTCGAACGGGCGACAGTCAAGACAGCGTAATCCGCATCAGCGACACGCGCTTCCAGATCGGCATCTCAACGGAACGGGCGAAATCACTGTGGGCTGACTTGAGCGCCAAGACAATACCGGCAGGCAGCCCTTGCTGGAACTGGCTCAACATCCGCGACGGTATCCCCGTCATTTTGCCGCAGACCCAGGAGCAATTTGTCGCACAGATGGTAAATCTGGATCTGATCGGCGGAGTCAGTTTCAGCAAGGGATGTTACCCCGGCCAGGAAATCGTGGCGCGCACGCAATATCTCGGCAAGCTGAAGCGCCGCATGTATCGCGCCCATATCGGCTGCGCCAACGCACCGCAACCCGGCGATGAACTGTTCAGCGCGGATATGGAAGGCCAGGCCAGCGGCATGATCGCCAATGCCGCCGCTGCGCCCGAAGGCGGCTTCGACGTGTTGGCCGTGGTACAGATCGCCAGCCATGACGCCGGTCCGGTACATCTTGGCTCCTTGCCGGGTGATCGGCTGACCTTCCAGCCACTGCCGTACCCGACGGCATGAACCTGCCCGCCGCTCTTTTCAGCAGCGATTTTCTCTGGCTGACAAATTTACTCTTCCTCGTCCTGTTCGCCCGCGCGGTAAGACACGCGCAATGGCGCGAGTTATTGAACAACAGCATCCGTTTCAACGCACTGATCGGGCTGATACTGGGCATCTCGCTTTTCTGGCAACTCAACGCGGGCATCCGTCCCGGATTCAATTTTCACCTGCTCGGCGCAACCCTGTTTGTGCTGATGTTCGGCTGGCGTATCGCACTGGTCATGCTCTCGCTGGTCATGCTCGGCACCTGGATATATTCGGGTATAAATCCGCTATCGCTCGGTCTAAACGGTCTGGTGATGCTGGCGATCCCGATTTTTTCCAGCGAATGGCTGCTGCGTTTTAGCCAGCGCTATCTGCCCAAGAATCTCTTCATGTTTGTACTATTGAACGGTTTTGTCTGTGCGGGAATCGCGATTGCGGTCATGATGGCCGTCACCTCATTACTGCTGCTCTGGCTCACCCAGTACACCTGGTCTGAAATCCAGTACCACTACTTCATCCCCGCCCCCATCCTCATGTTTGCGGAATCATTCGCCACCGGCGCAATGATCACCGGCTTCGTCGTCGCCCAGCCGGAAGCGGTGGAAAATTTCAGCGACAAGGATTATCTAGAGGGCAAGTAGTTTCAGCCGCATCTTGATGTGGGGCAGACCCGCATCCATGAACGCATCGCCCTTTTCGACAAAATCAAAGCCGCGATAAAAAGGCACAGCCTGAACTTGCGCATCCACATCTACCTGCTTGTAGTCGTGCGCACGCGCGTAATCGAGCAATGCCTCCATGATGGCAGTGCCCACTTTTTGCTTGCGCCATTGTGGCAGCACCGCGATACGCCCGACATGACCGTCTGCCAGCATTCGCCCGCAGCCTACCGCATCGCCATTGTGACTGATCGCCAGCGCGTGACGACATCCCTCATCCAAGCCATCCCATTCAAGTTCCGAAGCGATTCCCTGCTCTTTGATAAAGACTGCTTCACGAATTGATTTAAGCAACGGCTCGCCATCATGCCAAGAAACCAGACTTACGGTAAAAGGATTACTCATGCCAGACTCCTTTAAAAATCACTCGATGATCTCAACAACCGTCCCTGCGGGTACCAAGTCAAACAACACGATCAAATCGGCATTACGCATCCTGACACAACCGTGCGAACCGGGAACACCCAGTTGCACCGAATCGGGCGTGCCATGAATGTAGATGTAGCGGCGCATGGTATCGCTTTTCCCCAACCGGTTAAAGCCCACCTCGCACCCCGACAGCCACAGGATACGTGTCAGTATCCAATCGCGATCCGGGAATTGCGCGCCCAGCACTGGCGTATAAAGCTCCCCCGTCGGCCTGCGGCTCACAAACACGGTATTTTCCGGCTGACCGGCCCCGATCTTCGCGCGGATCACATGCCTGCCGCGCGGCGTGCAAAAACTGCCCGACTCCTCGCCCACGCCCTTTGCGGCAGTGGACACCGCATAGCGACGCAGCAATTTACCCGCGTCGTCGCATAATTCCAGCTGCTGCGCGGCAATATCAATGGTGATCTTCATCTGTCCTCGTCGGGCAAATCCGGGTTTGCGCCTGCCGCCTTTTGCTGCGCACGACGCTGCGCAAAAAAACTGCTGAGCATTAAACCACACTCCTCCGCCAGCACTCCACCGACCACCACTGCGTGATGATTCAGACGCTGCTCATCAAACACATCCAACACACTGCCGCACGCACCGGTCTTGAGATCGCTCGCCCCGAACACCACCCGCGCGATACGCGCATGCATGATCGCCCCGGCACACATCAGGCACGGCTCCAGCGTCACATACAACTCACAATCCACCAGCCGGTAATTGCCCATATTCTGCGCCGCATCGCGCAATGCCTGCATCTCCGCGTGAGCCGATGGATCATGGCGCGAGATCGGCGCGTTGAAACCGCGCCCGACGATCTCGCCGTCCAATACCACCACCGCCCCCACCGGCACCTCGCCCGCCGCCTCGGCCTGGCGCGCCAGCAGCATCGCCTCGCGCATGAAAATCTCGTCGTTCATCATCTATCCAGCGGGCTAACCACGCCCCTGCCGCCCTTGTTCAAAACATGCGTGTAGATCATCGTGGTGGAAACGTCCGAATGACCGAGCAGCTCCTGCACCGTGCGGATATCGTAGCCACCTTCCAGCAGATGTGTCGCGAATGAATGGCGCAAGGTGTGCGGCGTGGCAAGTTTGTTGATACGGGACGCAACCACCGCCCGCTTCATCGCGCGCTGCAACAACTTTTCGTCGATATGGTGGCGGCGCTCACGACCGCTGCGCGGATCAACCGAATAGCTGCCGGACGGAAATATGTACTGCCAAACCCAGTCAGTCGCTGCGTTGGGATACTTGCGCGCCAGGGCATCCGGCAAAAAAACCTCCGTCATACTCTTCGACAGATCATCCTCATAAAGTAGGCGGCGTTTCGCCAAGTGCGCCTGCAACGGCTCAATCAGTGTATCTGGCAGCATCGTCACCCTGTCCTTCGCTCCCTTGCCATCACGAATTAAAATCTCGCGCTGAGCAAAATCCACATCCTTCACCCGTAGCCGCACACACTCCATCAGTCGCATCCCCGTACCGTAGAGCAATCGCGCCATCAAGCTGTAAGTTCCATCCATGCGCTCCAGCACCAACGCAACCTCTGCACGGGTCAACACCACCGGCAAGCGTTGCGGCTGTTTCGCGCGCACCATCGTATCCATCCACGGCAAATCGATCCCCAACACCTCGCGGTAAAGAAACAACAACGCAGATAGCGCCTGATTCTGCGTCGATGCCGACACGGTTCCGTCAACCGCAAGATGCGTCAAAAAAGCCTCAACCTCGACCGCATCCATATCCTGCGGATGCCGCTTACCATGAAACAAAATGAAGCGCTTGATCCATTGAAGATATTGCGTTTCTGTACGGATGCTGTAATGTTTGACCCTGATCTTGCCACGGACTTGATCGAGCAGTTTTGGTGGGGTTGCAGCATCAGGTGTGTTTATTGTGCCCATTACGCGACTCCTTTATGTACTAAGCATAAATAAACAAAAGGTTAATGCGAAGCATGTTCAGAAATATACACCTATTTATGGATAAATATACACCGGTTTCGGTGTATATTTCACGTTAAGCTCAGATAGACATGCGCCACGTGCAGAGACAATATCAACGTGAGCAAACCGCAAGAAATTTCAAAGATCAGCGCAAGCTGGCAAGGAAATTGCAGAATTTACAAACAGTTAAAAACATG
>Ga0224495_10000064_pt1 | contig 81176 bp, 79 predicted proteins | sample SF_Jul11_sed_USG_FD_168128 | JGI IMG/M metagenome (GOLD analysis project Ga0224495, IMG submission 168128) | Sediment microbial communities from San Francisco Bay, California, United States - SF_Jul11_sed_USGS_4_1 | ecosystem: Environmental > Aquatic > Marine > Sediment | place: USA: California...
TTGTCGATCAGGTGGTTCATCGCGTGCTCGAATGTGCCCGGTAACAATTGCCGTTGCAGATCAACCGCAAGAAATCGCGGGCTGGTGTCGATGTGTTTGTAACGCGCCATTTGCTGCTCCAAAATATAGGTCATTACTCAGACCTTGATATTTATTTTGCTTCACGGCACGATGCGGGTATGAAGAGGGTTTTTCTACAGCGTCGTTAGGCAGTACAACCCGTTTCGGAGATTGTTGTGGCGAATTCTAGGCAAATCGCAGGTCTTATCGGACCATCCCTCGTGGTCATGCTCCTGTCGGAATTTCCGCTCGTGCAACCGCATCTGTACGACAGCCAAATCCCCCCGGTGGTTTACCTGTCCGGTGTGCTTATGTTTATTGCTGGTCTTGCTGTTGTCCGAGTACACAATCTTTGGGTTCGTAACTGGGCTATTCTTGTCACTATGACAGGCTGGTTCTTCTTGCTTCTTGGTCTGGTTCGCATGTTCGCTGCTAGTCAGTATCACCAAGTTGCGGCAAGCACCAGTTCAACAGTATTCATGCTGCTTGAGGGCTTGCTCATGGTCGTTGCGCTCATCATCACTTATCAAGGGTATCGACGCCCTCCCGAATAGCCATGCATGATGCGGGTATGAAGAGGGTTTTTCTACAGCGTCGTTCGGCCCCTTAAAAACACGGCATGCATCTTGATTGACAATTGCATTTATTGTAGCTACAGTAAAACATGCAAATTGAGTTCGATCCAGCCAAAGACGCAACAAACCAGACAAAACATGGCGTCTCTCTTTCTTTGGCAGATGAACTCGATTGGGACTTTGGCAGATGAACTCGATTGGGAAGCTGCGCTGGTTTGGGTCGATGACCGCTTCGAGTACGGTGAGTTGCGCATGATCGCACTCGCACCGAAGACGGGCATTCTCTACTACGTGGCATTTGTGGAACGTGGCAGGATGCGGAGGATTATCAGCCTAAGACTAGCCAATCGTCGCGAGGTAACACACTATGTCAAAAATATCTAAACGCCCATCCGTTGCAATGCCTACTCTGCAAGAAGACAAGGTTATTACTGCTGCGGCCAAAGCCGATCCAGACGCTCAGCCGCTCACGCCGAAGCAGTTGAAATCAATGGTTCCGATACGAGCCGTGCGCGGTCGCCCCAAGTCCGAGAGAACGAAGCAACTCGTATCAGTGCGCTACAGCCCGGAGGTTTTGGAGTTTTTCAAATCCACCGGTGAAGGTTGGCAGTCACGCATGGACGGAGTGCTGCGCAACTATGTCACGCGCCATTCACGTAGGGCATGAGGTACAAGCCGAACCCGCCGTTCAACTCGGACGCTCCGCCAAAAAGCGTGGCGGAGCGCCGGTTAACTCTACGTTGGGCATCTTTAACGCTCGTAGAGCCACTTGACAAACGTACGCATTAGCGTACCATGCGAGCTTCTTTGAAGGAGCTCGAAATGAACACTCTTACCGCCAGCGAAGCTCGCGCAAATCTGTACCGGCTCATTGATCAAACAGTATCGTCTCATGAGCCAATCATCATTTCCGGAAAACGCAGCAGTGCCGTGCTGCTCTCTGCGGAAGACTGGAGCGCAATTCAAGAAACTTTGTACCTTTTGGCCGTGCCAGGCATGCGCGAGTCCATAAAGACAGGGATGGCTGAACCCCTCTCAAAAAGCTCGAAGACGCTTAAGTGGTAGGCTGGGAAGTTGTTTACGCCAAGCAGGCCATGAAAGATGCAAAAAAGCTTGCTGCAAGCGGACTTAAACCAAAAGCGCAAGATCTGCTCGAAGTTCTTGCCATTAACCCATTTCAGAACCCACCGCCCTTCGAGAAGTTGGTCGGTGATCTTGCAGGTGCATACTCCCGTCGCATCAATATTCAGCACCGCATTGTGTACGAAGTCTTTGCCAAAGAGAGAACGGTTCGTGTCCTGCGTATGTGGACGCACTATGAATAAGCAGAAGTCCAACCCGATGCTCGAGCTGGACGCCGCAAACCGCGCCACCTGTTAACTTTACGTTAATCCAACCTGAAAGACCGTATGTCTTACGCGCGCATAGTTGCTTTGACGTCGCTGGCCATGCTTGCCTTTGCAGGCAATTCGCTTCTGTGTCGTGTCGCTCTAAAGCATACCAGTATCGATGCAGCTAGCTTTACCTCGATCAGGCTGGTTTCGGGCGCGGTAATGCTTTGGCTGGTTGTGCGAATGACTCGCGGCGCGCAAACCGGCAGCGGCAACTGGCGTTCGGCATTTGCGTTATTTGCCTACGCGGCTGGCTTTTCTTTTGCGTATGTGAGTCTGCCCGCTGCAACGGGTGCGTTGCTGCTCTTTGGCGCTGTCCAGGCAACAATGATCGGTCATGGCATCTGGTCGGGAGAACGCTTCCAGAGACTTCAGCTCGTCGGCCTTGTGCTCGCCCTCGCGGGTCTGGTCGGTCTGTTGTTGCCGGGTCTTTCCGCGCCGCCCCTGCCAGGTTCCCTGTTGATGTTGGGCGCAGGAGTTGCATGGGGCATCTATTCTTTGCGCGGGAAAGGTGCGGGCGATCCGATCAGGGTAACGGCGGGAAATTTTCTGCGTGCAGTGCCCATCGCGGTCGTTTTGAGCGTACTGATGTATGACCACCTTTCTCTGGATAGCGATGGTTTTTTGTACGCGGTTTCGTCGGGCGCACTGGCATCCGGGATCGGTTACACCATTTGGTACGCAGTATTGCCTTTTTTGAAGACTGCCAATGCCGCAACGATACAACTGAGTGTTCCGGTCATTGCGGCATTGGGTGGCATCCTGTTCCTCGGCGAATCCGTAACCCTGCGCCTGATATTGGCGTCCGTAGCCATACTTGGTGGAATCGCGCTGGTCATTCTGGAGAAGAAAAATACGGATGGCACCCAACAAGGCGCTCCAGCCGACGCCGTGACGCGGCGCGGCTAAGCTTGGTCATTTCATCCAGTTTGAAGCGTCGTTAAGCATGTCGCAAACGAATTGTCCGCCATCAGCAGATCGGAGCCGATCATGAAGAAAATATATTTGTACTTACTGCTGTTCGGCGTGCCTACTTTTCTCGCTTCCGTGATTATCGCCATACTGCTCTTCGGGGCTGTGGCAGGTGTTCTTTGGCTCTTTGTTCTTGGCGATAACCCCTGGCCATCGTCTGCCAACAATATGTTGGGCGCAATGTTCGTTCTCGTCTGCATGGCTCTGTGGGTTGCGTTGATGTCTGTTGCGTACGTTGCCGGAAAGAAACAAGAATCGCACGCGGCCATGAACACCCAGCATGTGGCGATATCGGCAGGTGTAACGGTGCTGCTGGTGCTCGTCGTCGTTTCGCACCAGTGGCGTGTGGGAAACATCGGAACAAAGTCTGATGGCATTTTGTGCTCAGCGTATTGCCGGGACAAGGGGTTCATGGGCAGTGGTATGCAGCCTGAGAATACGGGAACTGTAACGTGCAGTTGTTTCGACGCGCAGGGACGTGAGGCTGTAATAGTTCCGATGAGTGATGTTGCTGCGGAACAACGCAAGTGAGGCCGTGCATTTTTGCCAGGTAATCGGATGAAAGCCGACCTTACGCTCAACTACCGCATGTAATAGCGTAGCTCTTTTGTATCCCAGCTCTCGTTGTATCATTGCTCTGCGTTAGCCGTTTATTCACAGGGGGTGCTCTATGGCTCAAAGGTTTAATTCACTTTCCGATAGTCATATTCAATTCATCGCCCGGCAGAAGATGTTCTTCGTCGGAACAGGGACTGCCGATAGCCGCATCAATGTTTCGCCCAAGGGCATGAACTCTTTTCGAGTTCTCAGCAGCAATCGGGTCTTATGGCTAAATGTGACGGGTAGCGGTAACGAAACCTCCGCGCATGTCCAGCAGGTTCCGAGAATGACCATCATGTTCTGCTCTTTCGAGGAGACTCCGCTAATTCTGCGGGTTTACGGCACCGCAAGGGTGATTCACAGGGTCGATGACGAGTGGAATATGTTGCTGCCCTTGTTCACCCCTTTGCCGGGTGCGAGGCAGATATTCGACCTCGCGATTGAGATTGTCCAGGCATCGTGTGGGGAGGCCATTCCATACTTCTCTTATCTGGGTGAACGTGATGGCCTCAACAGCTGGGCTGAAAAAAAGGGCGAGGATGGTTTGAGGCAATATCGCAAGGATAAGAATCAGGTGAGTATTGATGGAATACCCACCCATATTGTTGCCAAAGGTGGCTGATTAATAGTTGCGGGATGCCAACAGGGAGAGTTCTGTGTTCACGATTGCCAATATTGTTATCTGTCTCATCGCATTTTTACATGTATATATTATGGTGCTCGAGATGTTTCTGTGGGATAAGCCCGCCGGGCTTAAGGCATTCAACCAAACTCGTGAGGCGGCTATCACCTCCAAGGTTTTGGCTGCGAATCAGGGGTTGTATAACGGTTTTCTCGCTGCCGGCCTGTTTTGGGGGCTGAGCCTTGGCGTTGACGGTTTGGATGTGAAGGTTTTTTTTCTGTGCTGTATTCTGGTTGCGGGTGTGTATGGTGCCGCAACAGCCCGCAGAAAGATTCTATTTATTCAGGCCATTCCTGCGACTATCGGCTTGGTGTTGCTGTTTAACCCGTAGGCGTGGAACCGTAACGAATCAATTTTGCCTGCTCAGGCTTGAGATGCACCCCATTTATTTCTGTAGCCTGCTCTCCTCTGTTTAACTCGAAAACGAGTATATGCGCTGTGATACGCATCAATAATCCGCATGGATTCATGTCGCCTCTGCTCTGCTCATCTCTGATCCGCTAATCCTTATCGAATTTATTTTCGCCCGGATTAACGCGCATCTCGAGTGTCCTCATATCCCCCAAAAAACAGCAGGATTATTCCAAGCTGCGTTAACAAAATTTATCCCTGATTGCAAGCTGCTTCCGATCCCAAAGCACAAAAAAATTATTGTACCGCTACGGAACAAGGCTTAAAGGCAATTGTCTCATCGGCCAGCACATCCGTTAGTAAGAATAACGGTATATACAATAGTCACCTCAATTTGAAATTGTCACGGACAGGGTGTGTATGCAACGCTTTAATCTGAATGGGGAAACACCGGTATGTATATTTGTAAATGGTAAGAGATTCGATTGCGACGTCGTTTGAGCTCCACCTCCTGAATTCACACTAACGATACTAATTATGAACATACAGACTGATACCGACCCGTTACCCCACGAAGTAAGCTCAATGGTTTCACTATTTAACCAAGGGCAATTTGGCAAGATGGAGGCCTACGCACGCGGACTTGCGGCCCGCTTTCCCAACCACGGGCTAAGCTGGCAAGCGATAGGGGTGGCCATACTTAATCAAGGAAGATTTTCGGATTCACTCAAGCCGTTGCAAAAGGCGGCCATGTTGCTGCCGAATGACGCGCAGACACACAATAATCTGGCCAATACCTATGTGAAGCTTGGCCGCCTGCCGGATGCAGATGCAAGCTATCTTCGCGCGCTGGAATTGTCCCCCACTTTTGCTGAGGCACATTTCAACCGGGGTAATACGCTGGTTAAACTGGGGCAGCCGGACGAGGCAGAGATCAGCTATCGCAAGGCATTGACGATCAGGCCGGATTTTGTCGAAGCGTTGTGCAGTCTTGCGCTACTTTACATGGCGAAAAACAAATGGATGGATGCATTCGGCACCGCTTTCAAGGCGTTGCAAATAAAAGAAAGCTGGGAGACCAAGAGCATCTTCGTGAAATGCTTAACGGAAGTCGAGATTACGAGCGCCACAGATGATTTGCGCTCTTTGGTTGTTCGCGCTCTTTCAGAGCCCTGGGGTGCAGCGTCCCATTTGACACGCGTAAGCACTGAGATCATTAAACTCAACCCGGCCATTCGTAGTTGCATGACACGCGCGAACGAAGCATGGCCAGAACGGCTATCGGCACAGGCTTTGTATGAGTCTGTGAACGTTTCGGAAATTGCCGACGATGCCGTGTTGCGCGCACTTCTTGTCGTGACGCCCATAGGCAGCATCGAGTTGGAACGTTTCCTGACAATGATCCGGTCTTCTATGCTCGAAGCTGCAACCTCGTCCGTGCCTGTCTTGTCCGGCAATTCAATCATGGGTTTTTATAGCGCTCTCGCCCGACAGTGTTTTGTTAACGAATATGTGTTTTCATGGACTGAAAGTGAAGCCGAGAAGGCTCATGGATTACGCGACGCATTGGTAAAGAATTTACAAAATTGCGCGCCCGTTTCCGAGCTTAGCCTGGTAACCGTTGCCGCCTATTTCCCGCTTTATTCTCTCCCGTTTGCCGATCGATTGTTTAAATCGGTCTGGTCAAATGCGTTGACCGCAGTTCTCGATCAGCAGGTACGCGAGCCAACCAAGGAAGCGGCTTTGCGCACCACCCTTCCTCAATTGACACCCATTGAGAATGCCGTCTCTCTCATGGTTCAAAATCAATATGAGGAAAATCCCTATCCGCGCTGGGTCAAAGTATCGCCTGCGGGGCAATCTTTTTTCACTGATGATTACATTCGACAGCGTTTCCCTTTGGCGTCTTACCAGCCAACCCTCAAGGGTAACCGCACCACAATTTTGATTGCGGGGTGCGGTACCGGGAGGCATTCAATCGAAACGGCTCTGCTTTTCCCCCACGCACAGGTCTTGGCCATTGACCTGAGCTTGACCAGCCTGAGTTATGCCAAACGAAAAACTCAGGAATTGGGTTTAACATCGATCAGCTACGCACAAGCTGACATCATGAAACTGGGAGAAATCGACAGGAAGTTTGACATCATTGAATCCGCCGGGGTCTTGCATCACCTTGCCGATCCCTTGGCAGGATGGAACATCCTGTTGTCCCGGTTGCGTAATGGCGGATTGATGCGCCTCGGTTTCTACAGCGAGATAGCGCGCCGCAATATCGTCAGGGCACAGAAACTGATCAAAGAGCAGGGCTGTGGCTCTAGCCATGAAGATATCCGGCAATATCGACAATTATTGATGAATTCGGATCATGCCAATAACTTTGAACCTGTATTGCAATCGCGGGATTTTTTCAGCACCAGCTCATGCAGGGATCTGCTCTCCCATGTTCAGGAACATCGTTTTACTCTGATTCAAATTCAGGCGTTCCTGAAGAAATACAAGCTGAGATTCATCGGATTTGATGTCGGGCAGAATATCCTCCATGCCTATCAGGTGCGTTTCCCGGATGATCAGGCGGCCATCAATCTTGGTAATTGGCATATTTTCGAGAACGAGAATCCTGATATTTTTCTCGATATGTACCAATTCTGGGTGCAAAAGTAATATACGCGCAGTCGTTCGAGATATTCCAATAAGGTAAATTGCGGGGTATTTTTGCAGCTAATTTATGGAGGGCTTCCATATTCAGCGTAGAATTTCCGCATGACTACCCTTACCCATACCGATCTTCAAGTCACGGGGATGCATTGCGCATCCTGCTCGGCACGCCTGGAAAAAGTACTGAACAAACTGCCCGAGGTGAACGCCACGGTGAATATCGCCACCGAGAAGGCGCATATCGCCTACGACCCTGAGCACACCGACCTGCCCGACCTGATCAAGGCCATACAGGGTGCGGGGTTTGACGCGCATCCGCTGCGCGACTTCGCCGCAGAAAAAAAGGAGCGTGCCGCGGCCTACCACCACGAACAGATTCAGTTTGCGATCTCGGTGGCGCTGACGCTGCCGCTGCTGGCAGAGATGGTGCTGATGTTTGCCGGTGCTCACATGATGATGTTACCGGGATGGCTACAGTTCGCGCTCGCCACCCCGGTGCAGTTCTGGATCGGCTGGCGTTTCTATACCGGGGCGTGGAGCAGTGTGCGTAACGGCGGTGCGAACATGGATGTGCTGGTCGCGCTCGGCACCAGTGCGGCGTACCTATTGAGCTGCGCGGTGTTGCTGGCAAATGCATTCGGCATGGGCGCGGGACTGCCGCTCTACTTCGAGGCGAGCGCGACGCTGATCACGCTGATCCTGCTGGGCAAGCTGCTGGAGGCGCGCGCAAAGGGCAAGGCTTCGAGTGCGCTGGAAGCGCTGATCAACCTGCAACCGAAAACTGCACACGTCGAGCGCGACGGGGTGATCCAGGAACTCGCCGTCGAGCAGATGAAGGTGGACGATATATTTCTGGTGCGGCCCGGCGAGAGTGTGCCGGTCGATGGCATCATTGTGGAGGGTGCATCCAGTGTGGATGAGGCCATGCTCACCGGCGAGAGTTTGCCGCAAAACAAGCAGGCGGACGACAAGGTCTATGCCGCCACACTCAACCAGCAGGGCCTGCTGAAATGCCGCGCGCTGGCGGTGGGCTCGCATACCCAGTTGGCAGCAATCATCCGGCTGGTGGAACAGGCGCAGGGCTCGAAGGCCGCGATCCAGAAACTGGCCGACCGCATCTCCGCGATCTTCGTGCCGGTGGTGCTGGTGATTGCACTGCTCACCTTTGCCGGCTGGTGGCTGGTCGGCGGCGAGTTTGTCCCTGCGCTGATCAATGCGGTGTCTGTACTGGTGATCGCCTGCCCCTGCGCGCTGGGGCTGGCGACGCCGACCGCGCTAGTGGTCTCGACCGGACGTGCCGCGCAAGCCGGCATTCTGGTCAAGGATGCCACCGCGCTTGAGCATGCCCACAAGCTTGCCATCCTGGTGGTGGACAAGACCGGCACGCTGACCGAGGGCAAGCCCGGCGTGACCGATGTGCTGCCTGCCGCCACGATTCCGCCGGACGACTTGCTGCGGACGGCAGCGATGCTGGCGCAGGGCTCGACCCATCCGCTGTCACGCGCCCTGCTCGACCATGCGCAGGCCAAGGGACTCGCGCCGACTCAAACGGTCAACATCGACGAGCTGTCCGGACAGGGACTGCGCGCGCAGATCGACGGGCAACATTACCTGCTCGGCTCTCCGGCCTTCATCGAGAGCGCCGTGATCGCCATCGACGATGCGCAGATACCGGCCTTGCAACAACAGGGAAAATCGGTGATCGCACTGGGGCGCGACGGCGTGTTGCTGGGCTGCATCGCGTTTGCCGACCAGCTGCGCGCCGGCAGCCGCGATGCCGTGACGCAACTCGCCGCAATGGGCATCAGGGTGGTGATGTTGAGCGGCGACAATCAAGCCACCGCTCAGGCCATTGCCGCTCAGGTAGGCATCAAGGACTTTCGTGCCGAGGTGCTTCCGCAGGACAAATCCTCCGTGGTGGCGTCATTAAAATCCGAAGGCAAACTGGTTGGTATGGTCGGGGACGGCATCAACGATGCGCCCGCACTAGCCGCCGCCGATGTCAGCTTCGCGATGCGTAGCGGCAGCGACATCGCCATCGAGGCCGCCGACATCACGCTGATGCGCAACGACCTGATAAGCGTGGTGGACGCGATCTCGCTGTCGCGCGCCACGCTGAAGAAGATACGCCAGAACCTGTTCTTCGCGTTCGCCTACAACGTGCTGGGTATCCCGCTCGCCGTGCTGGGCATGCTCAACCCGGTGATCGCGGGCGCGGCGATGGCGATGAGCTCGGTGTCGGTGGTGAGCAACGCGCTGCTACTGAAGCGCTGGAAGCAGACAACCCGCTGAAATCCTTATTAACGCGGGAATGGCTACACCGGCATAATGCGATGCCAGATTCCGTTTTCAAATATCACTTCGTATTGCTGCCAGCTTGAAAAATCTTCCTGCGTGACGGTCTGTTCTTCGCCCTCTTCATTCCCGGCCACAACTTTAAATGCCACTACTGCGTCTCCCGCATTAACATTGCCTGACACTTTCATTATTTTTCTCACGGCCCACGCTCGGCCATATTCGCCATTGGTGTAGTAGTTCCCCACAGTGAACGAATCGGACTGATCCGAAATCCGCAGGCCATGCTTGACGGCAAGTTTGTATATCCGCGTGAGATCCTGCTCGGTGATGTCGATATAGGAACCGATCTCTCTTAATGCATATTCGAAGTCCGCATGATTCAATTGTATATATGCGTCGCTCTTCTTACTTCTCTCCGCTGGCTGCTTCTTGAAGTAGGCCGGGTAACGACGCCATGCAAACAGGTTATTCCATACAAGTGCGATCAGCAGCATGACAGCGGCGTTGAGCATCACAGGAGTCAATACATACTGAAAACCCAGTTCATGTACGCTGGCGCCGCCTATCACAGCCGACAAGGCGCTCGCCCCGCCGGGCGGATGGAGACAACGCAGGTAATACATCGCGCCGATGGCAATCCCGACCGACAATGGTGCAGCGACCAGCTGATTCGGGATGAATCGCGCACAGAGAACCCCAAGCACAACAGAGACAAAATGGCCGCCAATCAATGGCCACGGCTGCGACAGTGCACCATGTGGGACGGCAAACAGCAGTACAGCCGAAGCGCCCATCGAGGCCACCAGAAGTACTGCGCCTGGCTGATCTAGATAATGAGCGCTAACCCACAGCGTGGCAAAAATAGCGATGAATCCGCCGATGGCCGATATCCACTTCTCGCGGTGCCCGGTAGCTCCCGATTCCACTCCAATCATCCCAAAGATTCTCTTCATTGCCATAGTCAATTATTTTCTGAAATATCCAGCGTTCATTTCTCGAGCAACACGTCTACACTCCGGCATTTTATTTGTTTCATGATATCTTTGCTTCACGAAATATTATTTTCCTGACTCTCATGTACCCATTTCTGAAAACCCTGCATATTTTTTGTGCCGTCCTGAGTTACTCGCTATTCTTTATGCGCGGAATGTGGGTGTTGCGCGAATTGCCTGTCATGCAAAAACGCTGGGTGCGAATTGTTCCGCATCTCATTGATACCTTACTGCTCGGTTCTGCCATCGCACTGACCGTAACCATACAGCGCTATCCGTTCGTGGATGCCTGGTTGACAGCCAAGGTGTTCGCATTGTTGATCTATATCGGGTTGGGCTTTGTGGCATTGAAATATGGTCGGGACAAAGCGGTTCGCTTATCCGCATGGTTGGCCGCACAGGTGGTTTTCATGTACATCGTGCTGGTCGCTATCAACCATACTCCTCTGCCCTTCATCAAATAGATCCAGACGTTCCAGAAAAATCATCCGGATCAACTGCGCCAAAGATAATGGATTTGGCGTATCTCACGCCGCAATAAAGATTCAGGCATACTTTTCATCACTATTGATCACATCATTTTGATGAAATCGCGTGCTTTCACTTACCAACCAATACCCGAGTCAACCCATTAATCCGGGCATTTTCACTGTGATAATCAGCGCATCCGATACAGTTAAATCAAACGATAAAAACAGGCTTCAACCCGACCGAATATTCCCGATATTTTCATAGGATATTGCAGGAAATATTGCAGTTGAAGCATAATCGCAGCAGTTCCGCTTGGCTGCGAACTATTTAAGAGGTAGCTATGTTTAATAATTTACGTGTCAGCACTCGTCTCGCGGCAGGTTTCGGTGCTGTGGTTATGTTGTTTGTCATGACGCTCGTGCTGGTGGGGATGTCCCTCTCCAAGCTTACCCGCAACATTGAACGAATCAATGAAGTGACTTTGCCTTTCATTCTCGTGGTGGACGAAATGGATGTCAGCCGCTCGGAAGTCCAGCAATTCATTACCGATGTTGCCGCCACCCATGATCGGGCTGCCTACGAGGAATCCGACGAGTCTGCACGGCTTTTTATGGAAGGCGTGCAAAAATTCAAAGAATTGTTCCGCAAAAGAAACGATACGGAGAACTTGCGGCAGATCGAGGAAATCGAAAAGAGCTTTCTTCAATTCGAAACCGTCGGGAAAGCGATGGCGGAGGCATATATTACCCAAGGTATTGATGCCGGAAACTTGCTGATGAAAGGGTCGGGCGATACTCCCGGATTTGACCATGCCAGTGAGGCTATTGGCGAAGCGTTGGTAAAATTTCGCGAAATGCAGATTTCACGCGCGAACGAAATCACTGCCGGCACCGTGCATGAGGCCAACTCAACCATGACCACAATCATCTGGAGCGGCTTCGCAGCTGCATTGCTGGCTGTCATTCTGTGCGTGTGGATTGTTCGTAGCATCCTGCGACAACTGGGTGGCGAGCCAGCCTACGCTGCAAAGGTAATGTCGAAAATCGCAGAAGGTGATCTGACAGCGAAAATCAGACTCCGTACGGACGATGACAGTAGCCTGCTGTTTGCGGTCAAGGACATGGTTGGCAAGCTTACCGGCATTTGTTCCAACGTGCTCACCAATACCGACGCGATCAACACCTCGTCCCGGGAGATTGCTGCAGGGAATCACGACCTGTCGCAACGTACCGAAGAACAAGCTTCCAGCCTGGAAGAAACTTCTGCCGCGATGAAGGAATTTATCTCATCCGTGCGAAAAAACGCAGAAAATGCCAAGCAAGCTAATCATTTGTCGCACGGTACCAGCGATGTCGCAGAGCAAAGCGGAAAGTCAATTGAAAAACTGGTGGGGACCATGACCGCTATCAATGAATCCTCAAGAAAGATCGAGGACATTATCAGCGTAATTGACGGCATAGCCTTTCAGACCAATATCCTTGCGTTAAATGCAGCCGTCGAGGCTGCCCGAGCCGGTGAACAGGGGCGAGGATTTGCCGTAGTTGCCGGTGAAGTGCGTAATCTTGCACAACGCTCCGCCTCTGCTGCCAAGGAGATCAAGCTGTTAATTAACGATTCGGTGAATAAAGTAGGCATTGGTACAATCCAGGTGCAAGAGGCGGCTGATGGAATAGGCGATGTTGTCACTTCGGTACAGTTGCTCACTTCCATTATGAATGAAATAACGACCACTTCTACCGAACAAAATATTAGCGTAGAGCAGGTAAATGTCGCGATCGATCAGATGGATAGTGTCACCCAGCAGAATGCTGCGCTGGTAGAGCAGTCAGCGGCCGCAGCCGATGCTTTAAAAGAGCAAGCCAATAACCTTTATTCGGCAGTGGGGGTGTTCAAACTTGATCGCGAAGCGATTGTCGGGAAAGCAACCTCTACTGTCGCACACCGCGCATCCAAACAAGAAAAGTCCAATAGCAAAGCACGCGCGCTCGCAAGCCCGGCAAAACAGGATCATGACGGTGACTGGAAGGAGTTCTGACAGCAGAAACCATCAATCTATGTGGATTGATACGGTAGCCTGTATTTTAATTAGTCACGATTCGACAGGCACTCTGGTGTTTCCACAATTAGTTTTCAGCCGCAGCAATCAATCGGCCGCTTCCGGAAATTGTGAGTTGGAATAATTACTGGCTATAGTTTTCGAAGAAGCGTGATAACTGACCGAGGCGGATCACTTGGCAGGGTTAGCATTCCGTGCCGCTTTTATTGCCTCCGCGAGCTGAAACACTGACATTGCGTAATAGTCGCTGTTGTTATAACGCGTGATAACTTCAAAATTATTGAGCGCCAACCAGAATTCCTTGCCCTCATCCACCGTAAAGTCGATCAGACGAGCAGAATCACTTTGAACTACATCCATATCGGGCAACACGCCCTCTGTTGCCCATTCTGAAATAGTACGCGGAATAGCAATTTCTCCGGCACAAATCCTGTAGTCGATCTGCGCACGCACCACAATACTCTCGCCTTTTTTCCAGCCGTATCCTTTCAAATAACTGGCTACGCTGCCTATCGCATCGTCGCTTTGATGTAATAAATCAACCTTCCTATCATCGTTAAAATCCACTGCGTAATTTCGATAGCTGCTGGGCATGAATTGCGGGATTCCCAAAGCCCCCGCATAGGAACCGCGTATGGATAACAAATCCAACTCTTGATCCCGTGCCAGCAACAGGTAGTTTTCCAACTCACTTCTGAAAAAATTGGCACGTGAAGGGTAGTCAAAAGCCAGTGTCGTCAGTGCATCCAAAGTACGGAAAGTACCAACATCCAACCCATAAACGGTCTCCACTCCGATTACCGCGAGAATAATTTCCTGCGGCACACCGTATTTCTGCTCGGCGTTGAGAAATGATTTCTGGTGCTTTTCCCAAAACTTCAAACCCAGCTTGATGCGCTCCAGATTGACAAAGGATGCGCGGTACTCCAACCAAGGCCTGTAGGTTGCCGGACGTGAGATAGCTTCAATTACACGCGGCAGGTGAATGGCTTGATCAAACGCGCTGTCCAGCTCTGCGCGATTAAAGTTGTGCTTTGCGACCATCTCGTCGATGAACTCAGGAATGCCGGGAAGCGCAGCAGCATGGGCGCAATTAAACCCCATGAAAAATAGCAGTGACAGGATAGCTCGATTTATTCTCATAACCCGCCAATTTTAACCCATGTAACACTCGACACGCTCGCGTAACTACTGGTAAATTCGTGTATTATCCAACTGAAAGCTCGTTGTCATGACAAACACTACCGAACATCATCGCCTGATCATTCTCGGCTCCGGACCCGCCGGATATACAGCTGCCGTATATGCCGCCCGCGCCAATCTGAATCCTGTGTTAATCACCGGACTTGCTCAAGGTGGCCAATTGATGACCACCACCGAAGTTGACAACTGGCCAGCCGATGCGATGGGTGTGCAGGGTCCGGAGTTAATGGAACGCTTCCAGAAACATGCGGAACGCTTCAACACACGGATAATATTCGATCATATCCATACGGCCCAATTACAGCAAAAACCATTTATGTTGGCAGGTGATGCAGGCAGCTACACTTGCGACGCGCTGATTATTTGTACTGGTGCCTCAGCGCAATATCTCGGACTTTCCTCTGAAGAGGCTTTCATGGGACGCGGTGTTTCCGGATGCGCAACCTGTGATGGATTTTTCTATCGCGGCCAGGATGTGGCGGTGATTGGCGGGGGTAATACTGCTGTAGAAGAGGCCATGTACCTTGCCAATATCGCCAAGCACGTAACACTGGTGCATCGCCGCGATACCTTCCGCGCCGAACGCATCATGATTGATCACCTGATGGAGAAAGTGAAAGAAGGCAAAATTACGCTACAGCTCAACAGTACACTGGATGAAGTTCTTGGCGATGAGAGTGGCGTGACCGGTATGCGTATCAGGCTTGTACAGAGCGGGGAGACGAAGGACATTGCATTGTCCGGGGTATTCATCGCCATCGGCCATAAGCCCAACACTGATATTTTCGCAAACCAGTTGACCATGAATAACGGCTACATCCTGACTCGTGGCGGCTCTCATGGCAGCGCCACATCCACCAGCATTCCTGGCGTGTTCGCTGCAGGCGATGTACAGGATCAAATATATCGCCAGGCTGTCACCAGCGCGGCAACCGGATGTATGGCAGCGCTGGATGCCGACAAATACCTTGCCTCTTTGGACAAGAATTAGGCAATATCAGGCACGCTGAGTAATGTCGTGACCAAACTCCCTGAAAAAAAATCCAGCCCGTCAGAACCCACTGATGCAGAAATTTTCCGTACATCCATCGGTGATGTTAAACCAGTACGCAAGCAAAATAGTGTTGCGGTAAATATTACGCCACGCAAAAACTTTTCTTCTCCCATTGCTCCTTCGCCGGAAATACCCGACACTTTGTCGGATTTCGTAACCGATGAAACACTCGATGAGTTTCTGCGTAATGGCCTGTCGAGGATGACATTGCGCAAGCTAAAGCGTGGAACAACATGGCCCGTTCAGGATATGCTGGACCTGCATGGGCTAAAAACCGATGAAGCACGAAAACTGTTGCAAGCGTTTCTGCACGAAGCCCTGCAGCACAGCTTGCGTTGCGTACTATTGATACACGGAAAAGGATTGAACAGCAAAGGAGGAGAGGCAATTTTGCGAAAGCTGACACGTCACTGGCTTACCCAACATCCGGCGGTGCTGGGATTTTGCGACGCCTCGCCAAATGAAGGAGGAAGTGGTGCTGTTCTGGTATTACTAAAAATCACCCGCTAGACTTCTTGCTCATCACGTACATCAAATACTCAAAGAACATCTCGCACCAGTCCTGATCGTTATCTTTGAGAGAGTGGAGTAGCTTCTTTACATCCGTAATAGGCCACTTTGGATTGTAGGCAACCAGCATGTGCTCTGGGTAAAGGGCTAATGATGTACTTAAACGTGATGCCATTTTATTTATCCCGTCTAGCATCACTGCGATATCCTTGTCCGAGGCGATCTCGGCGGTCAGATCGCCATATATTTTTGGATTTTGCCGGGTAAAATCGATAAATTTAGTCAAAATGAAAAAAAACTCACCCTTATTTTCCTTGGTTACCGTATCGCCCATCATAAAGGGCATGACAGATAACTCCAGCCAGTAGTAGCCCAACTTCGGATTGCGATGCTTGGTAACACTGATAAAACCATTACGCGACTTAGCGCGCTGGATGGTATCTTCGAGCAGCAATTTCTCCGAACCGCGCGAAGCTGCGACCTTGCCCTCCACGGCTGAGGGTTTAACCATAAAAAAACCGGGAAGATCGTCATAAACCTTCCCGGAGTGGTTGTGCTCACGGTAATAGGCATTAAACAGCTTTAGTACAATCTCGCCATTTTTAGTCACGTCCAATAAGTCTTTATTGGCAGCAGCGTCATCCTTGCTGTCCGTCATAGCAGCTCCCTCGCGTCATTTGGTCAGTAAATTCAAGTCGGTTGCAATCATACCTTTACATGCTAGACTTGTCTGCATATTCAGCTGATGTGCCAACCAAACTTAATTTTAATCAGTATCTTTTGCAATGAACGGGATAATTGCCATGAAAAATTCCATGCTGTTTTTATTAATGCTGACCAGCACCAGCGTTTTTGCTGGACTCAGTAAGTGGGTGGATGAGAACGGTCAGGTACATTACTCGGATATCCCACCTGCCAATACTGCGGGGGTGAAAAAATTGCGGTCATCTTCCAGCCCAGATAGCTCCACGAATCCGGGCGAGAAAAGTTCAAACGCGCCTTCCGCACCCAAAACCGTCGCGGAACGCGAAGCGGAATTGAAGAAAACTCAGCAGGAAAAGAAGGCAGCAGCCGATAAAGCGGGCAAGGAAAAACAATACAACGAAGCACTCAAAGCTAATTGCGATGCGGCACAACAAAGATTGAGAGTATTGCAAGATGGCATACGCGTAATGGAAATCGATGTCAACGGGGAACGCTCTTACATGAATGATGAGAGACGCCAGCAAAACATTGAAAATGCCCAAAAGGACGTCGGCAATTCATGCAAGTAATGCGAACTACCGATCTCAGTTGATTGGTCTAGTATATAACTTACCTGTTATGCAGAATTCCTGCTCAGCTGTCATCAGTCAAGCTTAATCGCGACGTACATGGTGTTTTCTCCGCGCTTAACCAATAACGCGACATTTTTACCTTTGACCGCCTGATTGATGGTTTTACTAAATTGCGCCAACGAACGAATCTGCGTATTGCCAACTTTCAACAGTATATCGCCCTGATGCAATCCGGCAGCACGTGCAGCGGCACCTTCAACCTCTTCCACCAGCAACCCGCCGACAAGTTGCATCTCCTGCAGTTGCCCGTCGTTCAATTCGCTGACAACAAGTCCCAGACGAGAAATCGTTCCCTTCCCATCATCTGTCTGTTTTCCCGTGGCCAAACCCATCAAGTCACCGTCCTCCGGCATTTGCGCGACTACAACCGTCACAAGCTTGGATTCACCCTTGCGCCACAATTCGACCACCGCCTTGCTACCTGGCCGGGTCGCAGCCACGATACGCGGTAAATCGCCAGAATTCTCAACAACTTTCCCGTCAAACTTAAGAATTACATCACTCGCCTCTATGCCGGCCTTGTCCGCTGGGGCATTTTTTTCTACACTGCTAACCAAGGCACCATTAGGTTTGCTCAGGCCAAACGATTCAGCCAGCTCTCTTGTCATTTCTTGAATAGTCACTCCAATCCGTCCGCGAATCACCTTGCCGCTGCTGCGTAATTGATCCGACACCTGCATCGCGACATCAATCGGAATAGCGAAAGATAGTCCCATCGAGCCGCCCGAGCGGGTGTAAATTTGCGAATTGATGCCAACCACCTCTCCCTGCATGTTGAACAATGGCCCGCCCGAATTACCCGGATTGATAGCAACATCAGTCTGAATGAATGGCACATAATTATCCTGTGGCAACGAACGCCCTTTGGCACTGACGATCCCTGCGGTCACACTACTGTCGAAACCAAACGGAGAACCGATTGCAACGACCCATTCGCCGACCCTCAGTTTATCCGGCTCACCCATAGACAGGGTCGGCAGATTGCTAGCCTCAATTTTCAGAAGCGCCACATCTGTTCGTTTATCAGCCCCGATAATTTTGGCAAGGAATTCGCGCTTGTCGGTCAAACGTACCGTGATTTTCTCGGCCCTATCCACCACATGTGCGTTAGTCATAATGTAACCATCCGCACTGATGATAAATCCAGAACCCAACGATTGCGATTGCTGCTCACGCGGCGTTTGTGGCGCAAAACGACGGAAAAATTCATAGAATGGATCTCCCTCTGGAACGGCAGGGAAGCCCGGCGCTGCACGAGTGACTTGTGTCGTGCTGATATTTACCACCGCAGACCCATGCTGCTCCACCAAGTCCGCAAAATCCGGTAATTCCTTAGCCTGAACTAATGCGCCGCAGGTCACCCCAAAAATAAAAGCAAGCAATCCCGTGAATTTTCTAAGCATCCATACCTCCGCAAATCAAAAAATACACCAGACTACCACTTAACATTTTACGTGCTATATCAACGTAAGAAATATCACTCCGGACTAGAGGCACTACTCCTTGTGCCAGTGACGGGCAATAAAGGGGCTGGAATGCCGACCACTGCTCCGCAACGTTACCAACCTTGCAATTATAAAACCGCTGGCTAACCCGCACAACGCACCCACGGTGGCATAGACATCTCCTTGGGCAGGACTCAAGGCGAAAATATCGCCTAACAGCGCCCCCATCATCAGCAATAACAATGGCAACGCATAAACTAAACCTATCCCGCGCATTACCGCACCATCGGCAACCGACACGATGACTTCATCGCCAACATTAGCTCTTATTGGATTGTCCACTTGAAATTGGCGCGGCTTGCTACAAAACAACCGGGACAGTTTTCCCGCGCCGCATCCTTCGCCGTTGCATTGCCCACACCCATTGCCCTGATTGGCCTTCACCAAAGCGCACTGCCCGTCAATCTGTATGACAACAGCCCTCGTCTCAAGCATTATCAGCTGCCATTATTTCGTATTGAGTCCAGCACCCGCATCACGGTCTGCGGCGGCACTTCTCCCACCACTGTGTATAAATACTTGCCCACAACCTTGTGATACAAATTCATTGCCCCCCGACCGGACAGCCCCTCAACATCATCTTCGTCACCATCCTCGAGTTCAATAAAAATGGAAATCGCGCTCAGCCCGTCCGAAAATACGATTTGCGTCACGGGAGCATGGTTGCCATGCATCGGACGCTGAATCTCCATGGTTTTCTTATAACCCGCCGGTATTCCATCGGCCACCCATCCACTATTCACGGGAAAACCCACTCTGCTTGTATCATGCTGCTGGTGAAAACCAGAGCCTTGTAAACCAGTCCGCGCGCCTTGCTTTACCCAGGAGCGATCTATCTTTCCACCGATTTGCAACTGGGTAAACGCATATTGTTCTACCAGCTTATTTTTACTATCCAGCACTGCCGCCTTCAACAACAGTCCGGAATCGGTATGGACCCAAATCTTGTGGGTATAGCGCAGACTATCAATTGGCTTAAACAGGACGACTTGAGCGTTATATCCCGCCACTCTCTCATAACCCGACAGTTTGGCACGGTAGTTCGCGCTCAGCGAGGACAGTTGCTCAGGCAACAGGGACGGGAACTTTCCCCTCGCCTGTTGGCTCCCAACTTGCTCCATCTCATGCTCATGATCAAGGTGGCTCCATATCTGCCCATGATGACGAACAATTTCGCGCTGGGGACCATCCAGGCTCTCCAACTTTTCATATCCACCGTCTTTTTCAATCACATGGGTAATGCGCGAAGTATTGACCTGATTGTCATACTGGTAAACGAAAGCCCCGCTGTAATCGGTCTGATGCTCGGCAAAAATAACAACTTTCAGCCAATCAAATCCTGCACTATCTTCTTCCCCGTAAACGTTGGATGCTACCAACAACGAGACTCCGAGCAACATCCTGAAAATCACAACGGACAGCTTCATCCTATTTATTCCCAGGGTTGTTTCTCGGCTGGATATCGTCAGTTCTGTAAGAAACCGTGCGAATATAGTACGCCCCGCCACTCATATCGGTACTGGGCGAAAACTCCTGATGTGCCATCAGGTAGTCATTGGATTTTGGCAGGATTTCTGCCTTGGCCGGATGAATCGGATTAGATTGCATAGCCATCCGGGGTACGGATTCCGGGCCGATTTGCAGGGACATCCATGACACCACGCCGATTGCAGCCAAGGATGCCGCCGCCGACAGTGCAAATGCACGAGTCTTTTCCCTGATTGCGCGGCCTCTCGGTGCGAACAAAACCGGCTCATCCTGCATCAGCTCCCTGACTTTCGCGCTCAAATCACAATGAATATGCTCCGGCTGGCGTAGCACGTCCCCAATCAAGTGGTACGCCGCCCAGTTCTTACGTACCGACTGATTACCTTTAATCTGGTCAAGCAGAACTTCTGATTCGTCCTCGAATAACTCGCCGTCCATCAACGCTGAAATTTTCTGTTTCATACTTACCACCTCTTACCCTTACTGGTTTCCAACAAAGGACGCAGATTTTCCGCGACCGCTTCTCTCGCCCTGAAGATTCTTGACCTCACCGTGCCGACCGGGCAATTCATCACGCTGGCAATCTCTTCATAACTCAACCCTTCTATTTCTCGTAACGTTAAAGCACTACGTAAATCCTCGGGTAATTGCTGCAGAGAAGCTTGAACTACACCGACAACCTGTTTGCTCATAAGTTCATTTTCCGGGGTATTTACTTCGCGCAACAACCCGGCATCCTCGAACGATTCTGCCTCTTCCGCATCAAAAGCTGTGCTGGTCGGTGCACGTCGCTTGTTCGACAACAGGTGGTTTTTTGCCGTATTAATGCCAATACGATACAGCCAGGTATAAAACGCGCTTTCGCCACGAAAGGAAGCCAATGCTCTGTATGCCTTGATAAAGGCTTCCTGCGTCACATCCTCCGCCTCGGCAGAATCCCGAACAAAACGGGAAATAAGCCGACTTAACCGACGCTGATACTTAGATACCAACAAATCGAAAGCATGCTTGTCGCCTCGCTGCACACGCTCCACTAACTGTTGATCAACATCTCTATCTGTCATCCCGAGCTTTCCAAAATACTGCCGTGAATACGTCAACTACTATGCCTTGAATTATAACCTCTCCTTCGATTAGGGAGTGGCCGGATGAAGGTAAAAAGTTATAGCGCTTAACACCCCTTCCCCCTGTTATAGTTGCAAATCGAACACCAAATACGGAACCTCATAATTGCTGCAATTCGACACATTGATTATCGGCAGCGGCTTGGCCGGACTCACTCTGGCACTCAAGCTGGCTGACCATCAAAAGATAGGACTGATCACCAAAAAATCTTTGCTGGATGGTGCTAGCGGTTGGGCGCAGGGAGGTATCGCCGCCGTGCTATCCGAAAGCGACACGCTCGAAGAACACATTCAAGACACCCTCACTGCCGGTGCCGGACTATGCGATGAACTTACCACGCGCTATGTTGTGGAGCATGGTAAAGCCGCCATAGACTGGTTAATTTCACAGGGGGTAGCTTTCACCCGCGACAGCACAAGTGACATTGGTTACCACCTTACCCGCGAAGGTGGTCACAGCCAACGCCGCATCATCCACGCCGCCGACGCAACCGGTCATGCCATACAGAAGACCCTCTCTTCCAGAGTGCTAACTCATCCAAATATCAGCGTGCTTGAAAAACACATATCTGTCGATCTGATCACGGGAAAGAAGCTCGCGTGGGGTGATAATCGCTGCTATGGTGCGTATGCACTCAACAGCTCCAACGACGAGGTCATCACCATCGCCGCAAATAACACGATTCTCGCGACTGGTGGAAGCGGAAAAGTTTACCTGTACACCACCAATCCGGACACAGCAACAGGCGACGGAATCGCAATGGCATGGCGTGCCGGCTGCCGGGTCGCCAACATGGAGTTCATCCAGTTTCACCCCACTTGCTTGTATCACCCGCACGCCAAATCCTTTCTCATCACCGAAGCGGTACGTGGCGAAGGAGGCATCCTGAAACTACCCGACGGAACACGCTTTATGCCTGCCCACGACGAGCGCGCCGAACTTGCTCCGCGGGATGTGGTAGCCAGGGCAATCGACTTCGAAATGAAAAAACACGGGTTGGATTGCGTATATCTGGACATCTCGCACCAGCCGGTCGATTTTTTGCAGGAACATTTTCCAACCATATATGCACGATGCCTGAGTCTGGGCATCGACATCAGCAAGGAACCTATCCCGGTGGTCCCTGCTGCGCACTATACCTGCGGAGGCGTTATCGCCAACCGACAGGCACGGAGCGATGTGGAAAATCTGTATGCAATTGGAGAAACTGCCTATAGTGGGCTGCACGGAGCCAATCGACTGGCCAGCAACTCACTGCTGGAATGCCTGGTATTTGCGGATGCGGCAGTACATGACATTTTAAGCAATACCCCACGAGGTATGCCCGATCTGCCCGGCTGGGACGAGAGCCGTGTCACAGATGCCGATGAGCAAATCGTCATCTCGCACAACTGGGCCGAGTTACGTCACTTTATGTGGGACTATGTTGGTATCGTGCGCACCAACAAACGCCTGCAACGCGCACAACGCCGCATTCAATTGTTGCAGGATGAGATCAACGAATACTATGCTAACTTCCATATCAGCGCGGATTTGCTTGAACTGCGCAATCTGGTACAAAACGCCGAATTGATCGTGCAAAGCGCCTTGTTGCGACATGAAAGCCGTGGATTGCATTTCAGCAAGGATTACCCCGCGACGCAAGCAGACCCTCAACCGACCATTCTTGCTCCCTGATATAACCATTTACTCTCTAGCTTTCAGCCATAATCAAACCGCAGCCTTCGGGTAGCACAAAAGACCGGATAGAGGTTACATCAGGAAAATTTCAAGCGGACGCACAACTCACGAAACACTCCTTGATCCACCGCATCAGGGCAAATGATTCGCGAAACGGGCAAATAACTATCAGCAGGTATAACACGCAGTAGTACAAAATAAGGGCAGGCAACAGTATGTTTTTCGACAATCCCTGAAAGAACCTTGCCATCCCGAGTGATAAACGACGCCGCATCACCGTCAAGCGAAATCTCGATCCATGAGTTTGGGAGCATCCGCAGAACATCATTTGCCAAGTGGTAGAACAGGCTCAGCGTGATGATGATGGATGCCACGCACCTTATCTCAAGCGGCATCTTAGTCACATACAGCATGGTCACCGCAATCGCATGCACCGTCAGCAACCATAAAGCAAAACGAGGGGAATATCCAATCGCCATATTCATGTGAAGTACGGCCGACTAACGCCGAGGCGCCAATCAATAAACCAACACAGCAACAGTGGCCATCAGGGTGATTGCAACAATGACAGCCAGCAAGAAATTACTACCGGAAAGTTTTGCCGCTGGCGCCGCCTTTCTTTCCCTGCTGGCAGGTCTGACGGATTTGGCAAGTCTGGGGGGCGGTGCGGCCTGTTTTATTTCCTCTGCACTCGGCCTCGGCATATTGAAAGTTTTGGACAATTCGTCCACATCTTCGCTGGATGCTGTCAATGCGGCCAATCTCATGGTTGCGGCGGAAGAATCAAAAACTTGCGACAAGCCTATCGATGATGTCGTATTGCCTTCCTCTTCTTCACCCACCCGCCCGACTGCATCAACCGGCAAGGACGATTTTTTGTCCGCACCCAGATGTAGTTTTGATACATCACTCTGCCGATCTGAGGTTGGCAAAGTGTCGCGGCAGGCGCGCAAATCTGCGGCGAAATCCTTGGCATTATGATAACGATCATCAACACCCTTGGCCAGCGCTTTGGCCACAATAAAATTGATCATTTCCGGAACATCCGGATTAAGCGTATTGGGGGGAGCGGGTACCGAGTTCAAGGTCTGATACATGATGGCATTGACGTTCTCACCCTTGAACGGGGTTTGCCCGGCAAGCATCTCATAGAGCATCACGCCCAGCGAAAAAATATCGGAGCGCTGATCGATCGACTTTCCCATTACCTGCTCGGGAGACATATACTTTGGCGATCCCAAAACCATGCCGGTTTGGGTACGCACCGCCGATGAAGCCATGCGCGCAATACCGAAATCGGTAATTTTTACATGCCCATCACGTATCACCATGATGTTGGATGGCTTCACATCGCGATGCACAATGTCGTGCTCATGAGCATAAGCCAATCCCTGCGCAACCTGAGCGGCAATATCCAGCACCCGACCTACCGACAGCGATCCGGGTTCGTTCATGATTTCACGCAGTTCTCTCCCCTGCAGAAACTCCATGGCGATATAAGCAACCTCACCACTCCTGCCTACATCGTAAATAGTTACAATATTCGGGTGATTCAGCCGTCCTGCCGCCTTGGCTTCCTGATAGAAACGCTCCTCGTATTCTTCTTTTTCATCAAGTGCAAGGCCAAGATTAATGGTCTTGATGGCGACCACGCGATCAATTAAGGGATCCTTCGCCTTGTATACGACACCCATCGCACCCTGGCCAAGCTCACCCAGCACCTCATAGCGTCCTAACTGGCTAATCATGCAGTCCACCCAAGTTGGTCTCTATCACTATATCCACCCATATAAATTCAGCAACAGGGTATGTTCTCTACTTGCAAAAATTCGGGCTGATATGAACCATCTTGCCTGAATCAAGTTTAATGTCCTGTGAAAAGATACCGCCGCTGGTATGGCTCACAATCACACTGTGGGAGCCAGTTGGAATTTCAATGATCAGCGGTCTGGAATTGACGCTACCCTTGCGCACACCGTCAACAAACACCTCCGTCCCCGATGTGCATTCCACCGTAATCCCAGTTTTGGAACTTCTAACAGCAGGTTCGACCTCAGCTTTTTTTGTAACAGCTTTTTGAGTTTTTGGTTTTTTCGGCGTATCAGAATTATTAGCCTCAGGTTTGACTTTGGGTTTGACTTTGGGCTTCACTACGGATTTTCCCTGAAGATCACCCACAGGCTTCTCACTTTGAACTATCCGGGTTGATCCAGATCCACCAACCACTGGCGCAGAAGAAACTACTTCCGTTTTACCTGTAACCGCGCCCGTATCAGCTACAGTCGGCGCAACTGCCACGATTGTTTTCTCGGGCTGGGATTGCAAACCAGTTGGCGTAGCCGGAACTGTATCCTTACCGCCTTTATTCGCTATCAACACTACAAGCAGCAATAAAGGAGCCGCGATCACGCCAACATACAATGCACGCTGTTTTGGTTGTGCCTTCTGGAAGCGTGTGATCGATTCATCCAGTAAAGCTCTCAGACGCAAGACAGCTGGATGCAAAACAGCTTCAACGCGCTTCACCATATCCGCCAAAGGGCTCTCAACCTGACCGGAAGCCGCTGCCGACTCCACCCTGCTTCTCAGCGTAGTTTTGTCACCGGGGTAACCAATCGCATACACTTCGTGTTCGCGAACGTGCTTATCGGTTCGCGATCCCTGGTAATGGAACATTCCCGCGTACTGAGGAGAAAGTCGCGAAACCGCATCATAGTAAGATCGCGACACAAGAATTTGCGCAACATCCGCAAAACCCATCACGCGCTGTGCGACATTGATTCCGTCACCCACGATGTTGGGTTGCCCGTTGATATCTCTGACCAGACGCACCGGACCAAGGTTGACTCCCATTCGTACCAGCAACGGATGATCCACTTCCGGATCTTCATCCAGCAAGCTCTCGCGCAGACTGATCGCCGCTTTTAGCGCGTCTTCCACATCGCCCAGAAAATTGATCGCCGCACCATCCCCCGTATCCAGAATAATGCGATCTGTCACCGGCACATCACGAATGGCAGCAGAAAGATAGCTATTGAACCTGTCTTTCAGCGAAATCTGGCCAGCCACAGACTTCTTGGAATATTCAACGATATCCAAGAACAACACACTGCACATGATGGTTTTATTACTGCGCTCTTCCATTCAAGTATCCAAATTACCGTCAGTTGTTTTAATACCAATATGCTGGCTTTGTGGCAGATACAAGCCCTCAGGATTCTAGTAGCTATCAGCGTTTTACACCAGTTTTACTTTTTCTGCTGCCCTGGCGGTTTGCTCCCCGAATTGCACTTGATTCACTAGCGTTACGCGAACCACTTTTTTTGACCGAAGCTCCACGAGTTTGACGGTTCGCAACCGTGCTTCGAACAGCATCAGGAATTATGGTTCCAATCCCGACCCATTCGAGCACCTGAGTCACTTCACCCTCGCCCAGTTCCGCAGTCATGCCACGTTTAAGGCGCGGCGGCAGGTTGATTATACCGAAACGCACCCGCATCAAGCGGCTGACCGGCAACCCCAACGCATCGAAAGTGCGCCGCACCACACGATTTCGGCCTTCCTTGAGCATCACCCGGTACCAATGGTTAAAACCTTCTCCGCCCTCGTCTTCCAGCTTCTCGAATTTCACCGCGCCGTCGTCAAGCTCGACGCCCTCTTTGAGAACCCGGTTCATTTGCTCTTCGGTCATCGTACCCTGCACGCGCACCGCATATTCACGCTCCACCTCGAAACGCGGATGCATCAGCCGGTTCGCCAGTTCCCCGGAAGTGGTAAAAATCAGCAGGCCGCTGGTATTGAAATCCAGCCGCCCGATCGCGGTCCATTTCTGCCCGCGCAGTTTGGGCAGTTTGTCAAAAACACTGGTTCGTTTTTCCGGGTCATCGCGGCTGACGATCTCGCCTTCCGGTTTGTGGTAAAGCAATATCCGCGCTGTATTTTCCCGTTCGCCGACGCGTATCGTACGCGCGCCCGCCTTGACCAGATCGCCTTCCAGCACGCGCATTCCCAGCGTGGCCGGCTCACCGTTCACGCTGACGCGCCCGGCAGCGATCCATTCCTCCATCATCCGGCGCGAACCGTAACCGGCCTGCGCCATCACCTTCTGCAATTTTTCGCCGGGTAGTTTTCCCCCGTCCGCGATATCTTCAGTCGGCAACGCAACATTTTTCATTATCATCCTGTCACCTCGCGACGCTCCAGCATAGCTTGCGCCAGCGTACCGCTGTCCACTTGTTCCAGCTCGCCACCCACCGGCAGGCCGCGTGCGATACGCGACACCTTGACACCCTGTGCCTGCAACAGTGTTGCCAGATAATGCGCCGTAGCATCCCCCTCAACAGTGAAATTCGTCGCCAATATCACTTCGCAGCTTTGCTCTTGAACACGCTTTACCAGCCGATCCAGATGCAACTCCTTCGCGCCTATCCCGTCCAGCGGCGACAACCTGCCCATCAGCACGAAATACATACCCCGATAGCACTGCGTTTGTTCCATCATCAGCAGGTCGGCTGGCATTTCAACCACACACATAAAGCCCGCATCCCGCTTCGTCGAAGCGCACAAATTGCAAACTTCAAGTTCGGAAAAGTTATTGCATTTGCTGCAATGTCTAATATTGTTGACCGCCTGCTCCAACGATTCCGCCAGATGCATCGCACCATTACGGTCTCGTTGCAACAAGTGATAAGCCATGCGCTGAGCGGACTTCGGCCCGACACCCGGGAGGCAACGCAGTGCAGTGATTAGCTCCTCAAGATGCGAAGGGGTGAACATTAAAACGGCAGCTTCATCCCCGGCGGCAATCCGGCACTGAAGGCGCTCATGCGTTCCTGCGTGGTCGCTTCCGCTTTTTTCATCGCATCGTTCAGCGCCAGCACGATCAGGTCTTCCAGCATTTCCTTGTCATCGGAGACCACACTATCGTCCAGCGACACGCGGCGCACCTCGTGGCCGCAGGTCATCACCACCTTGACCATACCGGAACCCGCTTGCCCTTCCACTTCCACTGTTGCCAATTCCGCCTGCGCCTTCTGCATGTTCGCCTGCATCTGCTGCGCCTGCTTCATTAAACCGCCCAATCCGCCTTTCATCATTGCTGTTTTCTCCTTGCCTACTAAATTGGTTTTATCGATTCCGTTATCAAACTCGCGCCCAACTCGGTCTGCGCCGCACGCACAAAATCATCCTGCTCGATTGAAGCGCTCGCCTGCTGTTGTTTGAACTCTTTATCCTGCTGCTCAATCACCGCCGGTGTTGCCGCCGCAGTTTTGCCTAATACGATTCTCAGCTTCACCGGTTTCGCAAAATATTCGCTCAGTGCCACCTGTAATTTCTCGGTCGCCACTTTGCTGCTCTGCAAATGCTTGTTCTCCTCGGGCAGGCACAGCGTCACGTGCCCGTCGGTAAACTCCTGCAACACGCAGTGTTTCGCCAGTTGTTGCGCCATACCCGACACATTCAATTGCGTCAGCAGCACGCCCCAGTCCGGCGTGGAACCTGGAGCCATGGCAACCGTAGTCACACTCATCTCGGGTTGGCTGCTGGCCGTAGGTGAGGCAACAGAGGCCGCTTTAGCAACCGGTTTGGCCGCTGCCCTCGCGGGTGCCGAAACTGCCTGTGTCGCACTTCCCTTACTTGCCACCGCGGCAACACCGCCGCGCGATGGTGCGAACGCCAACATGCGCAGCAGCGTCATCGTAAACCCGGCATATTCGTCCGGCGCGAGGTCGATCTCGTCGCGCCCGTGGATCGCGATCTGGTAATACAGTTGCACATCTTCCGGCGAAAACGCCTGCGCCAGCTCCAGCAGCCGTGCGCGCTCCGGTTCGTCGTCGGAGATCGCCTCCGGCATGGTCTGTGCCAGCGCGATACGGTGCAGCAAGGTCGCCAACTCCTGCAAGGCACTGTCGAAAGCGATGCTGCGCGACGACATGTTGTCGGCGATCTCCAGCAGCGCCGGGCCGTTCTGCGCATCCAAGGCTGCCAGCAAGTCGAACAAATAACTCTGGTCGATCGCGCCCAGCATGGTGCGCACCACCGCCTCCGCCACCTTGCTGTCGGAGAACGCGATGGCCTGATCCAGCAGACTCAACGCATCGCGCATACTGCCCTGCGCCGCACGCGCAATCAACGCGATTGCGCCCTGCTCGAATGAAATTTTTTCCTGCTCCAGCACATACTGCAAATGCCCGGTAATCAAAGCGGGCGGCAGTTGCTTCAGGTTGAATTGCAAACAGCGTGACAGTACCGTGACCGGGATCTTCTGCGGATCGGTGGTGGCGAGGATGAACTTCACATGGCCCGGCGGCTCTTCCAGCGTCTTCAGCATCGCGTTGAAGGCCGACTTGGACAGCATGTGCACCTCGTCGATGATGTACACCTTGAAGCGCGCGCTAGTCGGCGCATACAGCGCGCTCTCCAGTAGCTCGCGCATATTGTCCACCTGCGTGTTCGATGCGGCATCCAGCTCAACCAAGTCGACGAAACGTCCGCTGTCAATCTCCTTGCACGCGCTGCATTCCCCACACGGTGTCGCGGTGATGCCCTCAAGACAATTCAGCGACTTGGCAAAGATACGCGCGATCGTGGTCTTGCCGACCCCGCGCGTGCCTGTGAACAGATAGGCGTGGTGCAAACGATTCTGCGTCAGCGCATTGCTCAGCGCGCGCACAACATGCTCCTGCCCCGCCAGTTGCGCGAAGTTCTTGGGACGCCATTTGCGGGCTAATACCGTGGTTGCGGACAAGATAGTGTCAATTTAAAAAATGGATGGGGAACCGAACCAGCTCCTTCCCCCATGCAGGGGAAAGGTTGGGATAGGGGTAGAACCGTGGAGCATCAGCATTTCTACCCCCACTCTAATAAAACTACAGCCACAACTGAACGATACATCATCGTGCACTCACCCCAATAAGGAGGCGAGCCTTACCCCCGGCACTTGCATATATAGCTGTGGCTGCTTCCTTCCGGACCTGACCAGGTTCACTACTCTGCAATGCGGGGAGACCCGCCAATTCGTAAATTCTGTACTGCGTACAACCAGCGCTGCATGATAGTCGAATTGACCGGCAAAATCCATGCTGAATAAGGCAAATGAATAAGGCAAAGGCAATCGAAACGGCAGGTTGATGATAAGTGCAGCGCACCCCGCAGTCGATCAACCGGCAGGCTTTCTTGTTTTCGAGCCGTTGATCACTAATTTTTAGCTTTTTTTCGCAACATATTTTGCACTACCTTTGCAGCCGGTAACGTCAAACTGCGTACACCCCCAGAATGGTTTCCAAGTATGGCTCGGCTTCCACGGTCGTTTAAGCCGCATTGACGCACCGCATATTGGACAAAGTGGCGCTGACTGACTTATTTCAACTTTTTCCTTATGCGCCCTTCTCTTTGCTGAGACCGCCTGCCCGCTCCATACGCCCCATGTAGCGCTCGTTCGTTCTGCGAGCATATCCCAGTGAGCCTTCCATCTACCTTTGTTCCGCGAAACAGCTAGGATTTCCGCCAGCATTGGCCCAGTTTCCTCTGTAAGTTGCTGTGCACCCTCTGTTGATTTTCCGCACGCAGGACATTCGACCCTGACAATATTTCTGTTGGCAAATAAAGTGAAGTTGATTTTTGTTGCGCCGCAAGTCGGGCAACAGAATCCGTATGTCCTTGCCAATTCTTGCAATTCATCTAACGTGACCAACTGAAGTCGCCTCAAATGAGCTCGGACAGTATGGGTTTCATGACTTGCGCGGCTGCTTCTTTCGTGTCCGCGAACGAGCGTGAAATATCTTGTCTTTATGTCTCCCCAGATTCTTTCATGCCCTTTTTCAGGCTCAAGCGCGTGATGGAAATCACACAGCGAAACTAGATTATCTGGCGTATGTGTTCCGCCATCAGCAACTGCTCGCATATGATGTACGTGGAGCTCTAGTCGTGATGGGCACCCAGAAACTTGGCATCGATTGGAGTCCTTACCGATAACTACTGCTCTGAGATATTTCCAGAAGGGTGGATAGCCAGGCCAGTGGTTAAATATCTTGAGGACTAGCCGATCCTTTTCCGACAAAAGGGCGCTTGGATCGTGAAAGTGCTTTAGCTCGGGCTCTTTTGGTTCTGGATTGGCCTGCTCCCAAGCCAGTTTTCGACTCAGCCATTCCTCCGCCTTGCGTTTGTTTGTGTCGTTCTTTGTATATCCGATAACAAGGAGAGTGGCTGTCAGCATCAGGAATGCTGGATTGGCTAACGCCAAGAGCAGCGACGCCCATCCCAGAAATACCAGACTGCTTTCCTCTGACCTGTACTCAAACTTTTCTCTGAAACTTTCCCATGCCAGACGCCTTGCTTCTCGTGAAATAACGAACTTCCTTCGAAGCGCTTCATATCGCTCCGGGTAAGAAATCATTGCCACTTCAGAGTAGCACTGCTGACACAGGAAAGACTTGTCGTTCAGGAGAATGCCGCGAGCAGATGCATTACCGCAAAAAATGCAGGGTGATTTTGAATCGGAAACCGAACTCTCGTTGTATGCCTCATTCCGCTCAATGAGCTGCGCCCAATTCACGCGGCTAAGGAATTTCTGAGGATTGAATTCAGTGTGCCAAGTCTCGGTGGTCATTTGGAATCAAAGGGGCCGTCGAATTTAACCAATCAGATGCAATCCCCTTGCCCCGCCGCGCACGGCATCCACCACCAGACGGCGGTCGAAGGTTGCCAACTTGCCGCCGTGGGCGCAGGCCAGTGCCAGCAGGTAGCTGTCGGTGACTTGGGCTGAGCTTAAGATGCGGGATGCGTCGATCTTGTCGGCATCCAGCAAGCTGATATCGTCCGACCAGAACACATGCCCCGACAGTGCGCACAGGCCAGCCATCAATTGCGCAACGGCGGCGGGTGTGCCGGGTGAATTTGGATAGCGTGCATGGCCGATGATGCGCATGACACCATTCTCTGTCAGCGGACAGGTCGCCCATGATTTCTTTCCGAGCTTGGCGAACCAGTCATGCGCCGCATCGTGCTGAACGTGTGAAGGATCGATCAACGCAATCAGCACGTTCACATCAAGCAAATAGGTCATCCAGGCAATTCGTCATACAGTTGTTTCACCAGCTCTGGTGTGACGGCCTTTGCTTTGGCTCCGACTGCCAACAATGGCACGCCATTGCGCGATTTGGCCTTTTGCGCACCGGGGCGCAGAGCTTGACGCGTCAACTCCGAAATCACTTCGCCAACACTCTTCTGCTGCAAGGCAGCCAGTCCTTTCGCTGCGGCCAGCACGTCATCATCAATGGATAAAGTCGTTCTCATCTTGCACCTCTTGTTTTATTGCATCAGACATCACGCATCATACATCAATCGAATTTCACCGCCAACCGCCAGCCCATCTAAGCCACCCTCACCGGAATCGCAGCAATCCGCCCACTCCACTTCGCCGGCCCGATCTCATGTACCGAGCAGCCATTCGAGTCCACCGCGACGGTGACCGGCATGTCTTCCACCTCGAATTCATAGATCGCTTCCATGCCAAGATCGGCGAAGGCGACGACTTTCGATTTCTTGATCGCCTGCGCGACAAGGTAAGCCGCACCACCAACGGCCATCAGGTACACCGCGCCGTGCTGCTTGATGGACTGGATCGCGGCCTTGCCGCGCTCGGCCTTGCCGATCATGCCGATCAGTCCGGCCTGTTCCAGCATCGTGTCGGTGAACTTATCCATGCGCGTCGCGGTGGTCGGGCCGGCGGGACCGACGACTTCGTCGCGCACCGGATCTACCGGGCCGACGTAGTAGATGAAGCGTCCGTTGAAATCTACCGGCAGCTTCTCGCTTTTGGCCAGCATCTCGACCATACGCTTGTGCGCGGCGTCGCGTCCGGTGAACAGCCTGCCGCTGAGCAGTAGCGTTTCGCCCGGCTGCCACTTGGCGATGTCGGCACGGGTGATGCTGTCTAGGTTAACCCGGCGCGCATTCGGCGACGGTTTCCAGTGCACGTCGGGATAGTCCTCCAGTTTGGGCGGCGTGAACTGTGCAACACCACTGCCGTCCAGTTCGAAATGGATGTGCCGTGTCGCGGCGCAGTTGGGAATCATCGCGATAGGCTTGGAAGCCGCATGAGTCGGGTAATCGAGTATCTTCACGTCCAGCACCGTAGTCAGCCCGCCCAACCCCTGCGCGCCGATGCCCAGCGCGTTGACCTTGTCGCAGATCTCGATGCGCAATTCATCGATGCGGTTCTGCGCGCCGCGCGCCTTGAGTTCGGTCATGTCGATGGATTGCATCAGCGATTCCTTCGCCAGCAGCATCGCCTTCTCCGCCGTGCCGCCGATGCCGATGCCCAGCATGCCGGGCGGACACCAACCCGCGCCCATGCCGGGCAGTTGGTTCACCACCCACTCCACCACGTCATCACCGGGATTGAGCATCGCAAAGCGCGCCTTGTTCTCCGAGCCACCGCCCTTGGCGCCGATGCGCACGTCGATCTTGTCGCCGGGCACGAGCTCAACATGCACCACAGCGGGCGTGTTGTCACCGGTGTTCTTGCGCCTGCCTGCCGGGTCTGAAACGATGGAAGCTCGCAGTACGTTGTCAGGCAACAGATAAGCTTTGCGCACACCCTCGTTCACCATGCCGGTGACATCCATCGTCGCGCCTTCCCAGCGCACGTCCATACCGATGCGCACGAAGGCAACGACGATGCCTGTGTCCTGGCAGATCGGCCGTTTGCCTTGCGCACACATGCGCGAGTTGGTCAGTATCTGCGCCATCGCATCCTTGGCGGCGGGCGATTCCTCCATCTCGTATGCCGCGCCCAGCGACTTAATGTAGTCGGCGGGATGGTAGTAAGAGATGAACTGCAACGCGTCGGCGATGCTGGCGATGAAGTCCTGCTGGCGGATGGTGGTCATTAACAGCCCGGCTAGAAGTGGTTAGAACGATTATGTGCATCTATACTGGTAGCGTCAATCTGAAACGGATGGCAGCCTTTCCAAGTGATATACAAACTTTAACTAAACTGCAATGCTCACGGATGAAATTTTGTGATTCACCTCGTTAAATTTTATACTATACTAAAACACTAAACTTACACGCATACCTGCCACCGGAGTTTCTTTGCTACACCACCGCAAAAAAAATGCCGCCCTGATCGGGGCACTGCGCAACATCTTGACCCACGAATCCATGCTGGTCGATGAGGAAGCCTTGCGCCCGTTCGAGTGCGACGGGCTGTCGGTCTACCGGCAACTGCCGATGGTAGTGGTGCTGCCGGAAAAGATTGAACAGGTACAGGCAATCATGCGCCTGTGCCACAAACTGAAAGTGCCGGTGGTGGCGCGTGGCGCGGGCACTGGGCTTTCCGGTGGCGCACTGCCGCTGGCGGATGGTGTGCTGTTAAGCCTGGCAAAACTCAAGAACATCCTGAACATCGATCCGCGAAACGCGATGGCCACCGTGCAGCCCGGCGTGCGCAATCTGGCGATCTCGGAAGCTGCCGCGGCCCATGGCCTTTACTACGCACCCGACCCCTCCTCGCAGATCGCCTGCACGATAGGCGGCAATGTCGCGGAAAATTCCGGCGGCGTGCATTGCCTGAAATATGGCCTCACCGTACACAATATCCTGCAACTTAAAATCGTCACCCCGGACGGCGAACTGCTGATGGTTGGTTCCGAAACGCTGGACTCCCCCGGCTACGACCTGCTCGCATTACTGACCGGCTCGGAAGGCATGCTCGGCATCATCGTCGAAGTCACTGTCAAACTGCTGCCCCGGCCGGAACGAGCACAGGTGGTGCTCGCGGCGTTCGACGATGTGGTTAAAGCCGGCGAGTCCGTCGGCGCGATCATCTCGGCGGGTATCATCCCTGCCGGGTTGGAGATGATGGATAAGCTGGCAATCCAAGCAGCAGAAGATTTCGCCCACGCGGGTTACCCGCGCGATGCCGAGGCGATACTACTGTGCGAACTGGACGGCACCAACGCCGAGGTGTCCGAATACATCATGGCGGCGCGCAGGATACTGACCGCGAGCGGCGCGACACAAGTGCGCACCGCAGTAGACGAAGCCGAACGGCAATTGTTCTGGAAGGGCCGCAAGTCGGCTTTCCCGGCAGTCGGCCGCATCTCGCCGGACTATTACTGCATGGACGGCACGATCCCGCGCCGCCAGTTGCCGCATGTGCTGCGTCGCATCAGCGAGATGTCCGCAGAGTACGGACTGCCGGTTGCCAATGTATTCCACGCGGGCGATGGCAATCTGCATCCGCTGATCCTGTTCGATGCGAACAAGGAAGGCGAGCTGCATCGCACCGAGGAATTCGGCCGCCGCATCCTCGAATTGTGCGTCGAAGTCGGCGGCACGATCACCGGCGAGCACGGTGTCGGCATGGAGAAGATCGACACCATGTGTGTCCAGTTCCAGAGCGCGGAGCTGTCGCAGTTTCATGCCGTCAAGGCCGCATTCGACCCGGACGGCCTGCTCAATCCCGGCAAGGCCGTGCCCACGCTGCACCGCTGCGCCGAGCTGGGCGCGATGCACGTTCATAATGGCCAACTGCCGCACCCCGAGCTGGAGCGCTTTTAATGAAAGACCTCAGCTTGTCATTACAGCAGCAGGTGATGGATGCAATGCAGGAAGCAATGCCGCTCAACATCGTCGGCGGCGACAGCAAAAAATTCCTCGGTCATACCAGGGAGGGGCAGAACATTAATGTCGGCTCACATCGCGGCATCATCGAATATGATCCGCGCGAACTGGTGCTAACGACGCGTAGCGGTACGACATTGCAAGAGATCGAAGCCGAACTGGCCGTAGCGGGACAGATGCTGGCATTCGAGCCGCCGCATTTCGGCGATGCCGCCACACTGGGCGGCACGATCGCCTGCGGGTTATCCGGGCCGCGCCGCCCGTTTCTCGGCTCGGCACGCGACTTCGTGCTGGGCTGCAAATTGTTGAACGGACGCGGCGAGATACTCAGTTTCGGTGGACAGGTAATGAAAAACGTAGCCGGTTATGATGTTTCGCGGCTGATGGCAGGCGCGCACGGCACGCTGGGTATATTGCTGGAGATCAGCCTGAAGGTATTGCCGCGTCCGGCAGCCAGCATCACCATCACGCGCGAATGCAGCCCCGAAGATTCAATAGAAAGCATGAGCGCACTGTTGAGCAAACCGCTGCCGGTCGACGGCGCCTGTTACCACGGCGACCGCTGCTACATGCGAATTTCCGGCAGCGAACAGGCAGTCAGGGAAGCACGCACCAATATCCCCGGCGACGTGCTGCCGGATGCGGAAAAATTCTGGCAAGAATTGCGCGAACATCGCCTGCCCTTTTTCCACCATCGCAGCCACCTGTACCGCATCATGGTCAAACCCGCCACGCCGCCGTTGCACATTGATGGCGCATGGCTGCTGGACTGGGGCGGCGCACAGCGCTGGCTTTACAGCGACGAAGATACTGCGGCGATTCGTCATCATGTCGAACTGGCTGGCGGCCATGTCACCGTGTTTCGCGGGGGCAAGCAATCCGACAAATTATTCCAGCCATTGCCTGAATCGCTGCTGACGATACATCGCCGTCTCAAGGCCAGCTTTGACCCGAAAAATATTTTCAATCGCGGCAGAATGTATCCCACGCTATAACTATGCAGACCTCCATCCCATCACAACTGCTGAGCAACCCCGCTATCGCTGAAGCCGACTCGATATTGCGCGCCTGCGTGCATTGTGGATTTTGCACAGCGACCTGCCCGACCTACCAGATACTCGGCTCGGAACTGGACGGCCCGCGCGGAAGAATCTATCTGATCAAAGAAATGCTGGAAACAGGACAGGCCACCGACAAAACCCTGCTGCACCTGGACCGTTGCCTGACCTGCCGTTCCTGCGAGACCACCTGCCCATCCGGTGTGCGTTATGGACGACTGGTCGAGATCGGTCGCGAGATTGCCGAGGAAAAATCACCTCGCCCGTTAGCTGAAAAACTGGTTCGCAGCGCGATGCTTACGGTACTCCCCTACACTGCCCGCATCTCAGCGGCGCTAACGCTGGCGAGAATATTCCGCCCGCTACTGCCTGCACAATTAAAGAAAAAACTTCCTGCCAGAAAGAGTGCTCCGGTAGTTCCGGCGACATCGCACTCGCGCCGCATGCTGGCACTGGAAGGATGCATCCAGCCGCTCACCGCACCGGATACCAATGCAGCAGCTACGCGCGTGCTCGACAAACTCGGCATCTCGCTAGTCACCGCACAAGGTGCCGGTTGCTGCGGCGCGTTGAACCAGCATTTGTCCGACGGCGAAGGGGCCCGCGACATGATGCGCCGCAATATCGACGCATGGTGGCCTCACATCGAAAGCGGCGCGGAAGCCATCGTAATGACGGCCAGCGGTTGCGGATTGATGGTCAAGGAATACGGCACCGCGCTGAAAAACGATGCCGAGTATGCGGACAAGGCCGCGAAAATCAGCTCGCTGACCCGCGATCTGGTTGAAATACTGGGCCGCGAAAATCTGGATACACTCGCGCACATCGGGCACGGCGTACGTGTCGCTTACCAGTCATCATGCACACTGCAGCACGGACAGAAGCTGGGTGGAGCGGTAGAAAAGATATTGCGGCGTTGCGGCTACGAACTGACGAATGTCGCAGACAGCCACCTGTGCTGCGGTGCAGCGGGAACCTATACACTCCTGCAGCCCGAACTTTCGGAGCAACTGCTGGCTAACAAATTGGCCGCCCTGAATGCCGGGAAACCCGAGATCATCGCCTCGGCGAATATCGGATGCCAGATGCACCTGGCATCCGAAAGCAACTTGCCGGTGAAACACTGGATAGAGCTACTGGAACCAAAATAGAATCAACCAACGTTAATTTTTTAAATGAAAGGAAATAGCATGACGATCAAATCATTCCACCCGCCGCAGCGCATCCTGATGGGCCCCGGCCCTTCCGATGTCAGCCCGCGCGTGCTCGAAGCCATGTCGCGCCCGACACTCGGCCACCTCGATCCGGTGTTCGTCTCGATGATGGACGAGATGAAGACGCTGCTGAAGTATGCATTCAAAACCGAAAACGAGCTGACGATGCCTGTCTCCGCACCCGGTTCCGCCGGGATGGAGACCTGCTTCGTCAATCTGGTCGAACCCGGCGACAAGGTCATCGTGTGCCAGAACGGCGTGTTCGGCGGACGCATGAAAGAGAACGTCGAGCGCTGCGGCGGTACTGCCGTGATGGTGATGGATGACTGGGGCCGCGCGATCGACCCGCAGAAGCTGGAAGATGCGCTCAAAGCCAATCCCGACGCAAAAATCGTCGCCTTTGTCCATGCTGAAACTTCCACCGGCGCGCAATCGGACGCAAAGACACTGGTCGAGATCGCGCACAAGTACAACTGCCTGGCCATCGTCGATGCGGTCACCTCGCTGGCCGGCACACCGTTGAAAGTGGACGAATGGAAGATCGATGCGATCTACTCCGGCACGCAAAAATGCCTGTCATGCACCCCCGGCCTGTCTCCGGTCAGCTTCAGTGCGCAGGCACTGGAAAAGGTCAAAAACCGCAAGACCAAAGTGCAAAGCTGGTTCATGGACCTGAACTTGGTGATGGCCTACTGGGGCGGCGCAACCAAGCGTGCCTATCACCACACTGCACCGATCAATTCGTTGTACGGCCTGCACGAATCGCTGGTGATCTTGCAGGAAGAGGGGTTGGAGAACTCCTGGGCACGCCACCAGAAGAATCACCTCGCGCTGCGCGCCGGACTGGAAGCGATGGGCCTGCAGTTCGTCGTACCGGAAGCGGAACGTCTGCCGCAACTGAATGCGATCTCCGTACCCGATGGAGTGGATGAAGCTGCGGTACGCTCCATCCTGTTATCCGACTACAGTCTGGAGATTGGCGCGGGACTGGGTGCGATGGCCGGCAAGGTATGGCGCATCGGCCTGATGGGTCACGCCAGCAGCCCGCGTAACGTGCGCTATTGCCTGAATGCGCTGGACGATGCCCTGGGCCGTATTAAAGCCCCGGTCAAGCACGGCGCCGCACTGGATGCGGCGAACAAAAAGTTGGCCGGCTGATTCTTTGCGCTACTGACAAATAAAACCCCCGCCCTGAAAAGGCGGGGGTTTTGCATGAGCACGTTATCGTGCATAGGATTTTCATCCGGATATAACTGTCAGGCAAACATGAACCCTCACGGCCTAACAGCGCTTCTCGTTAACTTTCCTTAAAATCAAAAGCAACATTCTCGTTTACGCTCGGCCAGAAAACTTTGTTGAAAAAACGCATATATGTCGGGTGATTCCGACAAGCCTCCAGCGCCTTTTGACTCGCCAGATTGATTGTCAAACTGTATCGGTATTTGCCATCGGTTTGCACGTTTTGACTAGTACATATGCTGCGCACCCCAGGAATCGCCCCCAGTGTTTTTTTTCCTTCTTGCATGATCATTGCAACCTCATTTTCCGAAAGCGAAGGAGGCACGTTGTAAAGCACAACATGCTCCACCTCCCGCCACGGACTGCACTGCGCCAACACTTCCGCTGCCCGCCCGCCGCAACCCCAGAGGTGTATACAGCGTTCCACTTCCTCGCGAACCGCATCGCTGACACCGGCAAGCAGATCATGATGCGCCCCTTTTTTTTCGGCAGCCACATTTTCCCTGATACGGCGGCTTGCCACATCGGCAAGCGCGGTGTAGTAATTAATCTTCGCTATCCCGGTGGCGATGAGCCGACGGAACTGGTCATCCGATAAACCGCTGCCTCCATGAATGACGAGCGGAACCGCAACAGCATCCCTGATTTTAGCCAGCCGTGCGTAGTCCAGCTTCGGCAGTCCTTTCATCTTGCCATGGACGGTGCCCACTGAAACTGCAAGGCAGTCCACACCGGTGCGCTCGACAAATCCCGCAGCTTCTGCGGCTGATGTATAGGCAAGCTCGCCCGGATGATTTTTGGCTTCCTCGCCATCGATTCCGGGCACATAACCCAGCTCTCCTTCCACTGTAACGCCGCAGGCATGAGCCATCGCGACGATCTCGCGGGTTTGCCACAGATTGTCCGAAAACAGCAGTGCGGAAGTGTCTACCATTATTCCATTGCAACCGTCACCAATGGCTCGCTCCGCTGCAGCAAGACTGGTGCCGTGGTCGAAGTTGATTGCAACCGGCACTGCGGCGCAACGCGACGCCAACATGACAGCAGGTATCAATAATTTCAGATCCTGGCTTTCAAAATGGGACTCAATCAAATTCAACACCACAGGGGCGCGGCAGTTCTCCGCCGCCCGCATGATGCCATCCAGAAAATACAGGTTATCCACGCCGAAAGCCCCTATCGCGTAGTTGTGCCGGTAGGCATGGTTGATCATGTCGGACAGGTGAACGAGTGGCATGGAAGCTCCCTTATTTGGCTTTCAGTTTTGCCAGTGCTTCATCCGCAGTCTGGTCGTAGCGTGCGCGTTCTTTTTTAGCTGCCGTTTCCAACGCGTCGTTGATTTCCGGAAATTTCAGCGCCAGAATACGCGCCGCCAGCATGGCGGCATTCTTTGCGCCATCAACTGCCACTGTAGCAACAGGTACGCCAGGCGGCATCTGCACCGTAGAGAGTAATGCATCAAGTCCGGACATGACCCCGCCGGATAGCGGCAAACCGATCACCGGTAGGCGGGTGTGCCCCGCGATAACGCCCGCCAGATGGGCCGCCACACCGGCGCAGCCGATCAGCACCTGTACGTTTTCCCTGTGGGCGCGATCGAGATAGGCCATGACCTTGTCAGGTGTGCGATGAGCCGACGCCACCACGATTTCGCTGGCGACACCCAGTTCGGTCAGAGTGTCGCGCACCTTGACCACGGTGGGCAGGTCGTTGGGGCTACCGGTGATGATGCCAACCAATATTTTCTTGTCGGCCTGCTGGACGGATTTTTTGCTATCGCCGGTCTTCTTCATGCTTTTTCTCCACAGGTTATATACAATTTGAAAATTGATCGTGCACTCATCAAGGCTTCATAAAGCATGGAAATAATTATTCTGTATCATCCATAATCAGGAGTTCGCATGGAAATCACCTGCTACCGTGACACGGAAATAGCCAGCGAATCTCGCCTTCTGCCTGCTGCGACCTACAACCTAGCACACACCCTGCTTGCCCGCAGCACAGCTGACTGCCTGTTTGTCCCGATACGTTCCATGCAATACCTTGCTATTCTGGATGCCGGAGAATTCGTGTTTCTCGACGGCGAACGCAAGTGCTGGATCGACATTGCCTGGCAAAATTTCCGGCCTCAGGTTCGCGCTTCTCTCGATGATCCGGTTCCCTACCGTGCCGTCTATTACCGACAGGATGCTTCGCAAATCATGTCGCGCCTGCAAGCGGAGTTGCCGCGCGCCCTGAAAGCGCTGGCCGAAAAGGGGCACTTTGACGAACCGGCGAAAGTGCTCAAATTCCCTGCACCTTCACGTCCCTAAACTTATTCGTCCTCGCCCAGCTCGGCATCCCATCCTTCGTTGCGCGCGGTCTTGATCGCTTGCGCGTACAGTTTCGTGTGCCGCTCGCGCAGCTCATCCGGCAGACGGCTGGGCAGGTGTGCATAGGGTTCCCAGGCGGCATATACTTTTTCATACAGGTTTTGCATCCTTGCGGAGTCCCAGCCTGCGCAAGTTTCCTCATCGGGAAGGATGCCGAAGACCCAGGCATCGCGCACGATGCGTCCGAGGTGGGTCAGCCCGCCATTGTTGTCCTGATCGATACCTGCATAAGTTTGTTGAGCCATCATAAATGTCCTTAGTAAATTGCCTAACTGATCATCGTGTCAATCCTGCATAAAGTAACGGCAGTTTTTGGTTACGGCCGCTGCGATTAACTTCGCAGTGCGAAGTTAGCCTGCACCGAAAGCTGGCTCTCCGATACAAGTCCGCGAATTCGAGCGGTTCATGTTTCATCGTGTCAGTCCGGCGTAGAGCAACGGCAGCTTTTCAGGTAGCCGTTCCACATGGTCTACCACCATGTAGTTCCGTGCCCCGAATATTCGCGAAACATATTGATCGGCGCGCGGATCGAGTGACATGCAGAAGGTGGTTACACCGCCGCGCGCGATTTCCTCGACTGCCTTCTTGGTATCGTAGCGCAGATACTGCGGATCGCGCACATCTATATCTGCCGGTTCGCCGTCGGTGATTACCAGCAGCAGTTTTTTCGATGATTTCTGCAGCTTCAGATAATGCCCGGCATGGCGGATGGCAGCGCCCATACGCGTTGAAAGCTGACCACTCATGCCTGCCAGTCTTGACTTGGGTTCATCGTTGTAGGGCTGGTCGAAATCTTTGAAGCGGGAGTATTCGACATTGTGCCTGCCGTCCGAACAGAAACCGTGGATCGCGAAAGGATCGCCAATCTTGTTGATCGCATCCGCCAGCAGCACGGTGGCCTGACGCTGTAGGTCGAGCACGCTGTATTCCTGCCCGGATACTTTTTCGTTGGTGGATTCAGACAGGTCGAGCAGCACCATCACCGAGATATCGCGCACCTTGCGCACCGAGCGCATCATGATGCGCGGGTCGGGTTGCTGCGCCATACGGATATCGATCATCGAACGGATCGCCGCGTTGATATCCACTTCGTCGCCGTCCTCCAGTTTGCGGATGCGCGTCACCCCCTGGGGTTGCAGTGCATCGAGCAAAAACTTGAGGCGGCCGATGGTGCGCTTGTGCTGTGCGGTGATGTCGGCTATCAACTGCAGGTCGCCGCTCTTGGCGCGCTTCTCCAGCACCGTAGCCCAGGCCGGTCGTTCGAGCTGGATCTGGTAATCCCACTCCGAGTAATGGTAGGGCTCCGATAGCGGTTCCTTGCCTTCCAGTTCGTTGAAAGATTTGCCGTTGCTCTCATCGCCGATATTCTCGTAGGGAAACAGTTCCGTATCCAGCACCCAGATTTCTTCGGCATCATCCCCGGCCGTCTCAACATCGATCTCGTTGGCGAATTCCATCAGGCTGACATGTTTGCGCACCTGCTTGGGGGTATCGTAACCGGCGGAGATGGACTTTTCAAAATCGAATTCCTCGAATTCCCAGAAGTAGCGGTTATCGTCGCGGTACGGTGCGGTGAGTTGGTCGCTGCGCGGATTGAAGGGGATCCGTTTTGCCATGAACTCATGCGCCAGTTGCACGCCGATATCCCAGGATGCCTGATTGGTGTCGAGGCGCTCCGCCGCCTGTTTGAACAGTACGCGCCCTTGGGCGATCCACGGGTCGCTGTCCTGATACTGTTCATCCAGCAGCGCACGCGCCAGCCGGTTAAGATAATCTCCCGCCGACTTGTTCTGGCTGGCTTCAATCGTGTGCATAGTCGACCATATCTGTTTGAGGCCGGGAAACTTGCGTACCGCCAGCGTTTCCACGCGGGCATCCTCGATCACGCTGATCACGGCCATCTGCCAAGGGTTGAGCGCTTCGGCCGAGATCGGAGCGAGGGTATAGACGAGATGGGCGGCGCTGTGGGCGGCGGCGGCGCGGTACATCGCCAGTCCCGGAACTTTGATTTCACCGAACGTAAAGTCGTCGTAGGCATCGGGCAGGTGGATGAAGTAACCCTCCACGAAGGGCCGGTGGCCATCGCGAGTCTCGAAGTCGCCGGAAGTCGGTTTCATGAAAAAATCCCGCGCCCACAACGCGCGCAGGTACATGTTGATGCGGCGCTGCACGTCGATGAACAGCGTGCCCTTGCGCTCCTTCTGCAGCATCGCAAGCGATTCCTTGGACTGCAGGCTGAAGTAGTTGGTCTGCTCTGGATAATTGGTGCGGTGCGCATGCGCTCCCCACAGTGCCCAGCGGCGCAAACCGCCCAGAGTGAGCTGGCTGAACAGCATCTCCAGATTTTCAAGCATCGGACGCACACCGCGCGGTGCCTGCGACAGCAGGGTGTTAAGAAATTGCAGGTAAGAACGGAACAGGTGTTCGTCGCCCAACCGGCTCGCTGCCGTGGGCGCGGTGGCGAGTACCAGTTCGATCACCGAGCCCGAGGTCTTTGAAGCGAATTCGAGTGCTGTCTGCACAAGGTCGGGAATGGGATCTTCGCCGATTTCCTTGGCGACCAGCGGCGCATGATCGATCCAGGTGGCGACGAGTTCGTCGCCCTTGCCCAGACTCTTCAGCGCGGCGGCGCCCTTGAGATAATTATCCAGACCGCGCGCACTAAATACCTTCGTCGCTTCCGTCCAGGCGGAGCGCAGATTTTCCTGCAATTCCGGGGAAAGCGACTCAAGCAGTTCCTGGTAGTCTTCGAGATTGATCGCCATGGTTACTCACTTAACTTTCATGGAGGATGCGGCTTATTTGCGGATCAGAAGAACGTGGTCACCGCCGCGTCGAGCGCGTCGCGCATGTCCGAGTCATCGGTGATCGGCCGCACCAGTGCCACGCGGCACGCGGTGACCGGGTTGACGCCGGTGGCGATCAGGCTGCCCGCATAGATCAGCATGCGCGTCGAGATGCCCTCGTCCAGGCCGTGGCCCTTGAGGTTGCGCGCGCGTTCGGCGATGGAGACCAGTTTGCCGGCCATTTCCGCATTGACGCCGGTTTCGTGTGCGACGACCTCGGTTTCGATGTCGTGCTCGGGATAGTTGAAATCGAGCGCGCCGAAACGCTGCTTGGTGGATTGCTTCAGATCCTTCATCAGGCTCTGGTAACCGGGGTTGTAGGAGATCACCAGCTGGAAGTCCGGATGCGCCTTGACCAGTTCGCCCTTTTTTTCCAGCGGCAGCACGCGGCGGTTGTCGGTCAGCGGGTGAATCACCACAGTGGTGTCCTGGCGCGCCTCCACCACCTCATCCAGATAGCAGATCGCGCCGTAGCGCGCGGCGAGCGCGAGCGGGCCATCCTGCCAGTGGGTGCCGTCGGCATCGAGCAGGAAGCGTCCGACCAGGTCGGAGGCGGTCATGTCCTCGTTGCAGGCCACGGTGATCAGCGGCTTGCCCAGCTTCCATGCCATATGTTCGACAAAGCGCGACTTGCCGCAGCCGGTCGGGCCCTTCAGCATCATCGGCATGCGCACGCTGTAAGTGGCTTCGTAAATTTCCACCTCGTCCGCAACCGGGCGGTAGTAAGGCTCTTTTTCGATACGGTACTGCTGGATGATGTCGCTCATGATTGCCTCCATCTATTGGTCAATACGGGGACGGAAACGGCCGACTCAAGTCAGTTGTGCCGGTTTCAGCCGTTTGCGTCCATGTGTTGAACATAAAATGCTTTGGAAAAAAGCCCTGCCGCACAGGGGGGAGAAAGCGGCAGGGCAGCACAACACTAAACGGTCTTGCCGCGGAAAATCACCATTGCCGCGCCTTGTGACTGGTTGAAGTTGTTGTAACCGATCAGACGCACGTGATTGTTCGGATTGGCCTTATGGCAGGCTTCGGCTTCCGCCAGCACCTTGGCTACATCGGTTTCGCCGAACATCGGCAACTTCCACATATACCAGTACGAGTCCATCAGGTGCTCCGGCTCGGTATGCTCGATTGCCGGGTTCCAACCTTTGGAAACCAGGTATTCGACCTGTTTCTTGATCTGGTCCTTGGTCATCGCCGGCAGGTAAGAGAAAGTCTCGAACTTGCGGCTTGCCGGATCGGACACCCGTGATTTGTAATCCATTACTTCGCTCATGATTGCTCCTTAATTTTTAATGTATTCCGGATCCCGGATCGCGTCCTTGGTAACTCTGGGGCGCGTCCGGAACAACGTCATTACTTGTGCGCCACGTCCAGTTTGTCGACAGTGTCAAACTCGAACTTGATCTCTTTCCATGTTTCCATGGCAATCTTCAGTTCAGGGCTGGATTTTGCCGCTTCGGTCAGGACGGATTTGCCTTCCTTCTCGACGGCCACACCCTGGTTACGGGCTGCGACGCATGCTTCCAGCGCGACGCGGTTAGCGGCTGCACCCGCCGCGTTGCCCCACGGGTGACCCAAGGTTCCGCCACCGAATTGCAACACCGAGTCATCGCCGAAGATGTTGACCAGTGCAGGCATGTGCCACACGTGGATACCGCCGGAGGCCACCGGCATTACGCCCGGCATAGAACCCCAGTCCTGGTCGAAGAACAGACCACGGCTACGATCTTCCTTGATGAACTCGTCACGCATGGTATCGATCCAACCCAAAGTTGCTGCACGGTCGCCTTCCAACTTACCAACAACAGTACCGGAGTGCAGGTGGTCACCACCGGACAGACGCAACACCTTGGTCAACACACGGAAGTGGATGCCGTGGTGCGGGTTACGGTCCAGTACGGCGTGCATCGCGCGGTGGATGTGCAACAGCATGCCGTTGTCGCGGCACCAGTTCGCGAGACCTGTATTGGCTGTCAAACCGCCGGTCAGGTAGTCGTGCATGATGATCGGTGCGCCGATCTCCTTGGCGAACTCGGCACGCTTGTACATCTCTTCCGGTGTTGGCGCGGTCACGTTGAGGTAGTGCCCCTTGCGTTCGCCGGTCTCGCGTTGTGCTTTCAGTGTGGCTTCGTGCACAAACTCGAAACGGTCGCGCCAACGCATGAACGGCTGGCTGTTGACGTTTTCGTCGTCCTTGGTGAAGTCCAGGCCACCGCGCAGGCACTCATAAACAGCGCGACCGTAGTTTTTTGCAGACAGACCCAGTTTGGGCTTGATCGTGCAACCCAGCATCGGACGGCCATACTTGTTCATCTTGTCGCGTTCAACCTGAATACCCTGTGGTGGACCACCACAAGTTTTCACGTAGGCGATAGGGAAGCGGATATCTTCCAGACGCAATGCGCGTAGCGCCTTGAAGCCGAATACGTTACCAACCAGAGAAGTCAGCACGTTAACAACTGAGCCTTCTTCAAACAGGTCGATCGGGTAGGCCACAAAAGCGTAGAAGCAGGTATCATCGCCGGGCACGTCTTCGATCTTGTAGGCACGCCCCTTGTAGTAGTCCAGATCGGTCAACAGATCTGTCCATACCGTCGTCCAGGTACCGGTCGAAGATTCGGCGGCGACCGCGGCGGCAACTTCTTCACGGGACACGCCCGCTTGCGGGGTGATTTTGAAACAGGCGAGGATGTCGGTGTCCAGCGGGGTATATTCCGGGGTCCAGTAGGTTTGCCGGTATTCTTTTACACCGGCGTTGTAGGTCTTGACTGCCATTGCAAGCTCCTTTGCTTTATAGTTGAACAAACGTCTTTCAAGATGAAAAACCTGTGGCTCGATTGAGCGTTCAAGCAATATAGTCAAGTTTAATCATAAATAATAATTGTATTTTTTGATGGGTTCCATAGACTATAATCTATGTATAAAGCGGAAGTTAATCTTGATAAAAAATGCCACCATGCGACAGTTGCAAGTGTTTGAAGCGGTTGCACGCAACCTGAGTTATACCCGTGCGGCCGAGGAATTATTCACCACCCAGCCGACCGTTTCGATCCAGCTCAAACAGCTCACCGAACTCGTCGGTCGGCCTCTGCTCGAGCAGGTTGGAAAAAAAGTATATCTGACCGAAACTGGACAGGCGTTACTAAAAATCTGCAGGGAAATTTTCGACAGCCTGTCGCGTTTTGAAATGTTGGTGTCGGACATGAATGGAGTGAAAGCGGGAACGCTTCGGTTGGCCGTAATTACCACCGCCAAATATTTTGTGCCGCGCCTGCTCGGGGTATTTTGTCAGCGTTACCCCGGGATCGATGTTTCACTCAAGGTGACCAACCGCGAGCGTGTTTTGCAGCGCATGACAGAAAATCAGGATGATCTGTATGTGCTCGGCCAGCCTCCCGAACAGATGGACGTGGAATTTGAGCCATTTCTGGAGAATCCGCTGGTAGTACTGGCCACCGGTAGTCACCCGCTGGCAGGCAAGAAAAATATTTCCCCGCAGAGGCTGGTGGAAGAGCAATTCCTGATGCGCGAGCCCGGCTCGGGCATCCGACTTGCCACCGAGCAATTCTTTGGAGAGCGAGGTTTGAAGCTCAAGGTCAGGATGGAATTAGGCAGCAATGAAGCGATTAAGCAAGCGGTGGCGGGCGGGCTGGGCATCGCTGTACTGTCTGCGCACACACTCGCGCTGGAACATAGTAAAGATGAACTCGCCATACTTGATGTCAAAGGCTTCCCGATTCGCCGTCACTGGTACCTTGCCCACCCCAAGGACAAGCAGTTATCTGTCGTCGCGCAGGCCTTTCTTGAGTTTCTGCACGAGGAAAGCAAGTTGCTGGGGGAAAAATATTTACTCGGCATCACGGGCTTCCCTGTCCAGAATCACAAAATAAACAAAATCTCGTAATACCTTTCGCCCAAGCTTTCCGGATTACATGCCTGTATCGCGGTAACCGCCTGCCAAACTGAGATGTCACACGCAGAAAACAAAAACCGTTCTTCCATGAACGGTTTTTTTGTTTCGTAACTTCCAGCCGCCGCCCAATTACTACAACGACCTTGCCAAACGGAACCCGTAAGAGTAACTGCGCAAGGTTGAGACAAACATGAGGCTGACCGTTGCCCGCACCAGATTCGCATCGTAGTGCCAACCTCCACCGCGCATTTTGTGCACCTTGCAGTGGCCTTCCCAACAGTCGTCCATCCACTCCCATAAATTGCCGCTCATATCGTACAGACCGTAGCCATTCGCCTGCTTCTGCCCCACCGGATGCGTCTGGAAGTCGCTGTTTTCCTCGAACCAGGCCAACACTTTGACGTCGTCTCCGCCGCAATATTCGGTCTGGGTACCCCCGTAGCAGGCATATTCCCACTCTACTTCACTGGGAAGCCGGTAGTTTTTTCCGGTCTTCTTCGACAGCCATTGAATATAAGTTTGCGCATCATCCCAACTGATATAGGTCACCGGCCTCGTCCCTCTACCCCACAGCCCCGCCGGCTTGCCCTCGGCAGGCTTGTATCCGTTGCAGCCGCCGCCAGAGACGCAAATATCCCAATCGTCGAACGTCACCTCGTATTTCCCTATGGCAAACCCTTTGTCAGGCAATGACACCATCTCCGGGCAATCCGTACAGTCTCGAAACGCTGCAGGCACCTCACCGGCCGCGACCAACTGCACACCGGAGCACAAAACTAACGACATTATCCAATTCCGCAAAACGAATGGCGAAACTTTACGCGGATATTTCCGCTCCGAAACCATGTCTTTCATAAAGCTGGCTGATACCATTTTTCGATTTCCCGGATAATCACATTGCCTCATCATTCCGGCAATTTCTCTGTACCTCGTACCCCCAGACGGTTTGAATGGTCCGATCAATACAAGGCTGCTTTTCGCAGAAATGATAGTACGTACTGAATCACAAGGATTGACTTATATCAAAGCGCCTCCGCGTCGATCATTGCTGCGGTGAAAATAAACCCTGTCTACACCGCTCGTGTTCAGACTGATGCTTCAACGCGTATCAATGGTTTCGACCACACGAACCACTTCCCCCTCAATCACTTCCCCCCTGATTATTTCACCCTCTGCGGCATCCCCTCCCATCGCCACAGTATGGCTTTGAAAATCACGCATCTGCTTTCTCAACTCTCGGGTTTTCCACCATAGATAAACCCACGCTATCGCGCCCGCAACCAATAGAAACGAAAACACCGCCAGAGAGAACATCAATCCCAGCCCGATGACAACCAATGTCACAATAAATGCCGCAATTTTTTGCAAGGGGCCGGATGAGCCGGAAATATTGGGGAGATTTGTCATCTTTTTGGGCCGTGTGAACATCGGGAATGTGCCGTCATAATAACGGTATTAAGTATACAGAATCGCGGCACTAACGAGCGAGGCAGAAAGTTTCCAGAAGTCAGAATTTCCCTGCCCAAGTTCGCAACCCTTGCATAATCATTTCCACTGCAACGGTTCCCACATACAATGCAGTGATTCGGCCAGCAATCTCAATATATCGCTTGATAACCGGCTCACTTCGCGGGCGAACGTAATCGTGCAATGCCTTGAGCACAAGCATGATTATGACCGAGATAAACACGGCAGCAATGATGGTGGCACATGCTTGCAAGGCATCGTGTCGCTTGCCAATCACCACACTGGCGCTGATTGTACCGGGACCTATCAACACAGGCATGGCAATCGCACTCGCCAACCCGCTTGATTCACCCCTCAGCGCCTCTATAGCTGACGGGCCACGAAAGACAAACTGTAGCCCGATTAAAAGAAATATCACGCCGCCGAATATCTGAAAGGAAGCAAATTCTGCCTGTACGATGCTGGAGAAGATGACATCGCCCAGTATCGCAAAGCTGCAGAACACCGCTGTGGCAATGAGGCTGCCGTGGAGCAACACCTTGGCAAAACGCATACGGTCTAATTTTTCGACCATATCCACCAGATAAATGATGACGAGAAAAGGGTTGAGGAGCACGAGCATCAGTGCTGCAGATTTGATCAGTTCACTCATGCTTTGTTCACCGTGTAACCAGCCATGTTTTCTCCATCGATCCGGCCACCATCGGATTCCCGCACGCCTTTCAAGCCGGTCAACAGATGGGGGAACAGTACTGTCAGGCCGGTCAGGATACCTAGCATCCCTTCATAGACCGCGCCATGCAAACCCATATAGCGCCATAGCATCGCGGCAAACAGGCCGGTTAAGATAGCGATGATGCTGGCTCTTGCGCCCGGCTTGCCGCCCAGTGCCAGCACAATCAGCAGCGGGGCAAATGCGCTTGCCAGCCCCGACCACGCCATGATGACCAGATTGAACACGCTCTGTTCATTGAGCAAAGCCCATGACAATGCCAGCAAAGTGATACCGGCCGTCCCAGCTTTCAATACCTTGGTATTTTCAATCTTGTGGGGCAGCAGATCATGGGTCAGTGCGGATGAGCAGCTGATTATCAGCGAGTCCGCTGTCGATATCGTGGCGGCAAATATTCCGGCCAGAATCACACCCACCATCGCCGGCGGGAGTATTTGCATTGCCACCGTCGGCAGCGCAAGCTCAGCGTCGAATGAACCGATGTCGGCAAGATAAAGGCGGGACAGCATGCCGACACCCGTTGCCATCGAATAAAATGCAGTGAACCACAGGTAGTACCACAACCGCGCCTGATTCATTTTTCCGGCATCGTTGAGCGTCATGAAGCGAACCATGATGTGCGGTTGCCCGATCACGGACATTCCGGCAAACCCCCAACTGACCGCAAACAAGATGCCTCCGATAAAGCCCGGCATGACCAAATCTTTTGGAAACCAATCCATGAAGCCCGGTACATCGTTCATTTGCGTGATTGCATGGCCAACTCCACCAAGATTGGATATGGCAACAACCAGCAGCACTCCCATCGCCAGCATCATCACCACAGACTGCGCTGCATCTGTCCAGATGGACGCGCGTATGCCGCCGGCAAAACAATAGGCCATCACCACTACCGCACCAATGACCGCTCCCGACCAAGATGGCCATTCGAGCAGCACATGCAGCGCCTTGCCGCCCGCAACCAGTTGGGCACTGGCATATGCCAACATGAAGAGCAACGACACCCCGCCGATAACAGCCTGCAACAGGCGTCCCTGCCCCCCGTTCCAGCGGCTTAACACGCCTGCGTAGCTTGCTTCACCGGTTCTTTGCGTTGCCACCCTAAGACGGGAGTGAATGAAAGTGGACGACAGAAAATCTCCCGCAATCCAGCCCAGCATCAGCCATATCGAAGCGAGACCAGTCACATAAGTATAACCAATCGCACCGATGAACATAAAGCCGCTGTTGTTGGTTGCAACTGCAGACAAGCCCACCAACGACGGCGCAACAGATTTACTCGCCAGATAATAATCCTGCTTGGTATTTTGGCTGCTAAAAATCGATGCAATGCCGATAACTGCGAACAGAATCATAAAAAATATAAAAGTCAGGATCATATGCTGTCGCTTTCAAATAACCTACACTCGGCAGGATGCAGGGGATATCTTTATAAAACATTATGCGGTTGCCAATTCACGACGATAACTTTCCGCGTCTAATGGCTGTGGTGCAATGCATTCGATATGTTTGCGCGTTGCGATGCACTCAGGTCTGGGTGGCTGACTGCAGAATGGCTCCACCACCTTGTTGCTGATCGCGTTGTACACGAAAAATACATTGGAGCGTGGATCGGGCGTGATGTTGCCGTTGGAACCGTGCATAACATTACAGTCGAAGATAACCACCGACCCCGGCTTGGCAACGGCGCTGACTATTCCACCATGTTTAGCCAACCGCGCCAAAATGTCGTCTTCCGGCACACCGTACTCCTGTTTTTTCAACGAAGCCTTGAAGTGGTTGGCGGGCGTCTCGCCGGTACAAACCGCATACAATTTGTGCGATCCCGGCATCAGCATCAATGGCCCGTTATTGGGCGTGTTTTCTGTCAGCATGATGGACATGCTTAGCGCGCGCATGGAAGGCATACCATCCTCCACGTGCCACGTTTCGAAATCGGAGTGCCAATAAAATTCCTTGCCGCGAAAACCGGGTTTGTAATTCAGGCGTGATTGGTGGACGTAGACTTCATCATTCAGAAGACCCCGTGCGATTCCGACCAGGCGCGCATCAGATACCAGACTCTTGAAAACAGGACTGATGCTATGTACACGAAACACCGAACGGATATCGCCGCTTCCAGGCTCCGCGATCACCTCGTCGTTACCCTGTGATTTCGCATCCAGACGCAGTCGTTCAAGTTCATCCTTAAAGCATTGAACTTCCTGAGCGGTGAACACATCGTGAAGAACCAGAAAACCATCGCGTTCATATTGCGATATCTGCCCACGCGATAAACGTTTTAACAGCTCGGTAGAATCGTGTGAGTAAACCACCGGATCTACGCGCGGTATCAGACTTGCCTCGCGTCCCCCGCGTGACGGATATTTATCTATCGGCTCACTCATGATTATTTGCTCTCTCCTTTCTCTGTGTTCTCATCTTGATCAAAAAGCCCCCAATCCTGAATTTCATCGGCCTGCAACTCATAGGCACCCTGTTCGTTATGGACTTCCTTGCCGTTGAGTGGCGGATTGAATACGCAGGCCATTTTCATTTCAGTGATCGCGCGCAATATGTGCCTGTCGTGTTTATCCAGTGCGTACATTGTGCCCGGCGCAATCGGGTATATCTTCCCGTCTTCCAGATCCTCGATCTCGCCTCCGCCGCTGATGCAATACACCGACTCCAGATGGTTCTGGTAGTGCATCTCCAGGTCAGCGCCCGCATAGATGGTGGTTATATGAAAAGAAAAGCCCATGCCGTCGTTCTTGAGCAACAGACGGGTGCTTTCCCATCCCTGGCTTACCACACGACGCTCGCTACGCTCTGCCGCCCCCAATGTCCTGACGATCATTGCAATATCCTCCTGCTGTTTGTCGAGTACCCGGCGTTAAGCATGGAAATAATCCTTTTCGCTCGGAATCCGCCTGAAATGCTTGCACGACTCGCTGATGCTCTCCTCGATCATGTCGAGTCCTTTGCCGAGCGCCTCATCCGAGATCGTCAACGGACACAGCAGCTTGATCACCTGATCCTCCGCGCCGCTGGTTTCGATCATGAGTCCCTTCTTGAATGCGCGCAGCGAAATGTCGCTCGCCAATTTCCCGCTCACGCAATTTATTCCCTGGAACATGCCGCGACCGCGCGCGTTAAAATTCCCGTCGCCGTATTGCTCGACAAAGTAATTGAGACGATCGGAAATGACACGCCCCTTCTCCGTAATACTTCTGGAAAACTTGCCATCCGACCAATAGTGATTGATTGCGACGGTCGCAGTAATGAAAGCGTGGTTGTTGCCGCGAAATGTGCCGTTATGTTCTCCCGGCTTCCATTGATCCAGCGCCGATTTCATGAACACCAGCGCCATGGGCAGGCCGTACCCGCTTAGCGATTTGGACATGGTAACGATGTCGGGCTGAATGCCGACCGGTTCAAAACTGAAATACGTTCCTGTCCTGCCGCAGCCGGCCTGTATATCGTCGATGATTAACAGCACATCATGCCGTCTGCACACTTCCTGCAGCGACCTCAACCATTTGAAGCTTGCCGCATTGATGCCACCCTCGCCCTGCACCGTCTCAACGATTGCCGCAGCCGGTTTATCCACGCCGCTGCTGGCGTCGGACAGCACCTTATCCAGATATGCGGTGGTGTCAAAACCGTCGCCGAGATAACCGTCATAGGGCATGCGCGTAACACCGCCCAAATTTATTCCGGCCGCACCGCGATGGTGCGAGTTTCCGGTCGCAGCCAGCGCACCCAGCGTGACGCCGTGAAACCCGTTGGTAAATGAGATGATGTTGTGGCGCCCCGTGATATTGCGCGCGAGTTTCAGCGCGGCCTCGACCGCATTTGTTCCGGTCGGCCCGGTGAATTGCACCTGGTAATCCAGCCCCCTGGGACGGAGTATCTTGGCTTGCAGTGTCTCCAGAAAACGCTGTTTGGCGATGGTATGCAGATCCAGCCCATGCGTGATCCCGTCCGCTTCGATATATTCCAGCAAGGCCTGTTTAAAGTGCGGATTGTTGTGCCCGTAATTCAGCGTTCCCGCGCCCGCAAGAAAATCCAGATACTCGGTTCCGTCGCTATCGTATAAATATTCACCGCTTGCGCGGTTGAAAACGCGGGGAAAAGCGCGTGCATAGCTGCGCACCTCCGATTCCAGTTCGTCGAAAATCTTCATTTCAATTTCTCCTTAATTTTCTGCATGCGAATGAGTGGCGTCATCAAAAGGACCGATCCGAAATAAGTACTCGGTTTCATGGGTCCCTTCGAAATGCGACTCCCGCTCGAACATGGCTGAGCGAACCATGTTTGCGTTTTGCTCAACCGCGAATCCTTTAAACAGCTTCAAGGAAGCTTCGTTGTCCAAGGCGATGGATGTTTCGACGAAACGAATACCTTGCGTGACCATCCGCTCCAGTAATTTGTGCAGCATCGTGCGCGCCAGACCTTTTCCTCGTGCCTCGGGGTGTACCGCCACTTGCCAGATGAAAAGCGTGTCGGGTCGATCCGGAATGCGATAGCCCGTTACGCTACCAACCAGTTCGCCGTTATTGATTGCAGCGATTGATGTGGATTGAAAATGACTGCACTGCAACAGATTGCAGTATGAGGAGTTGGGATCAAGGGGCGGTGAAGCACGCACCAGCCGGTGAAGGTGCATACCGTCGGCAGGCTCCAAAGTTCTGAATTGAAATGCGACATGCGATGACGCCGCTATAGTTTTTCCTTCTTGCTGATCGGTCAAAACACAATATGGCTCAGGAACAAAACTGAACGCGTTGTTGGGTAAAAAAAACTGCACTCCTTTTTTACCTTAACATATTGACGATCAGATGCAACCCCTGATTCCTTCACCGCACGATCATTGCGGCAATTCGCTTCCAGATTCAATCAGCCGTGTGATACACGGGCATCCAGAGAGCAAATCAACGCTCGCGCTTCAATTTTCGGCCTTACATGAAACATCCTGAATGCGCCGAAATCCTTTGCGCTTGGTATGGTGCCCGCGTAATCGAAGCTGGCCCACCCCTCGCCTTCCAGTTCCAGCATAGCCACAAAAGGCTCCGTGCCGAATATCTCTCCGGGCGGTGTCACTGGCTCGATACGTGCGGTTTTAGTCACGTCGTTGCTGGAGTAGGTATAGCTTTGCATCAGGTGATCATAAAGTTTGTATACCGGGCCGTAATGCAACCCTATCCGCATCAACAGCGGCTCATCCGTATCGATACCAGACTGGTCGATGGCGGCTATCGCATTGTTTAGTTCAACCGCTATTCTCGCGGCAACCGAGGCCTTTTCGGTCACAAGAAAGATCGCGTCGCCCCAAGTATCCAGATGCTGAATCTCGTGCCGAAATTCATCGATGACCTTTGCCAGCACGGGCTGAAGCTCATTGTAGTACCAGAGGATATCTCTATCGCCCAATTTACTGTATCCGCGAACGTCGGCAAACAGAATGGCATGGGGCTCACGTCTATTTTCCGGATAGTCCCCCTCAGACCTGCGAACGAATGGCTGAAATCTGAGTGGCGAAGGAATGATTTCAGAGTGATGCCCCAAATCTCTCCACTTTGCGATATTTGTGTAAGTGCCGGAACGCTGGATCGCCACAACCTGATCCCACACAGCCACTTGCATCAACTTGGAATGAAGGGTGTTTGCCCGCATGATTGCCATGCCCATGGCCACATCCGCGCAAAAATTAAATAGGGAGCTTTCCCCCAGGAAATCCGATTCTGTCGCACATGAAACGGTACTGGCTGCTTCTATACAATCGTGAAAACGTTGGGCCCAGCCCTCTCCATACGGCCGCACCATTACTTCGCAAAAGTTATCTATCCCAAAAGGAAGCCATACATTCAACTCTCCGCCCAGCTTCAGAACTGCTTCGGCTAGCATGATGTCTGCACCCGCGGCCAAAGAGCCGTAGGCGACCATACAGTGCTTGCCCGCAATCACGCTTTCGATCCGAATGGAAATTTCTTGCTCGTCTATTTCTTTCAGCGGTCGATCCTGATCAAAAATGTGGCCGCAATAATGAATCACAGTTTCGGGTAAAAGCGGTTCCAGAATGTCGTGATCAAATTCCATGCCGGCATCGGTCTCCATATATGCACAGATCAGCCTGAGCTGGTTATGTGCCCTGGCACGGGCAAGCAGATTGATCTCTTTATGCATTGCCGCTTCGGCAATAAATTGTGCCGCCACATCCGGCCGCCCCAACAAAATGCAGGCCTCAGCCCGGGTTATCAAGGGAAAATATTTCGGCCCATGATCCTTGCGGGCCATTTCAATTGCCGAACCGGCAAGTTCAATGGCCCGGTCACGGTCGCCGGCGAACATGTATAGTGTGGCGGCATTAATCGCGGAATAATGTGACCCGGTCTTGCCGAACTCCTGATGATAAGTTATCGCCGCAGCGCTGAATTTTTCCTTGTCAATATTCGCGAATGGCTGCTCTTTGGTCAGGCTTTGAAAAGCCAGATCCTTCAATATGCGCGACTCCAATGCACGGACGTATTGGTTTTCACTCAAATGCAGTTTATAAGCGTAAAAGGCATCCAATGCCCGCTGTTTGGCGTTGCATCGGGAAAGCGCCAGCACCGAGCAATGTTGAAGAAATTCATCGTTGGGGCTGTCCCGGAGCGCCGCCTGCGAAAGATCATATTCCCTCAGGTAGTCACCCGTTTTCTGGGCACTGATGATCTGTGATTTAATTTCTTCTATGGAGTTTTGCATCTCGGCTAAATAGTTTGGGTGTTCGAATAGTTATGTCACGATCTGCGCCTAGCATGGCCGGAACGCCAGTAGGACGATCAAAACAGGAATCAGTTCCCCGAATACCGCATAAACAAAACTGTCCAGTGTCGGAAAATCGCAAGGGAAGTGCTACCTTCAAACTCCCTGCAACCACCACCACCAGCCTGTCAGCGTGGCAAACGATAGTATCATTCCCACCGCCACCATCAGCGTTGCCAGATGCGGATCGAGGTCGTGTTCGGTCGCGAGTATTGCCGCGGTGATCATCGGTGGCATCGCCGCCTCAAACAAGGTGACCTGTATCGCCTGTCCACCCGCACCGAGCAACGGCACATATAACAAAAACAAAACCAGCGGTGCCAGCATCAACTTGAATGTCAGGCCTATCGCAAGATTCCGCCCGTTCCCCGCAAGATGGCCGAGGCGCAATTGATAGCCGACCGATACCAGCGCCAGCGGTGCCAGCGTGTCACCCAAGCGCTTTAACACCAGCGTAAGCCAGTCCGGATACTCGGCAGGAATCAGCAGCAACGCGAGCACCAGCGCGATGAAGGGCGGAAAGTTTGCGATGCGCTTTACCATCACCCCTATGGTAGGGCGGCTCGAGGAGTAGATGCCGGCGACCAGCACTCCCAACGTGGACAGCACAAGGAACGAGCCGAGCTGATCGACGATGATCGCGGTAGCCAACCCGTCACGACCGTAATACGCCTCCACCATCGGCAGACCCAGAAAGGAAGTGTTGCCCAAACCGCCGGTCAACATCAGCGCCCCCACCGTGCCTCTTGGAAGGTTCAACCATTGACCGACCAGCCAGAAGAATCCCGCAGCGAGCGCAAAATAAATCCACGCCATGCCTGCCATCAAACCAATGTGACCATCCAGCTTCAGGTCGTGCACATACAGCAGCGTCAGCGCCGGCAACGAGACATGGATGATGAAACTGTTGAGCACAGCATGCGTATTGATCGGCATGCGCTTGGAGTGATGCAGCGCCACGCCGACCACGAAACAGAACATGAAGAGGATGATGTTGATCATGCTTTTTCGTCATGCATGGACGCGTGCATGACAACCCGCCTACCGGGGAATATGGGCCGTGATAAACGCCTTCAGCTTGACCACGTCCGCGTCCATCACTTCGCAGCGTTGAGGTAACTTCTCGATGCCAACCATGGAGGTGGGACGCTCTGGTTCGCGGCCCAGCGCCTCCCGTATCGTCTCGGCAAACTTGGCCGGCAGCGCGGTCTCCAGGCAAATCAGCGGCAAACTGGGGCGGCGCTGCTCCAGGCCGACCTTGATGCCATCTGCGGTATGGGTGTCAACCATCACGCCATACTCTTCCCATAGCTCGCGTATCGTCTTGAGGCGATTCTCGTGCGTGCTCTTGCCCGAGGAGAAACTGAACTTCGACAGTGCATGCCAGTATTCCGTATTCTTGATGTCGAACGCGGCCACATCCGAGCTGCCGGAAGCGCGATCGACATTAGTCCAGAACTCGCGCACCTTGGCACCGTCGCGCCCGACCAGGTCGAACACGAAGCGCTCGAAGTTGGATGCCTTGCTGATGTCCATCGACGGACTGCTGGTCTCATAGGTATGCGCCGTGCCGCGCGGGCGGTACACGCCGGTGCGGAAAAACTCGTCCAGCACATCATTCTCATTGGTCGCCAAAATAAGCTGACCGATAGGCAACCCCATCATGCGCGCGATGTGCCCGGCACAGATGTTGCCGAAGTTTCCGGAAGGCACCGAGAACGCGACCTGCTCGTCATTCGATTTCGTCGCGGCGAAGTAACCCTTGAAGTAATACACGATCTGCGCCGACACGCGCGCCCAGTTGATCGAGTTGACCGTGCCGATCTTGTGCGCGGCCTTGTAGGCGTGATCGTTGGACACCGCCTTCACCATGTCCTGCGCATCATCGAACATGCCGTTGATGGCGATGTTAAAGATGTTCGGGTCTTGCAGCGAATACATCTGCGCGCGCTGGAACGCGCTCATCTTGCCGTTCGGCGACAGCATGAACACGCGGATGCCTTGCTTACCGCGCATCGCATATTCTGCAGCGGAACCGGTATCGCCGGAAGTCGCGCCGAGTATGTTCAATTCTTCGTTCTGCTTCGCCAGCGCATACTCGAACAGGTTGCCGAGCAACTGCATCGCCATGTCCTTGAAAGCCAGCGTCGGGCCGTTGGAAAGCTCAAGAATATGCACACCGGGTTCCAGTGTACGTAGCGGGGTGATGTCGGCGGCATTGCTGTCGGTACGTCCGTTGCAATACACCTCCGCGGTATAGGTCTTGCTCACGATGGCCTTGAGGTCAGCCGCCGGAATATCGGTCGCAAACTTGGACAGCACAGCGAACGCGAGATCCGCATAAGACAACTTTCGCCAGGCATCCAGCTCGGCGCGTGTTACCTGCGGATATTGTTCCGGCAGATACAGTCCGCCATCCGGCGCGAGGCCGCCCAGCAGGATTTCGGTAAAAGTTTTTGCGGGCGCATTACCGCGAGTGGAGATGTATTTCATTCTTGTTTCTTCTTTGCTTTATACGGTGAGATAGCGAGCACGTTGCTGCTCGACAAATAGTGATTGTTGACGCATCTCATGACTACCTACAGCCGCGCTATAACCAAAATTTGTTATCAATGCTTCCAACATCGGATGTCGCAATTCTTCTGCCGCACCAACATGATAGTAATGTGCCTTGGTAAACACATGAAAGTTGTCAGATGCCCAATTTTTCTCAACTTGCACATTGGTTCTAAACTCATTGCTGTGCCAAGTGGAAAGTATGAATTTGCACGGCAAATTGGAAAGCAATTCAGCCAAATCAGATTCGTCCTGCTCTGACCATCCATTGAAATAATCTGTATGCCGACCTGCGTAAGGAGGATCTGCGTACACAAGATCACCCGCCGCAGCCGTTGCAATCGACTCTCTAAAATCGGCAACCCTGAATTCCCAGTCTGACACCGCCGCCACTCTGGAAATAGTTTGTACCTGATTCACAATCTTTGTGATGTACGCAGGTGCAAACCTTTCAGGCTTGCGACAAAACGGAACATTGAACCTACCAGAGCGATTGAAACGCATCACGCCATTAAAGCAAGAACGATTCAAAAACAGAAAATCCAAAGAATTAGGGGCATTATTGAAGCGCTCACGCACTTCGTAAAAATAATCCTCTCCGGCAGAAAGCAATTTTGCCCCTTGCTCACTCAAAAATTCTCTCGCACCAAGCGAGGTTAAGCGACCTGATTGAATATCTTTGTAGAATTGAATGATGTGTATGTTTGAATCACAGAGCAGCGCTTTCTTTGGCTGGAGATTTAATGCGACCACAGCTGATCCGCAGAAAGGCTCGATCCATCGACCGCTCGGCATCTCTCCAACCAAATTGGCAACTTCGCCTACCAACTTGGTTTTTATACCTTGGCATTTAATCGGCGGGACAAGTGGCGGTGAACTCATTGAGCGTCTTCCTCGCCACTCAGCTCGTCGTCACCAAGCGAGGCAATTTCTTTTTCATATTTCCGCAAAGCATCCACGCCTCTTTGTTTGTATTCGAGATATGTTTTCAGGTTGGTATAGGGACGCTCAATATCCAATGCATTGGCCATATCCTTGGTCAAATAGAACATCCAATAATCGTCATAGACTTCTTCGCCAAGTTTCGCAAAGACACCCGTACCGTTCAATAGGTGGTCAATCTTATCGGTAGAGCCGATATTCTTGGTGTTCCCACTTCCCGGTCTTGACGCTGCAATTCTAAATTTTGGCTGCGCGAAGAATTGAAAATCCTTAATAACTGACGGGATTTTTTTAATATCTTTCAACTCGTATTGTTTTCTCTCATCAATAGCATTCAAGGGCTTTGAATAGATTACACCAAGAACAAAATGCCCCTGATACTCGCCATACGGATACAGCGTATTTTTATTGCTTTTTCGATTACGGAAATATCCGGTGAATGCGCCTAATGTCATACCATTTACGTTCGCATCATCCACTCGGTAGGTGCTTTTTATATCGACAGCAAATTTATTTCCCGTTTTCTCGTCGATAAATGTCAGGTCTGGGTAAAAATTCTGATGCGGTGACAATTCGACTTTCAAACCATGCCGTTTACCAAATTCCACAAACATTGGAAAAAGCAGCAATTCAAGAACCTTGGAAACGATTTTTGTATCTACCGAAATCGTATAGATACGCTGATAAACGTCGATGAAACCCTTGATGATCCAATCGCCTTCATTAGTCGCAACAGCGGCTGCAAAAGACTCGGCATGAGATTGCAAATGCTTTAGGAATTGCTCCGATGTCATGCCTTTTGGCTTTTTCATCTCTTACTTACCCAGTTCTTCCAACCTCAACTTCGTCACCTTCCCAGCCACCACGCCCAATGCCTCGATCTTCTTGATTGCGGCATTGATGCGCTTTTCGCGCGTCTGGTGGGTCAGCATGATCAGGTCAGCCTGAGTCTCGCCTTCGCCGGGCTCTTTCTGGATCACCGCGTCAATGGAGATTTGCTCATCGGCGAGGATGCGCGTGATGTCGGCCAGCACGCCGGGTTTGTCCTGCACGCGCAGGCGCAAGTAGTAGCTGGTCTGCACCTCGTCCATAGGTAATATTTTCAGATCGGCCATCGCGTTCGGCTGGAATGCGAGGTGCGGTACGCGGTGTTCCGGGTCGGCGGTGTGCATACGCGTCACGTCCACCAGATCGGCGATCACCGCGCTGGCGGTGGGTTCGGCACCCGCGCCCTTACCGTAATAAAGGGTAGCACCGACCGCATCGCCCTGCACCAGCACGGCGTTCATCGCGCCTTCGACGTTGGCAATCAGGCGCTTGGTCGGGATCAGCGTGGGATGCACGCGCAGCTCGACGCCTTCGTCGGTGCGCTTGGTGATGCCCAGCAACTTGATGCGGTAGCCGAGTTGTTCGGCGTATTTGATGTCGATCGCATCTAATTTCGAGATGCCCTCGATATAAGCCTTGTCGAACTGCATCGGGATGCCGAACGCCAGCGAAGCCAGAATCGTGATCTTGTGCGCCGCGTCCACACCTTCGATGTCAAAGGTCGGGTCGGCTTCGGCGTAACCCAGACGCTGCGCTTCTTTCAGCACGGTGTCGAAGCTCAGTCCCTTGTCGCGCATCTCGGACAAAATAAAATTCGTTGTACCGTTGATGATGCCCGCGATCCACTCGATGCGATTCGCGGTCAAACCCTCGCGCACCGCCTTGATGATGGGGATACCGCCCGCCACCGCTGCCTCGAACGCGACCATCACGCCCTTGTCCTGCGCGGCTTTGAATATCTCGTTGCCGTGCGTCGCCAGCAGCGCCTTGTTGGCGGTGACCACATGTTTGCCGTTGGCGATGGCCTTCATCACCAGCTCTTTGGCCACACCGTAGCCGCCGATCAGTTCGATGACAATGTCCACTTCCGGATCGGCGACAACCGAGAACGCGTCGTCGGTGATGCGGCAGGCACCGCCGGTGGTTTTCTTCGCCAGCTCGGTATTCTTGTCGGCCACCACGGTGATACGAATCGGGCGACCGGCACGGCGGGTAATCTCTTCCGCATTGCGTTGCAGTACGGTGAAGGTGCCGCCACCGACGGTACCGATACCCAAAAGACCTACATTGATTGGTTTCATGCTCATTGATTTCTTCCTGATAAATTAATCTGGTGTCGGCAAGGGCAATTCATGAATTGCCCCTACATTACGCGGTGCCGTGTTTCTTGCGATACCCCTCCAGGAACCTCGCAATGCGCCCGATGGCTTCGGTCAAGTCATCGACCGTCGGCAGAAACACAACGCGAATGTGGTCGGGATTGATCCAGTTAAAACCGGTACCCTGCACCACCAGTACCTTTTCGGTTTCCAGCAGCTCCAGAATGAATTTCTGGTCATCCTTGATCGGGTAAATCTTAGGATCAAAACGCGGAAACAGATATAGCGCAGCCTTGGGCTTGACGCAGGTCACACCGGGAATCGCCGTGAGCAGTTTGTATGCGAGATCGCGCTGCTTGCACAAACGCCCACCGGATGCGACCAAATCGTTGATACTCTGGTAGCCGCCCAGCGCAGTCTGTATCGCAAACTGGCCGGGGACATTGGAGCACAAGCGCATCGAAGCCAAAATCGTCAGGCCGTTGGTGTAATCGTGAGCATGTTTTTTTTCTCCCGACACCACCATCCAGCCGGAACGATATCCGCAAGCCCGATAATTTTTCGACAAACCGTTCAGCGTCACGAACAGCACGTCATCGGCCAGCGAGGCGATCGAAGTATGTGTCGCGCCGTCGTACACCATCTTGTCGTAGATCTCGTCGGCAAAGATGATCAGCTCGTGCTCGCGCGCGATCTGGATGATCTCTTTCAGTATCTCGTCCGAGTACAACGCGCCGGTCGGGTTGTTCGGATTGATGACCACGATAGCACGCGTGTTCTTGGTGATCTTGCTGCGCATGTCGGCCAAATCGGGGTTCCAATCGCTGGCCTCGTCGCAGACATAGTGGCGCGGCGTGCCGCCCGCCAGCGTCACCGCTGCCGTCCAGAGCGGATAGTCGGGCGCAGGAACCAGCACTTCGTCGCCGGTGTTCAGCAAACCCTGCATCGCCATCACGATCAGCTCGGACGCACCGTTGCCGATGTAGATGTCATCCAGCCCGACGCCCATGATCTTCTTGGACTGGCAGTAATGCATGATCGCCTTGCGTGCCGCAAACATCCCCTTTGAATCGGAGTAACCGGACGAACCGGGCAGATTCAGGATCACGTCCTGCTGGATCTCCTCGGGTGCCTCGAAGCCGAACGGCGCGAGGTTGCCGATGTTCAGCTTGATGATACGCTGGCCTTCCTCCTCCATCTGCTTGGCGCGTTCCATCACCGGGCCGCGAATGTCGTAGCACACGTTGGATAACTTGGTCGATTTTAAAATTGGTTTCACGTTATATTCCCAGGTGCTCGGAAGAAACCGAGCGCCCAAATCATCTTAAAGCTGCAAAGGGCGCGATTTTACCCGTGCCGCCCCCGCACAGCAAATGTCATCACGCAGCCTGAACAATAACCTGCGCACTTAATCATCACTATTCAGCCAGTTGATCTCCCGCGCGGTTAAGCTGCCAATCAGCGCGTCATCCAGGCTGGCTGGCGTTTCCGCCCTGATCTTCGACAGGGGTGTGCGCCCGGCCATGATTTCGGCGAAGCGTTGCGGCAACAGCGGCAAAATATCAGGCTCAGCATAACCCTCGGGATATAGCGGCTGGTTGGTAGCAAGGTCATATTTGTCGGTGGTTCCCAGAGTATGCAAAAATTCATGCGTAATAATCACATTGTTCTGTTTCGCCATATCGCGTGAGGCAAAGACATTGACCCGCCCTAACAACCCCTTTTGCAAACCGGTGGAATGATCCAGACGTTTGTTCCTTACCGGATCGAAATACAGCAGGAACATTTTTACCTGCGTGCCCGGACCCGTCGTATCCGAGTTACGGTAGGCCCACCAGCGCATTTGCAGACTCCAGATAATCACATCAATGGTACTCCCGTTGCGCGGTGGATCGGGCGGCAAATCTTCAATCATCCCCCCCATTCGGATATCGATGAATGCTTTATCAGAACGTCCGTAGCGTTCCGCCTCGTCCCGCATGAATTTCTCTACGGGTTTAAAATCCTCCACCGTCAGACTGCGCAGATAGTCAGCCACCCCTGCGCTGCCGTCACCGTTGATGAGATAGATATTGACCGGCAGCGTGACCTTCCATTCCACTGAATGTGTCTTGGCACGCCAGGTACCCAGAGTCACAAAGACCAGAATGAACAACAGAATCGAGACGCGAAAAGTTTTAAACATTCGGGATATGATGCGGGTAAATACACCGCGATTGTAACAGTGCCCATTCCGGAATCATGAAATCGACGCCAAACCGAATTTACTTTGCCGGCCTGATAGCTTGTGCAGTGCTGGGTTCGGGATGCAGCCAGCACAACCTGCTTACCAAGCATGATTATCGGGAAAGCCAAAAGGATTTTTTGCGGGGTGATGCCGGCAAAGCATTGCAGTCTTTCCCGGGGAAATCAGAAAACGGCACGTTCATCACCACGATGGAGCGAACCTACCTCTCCCTGATACAGGGAAAACCGCAACTCAGGGAGCTTGAAAATCAGGCCAATGTGCTGGAAAAACGGGTGCGATACCACGTCTCACGCGAGGCTCGCAACTTCTTCTATGTGCAGACGCCGGAGGATTATTACGCATCCGAACATGAAGTGATCTGGATGCACTTCCTGCTGAGCTGGGGATACTCGCTACAGGGGAAATATGAAAGCGCCTGCGTGGAAGCGCGAGTTGCCGGCAGCTTGTTATCGTTGCCCTGGAGCCCAGAGGGGCACTTTGACGATCCGGCCATGCGCCTGTTCCTGGCCGGACTGTGGGCGATGTGCGGCGAATGGAAGGAAGCGCAAGTTGACTTGCGTGCCGCATGGAACATGGACAATAGTCTGGCTTGGGCAAAAGAACTGGCTAATCGCGTCCAGCCGCCCGCAAACCTTTTTCTGGTGCTGGGCGGGCCGGGACCGGAGCCTGTGTGGAATCCGGAATTGACAGCAAACCCATTGCGCTCGGAGCGCCAGATTACCTTCCTTTTACGGGGACGGAAAAGCCCGCTCTCAATCATGGACAGGCAAAAAGTGGCAGTCGAGACACATCTCTCGCCGGATGCATCCCATTGGTATGAACGACATTTGGCACGTGAGAGTGAATTGCATGAACTTATTCTGGATTCGACTTACGGCGGGAAAGCGGCCCTCAGCGGTACCATGGCGGGGAGCAAGATTGTCGCCGCCACCGGCATGGGGCTGGTAGTGGGAATAGCTGGAACGGCGCTGGGCGGCGCCATCATTTATTACGGAACCACCAGCGATGCGCTGTTGTATGGCCTGGCAATTGCGGGGCTCAGCATCGAAAAGGGAATGGATATCTCACGCAAGGAATATCGAAAAAGTACCCGGCAATTCAAGCAGGAAGTTGACCCCAGCACTGCTTACCGCTATGTCCGCTACCTGCCCGAATACTTGTGGATGGGATGGAGCGACCAGAACATAGTCTACCCGGTAGAGCTGCGCACGCCATTGACAAGTATAAAGATCAACAAACCGGGAGTCATTAACCGCACGACAGTTACCGTCTCGCATTTTCCGGATGTCCCGTTCGTATCAACGGGATTGGCTCCCTGCAGCCATAAAACAACCTCATCGGTATTCGTGACAGACTGGACTGGTAACTGCTCCCCTGTGCCCGTCCGCTCAACCGTTTGGTAGCCATACATTGACTCGACGTGCACCCGCGCCTAAACTAACTTCACAAAATATTGCACGCCACTTCACGAGGTTACATTGAAATTCCATCCCGCCAATGCCGGTAACGCCAGAATTTTTACCGAACACGGACCGGGTTACGTCTCGGTCGGCGGTAAACGCTACGATCACAGTATCGTCGTATCACCCGAAGCAGTGCGAGACGACTGGAAACTGGCCGGATTCGACGAATTGAGCGAAACGCATTTCGAATATTTCCTCGCATTAAAACCCGACGTACTGCTGCTGGGCACCGGTACACAGCAGCACTTCCCCCATCCCCGCCTGTATCGTGCCTTGACCGACGCCGGCATCAGTGTAGAGTGCATGGACACCCCCGCCGCCTGCCGCACCTACAACATCCTTGCGGCGGAAGATCGCAAAGTGATTGCAGCCGTCCTTATTTAAAGCGCAGATACATGACTCAAAACCTGAACAACGTCATCAAACAAGCCGAGCGGGTCATCCTCGGCAAGCCGCTGCAGATCCGCTTTGCATTGGCCTGCCTGCTGGCCCGGGGGCATCTGCTCATCGAGGATCTGCCAGGGGTCGGAAAAACCACGCTGGCCCACGTGCTGGCGCAAACGCTGGGGTTGCAATTCCAGCGCATCCAGTTTACCAGCGACCTGTTACCCGCAGACGTGCTCGGCGTATCCATATACCAGCGCGATACCGGCAAGTTCGAATTCCACCCCGGCCCGATCTTCGCGCAAATGATTCTGGCGGACGAAATCAATCGCGCTACCCCAAAGGCACAAAGCGCATTACTGGAAGCGATGGAAGAACAACAGGTAACCGTCGAAGGCACGACGCGCGCCCTGCCCTCGCCCTTCTTTGTCATCGCCACCCAGAATCCGGCGCACCAGATCGGCACGTTCGCGCTGCCGGAATCGCAACTCGACCGCTTCCTGATGCGTATCCAGATGGGCTACCCCGATGCGCAGGCTGAACGCGGCTTGCTCTCGGGCGTGGACAGACGCGAGATCGTCGCCCAGCTCAGCCCACAGATGGAAAGTGCGGAATTACTCGTGCTGCAAAAGCAGGTGCGTGAAGTATTCGTCTCGCCGCCCCTGCTCGACTACGTGCAGGCCATCCTCAGATATACCCGCGAATCTTCGCGCTACACCCATGGCTTATCTCCCCGCGCAGGGCTTGCTTTGCTTTCCGCCGCACGGGCATGGACGATGCTGGACGAACGCGAAGCGGTGATCCCCGAAGATATTCAGGCTGTGCTGCCTGGCGTGGTCAGCCACCGGTTGCAAGCCATCGGCGAATATTCCAAACAGAATAGCGATGTGCTGGTACGCGAGTTGATCGAAGCGGTAGCAATACCTTAAAACTGTGCTCGCATCGCTCCAACAAAAATTCCGCATCTGGCTGTTCCGCCCCAAAATCGACACGGGCACGATCACACTGACACAACGACGCATCTTCATCATCCCCACCAGGCAGGGTTTCATGCTTGCGTTCGTACTGGTACTGATGCTGCTGGGCAATATCAACTACAACCTGAGCCTTGGTTATGTACTGACCTTTCTGCTGACGATGATGGCAGTGATGTCCATGCTGCATGCCTTTCGTAATCTCGCCCATCTGGAGATACGTGCGGGCCGGGCCGAGCCGGTGTTCTGCGGCGAGGCCGCGCAATTCACCCTGCATTTCAACAACCCCAGTAATTTGCCGCGCTACCAAATCTGTATGGTGCAGACAGGCGATTCGTTCTGGAACAACACTAACACGCCAATTCGGTTCGATGCACCCGCACAACAGGACACCGAGATCGCCTTCCCATTGCTTGCTAGCCGCCGCGGCTGGCTACAAACAGGACGACTGACGCTACACACCGAGTTTCCGCTGGGTCTGTTTTACGCCTGGTCTTACCTGCAATTCGATACGCGCTGCCTTGTTTATCCCAAGCCTATGGACGATGCATCATTGCCTGCGGGAGAGTCCCCCGACGGCAACGGAAAGCGCAGTATTGCTGGCGATGAAGATTTCTCCGGCTTGCGTCAATATGTTGCGGGCGATGCCTTGCCGCGCATCGACTGGAAAGCCTATGCGCGTGAGCGTGGTTTGCAGGTCAAGCAATTCTCCACGCCGGTCGGCGATGAGCTGTGGCTGGATTTTGCCGACACACCGGATCGCGCCGAGGAAGACAAGTTGGCGCGTATGGCGCGCTGGATTCTGGATGCAGAGATTCAGGGCCTGCGCTACGGCCTGCGCCTGCCGGATGGTGATTTGCCCTCCAATAGCGGTATCGCACATCGTGACGAATGCCTGCGCAGGATCGCATTGTTCAATCTTCCGTCCACCCCATTCCCCGCAGACCGGCCCAGAGCCGGAAGTGAGGGGTACGTGAAGGAAGGCTCATGAGCAAGCACCTGATCTATGGCCTGTTGCTCAGCATCCTGATGGTCATCGCGCCCCACGCGGATCATCTGCCAGTGTGGGTCAGCGTGCTGTGTGTCGGATTACTGACGTGGCGCGGCTATCTTGCATACAGCGGAAACCCGCTACCAAAGCGCTGGTTCCTGATGCTGATCACACTGGCAGGAGTTGCCGGTATCGCAATCAGCTTCCGCACCGTGTTCGGGCGAGAGGTCGGCGTCACCCTGTTAATGCTGCTTGCGTCACTCAAACTGATGGAGCTACATAAAGCACGCGATGCCATGGTGCTGATCTACCTTTCCTGCTTCATCATCATTACCAATTTCTTTTACTCGCAAAGCATCCCCACGGCGCTATACCTGCTCGCCACACTGATGGTGATCGTGACTACCTGGGTTCACCTACAGGCACAGAATGTGGCACTCAAACCGCGCCTGCGTGTCGCTACCGTATTGCTGCTGCAAGCCATCCCGCTGATGCTGATCCTGTTCGTATTGTTCCCACGCGTGCAAGGCCCGCTGTGGGGATTGCCCCAGGATGCCTATTCCAGCAGCGGGCTGGACGACAAAATGTCGCCGGGCAGCTTGAGCCGCCTGAGCCTGTCGGAAGAAGTGGCGTTTCGCGTCAGTTATGGCGACAAGATTCCGCTACGCAACCAAATGTACTGGCGCGGCCCGGTGATGTGGGAGTTCGACGGTCGCACTTGGACCCCGGGCAATTTACTGAGCAGAGATACGCCGGTCTTTAACGAACTCAGCCAACCGATTGAATACACCGTCACGCTGGAGCCCCACAACAAAAACTGGCTGTTCGCGCTGGATGTGCCGGACAAGTTGTCCGAACCTTCCTTGCTTACCTATGATTTCCGGCTATTGCGCAGGGAGCCTGTCAGGGCAAGACTACGCTACAGCGCGCGTTCCAATCTGGCGTATCGCGCCAACCTGCAAGAAGCCGATCATCAGCTCAAACGCGCCCTGCAGATACCCAAGTTATTCAACCCGCTCTCGCGGCAGCTGGCTGCCAAGTGGCGCGCCGAAAGTACCGACAGTGCCGCCGTTGTCCGGACAGCGCTTGCCTATTTCAATCGGGAAAAATTCGTGTACACGCTGGAACCGCCCCTGCTTGGCACTAACGGAATCGACGACTTCATGTTCACCACCAAACAGGGATTCTGCGAACATTACGCCTCGGCCTTTGTTTTCCTGATGCGTGCGGCAGGTGTTCCGGCACGTGTAGTGACCGGCTATCTGGGCGGGGAATTCAACGAGATCGGCAACTACCACATCGTGCGCCAATCGGATGCGCATGCCTGGGCGGAAGTATGGCTCAAGGGACAAGGCTGGGTGCGCGTCGACCCGACCGGCTCTATCGCCCCTGATCGAGTGGAGCGGGGCTTGTCTGCCGCATTACCGGACAACGCCGCACTGCCCTTCATGGCCCGCAATCCCCCGCAGTGGCTGCGCAATCTGCGCCTTAATTGGGACACGCTGAACAATCAGTGGAATCAGTGGGTATTGGGTTACGACAATGAACTGCAATTCGCTTTTCTGACACGCATGGGTATGGAGTCTGTCTCCTGGCAAAAGATCGCGCTGAATATGATGGCGGGCGTAGCGCTGGTGATCGCCCTGTTTGCTCTGTTTATGTTGCGGCACCTCCTCAAGCGCCAGCCTGACAGAGTGCAGGCCGCCTGGCTCAAAGTTTGCCGAAAAATTGGCGTGGCCGGCCTTCCCCGTGCAACCCATGAAGGCGCGCAAGACTATGCATCACGCGTTGCCGCAGCGCGCCCGGAGCTTGCCGATAACCTTTCATATCTCGCCGCCAAGTACATTACCTTACGTTACGGCAAAACAAACGACGAACAGGCACGGCGAGAGTTTCTGCAACGTGCCGCGTCCTTCAAAGCCTGACGGGGTATAATCCGCGCACCCTAAAGCCACCGCCATCATCATGCTCATCACCCGCCGCCTGGAATTCGATGCCGGACACCGCATCCCCAACCACAACAGCCAGTGCAAACACCTGCACGGCCACCGCTACGCCATCGAGATCACCCTGTCGGGCGACATCATCACCAAAGAAGGCGTGTCCGAGCAGGGCATGGTGATGGACTTCTCCGATGTCAAACGCATCGCCAAGGAAAAAGTGGTGGATGCCTGGGATCACGCCTTCCTGGTGTATCGGGGCGACAAGCCGGTATGCGACTTTCTGGCGACCCTGCCGAATCACAAGACCGTCATTCTTGATGTTATCCCCACCGCAGAAAATCTCGCGCAGGTCGCGTTCGACATCCTCAATCCGGCCTATCAGGACATCTACGGCAACCATCTGCGCCTCGAACAAGTGCGCCTGTACGAGACCCCAAACAACTGGGCGGATTGCATAAAAAAGTAGATTGCTTCTGGACATAGAGAGCAGCTTGCTTCAAAATGCGCGCCTCTTGAAGAAACACCTCAGGAAGCGTGGCCGAGTGGTTGAAGGCACTAGTCTTGAAAACTAGCGAGGGTTTGCGCCCTTCGTGAGTTCGAATCTCACCGCTTCCGCCAGAACAACCCTACTCCGTTTATATATCGAACTATATTTTGAAACTTTTTTATCATTTTATTAGTCTTACGCCCGTAGCTGTATAACGTTTAACCTAATCAGGAGGTCACACATGCAATTCCCTACCACGGCACAAGTCGGCACGCTATCGGTCGAGCAGAACAAAGTACTGCGCAACACCTACATGATGCTGGCGCTGACAATGATCCCGACAGTGATCGGCGCATTTTTCGGCATGTCGATGAGTTTCTCATTCCTGGCTGAAAGCCCGATTATAGGCTCCCTGCTCATGTTCGGTGCGATGATGGGCATGATGTTCGCCGTTACCGCGCTGCGCAACAGCATCTGGGGCGTTGTCGCTCTGCTCGGCTTCACCTTCGTTGCCGGCGTGTTGCTCGGTCCTATCCTGCAAGTCGCGCTGCATTTCTCAAATGGCGCTCAACTGGTCGGCATGGCTGCCGGCGGAACCGGCATCATCTTCTTTAGCCTGGCAACCATCGCAACCGTGACCAAGAAGGATTTCAGCTTCATGGGCAAGTTCCTGTTCATCGGCCTGATTCTGCTGATCGTTGCTTCGTTTGCGAATCTGTTCTTCCAGATTCCCGCGATGTCGCTGACCATTTCCGCGATTGCAGTGCTGATCTTTTCGGCCTACATCCTGTTCGATGTCAGCCGCATCGTGAACGGCGGCGAGACCAACTACGTGATGGCAACGCTGGGCCTGTACATGAGCATTTACAACCTGTTCATCCACCTGCTGCAACTGTTGATGGCTTTCAGCGGTGAGCGTGACTAATACTCAACGCATCTGCAAAAAGGCGGCGCAAGCCGCCTTTTTGTTGTGTATTTTTTGGAAATAGATCATGGAATTAAACACCTTCTTGCAACGCCTAGACGAGTCGCCCGACAGCGTATCCTTTGACGACACCATGACCGTGATCGAGTCGCTGTACGAATTTACTCCCACCGCGTTCGATAACGGCTCGCTGGTCAACGAGGCTGGCAAGAACAACGGCTCATGCAAGCTATTCTCGTTTGCGCAAGCACAAGGATTGACCGAACAACAAACCCTGAACTGCTTCGGCGCCTACTACCGCGACGATGTGCTGAAGCATCCCGATGGCACCGACCACCAGAACATCCGCAACTTCATCAGAACAGGCTGGGCAGGTATAAACTTCAAAGGGATAGCGTTAATGCCGAAAAATCTGGCTGACAGCTTTTGAGCTAACGCACAAGCAAAAAAAGGCGACCCATCGGTCGCCTCTTTTCATGAATTTGTGCTGTTTCGAAATTGAATATCCCGAAGTACCGACGAATCTATTTAGCTGCCGGCACTGGTTTAGGTTGTGGCTTTTTGCCCTTTGATTCTTTCCGTTTATCCTTGCTTCCCATGATGCCCTCCCAAGTTTTAAAGTTAACCGGGCGACAGTGTATCTGAAATTTTGCATTTTTCACAAAAGTAACTGATTGAAATACACATCCGTTGTTTCCCCGATTTTCCGAACACTTTTTGACCGGTTTTAGCGGCAACTTTCCCGGTCACGAAATCACCGCCGGGGCAGCGAAATCCAGTATGGCGAAGGGCGTTAGTCAAGTGCCCCCAACGCGCATCGGAACAGCGGCTATTACATCTTAAAGCTGTTAGCCATGCTACCGACATCCTTGAAATTGAACGCGGTTTTCATTCCGTAAAATTCACTCGCCTCGTCTGACTTCAATACATAAACCCGAATACCCCACTCTTGATTGCCTTCATTTGGCATTCCCCGCATCTGTTTTGGGTTTGCGCTGTTCAGGCCGCAATCGGGGAGCAAGCAACACGTCGCCCGCGTCCGCATCAATCGTCTTGCCTGCGGCATCTTCCATAGGCTGCTCGAAATCGTTCCACCCGCGCACGCCTGTTTTGAGCGACATCACTCTGGTGTAGCCCATGCGCATCATCATGTCAGCGGCAAGTACCGAGCGTTTCCCGGAGCGGCAGATTAAGACAATCTCAAGATCATGCCCGTTGACCAGCTGCGGCACGGTTTCGTCGTAATCCCATTCGCAGGATTGTTCCAGTACCCCGCGCGGTATGTTGATCGAACCCGGAATGCGCAACATCGCGAACTCAACCGGTTCACGCACATCGACTAACACGGGCTTTCTTCCGGCCTCCAGCAAGCGGCTTAGATCCCACGGCATGATCTCTTTCACGCGGGCAAGCGCTTCTGTAACCAAATCGTCATAGCTACTCATGCCATCTCGCTTTCCATTTTCTCCACAGTTTATAGCCGACGCATTCTACCGGATACGCTTATCGTGAACTTGAGGAAACACTGATTAAATTCTCCGTTCGTGGTGAGCTTATCGAACCCAGTATGGAGGACTTAATCAGCGTTTTCCAAAACTATTGGCTTATAATCCATGCAATCACCGGGGTTGGCAAAGCCGCCAATCCCTGCAAAAAGGGGAAGTCCATGAAACATCGGCTATTGTTATCGGCTGTACTCACTTCTTTTTTGGTCAGCGCCTGCAATGGCGGGGGGAGTTCCGACACGCCTGTCGCGATTGTCGATCCTCCGGTTCCGGGCACATGGACGACAAAAACCCCGATGGTGAACCAGCGGGATAACGCGGCCAACGCCGTGCTTAATGGCAAGATTTACGTGATGGGCGGTGCACCTGCCGGAACCTCCATTCTCGATTCGATGGAGATGTACGATCCGGGCACTGATACCTGGACGACGAAAGCTTCCATGCCTGCGTGGTCTCCTTTTGCTATCACCCCGCCCTGGGTGGCATCCGGCACGGCTCCCACTTTGCCCGCCTATCGCTACAGCCCTGCCGCCGCGCCGGTGAATGGTCTGATCTATCTTGTCGGTGGCACCAGTCTGGTCAACGGTCAGGGGCCGATCTATCCCACTGCCGTCTACGATCCCGTTACCAATAGCTGGTCGAACACCGTGCCTGTAAACGCCTCCACTACTTTGGCAGCGACTGCAGGGCAAACGCTGGCACCCATTCCCACCAGCCGCTGGGGATTCGACATCGCCGTGGTGGATGGTTTGCTCTATGCCATCGGCGGCGCGGTGCATATTCCCGGCAACATTTTCAATGCCGAAAATACCATCGCCATCACCGGCGCAACCAGCACCGCGCCGATCGTCAATCCGGCTGGCACAACAATCACCGGCCTGAGCAATTGGAACCACCATTACTTCGTCGTCACGGCAGTGGACGGTAGCGGTGTCGAAAGCGCACCTTCACCCGGCGTTTCCGCATTGTTACGCGCACAATGGGCCACAGGCGAAGGCTCCGTCGCCGGAGATGCACAGGCAACCATCACCTGGATGGAAACCACCGGTGCGACTTCCTACAATCTTTACTACAGTGCAAAATCCGGCGTGATGCCGCTGGATGCATCTGCCGCACTTCCTGCGGGCGTGACCAAGGTTAGCGGCATAACCGCGACACCGAATACCACGTCAACCACCGTAACAGCACTCACCAACGGCACGCCGTATTACTTCATCGCCACGGCGATCACACCATCGGGCGAAGTGATGGCAACGTCCGAAGAAATTTCCGTTACGCCGCAAGCCAATGTTGCAGGTGTTCCATCCGGCCTCAGCGTCACCGCCGGTGACGCGCAGGCAATGCTGAGCTGGACGCCCGTCGCGGGCGCAGCCTCCTACAACATCTACTACGGCACCGGCGCCAACATCTACTACAGCAATGTGGACGTGTACGACCCGGTAGCCAATACCTGGACAGCAAAAACTTCCATGCCCACCCCGCGCTGGGGGCCGGCCGTATCCGTCGTCAACGGATCGATCTACGCGATAGGCGGCTGGGGCGGCTGGCCGGAACTGTCGGTGGTCGAAGTATATGATCCGGCGACAAACACCTGGTCAACAAAAGTCCCCGTAAACGCCGCCACCACCGCCCTCGGTACAGCAGGCGCTGCACTGGCCCCGATGCCGACCGCGCGCGACGACTTTGGTTTCTCGGTAGTAAACGGAATCATTTATGCCATCGGCGGCGACATCAACGCCTTCGACGACACCAACCGGATATCGTGCTGCACGACCGTGGTAGAAGCTTACGATCCGGTAGCCAACACATGGACCACAAAAACACCGATGCCGACGATACGCGACGACTTCGATGCTTCGGTAGTAGATGGCGTGATCTACGCCATCGCGGGCAGCCGCGACGGCATGTTCACGAATACCGCATCGCTCACCCCTGTATGGCTGGCGGAAAATGACGGCGGGTTTTCACTGACAACCGTGGAAGCCTTCAGTACTTCAAACATCCCCGTTCCAAATAACGTCGCGGCAACTGTTGGCACAAATCAGGTATCGCTCGGCTGGAATGCCATAACCGGCGCGACCTCATACAACATCTACTGGTCGAACAAAGCGGGCGTCTCCACCAACGACAACAGCACAAAGATAAGTAACGTCACCTCGCCATACACCCATACCGGCCTCACTGCCGGAAACTGGTATTACTACGTCGTAACAGCGGTGACGACTTCGGGAGAGAGCCTGCCTTCGAACGAAGTGGCGGTGAAACCTTGAGCAAGAACCATATCGGTAACTGGCTGTTCACTTGAAGCGTTGGGATTGATAGAAGTCTGTCCCGTGTGCGACATAAAATCATCTTGATTTACTGACTACACATTTGCTTCATGAGACCTTTGCAGACTGTGGTGTTTTCTAAAAAGGCTGTCGGTGCGACCTGCTGGAATGTCCGGTTCCGCAATTTATTGCGCCATAGCCTGCGGTTCAGCTTCACCCACAAACTTTAATTATGCGGTAATTTTTAGCTTCGCCGCACATTTTTTGTGGCTCAATATTTTTTACCGGGAAAACAATTTTAGCCTGAGCCGTTTAATTCATTTGTCTCAGTAGATTGAACAATACTTTTCCCTTGTCCCTCGCCAACCCAGAATACTCCTGCCCATCCAACAATGATAAAGACCATTCGTTCTTTCCGTGCGCCGCATATTTTCCTCCACTCAGAAATATCCAGAGATGATGGCGTTGGTTTTGCCTCTGGATGCGTATGCCACTCACCAACGTAATCCATCGTATTGCCACTCTTCGCCCATTGGCGGTATGCAGCCTTTTGATGATTCGGATCGCATCGAAAGAAATGGTATCTCAGCCGTTTATCGACTGGCTGAGGGATGGTGGCCGCAACTATATGAAGATGAGAGCCACGTCGGTATCCAAGAAGAATCCCCCCTGATTCTGGCCTGCTAATTTGATTTTGACAGAAGCCACGAACAAGATCGATAACGGGTGTCTCGATCAATATCCTGCCCCTCTCCTCAATTGAGCTACACCATATCATCGCTGGCTGCATGCAGGGCAATTCGGCAAACGCGAAATATTTTGATTCTTGACCCTACTAATATTTGCATTCTCAATACTTCTTGTGCGGAAACGTGGGCTGGGGTCTCCTTTTATCCAGTCGATCACGGTATCAATTGCCAAAGCTGCTGCCTGCATAGGCGATGACACAGCGTACGGAGTAAATGCATGACAACCAATCATGTGAATCAGAGGAGGCTCATTTGAAACGTGGAACCTATCTACCCGGTTGAAATGCTCGTCCGATGGCTTTAAACACCTAAAGCAACCTGAGCCACTTTGATCAGCCCACAATGCCTGTACACATCCACCATTTTTTTTAATCCAAACATGCAGTATTGGCACCTTAGACTTACGTTCAAGTCGCCAACCGTTCAGTAATTCGCTAACCGCTTCCTCTCCCGTTGCATCAATCATCAAGTCCGCAGTAAATAAGAGGGGATAATCAACCACATTTTTTGCAACCGCTTCAATCTGCGACAAGGGGAACTGATGCTTTAACTCATCGCGCAATGCGTGCGCCTTCAGCATAAACAAAGCTGAATATCCTAGAACATGTCGCCCTAAATTTTCGGGCTGAAGCGTATCGTGATCAACGAGCGTCAATACCCCACGACCGAGCCCAGCCCCAAGTCGTACTAAAGATTGCGCGACGTACGAACCAATAGCGCCACACCCAACAACGGTTATCCGTTTATCACGCAAATCAGGAAAGCTAAGGTTTCGGCTATGTACAAAACTAGGACTGATGTCTGTTATATGCAAACGCAATATTGGACTCGCACCACCCTTGCCGTGTAGATACTGCTTATACAAATGTGGCGCACGTAATGAACCAAGGCGTTTTACTTGATCGAGATCAAAGCCAAAACCCAACCAACCTATCGGAGTATCAATTGCAAATGTGACGAAAGAATAGGCTAGGTAACTTGGTTCTCTTTCAAGAATTTGTTGTATGCCGTTGTATAGCTTGCGATCCCATTGTTTTAACCATGCGAACAGATCCTTGATTGATCTTGGCATCACCTCCGGTACTGACGGTCGCAAATCTGTTTGGAACAACCAGCATTTGCAATTGGTTTGTGTTGGCACATTACTGCCAATAGATTGAGCAATTGCCGAAACCTCTGCCGTATCACTCGCAATGATGGCACGCCTCTCCTCACCAGTCTTGAGTAGTGAGTAGTTAGCTGATATCGCATTCGGTGAAAGGCTTCCCTTTAATACTGGCCAAGTTTTCTGACCGTATATCCAATGAGCAAGAAATTCATCTTGAATATCGTCAGACCGATAGTTTGGATCAGTCACAATTCGCGAAATTACGGCTTCCGCTTGATTGATACATTGAAGAATTGCATGAGCTGGATCGTAACGATCAAGAACAACTGCACCTCGCCTGAAGTAACACAAGCCACCTGAGATATCGACATGCGGCATCAACGTCGGCAAAAACGATGGGTGTTCCAGCAGCGTTATCGTCGGATAAGTAAGAAAATCCCAATCTTTCACAACCAACCGAGCACGGACAGTACCCTTGCTACATCCCAGTACACCTTCAAATTCACGACACGACGCGCGTGTACCAGTCGCAACAAAACCTTTTAACTTTAGTTGCCTGAAGACCTCACCAAGCCGCTCGTCATTCATAAACTGGTGATTTATCCAGCGTGAGTAGCCGGTACAACAGGTGCTATGACACGAAGCGCTGGTGTGGCGCGAATTTCATCGGCACCACTATCCACATCGACCAAATCAGTTCGGTTAGGGATGCGCGACCCAAACTGCTTTTGAAGATCGACGATTGCCTGAGATTTTAAATGTTGCGCATAGGATCGAGCCTGCCGCATTGCAATAGAGAGTTCGCGCGCCTTTTGGGAAGCGAATATTTTTTGATCTGCGGAAAGTCGGCTATTAAAATCCTCCGTGCCACCATCAATCGCTTGTTCGCGTATCTCACCCATAATAGCCATTGAAAATTTTTCGGCGGCCTTTTCAAGCGCCAAATCGTCACGCCCGCGTAGATATTCAAAAGTTTGCGCCACAGCAATCATGATCGAAACCGAGCTTGGTCCACCGCCATCCTTCCAATGGAAGTCACGCCATGCTTTCAGATACCGGCACACTCGGCGTAACTGCCCCTTATGCTCAAGGTCGCGATCATTAAACCAGCTTGCGACATCCTCTGGGTCGGATGATTTCCACTCACCCGTCCGCATTGCCAAAACAATATGATCTAAATCATTCCATGCTTGCCCATATATTTCGCCAAATTCCATGCTTTCAGATAGCCGTGCAGCATCATGTGCACTGCCAGCTCGAGCTTCGAGCGCCGCTTTCTCCATGATCTTTGCGAACTCGCTCTCAGGAGCTGCATAAAGTGGGAGGTCAATATGCGCCCAATTTGAAACTTTTACTCGAATGCAAGTATCCTTGCCTGGCTCTAGGCTCCAACCATTTTCGCGACAGAAGTCTTTCAAAAAATTCTCAACCAACTCAAAGTAGGCTTTGGCCATCACGTGTGGCGGCCCGTTTTCTTCCCATACATTTACCGGTAAATACACGCCAAAATCCCAGTCAATTTCTTGCAATGGTATAAATGCAGGCTGCACGCAAGTTTTATATGACCACGATCCCTGGGTTCGAAATTTTGGGGTAACGGATTTTTCCATTCCTAAAACTGTAGTCGTTGCCTGTTGAATTTTTGTTCGCAAATGGTCACGTATTTTATTTTTGCATTCAACCAAAAAACTTTTTTGCTCGGGAGTTGGCTCTATAAGATCGCTGAATGCATCTTGTTCGTCTGATGTAAAAAAAAGCTTGTTCAGTTTTAGCATGTTGGCTCCTTAGCAGTTCTTGTTCACGCCATAAAAAAAGATCGGGCTGCGTGGCGTATGGCGCAGTAGCGATTGGAACTGGGAATTGCTGACACAAACCTTTGAACGTTCTGAAGCGGCGCCTAATAGAACCTCTCTAGCCGCACTGTCTGCTTTATCGAGTGCAACTGCTTGCGCCCGTTGGTCAGTAAGGTCATCGTCCACATGAAGGTAGCGGTCCTGTAAGCGATGCCCCAACATTTTGGCGCTCAAAGTTTCTTGAACAGAAATGGATAGCCCAAAAAGTCGCTTCGGCATGTTGGCAGGATTTATGCCTCCCCAATCAAATGTCCCACCTTCACGATTTTTGCGTGGATCGACTGTAAACTTTGATGACATTGTGCCGATTGAAAGCAAATGGATTTGTTGTGAATCCTGTTGAAAGAAGGTCTGTGCTTCATGTAAAGCCAATAAACCTGGTGCGTTGGCAAACAAACCGCCATCAACATACTGATTGTTGTTGAACGAGTGTCGAGGGAAATATGCTGGCGCGGCGCTAGTCGCAAGAGAAATATCGACAATTCGGTGTAAATGGTCGCGCTTAAAATCAGGATGGTGCGGTGTCTTAAAGAGAACAGGCTGGCCTGACGAATAATTAATCGATGGAACGATTACAGGGTGCTTACAATTCCCCAGCACTTGATCGCCAAATAGATTATTTTCAGAAAGTAAATTTTGAAGGGGTGTTAATGAAAATGGCGCACGTAGCATCCCAAGGAGGGAAAACCGGCGCTTGAATATCTGTTCACCATGTTTGACAAATAGCTCGACAATATTCTTGGCTGGTATCTCCATTGCAATAGCCAAAGCTAGGATGCCCCCTACCGATGTACCCGCAATTAAATCGAAATGTTGAGCGATCGGTTTATTGATCTCTTCTTCAATATCGGCAAGTATTTTCGCAGTGTAAAGGCCACGGAAACCACCGCCCGAGAGAGCGAGAACTTGAAAACGCTGCTGTGATTCCGCCTCCATATAAATTTCTCCAGCTGTTTGCACGCATCACACGAATATATTTCAATTAAAAACACCAATGGTTCATTTTGACCCATGGTTGGCACTCTACCAGCTAGAGTGCTAATCACTATACGCAGTATGTAATGCGCTGTCAACACACTACATTTAGTGGTTATCCACAAATTGGATGGACAGATAAAAAACTTGCGATCAAGAAGTCTTACGTTGCACTGTGACGGCTTGGGAAAGTTGAAAGCAGACATCCAGGTAGGCTGTACAGACACCATTTTCAGAAAACCGCCACAGTCTGCTTTGGCCTGCGGTTTCAACCGGTCAATGCAACACATTGGTTAAACCTCTCAGCCGGTGTTTCATAGTTTAACGTCTTCCTGGGACGAGTATTTAATTTCCTCGCCACTGCATTTAGCTGTGCTTGTGAGTAAG
>Ga0224495_10000065_pt1 | contig 80562 bp, 71 predicted proteins | sample SF_Jul11_sed_USG_FD_168128 | JGI IMG/M metagenome (GOLD analysis project Ga0224495, IMG submission 168128) | Sediment microbial communities from San Francisco Bay, California, United States - SF_Jul11_sed_USGS_4_1 | ecosystem: Environmental > Aquatic > Marine > Sediment | place: USA: California...
GTAGGGTGTATTCACCGGGTTGAGAAGCCGATATCGGTTGCGGTTCTTGGGAAGGGAAGATGTTGAACGTGCCTGGCAGATACTTGCCTTCTTCCCGAAGGATCTCTATACGGTCGAACTTGGAACCAGGTGGGATCACGAACGATAAGTACTTCACCGGTAATTTCGGATGGCCCGGCTCTTCGAGATGGGTGTAATTCGGAATCGAAACGTGGTCATATCCATTGTGCACCTCGAATATAAGCTCGCCATTACTAACATAGGAATTATTGTCAATTATGCCAGCAAACATGGTCACTGGCACAATAATGCATATCAAAAACATTGTATATTTTGACATAATAGCTCCTTTCACATGTGTTTATAAGATATTAGCAAAAATTCAACAAATTGTCAAGGCTTAAGTCTATTCATGAGGGACAGGCATACACTTTTAACACTTTTGAGCCTATATGCGTGCAAATTACGGCGCAATTTGGTTTTGTATAACGTATTAACTGATCTAACAGACACTCATTCTGATTGCATTTGTGCTGATATCGGCGGTTTGTGTTCTTCTTCGGGCTTTCTCCACGAAAAGTGTAAAAAGTGTATGCCTGTCCCCGGGGAGGAGTTTAGTATTCGCCCCGGTTGAAAAACAGGACGGCGAAGAATATGACGGCGATGCCGAACAGGCAAAGAACACCGCAGTCCAGTCCTGCCGGAAAGGTGGCAATACCGAGTACGATTTTACGCAAGAGATCAACACCGTAGGTCAAAGGGTTTATGTATACAACGATCTTCAACCACGCAGGCAAGCCAGACACCGGGAACATCGCGCCGCTGAGGAAGAACATGGGCATCACGAGAAAATTCATGATTGTGCCAAAACCTTCAAATGAAGTCATGCGGCTTGCGATGATTATGCCGATGCCCACCAGGGCAAAGGATATCAAGAACATCGCGGGAATAAGCAGTAGAATATTGTACCAGGCAATGGGCACCTTAACGAGCGGCGCGAAGACAAGGATCAATGTTCCCTGGATAACTGATAGCGTGCTGCCGGCAAGCGCCTTGCCCAGTGCGATTGCAGTGCGCGGAACCGGCGCAACCAGGATTTCTTTCAAAAATCCAAACTCACGGTCCCAAATAATGGAGATCGCCGATTGTATTGCAGTGAATATGAGGGCCATGGCAATGATACCCGGAAAAATAAACTGCGTGTAGTTGAAGCCTTGAATTGCTCCGAAAGAAGGGCGCAATCCACTGCCCAGGATGAAAAGCCATAGTATGGGGCGGGCTATTGAGCTGTAAAGCCTGCTGCGCTGACGCACGTACCTTATTAAATCACGTAGCCATATCATGTAGATCGTGCTCCAGTCCATCAGCGCATTCCTCCAACCCGTTTCACTCGCTGTCGCATCCGGTCTTTCTCTGAAGCGGTTTCTTCTCTTATCTCACGTCCGGTGAGTTTCAGGAAAACATCGTCCAGCGTAGGTCTGCGCACGCTGACGGCGGTGATAGGAATTCTGAAATTCTTAACCAGCTGTGGAATGAATTCTTCACCTCTATCCATTTCGAAGTGCAGACCCGAGGAATCGCGTTTGATAACAACGCTATATTTCTCGCCCAGTTCTTTTTCGGCAAGGTTATCATCCTGCGTGCGCACGGTTACTATGTCACCTTTGACCGTCCGCTTAAGCTTCTCTGGCGTATCCAGGGCGATGATCTTTCCATGATCGATCACTGCGATGCGGTCACAATTTTCAGCTTCATCCATGTAGTGCGTGGTAAGGAAGAGTGTGATCTTCTTGCTGCGACGCAAATCGTGCAGATACCGCCAGATCCTGTTCCTGGTTTGAGGGTCAAGACCCAGGGTAGGTTCGTCCAGAAACAAGACCTTTGGTTCGTGTAGCAATCCTCTTGCGATCTCCAGCCGTCGTTTCATTCCACCTGAAAAATACCGGACAAGATCATTGCGCCGGTCGTCCAATTCGGTCATCTGCAGCACTCTATCGATGCGCGCAAGTCTCTCTTTGCGCGGAACCTTGTAGATTATTGCGTGAAATTTCAGATTTTCATAGGCGGTCAGCCGGTCATCAAGGCTTGGATCTTGGAATATAATGCCGAGCGAACGACGGACCTCGGTGGGTTGTTTGAGTACATTGAAACCAGCGATCCATGCCTGTCCTCTTGAAGGTTTGATCAGCGTGCAGAGTATCTTGATGGTCGTTGTTTTGCCGGCGCCGTTGGGTCCCAGGAAGCCAAAGATCTCGCTCTCTCTGACATCGAACGAGACACCGTCCACAGCCCAAAGGCCGTTATAATTCCTGGCTAATTCCTCGACTCTGATCATAATGTTTTGCTTGGTTAGACTCATTATATGCTGTAGACAGTGGTAAATCAAGGGGACAGGCATAAATTTTTAAACTTTTGTTCGTGTGTATGTCCAAATTACGTCGAATTAGGGATTTGTACTGCACAGTACATAATCTAAGAGATACTCATTCTTGTTATGTTCATACGGAGATTTCAATAGTCTGTGTTTGTCTTTAGGATCTGTCCAGCAGGAAGTGCGAAAGTGCATGCGTGTCCCCAAGGATTCCCATTGACAGGGTGGTAGATATGAGTATATTGATAAAGAGATATGAATAAAAAATTGCACAAGCGCCGATGTAGTGGCTCCGCTTGATACATCATGAAAACCCTTTTGGCCTCTCCGTGTACATCAGAAGAGAGATTGTCTGTAGGATTGGCCATACTGCAACCAGCTCTCCATGAAGGTTCTCTAAAACAGAGACGAAGATGATCCGAAGGCTACTGTGAAGTCAACCGCAAGAAAACGTCTCAAGCGAATTGCCTTTATCGGTAACTATCTGCCGCGTCAGTGCGGTATTGCAACTTTCACTACTGACCTTTGCGAATCGATCGCATCTGAATTTACTAAACTAACATGCTTTGCCCTGGCAGTTAACGATGTGGAAGGGGGGTATAGCTATCCGCCGCGCGTCCGTTTTGAAGTGAACCAAAACGACATCGTTTCTTACCGGCGCACTGCGGATTTCCTCAACATTAATAACATAGATCTTGTCTCGCTGCAGCATGAGTATGGCATCTTCGGGGGTATTGCCGGGAGTCACATACTCACGCTCTTACGTGAATTGCGTATGCCGTTGGTGACAACCCTCCATACTGTTCTCCGCAAGCCCGATCCGAACCAGCGCAAGGTGATGCTGGAATTGATTCGCCTGTCTGACCGGCTGGTGGTCATGAGTCAGAAAGCCGCGGAGTTTCTACATGACGTCTACAAAGCACCTCAGGAGAAAATCGAGATAATCCCCCATGGTATTCCGGATATTCCATTTGTCGACTCGAATTTCTACAAAGACCAATTTGGCGTCGAGGGGAAGATTGTTTTGCTTACATTCGGACTGCTGTCTCCTAACAAGGGTATCGAAAATATGATCAAGGCTTTGCCGGCGGTTCTAGAACGGTATCCCAACATCGTTTATGTCGTGGTCGGTGTGACGCATCCGCATACCCTTAAACACGAGGGTGAATCCTATCGCCTTTCTTTGGAACTTCTGGCCGAAGAATGCGGTGTCAAAAAAGGAATCATCTTCCATAATCGTTTCGTGAGTTTGGATGAACTTGTAAAGTTCATCTGTACGACCGATATCTACATCACACCCTATGTCAACCCGGAACAGATTGTCTCGGGGACTTTGGCTTACGTTGTGGGAGCGGGGAAACCGGTAATCTCGACTCCCTACTGGTATGCCCAGGAATTACTCGATGATAACCGGGGTGTGCTCGTTCCTTTCAATGATTTCGAAGCGATTGCGGCTCAGGTAATTTTCCTGCTTGAGAACAGCGTCCAACGGCATGCGATGCGCAAACGGTGCTATCTCCTTGGGCGGGAAATGATCTGGCCGGTAGTTGCCAAAGGTTATTTGAAATGCTTCGAGAGTGCATATGAAGAGAGAATGCGGCGCCGGCACGCCATTTTCGTGGCCAAGACATTGAGTCAACGACCACCCGACTTGCCCCTTTTGAACCTTAGCCATCTGTTCGCTTTAACGGATGATACAGGTATACTCCAGCATTCTGTCTCCATTGTGCCCAATTATAATGAGGGCTACACGACCGATGATAATGCCCGGGCTTTGGTCCTGACGACAATGCTTGAAGAAATCATGCAAGACACCGAGTCGAAGATTGACAAACTCGCTATCCGCTATCTGGCTTTCCTCATGTATGCGTTCAATCCAGGACTTGGGCGGTTTCGCAACTTTCTTTCTTACGACCGCCGCTGGTTGGAGGATTGTGGTTCCGAAGACAGCCATGGACGTGCGCTATGGGCATTGGGGTCAGTATTAGCCCGTTCGAAATCCCGGAAGCTGCGCAGTGTGGCTGGTCAATTGTTCAGCATCGCCCTACCCGCATCATCAAAATTCAGCAGCCCGCGGGCCTGGGCTTTTACCTTGATAGGCATCAATGAATACCTGCAGCGGTTTTCCGGAGATCGGACGGCCCAAAATATCGAAGCGATTCTTGTCGAAAAACTTATGGACTTGTACAAGCGCAACAGCACCCCGGATTGGCCATGGTTTGAAGACATCCTGTCCTACTCCAATGCCAAGATACCTCATGCTTTGTTTTTGTGCGGACATAGGCTGTTGAATAAAGACATGAAGGATGTGGCACTCAAAGCCCTTGATTGGCTGACAACAGTCCAGCAGTCCGGGGAAGGTTACTTCGAACCCATTGGCAGTAACGGCTTCTACCGTCGCGGTGGTGAACGAGCTCACTTTGACCAGCAACCGATCGAAGCCTACGGAATGATTCTTGCTTGTCTCGAAGCCTACCGGGTCACGGGCGATGAGCGCTGGTACAAAGAAGCGGAGCGCGCCTTTGAATGGTTCCTGGGTCGTAATAACGGCCGTCTGCCAATATACGATACGACGACGGGCGGGTGCTGCGACAGCTTGCATTCGGACCGGGTCAATGAAAACCAGGGCGCGGAGTCAACTTTGGCTTTTCTGCTATCGCTTCTCGAAATGCGTCAGGCAGAACATCTTTTGGCTATTCCAAACCAGGAGTGAACTATGACACATAACCAAACCGAAATGCTTTTTCAGCGATACCCCAAAAACCCGATTCTCGTTGCCCGGGACTGGCCATATCCTGTTAACAGCGTTTTCAATCCCGGGGCGATACTATTGCCCGATGGTATCACGCTGTTGCTGTGTCGCGTTGAGGATCGAAGCGGACATTCGCACCTCTGCGTTGCCCGTTCGAAGAATGGTATGGATTGCTGGCAGATCGATTCTCAACCTACTTTACTGCCTGACCCTGAGAAATATCCGGAGGAAATCTGGGGTATCGAAGATCCGCGCATAACCTATGTCCCTGAATTGAATAAGTATGTAATTGCCTACACGTCGTATTCGAAAGGCGGGCCTGGTGTTTCGCTGGCTCTGACAAGAAATTTTCAGCAATTCGAACGATATGGTTTCATCATGCTTCCTCCGGATAAAGACGCGGCACTCCTTCCACGACGAATTGATGGTCATTGGTTATTGATCCACCGACCGATGACTACATATGGGAATCATATCTGGCTTTCTTATTCACCTGACCTCTATCACTGGGGCAGGCATCAGTTAATTCTCAAGGCGCGGCGTGGTGCCTGGTGGGATGCTGACAAGATCGGTCTTTCACCACCCCTGATCGAGACGCCAAAAGGTTGGCTCATGATTTATCATGGTGTAAGGCAAACTGCAAGCGGAAGCTTGTATCGATCGGGTCTTGCCCTTTTTGACCTTGATAAACCAGAACGATGCCTGCTGCGAGGTAATACATGGGTCCTTGGACCCGAAACACCCTATGAACGCGAGGGAGATGTGCCGAACGTAACATTTTCCTGCGGGTGTACGGTTTTGCCGGATGGCGATACGCTCAATCTATACTACGGATGTGCGGATAGCAGCATTGCTCTTGCAAAAGCCAGCATAAAATCGCTGTTAGACTGGTTACAAGAAAACGGTAGTGCTCCTGGGAAATCTCCGGAATAATAGATGTAATATGCAGTGACGTGGGGTCAAATCCCTGAACTCGTAGTATTTTGGGGTCGGCCCTCTCTTCTAACTAAGAAATTGAGACGTTAAGAAGCTGAGAAGATAGACTTACATGGTTTTGTCATCGTCCGGCGTGACCGGACGATCCAGAAGTATAAAGATGCTCTGGATTCCCCGATTCCCCTGAATGAATCAGAGGACAGGCAAGCCGGGGAATGACACGCCGTTAGGAGCATTTCGAAATTGGGATTGCGAATTGCGAAATTGACAAGAATGGCCCAATGAATCTCATAAAAACCTCTATCATTTGTGAGCAAGGCAGCAAATATAAACTACCGTCTCACGTCATTGCGAGGACGCCGCAGGTGGACGAAGCAATCTCAGTATTATGACTTGCTGGCAGCGGAGGTTGCCGCGTCACCCCGCATTTTATCTAAGAAAAAATTACGGGACTCCTCGCAATGACGTGCGGTGGTTTGTTGACAGCTCCGTATTTTCTTGTATAATCTGACGCAGGTATTGATTGTGTAAGATTTCACCCTCACCTTATTTCTCTCCTCCTCCTGAGGCGGACACAGCTTCAAGGGAGAGGAGAGAGGGGTTGGTCAGCCGGGATGATGGAATCTGGTAGACATAGCGGACTTATGGTACATCCCGGAGCGGAGCGTAGGGGAAATCCGATCGCCGTAAGGCGATATTATGATGTTAGCTGTGCAGTTGTTGTTGTTGATAAGCCGGGATGGCGGAACTTGGTAGACGCAGCGGACTTAAAATCCGCTTCTCAGCAATGAGAGTGCCGGTTCGAGTCCGGCTCCCGGCATTTTCATGGCAAAGCCATGAAAACAAACTCTAAATACTAATATCTAAATACTAGACAATTTCAAATGACAAAAATGCGAAATTCAAAACATTACGACTTGGAAGAAAGGACGTTGCTATTCGCGAAACGCGTCATTGCACTGGTTAATCGGTTGCCAAAGACGTTACCAAATATTGAAATAGGCAGACAGCTTGTGAGGTCATCTGGGTCCGTAGGGGCCAACTACATCGAGGCTAATGAATCATTGAGCCGGAAGGATTTTGTCGTACGGATAAAAATATGCCGCAAGGAATCAAAAGAATCACGGTATTGGCTGAAGTTAGTTCAGCCTAAACGAGAAGACGAAAGAGAACGCGAATCTCTGATTGCGGAGGCTACCGAGTTGATGAAGATCTTTGGTTCGATTATCGAAAAATCCAAATAAGTTTGGAACATTTAGAATTTGAATTTTAGATTTGTTTAGTGTTTAGAGTTTAGGATTTCGGATTTGAAGGGTCTGTTCAAAGCAAACCCTTCTTGCGGTATTTCTTGATCCTGTTCAGCAGTGTCTTGTACGACACCCCGATGCGGCGAGCGGCTTCGGATTTGTTGTTACGCGTTTTCTCGAGGGTTTTTTTTATTACTTCTACCTCGGCAAGTGCGCGTCCAGCACTTGCCGCCGCCTTTAAGGTCTTAGGCAATTCCTTCTTGCTCAGCGTTACTCTTCTTTCCGGAAGTAATATATCTTCCGCCTGTATTATTTTTTTTGCGATTATGTTTGCACGTTCGATAGTATTTTCGAGTTCCCGGATATTACCCGGCCAATCGTAGCGTTTCAATTTCTCGATTGCGCTGGGTGAGATGTTTTTAGCCGACCGCAATTTCTTGAATATGTGATCGACCAGGAGCCTCAGGTCTTCTTTTCTTTCACGCAACGGAGGAACGCGAATAGGAAAAACGCTCAGACGATAATAGAGGTCTTCACGGAATTTCTTTTCTTTTACCAGATTCATCAGATCACGGTTCGTTGCGGCTATTATGCGGACATCAACGCTTATTAGATAGGCACCGCCAAGTCTTTCAAAACTCCTCTCCTGAAGAACACGCAGGAGTTTCGCCTGTAGGTCTAAATCAAGGTCACCTATTTCATCCAGAAATATCGTTCCCTTGTTGGCGAGTTCAAATTTACCTATTTTTTTGGAGACAGCTCCGGTGAACGCGCCTTTTTCCGATCCAAAGAGTTCGTTCTCGATCAGCTGGTGTGGTATTGCCGCGCAATTGATCGCGACAAAAGGATTGTCCTTTCGCGGCGACAGCATGTGACACGCGCGCGCAAATAATTCTTTACCCGTACCAGACTCGCCCACGATCATTACCGTCGTGTCGGTTGGCGCGGCTTTTTGGAGTAGTTGTGCGACGTGTTTGATCGCTGGTCCCTTACCGATTATTTCCGGTGCGCCGTGTATCCTTGATGTTTCATCCCTGAGCAAGATGTTTTCATAGTATCGCCGCTGTTCTTCAAGTATCCTTTGAATAAGAGCGATGAACTGTTCCACGTCAAATGGCTTAGTCAGAAAATCATAAGCGCCGAGCTTCATGGCTTCGACCGCGCGCTCGATCGTACCGAATGCGGTCATGATCAAAAATTTCGTGTCGGTATCTGATTTCTTAAGTTCCCGCAGGAGGTCAATACCGTCGATGTCAGGAAGTCTCAGGTCGATGATGCCTATCTCGAATTTTTCCTTCTTGAACAAACGCATTGCCTGGCGGCCATCCTTTGCCAGGTTGACCGATATGCCGGCATCCTCCAGACTGGCTTTGAGCATTTTCCCAAAGCTTTCTTTATCCTCGACTATGAGAATGTCAGCCATTTTGTGTTAACGAGACCTGCGCAAGACTTCGCGCGTTTTCTTCATCGCGCAGAATTCTCCGCACATCGTGCACGTATCTTTTAGCTTGGAGCGCGAGCGCTTGTAGATCTTCTTAGCCTTTTCCGGCGCGGCCAGGAGTGTGAGCAATTTCTTCCAGTTAAGATCGTATCTTGCTCTGGAAACTGCGAGGTCGATCTTCTTAGCATGTTTGAGGCCTCTGGCAATGTCGGCCGCATGTCCGGCAAGCTTGGTCGCTATCACACCGTCTTTTACTTCCTCGATATTTGGCAGCCCCAAATGCTCCGAAGGCGTGACATAGCATAGAAAATCTGCGCCGTGATATGCTGCAAGGGCTCCACCGATCGCTGCAACAATATGGTCATAACCGGCGCCAATGTCGGTCACTAGTGGCCCGAGGACGTAGAAAGGTGCTCCTTCGCATACATTCTTCTCGAGTAGCATGTTTGCTTCGATCTCGTTTATCGGTATATGTCCGGGTCCTTCAACCATGACGCTCACTCTGGCTTTTTTGGCCCTTTTCACCAATTCTCCGATGACCATGAGTTCCCTTATCTGGTATTCATCGGTTGCATCGGCGATCGCGCCGGGTCTCAGCCCGTCACCGAGGCTCAAGGTCGCATCGAATTTCTCGGTGATATTTAGCAGCCGATCATAATATTCATATAAGGGGTTCTCTTTCTTGTTATGCTGCATCCATTCTATCATCATCGAGCCGCCGCGGCTCACGACGCCGCACACACGCCGTTTTCTGTCCATTCCCTTGATACTCTCTCTGGTGACACCACAGTGCACCGTTATGAAATCGACGCCGTCAGCCAGATGTCGTTCAATGACTTCGAATATCTCGTCGACCGATGCCTGGGTGAACGGCTTGTGTTTCTTCCGCGCTTCGATCGCTACCTGGTAGATAGGTACGGTTCCGATGGGAACTGTTGAGCGCTTGATAATTGCCCGCCTGATCTTGTCGATGTCACCCCCAGTAGAAAGGTCCATGACAGTATCAGCTCCGGCTTCTATTGACGCTGCCAGTTTCTTCAGTTCGACCTTAAGATCAGCGACATCGGGCGAAGTGCCGATATTCGCATTTACTTTAGTGGTAAGGCCCTCGCCGACTGCCAGGGGCTTGATCTTGTGCATTTTGTTTTTCAAGAGGACGATGCGTCCCCGTTTGATACCCTGCTTCAGGTATTTAACCGATATACCTTCTCGTTTGGCAATTTGTCCGTAGATATCTGGCATTATTTTCTTTCCACCGGCATCCCGAGTGAAGTCTTAGGCACTGCAACCGATACGAATTTGAGGATAAACGACAGCGCTTTTTCCTCACTGGGTGCTTCAAATGTTAAAATATAATCAGGTTTTCCAAAAAGACTCAAAAACTCGCGTATTTTGATGTCTTTTGGCACTTTTATCGTGTTTATTATTTTCCTTAATTCATCCACCTTGCCTGGTATTACGTCCAACATAGAGACAAAAATCATATACGCTCCTTTCCTGCGTAATTATAGTCGTATTTGAGTTTTTGTCAATTAAGCCATGTGGAAGCTTCTTCCGCAGGGCTTTTGATTATATTGATTCAAAAGAAGATTACAGCGATGTTTATATTTACTTGCACGCCGTTGGCGTGCCGTCGATGACAGCGATGAAAAAAAAGATTATGATGATTGCCTTTTAAGCGGAGATTGCTTCGTCATTCCATTCCTCACAATGACGGCGGAGTGGGTGAGATCCCCGCGTCCGCCCACTGCGAACTCGCAATGACCGGGAGGATGGCTAAGTTCTGGTTGGTGTTGGGCATGAGGCGTTCAGCGTGCAGCGTCGAGCGGTCGGCTTCTCGACGCAGTCGGCTGCGCCTCCTTTGCTCGAAGAATAGCCATTACTTAACAGCGGGGAAGACGTATAGCGTTTCTGGTTCTTGACATGTAATAACGGTTAATTAAAATGGGGTAGAAGGAGGAAAAATGGAGAAGTTGATTGGCAAGATCACACATTATTTCAATAAGATCAGTGTAGGCATCATTGAAATAACAGACGGTGAATTAAATGTAGGTGATACAATACATATAAAGGGTCATACAAGCGATTTCACCCAGCAGGTGACATCTATACAACTCGAACACAATCCTATTGAAAAGGCAAAAAAGGGCGATGCCATAGGAATAAAAGTCGAATCACCCGTACACGAACACGACCAGGTGTTTCTGGTCACTGAGTAGCGGTCACTTCTAATTGTACATAAGTTCTTCTCTTTAATGCATTTGAAACAATAGTTGACTTTTCTGTAATCCTCTCAGTGACCAAATCCTAAATCCTAAGCACGAAATTCTATTCCGCAGATACTCGAATCTTTGATTTGATTGTATGTGCGAGAATGCCCGCAGGGTGAACAAATTCAAATATCAAAGCACGAATAATTAAAATAAAGACTGCTTCGTTGTCGTTCGCCTAGCTCACGAATCCTCGCAATGACTGCCTCCCGGCATAGATGACGGTGATGACAAATAGATTACAGCGATAAGGTTGTAGTCAGGCCGTTACTGCGTCAACTTTTTACTTCTAACTCATATTGTTATTAAATTATACGCGTACCCCGCGGTCGACGAACAGATGTCGTTTGATCTTCTGCGTACTCGTCTTCGGGAATTCTTCGTCGCGGATTTCAAACTCGGTAACCTTCTTGTAGATGGGCAGTTGTTCATTGACCTCGCGTACGATTTCCTTGTATATATTCTCGACATCCAGTTCGCTCATCTCCACTCCTTTTTCAATGCCGTGTTGTTCCAACCGTTCGTAGTCCGGGAAGATGAGAGCGCATATCTGTTCTTTCTTTGTCTTCTGATCGATCCTGGGTATGACCAGTACTTCTGTTATCCATTCACTCTTTATCAATTTCGCTTCTATCTCTTCGGGCTGAATATTCTTGCCGGTCTGCGTCACGATAAGACTTTTTTTCCTGCCGGTGATGTAAATATAACCTTCATCGTCCATGTAACCCAGATCGCCGGTATACAGCCACCCGTTTTTCAACACTTCGTCAGTCGCTTCTTTGTTTTTATAGTAGCCGAGCATTATGTTAGGTCCGCGCGCGATTATCTCGCCGATGCCATTCTCGTCCGGTTCGTCGATCTTGATCTCTACATCCGGTATCGCCACGCCGACTGATTTCACGTTTGGTTTCTCCAACGGACTCACCGACAGCACAGGTGACGATTCGGTCAAACCGTAGCCCTGTAGAATGGGGACCGCGAGCAACTGTAATGCCTTGGCGACTTTGTCGGTCAGCGCCGCGCCTCCAGCGCACGCAATTCTCAGGTTACCGAGTCCCATCTCTTTACGTACGCTAGCAAAGAGTGGTTTGCGCAAGAAGGGTACTACTGACCCGATGCCGCTTATTGCGTTGAACATGATTTTCTTCGTAAGAGATGCGCTGCCGACCTTCCGGTAAAGTGCGCCGACGAATTTCTCGAAGAGCAATGGCACGGCTATGAGACAGCTCACATTGGATTCCTTCATCGTAGCCAGAATATCGGTTGGTTTCAGACTCGGCGGGTAATAAATGGCTGCGCCGCGGAAAATCGGGAAGAGGAAACCGGCTGTTCCCTCAAACGTGTGATGCATGGGGATGATCGAGCAAAGGGTGTCTTTCTCATTAATTTCGATGAAGCGCTCGACCGATTTCATGTTACACATTATATTATAGTGGCTCAGCATGACCGCTTTTGATGTACCTGTTGTGCCTGATGTGAATATCAGGACCGCCAGGCCTTTGGGGTCAATGCCCTTCACCTGGATGTCCTTTTTGGGTGATATCCTCTTTATATCGGCCATCGGTATAATGTGTTTGATATTCTTTATCTCTCCTTTGAGCTCGTTTATCTTTTCGAGATATGTCTCGGACACTATTATACCTTTTGACTCACTGCGTGTGAGAATGTGTATTATTTCGGCATCCTGTGACATACGGTCGACCGGGACCGTGATCAAACCAGCCCTTACGATCCCTAGATATCCAATCGCCCATTCTGGTGAGTTTTCACCCATGACCGCGAACTTATCACCCTTCTGCAGACCAAGTTCAAGAAGGTAGTTCTTCATTCTGACTACGGCATCTTTCAGTTGCCTGTATGTGTAGCTCGTTTCGCCTTTCTTCAAGGCAAGTTTATCCGGCCAGTTGCTCACCGCTCGTTCAAAAACATCACCTAAAAGTTCTCTTTCTCCGTTCATTTCTTCTCCAGTTTAAATATGCTCTCTTTTCCTTTTTTGACCAGGATGGGCACCAGCTGCTCAGCTGGATATTTTTCTCTCAGCATGAAGAATTCAATGAGAATCGGAAGGTTGATGCCACATATGACATTCAGGTTTTCTCTATTCTTTAATAAACTGTAGCAGCTGATCGTGCAGCTACCCCCTGGTAAATCGACGAAAACAATTGTCTCGTGTTTGTTAGTTTGCCCAACGACTTTGTCGAGCTTTTCGTCCAGAAGAGTACACGACATCCCGGCGTTGGAGACCACTTCCATAAGATCCTGCTTACCGACTATCTGTTCGGCGGTTTTGAGCATAGTTTCAGAAAAACTACCGTGTCCTACTATAATACCTCTGATCACCGTCATTTACTCTATATCCTCGTCAAAGGTAACACTAGGCATTTCGCGTTCGGATAAGATTCTCTTGAGTTCTCTATCATACTCCTCCGCCGGTCTGATCCCGCGCAGGTCGAGAAGGTAGTTCATCGCAATTACTTCAGCAATTACCGAAATATTCTTTCCCGGACTTAGTGGTATGACGATTTGCGGTACCCCAACGCCTAGTATCTCCATTTTCTTTTTCTCAATACCAAGACGGTCAAAATTACCTTTTATTTCATCCCATAGAACGAGTTCGATTATTATCTCTATCCTCTTCTTGAGGCGAACTGATTTTACACCGAATATCCTGTAGATATCAACGATACCGACACCTCTGATTTCTATGTGATGCTTGAGGCGGTCGCTTTTCTCGGCGCCGGCCCCGATGAGTATGTCGCCCCTTCTGATTATCGTGATCAAGTCATCGGCCACAAAGCGATGTCCGCGTTCAACGAGATCGAGCGCGCATTCGCTCTTGCCTGTACCCGGCTTGCCCATGAACAATACCCCGACTCCATAGATGTCAACGAGGGTTCCCTGCAGGAATTCGGTTGGGGCAAGTTTGAAATCAAGGTATGCGGTGAGACTATGTATAAAGGGTGTTGTTGAGTTAGGTGTACGCAGAATGGGAATTTTCCGGCGTTTTGCTTCATCGATGAATTTCTTGTCGATGGCAAGCTTCTTGGTCACTATGACGACCGGCGTGCCAAGTCTCATAACGGTGGCAATGCGGCGGTTCTTGATCTCTTTTTTGAGGGTCTTCAGGTAAAATGTTTCAGTTTTACCGATGATCATGATCCGATCGCTCAGGAAATAGCCGGTATAACCAGCGAGCGCGAGGCCAGGACGAAAGATATCGTAACTGGTTATTTCTTTCTTCTCAAGATATTCTTTGCCTGTTATTACTTCGAGAGACAACTCGTCCTTTTTTTCTTCATACAGCGTCTTGAGGTTTATGGATTTCATTTTCTTCTTGTTTTCTGCGCCAATCTCTTTCTTTCGCGGAATTTTCCTTCGTATTTATCGAGCTGGCGTTCAACCTTTCTCACAACATCGTTAATGCCTATATAAATGTCTGGATTGCTCACGCGGCTGGTAATCGATGAGTGCTTTACTGACAGGGTAAGCTCGATGATACTCGTTCCCTTGTCCTTTTCCATAATCATTTTGGAGTCTATGACATAGTGTTCAAAATGTTTCAATTTTTTAAGTTTTTTTGTTACGTAGTCTTTAATTGCATCAGATACTTCAAAGTTCCTGGCCGTGATGTTTAGTTTCATATAACCTCCTGATGTGCGTACAACGGGGAGAAAACTAAGGGCATAGATATGGTAATTATATGCATATTCTATTTGCGTGTCAATGAACGCAATCTGTTTTTCATATTGCCTCCGAAGACGAAGGACGCAACTGCAATGCCGGATGCTCCTGCGTGCAGAATAGATTTGTAGTTCTTGTCATTCACGCCGCCAATACCGATGACGGGAATCTTCACAGACCGGCATATTGACCTCAAGGTGCTGATCGTGCATTTGCGGGCATCCGTTTTTGTCTTCGTGGGGTAGATCGCACCGACTCCCAGATAATCGACTCCATCAGACTCCGCCTTCACGGCTTCTTTTATAGTACGGGCTGAGGCTCCGATGATCGCCGTATCGCCCATGATTCTCCGTACAATACTCACGGGTATATCCTTTTGCCCTAAGTGTATGCCGTGTGCATTACATGCTATCGCAATATCCGCACGATTGTTGACTATGAATTTCACATCTTTCTCGCCTATTGTTTTGCGTATTTTATGGGCGTATTTCAAGAAAGCGCGATCGTTCAGTGATGTGATCCTCAGCTGAATCATCGTGGCGCCGTTTTTCATGAGGATTCTGGTTACTTCTTCGACATTACAGGAAGGCAGGTACTGTTCATCGATGATCACGTGAAGGTAAGGGTCGAAACGCTTATCGATGTGTCTTACAAAATCTTTTTCGAGGTCGTAAATCTTGAATCGTATTTCTTTCATTGATCCGCTCAGTTTTGTGTCAAAAGTCTTGCACGTTTCTTCAAGTATTCTCGATGCCTCCTTGGCGCGGGTTATATTGGACAAGATTACTATGGTGCTTGTTTTGGTTGTTATGGTGTCGAATTTTGCCGGGCGCCCGGGGTCTTCACTGCTCAGGCGAGACTGGATGACTTTTTTCAAGGGCAATGATTTTTTGAAATCACGGAAGGCATTTCTGATATTCCTCGTCTGGGACAGGAGGTTCCGGTCATAGATATGGAATCGTGCGATATCTTCTATGAGCTTGAGGGATTCATCCAACCGATTGAGGTTTACGTCTATGATGCGCAAAAAAGGCACACTAAAGTATAACAATAATCCACTCAGGTGTCAAGGTGGCGATAGCAGCAAAAAAAGGGGGCAAACACGAGATTCGCCCCCTGAAACACATGCGTGCCTGTTGCTTATTCGTTAGTGCGTTCGACCTTTATTGCCTTTGAACCCTTGGGTGTTTGACTTATTTCGAACTTAACTCGCTCGCCTTCACGAAGGACCCGATAACCTTCACCAGTAATATCAGCATAGTGCACAAAGACATCACCGGACCCGTCTTCATTCTCGATAAACCCGTATCCCTTTTTGCCATCGAACCACTTTACCTTACCGTAGACCTGCAAATTTCCTCCTTTCGAGCTTTGATACCATATTCCCATCCAGAGAGGATTACGAATTTGGTCAACCGCTACGGTTAAACCTTAAAAATTATATAAAATCGATGGAGGATGTCAATTATCTATTCGCGCTGGCCATCTGTAGCTTTGTTCTGCAATACCGCAGACTTGAGAAGAGTGCCGGTTGGTAAGAGTACCAGTTTTCTGGAGAAAACGCTTCATTTTCGGGAGTTATTTGTAAGAATTGAACAGCTTACCCCAGTCCGTTCGCAGGAATTTCTGTGCGATCTTCTTGCCGTGGATGTTATACCAGTAATAGTCGTGGTAGAATCTTGAGGCTATGAATGACCATGGCACGATCGGGGTCCGGAGCAACAGATTTTCAAGGGGTTTAAGAGGCCCCCAGTATATGGCTTTCTGCCCCCGGGATGCAAAAGTATCCTTCATCTGGAAATGAAAATTGACGTTTCGGATATCCTCGCCTACGATCTCTATCTCGTGAGGATCTGCATTACCCAATCCCATCTGATGCGCAAGGTAGAGAAACTTCAGGTCAAGCGGGTCAAAACCCATCATTTTGGCAGTGACAGCATCTATAGCTACTGAATCTCCGCTCGCCAGCATGTAATTCTTGACATGCGGATGCATGAGACGGGGGCCCGCACCATCTCCCGCGACCGTGCCATCTGTCACGCAAAATATTCCGGGGTGTATTTCTTTCTGTATCTGGAGCAGATCTACGAGCGTTTCGTGGATGACCGAGTGAGTCCAGTGGCGGTTGTCATTAAGCAGTCCGCCGAATGCGTTTTTCATTGCGCCGGTTATCGTAGTAAAGACATGCGTTTTCATGGTCGGAAGGTGGAAGGCGTTTTTGCCAATGAATAATTTTGGTATTTGGATACCATCGGCGTATACTCTATCCAGAACCAGCATTCTTGATTTTGGTTTGAAGTGTATCCATTCAACGTCAGGTTTGTAGAGATATACGAATTTCAGATTGTGCTTCTTCATTACCGATGTCAGGTGATTATTATCCGCGCCGATCTCTGGATTGATTACGACGGTACGATTCTGCGCTGGTATGAGATCACGGTATCCGAACTTGCTGAGTGCGGACACAACACCATCAAGTTGCCAGGGTGTGGTTGAACATGCCGGATAATAGAAATGCCAGGTTATGTTCACCTTGAGGATTGTGGGCAAGTTACTCTTGAGATGGTACCGGACGCCGGCAAGCTCCATCAAACGCTGTATGTCTTCGAGGACTTTACCTGGATTCGTTTTGACGACGGCGACCCTGGATTTCATTTTATCAATCGCGGCTTGCAGATTATTTCACGCACTTCGAACGAGAAGAAATCTTTTCCGTGTCTCGGAAGGCATACGATTGCGGTGTCGGCACCCTGCCCGCTCCCTCCGATAGCGATGACCTCCTGGTCATATGGTATAAGCCCTGCATCAATAGCCATTATCGCGATCTCGATTGCGACCTTGGTTCCCTGGCCGAAGATACGCAGGGTATTTGCCGTAAGTTCATCGACTTCCAGACCACCAAATTTCATTCTAACTGCCCGGCCCAGCCCGCCAAAGAAGTGAGTGCCGGTGTATACCTTAACACCTTTGCTGATCAGTTCTGTTTCAGTTTCTTCTGAAAGTTCGCATTTCCCCGGGTCACGGAACCCAGCCTGGTGCGCCACCGAGATGATATTCAGATCTTCAGCCTTCTCACAAAGCAGCTTCGTCGTGTAGCCGACACACGACGCAACGATGATGTATTTTATGCCAGTTTCCCTGGCCCGTTTCAAGGCTGCGTCAAGTGTATCTTCTGTATTATCTCTGCCTGGCTTGTCCCAATAGTGGACTTCGTATTTCATGATAGCTCCTTCAATCATTATACTGCTGTGACGTGCAAAGTCAATGCACGTATGCTCTTCCGACTACGTCGCGTACTTCTCAGTCCATTTTTTGGCGAGCTCGTCTCGGCGTGGTTTATATATGGTCTCATAGAAGTAGCGCTGAGATTTTAGTACGGCTTTATCGTGCTCTTTGCAGATTTTAACGGCCTCCTTCCACGCTGTGCTGAAATTCTTGCCGAAGCGTTTGGCGATCTGCCGCTTGAAATCGTCCGGTGACTGGACCTCGCTTCCCATGACGAAGAATTGTTTACCCGCGATCTTCACACTGTAGGCCGCTTCGTCTCCAATACTCGTCATGGTGAATGATTTCTGCATTTTCCTTACTTCACTTTCATTGTATTCTTTCCCCTTTGATTTGAATTTGCCTGGTGGTTTCACGCCTCCCTTGCCTTTAAAACCGCGCTTTGCGGCCGCGTAGAATATCGCGCGGTTCAGCCCGAATGACTTCGCTGAAGCGACCGGCATTCCCAGGACATACGCCCGAGCTGCCTGTAATGTCGCCATTACTTGAAATCTGCCAACTGACATACATCCTCCTTTGTCTTCGGAGCAGACAAATACGAAAGACCTAAATCTGCCTAAAAATGGACCAGGATACCTGAATATTCATAGCTTATGAACGCTGCGCTTCGGCGAGTGAAATGATACTGCGAGCTTTACGATACTGCTCAGTACGTCTGGTCATTTTATTTTCCTCCAATCCTGCGTGGCTATGGGACTTTCTTTACCGAGGAGATACAGCGAGCTTAGCTTCTTGATAACAATGCCTTCATGTCCTTTCTTCACTTCTGACAGATAACTACTTTTCAAATCCGTCAGCTTCTTGTCTGGTACATAGTAAAAGGGTGGGTTGAAACTCATTCTGCCCAGCAATCTCTTTCGCTGCTTTAATGTTTTCTTGCTGATATCCATACCGTTGTAGTATATCATATCGAAAACATAGACGATTGGATCAACCTTTGGTTCCTTGACGAATAGTGATGGAATGAGACGTCTGCCGCCGCTGGAACACAACTCACAATCGAGTAGAGTATTTTCTGGAAGCATACCAAGCAATTTTTCGAGCAAATAACCTAATTTGGCCGACCAGTTCGGCTTGCGTTCGAGCCGCCTTCCCCAGCATTCTAATTTGCCACCTTTGTAGCAGATTATTTGCATGCGCCATCCGTCGATCTTCGGTTCATATATCCAACCGCCTCGTATTTTTTCGCCAAAATAAGGGATCGGCTGCATCAGCCAGATGGGACCGGACAACACATGACATTATAGTCCCGTTGCAGGGAGAGTCAACAGAACGCCCTTAGAAGTTATGAAGATGAGAAGGTGAGAAGCTGGGAACGAAACAACGGTAGTTGAAGACATGTCCGCACAACGGACTGAAGCTATGTTTCACTGGAGTCATGCCTTCGGCTGAAGACACGCTTCGCTTGAAATACTGAACATAGCATAAACGAATACAACAAGCGCTGAATATGCTAGATCAATAAACATTGAAAGCACTGAAAGAGTTGCCTCGTTGGAGAATTTGCTTCTCGACAAGCTCGAAGAATAAGGCATTATTGTTCTGGTAAGTGACACAAGGAACGCATCGAGAACATAGTGAGTTGCTACGTATCTACTCTATGCCTCTGCATCGACATTACCGAACCTAACGATAGTAACGAGAATACGTGAAGCGTCAGGCGTGATGCGTGTGGCGTTATTCGTCGATCAGTTCGCCTATCGGCGTGTGACCTTTCATTTCTTTTATGACAACGTTTCTAACCTCTCCCGGCTTTATCTGCGTTTGCACAATGACATCTTTGTTACCGCGTGTCTTGCCGCGTGAAGCTTTTCCTCTGGCAGCACTCTCGAACAGCACTTCATACTCTCTGCCAATCATCCCGGATGTCTTCTCTTTGACGATCTCATTCTGGACTCTGATCAACTCGCTTAGGCGTCGCTTGATCGTATTCTCATCCAGTGATTGCATGTTGCTTGCTTCTGTTCCCGCCCTCTTTGAGTAACGGTACATGTAGGCATAGCCGAATCCGATTTGTTTTAACACGGAAATAGTCTCGAGAAATTCCTCCTGGGTTTCAGTGGGAAAACCGACGATGATGTCGGTAGTTATGGTAGGGTTAGGGATCTCCTGGCGGATATAGTCCACGAGGGCGAGATAATGTTCTGTCGTGTATTTGCGGTTCATCAGCCGCAGGATTCGGTTACTGCCTGATTGGAGCGGAAGGTGAAACCATTCGCATATGTTATGGTGACTCTTTATAACCTGAACGGTTTCTTTGCTAAAGTCTTTTGGATGAGAGGTCAGAAAACGTATTCTGAATGCACCGGGAATCCGCGCGATACGTTCAAGTAGCCCCGCGAAATTCATATCCTCATGGTGGTATTCGTTGACGTTTTGTCCCAGCAGCGTAATATCCTTGACCCCGTGTTTCACGAGGTGGCTGACCTCGCTACATATGTCAACGAAAGGACGCGACCGCGCATGTCCCCGAACATAAGGCACTACACAATACGAACAGTAATTATTACAGCCGCGCATTATTGAAACGAAATCAGTGATCGCATTCGGCGAGTGGTATATGCCGCAGTACGTCTCGGCCGAGAGCTTTGTATCGATGATCCTCACCTTTGTTTCCATTATTTGTGCTATATAGTTGCCAATCTCCCGGTAGGAATCCGGCCCCAGAATAAGATCAACGTGATTGAGTTTTCTTGTGATATCGTCAGCATTGCTTTTCGCAAGACAGCCGACAACAGCCAGAACCCGCTCACCTTCCTTTCGCCAGTTTTTTAGACCAGACGTGTAGGCGAGTGCTCGGTTTGCGGCGTGTGCTCTTACCGTGCATGTATTTACGATAAATATGTCTGCAGTTACCGGGTTATCAACCGACTTAAAACCCTGATCGGTGAGAATTTTACTCATGAGAAAAGAGTCATTCTTGTTCATCTGGCAGCCAAAGGTTTTAATGAAGAATCTCTTTTTCAATGTATTGTCTGGTTTTTTACAGTACAGGGTATTGCATGGGTGATGTCCTCGGTTACGTTATCGATCATGACCTCGACAAGTTCATTCTTTGGGCATTGTTCGTCAATGTGGACCTTGATGTAATTGTCTGTAAGTCCCAGGCAATGCCCATTTTTGTACTCGACAGCGACCTCGAATTTCTTGTTGATAAGTTGCCTGCGGAATTCGTAATTCTTTTGTCCTATCAATTTCTTGAGTTCCCAGAGTCGATTCTTCTTCTCGATCTTAGATACCGGGTCGCCTAACTTGAAAGCGTCGGTGCCATACCTGGGTGAAAAGGGGAACACATGCACGTGAGTGAACGGCTGTTCGTGTATGAATTCATATGTATTCCTGAACTCCTGTTCGCCTTCACCAGGAAACCCGACGATTACATCTGCTCCTATTGCGACATCCTGAAACTTCCCCTTGATCAGGCGGATCACCTTTTCAAGGTGTTCTTTATCGTATGAGCGGTTCATTTTCTCAAGTATTGTATTGTCGGCGCTCTGGATAGGAATGTGGAAGTGACGGCACGCCGAGGTTTCTCTCATGGTATCTACTAATCGGGGAGTAATAAAAAACGGCTCTATCGATGATATCCGGACCCGGGGGCATCCGGGTATTTTGTGTAAAGCAACGAGCAGTTCATCGAGTGAAGTGTTTGCATCCCTTCCGTAGAGGCCAATGTTTGCTCCCACGAGGACGATTTCCTTGTAGTTTAGCGATATCGCCCACCGCACTTCTCTCTCGATTTCCTCTATCGTTTTACTCTCAACCGTTGACCGTACCTTTGCCACGATGCAATACGAGCACTTCATATCGCAGCCGTCCTGTATCTTCAGGAAATAGCGTGTCTTGTCTGGTCTGGGCAAGATATCCTTGATCGTTGTATTTCGATCGACGTTGTCGATCAGGTAGGTTGCCTTCGCGTATCTGTCCGGGTCAGTGCGACAAGCACATCCGGTTGCGATGATCGTGGCTTGGGGGAATTTTCTCAGCGCCTGGCGGAATTTTTTGTGAGAATTCAGCTCCGCTTCTCTGGTCACGCAACAGGTATTGACGATGACCAGATCTTCTACGTCGCTGAATACTTCCAGCAGACAGTAGCCTTCGTACTGATTGAGCTTACAGCCTAGATTGATTAGTTTTTGCAAGCCGGATTATGCTACTCTTTTTGCTCCGCTTGTTTCTGAGAATCAAGGATATCACCGATGGTGAATTTATCAGGCGCTGGTTTCGGCGCTTCTTTTTTCTTTAGCGGGGCCTTGAAGATTTCCTTCTCGCTGAGGATTATTCTTCGCAACCTCGAATTGATCTTCCGCACCGTTACCTCAATCTCCTCACCGAGCGTGTATAGGTCTTTTGGTTTCTTCCCGCGCCTTGCCAGATAATTTGCCGGTATGAATTCCTCAACTCCACCTTCGAGCACCAGCCGGATCCCTTTTGGCAAAATATCACTGATCTTGCCTGTTATCTTTGAACCTTCAGGAAAGGTTTCAACAAACTTGGTGAATGGATCCTCTTTACAGTGTTTGATGCTCAGTGATATTCTTCGGTTCTTACGGTCGATCGTGCAGATGACCGCTTCGACTTTCTGTCCTTTACGCAGATAGTCAGAAGCCTTCTTGACCTTTTTGTCCCAGAAAAAATCATTGACGTGGATAAGGCCTTCGACACCGTCGATTATCTGCACGAAAGCACCGAAGTCCTTGAGATTAGTCACCTTGACGACTGCCTTTTGGCCGACTTCGAGTTTTTCATCAACTGTTGACCAGGGATCTGGTTTTGTCTGTTTCATCCCGAGAGAAATCCTTTGTTCATTGCGGTCGATTGATAGGACAACAGCTTCAACCGCGTCGCCAACCTTGAGAAGTGACGATGGATCCTTTACGTCTTTTGTCCAGGACATCTCAGACACGTGGATGAGTCCTTCTATGCCTTTTTCAAGCTCAACAAATGCTCCATAGTCGACGACACTGGTCACTTTTCCTTTAACCCTGGTGCCGACCGGATACTTTTTCTCGATGGCTTCCCAGGGATGCTCGGTCAGTTGCTTCAAGCCAACAGCAATCCTGCCGGTTTCGCGATCCATGATAAGCACCTTGACCTTGATCTTGTCATTGACTTTTACGACCTCGGCCGGATGGGTTATTTTCAGCCAGGAAATATCCGTGATATGAAGCAGGGCGTCGATGCCTCCGATATCAATAAAGGCTCCAAAATCTGTGAGATTACGCACGGTGCCGTCAATGATATCGCCAACTTTCATCTTGCTGAATATGCGCTTGCGCGCTTTTGCTTGTTCTTCTTCGACCGCCATTTTTCTCGAAACCACGATGTTCTTGCGCAGCATGTTGATCTTTACGATCTTGACTTCGGATTTCTGACCGATCAGAGATTCGCCGTCAGCTTGTGCCTTGTAGTCGATCTGTGAACTGGGCAGAAATGCTTCAACCCCCATGAGATCGACCGAATACCCGCCCTTGATTCGCTTTTTTATCGTGCATGAAGCAGTCTCGCCGTTCTCATATATATGTTTTATTTTGTCCCAGGCGAGCTGAAAATCCGCTTTTTTCTTCGATATTACGGGAAATCCTTCCCGATCTTCAAAGGCTTCGAGAAAAACATATATCGTTTTTCCTTCTTCGGCATCTTCAGGAGCACCGAATTCTTCGAGGGGCAGAAATCCCTCGGCCTTAAGGCCAAGATTGAGCAGAACACCGTTCTTCGTTCTTTTGATGACCGTCGCTTTTACAATATCACCCTCTTTAGGTGTGACAAATGATTCTTCCAACAGTTTGTTCAAATCCTCTTGAGCAATTTCTTTCATTTGGCTATAAATCCTCCTTTGAATAGTTTTGCCATTCACGTGATTATACTGATTTTTCGACGGTTGTCAATCGTTTTCAGGCATTAGTTCCTGCTCCGAACGGTTGACGAACCGCCTTGAACGCGAAGCTTGTCGTATCAGCAATCAGGACTGCATACAGGCTGACGCACAAAGGCTCATTTGACTTTTGCCCATAAATGAATATAATATGTTTCAATTTGCCAAAGGAGGATTTGATGAGATATTTGTGCATGGCCGCTATGCTTTTCTTTGCATGCGGTGTTCAGAAGGACAGTGATATGGTCGTCAAAAAGACCGGCGTTCCTTACATGAACATTGCGGTAAAGGACTATGGTACCGTTGTGATCGAGCTGCTGCCGGATGCAGCGCCGAAAAACGTCAAAAATATCATTGAACTGACAGATAAAGGTTTCTACAACAATCTGATTTTCCATAGGGTCATAAAAGGTTTTGTTATTCAGGGCGGGTGTCCGAACGGCGATGGCACGGGCGACCCTGGGTATGAGATCGAGGATGAAATCTCGCCGCAGGAGAAACACCTGAAAGGCACAGTGGCGATGGCGAATCGGGGTCCAAATACAAACGGATCTCAGTTCTACATATGTTTAGAGCCTCAGCCCAGACTCGATGGTCGGTATACGATCATCGGTCGGGTCGTACAGGGCATGGACGTTGTGGACCGCATAGGCAATGTGGGGACCGGGCAGTATGACAAGCCATTGGCCGATGTTGTAATGGAAAGAGTCTGGATCGAAAAATAGCCTCAACGCTCTGCTTTTCGTCCAAATGTGCTTGCTGGAAGTATTGTTACACGACAATTATTGACGGTGAGAAGGACGTAAGGTATAATACACAATGGAATTTGATAATCTTTTAACCAGCGCTTTTGGTTTCGCCGAGAAGTTGATACTCGAACTGCTGCAGAGAGGGGAGAGTGTTTATGCAATTTACCCGACCCCAAAAGACGTACCGATGTCTTTTCTTGGCAAGAAGAACATAAAATATGGTTTCTTGAAATTCGAGCATGACCCGATTCTTGAAAAAACATTACCCAGAAGGGTCAAGCACATTTTCCATATCTTTGATATGTACGGCGGCAGGTTTTCGAAAGTATTCAAAGCCAATACACTGGCCACGCTGCTGCTGTTGGACTGGGCCAAGAACGTTGGCGCTGAGAGTTTCACACATCTCTCGAGCGGAGAAGTCTATGGCAGAGGCAAAGACCTGACTGAGGAGGCTGCTCTCGAACCACATGGGTTCTATGCGACTACGAAATACCAGGCAGAGATGTTCTTCAAATACTATCAGCGGGCACTCAGGATAAGTACAGTCCGCTTATTCTTTCCTTTTGGTAGTGGTGTTGAACAGGGTTTTCTCTTCGACCTCGCACGTGCCGTCAAATCCGGGAATCCTGTGGAATCGACGTATGATCAGATCAGCCCCACGTTTGGCGACGATATTGTTGCTCCCCTGTTGAAGATCCACGACCGCAAACAGGTTGGTGTTTACAACTTATGTGGTAGCCCGATAAAAGTTGAAACGATTGTCGAGAAGATAAGACAGATAATAGGAAAAGAACCCAGCAAAATAACGGTAGAAGAGAACGAACTGACCGGGAACGCCAGACTTGCCAGAGAGAAACTTGGTTATGTGGAAACCTCAATTGATGATGCTCTGGAGCGCGCATTTGTGCATATGAAATAGCGCAACTGTTTCATGTATGGCCTGCTGTTTTTCCTCTGTAATTAAATTTGACATATATAGACATTTATGACTGATCTGTTACTGGTTAATCCAAAAGAGGCAGGAGCGTTCTTTGAACGAATGCCGCCTCTGGGTCTTGCATACATCGCTGGAAAACTCCAGACCCGTGGCTACTCCGTAAAAATCGTGGATTTTGAAGTAGATAGACGCCCGTTAACGTACTGGCTGGATTTGTTTCAGCCAAAATATCTTGGCATTTCTGGCACCAGTCATACTCGCTTTGAGTCGTTTCGATTGGCAAATGAAGCAAAGGCTTATTCACCGGAGATTGTGACTATTTATGGAGGCGTGCATGCCACTTTCACCGGCGTCAATACCCTTCGGCGGATAACCGAAATCGACTATGTTGTATGTGGTGAAGGTGAAGATACAATCGTAGCGCTGCTTGATAAACTATGCGCTAGTGAAGAACCCGAAGATGTTTGTGGTATATGCTATCGAAAAGGTGAGGACATCGTACAGACGCGTCCGGCACCGCGCGTCAACCCGCTCGATAGTCTACCCAAACCAGCATATCAACTGCTGAATATGGAACAGTATTCAGTAGAAATGGATTTTCTGGGTCGTAGAGCGATTTCCCTTCTGACCTCACGGGGTTGTTATGCAAAATGCAGTTTTTGCTCTGCCAGTAGGATGTTCGGACATAAGGTGACGACTCATTCTGCTCAACGTATGCTCGATGATGTTGAATTTCTTTTCAGTAGCTACGGGTACGAGGGTCTGAAGATTTTTGATAGCACCTTTACCATGAAGAAAGAACATGTTTATGAATTCTGTGATGAGATAACGAAACGCAAACTCAATTTCCCGTGGGAATGTGAGATAAGAATCGGCTCGGTCGATCTTGAAATGCTTGAGAAGATGAGAGATTCAGGATGTTACTATGTCAATTTCGGTGTTGAGTCCGCAAGCCAGCGCGTCCTTGATCTGATGCGTAAAGCTATTAGAGTCGAGCAGGCAGTCGAACTGCTGAATCTGTGCAACAGTGTAGGTCTGCGTACCAAGGTATTTTTCTCGTTCGGACATATTGGCGAAACAATGGATGACGTGGAGAAGACTTTCGAGTTCATCGACGAGCATGCCGGTGAGATATCGACCGTGGCCAGCGGTGCTGGTGTGCGTGTCTATCCGGGAACTTATCTGGAAGAATATGCCTTCAAGAATAGTTTTTTACCCAGCGATTTTGAGTGGAGTTTACCCTATGATGACCCGCGACTTGACAACATTATGCAGACACGGTCGATACCAGTGCTGGTCCAACCGCAACTTGGCTATGATGAACTGGAAAGTATTGCGCTACAGGTATACTCACGGAAGTTCAGAGGTTGGAAGGGATTCAAACATGGTGTGAAAAAGGTAACTGATTGGAATAAGCTAAAGAAACTCTCACGGCTGCTGAGGATAAAAATGAGAAATTTCTTATCGGGGAGGGATTAGTTACGTGCGTATCTTGCACCTTTCATTTGAGAACTTCCAGGACGTGCCTGGTTTGTTGAGTAGAAGTCACAGCTATTTTGGCGACAAGGGTTGCTTGACGACGATGGTCCGTTCCCGGCTTGGTTTTCCAAACGGAATTTGTTTGCATTACCCGTTTCTCGATTCCGGGTTTCCAAGTAGCCTTTCGAGGATTTTGGGTCGGTACAACGTCAATGTAATGGAAACCGAGTTGAGGCTTAAAGTGAAAGGCGAAAATCCTTTAGAAAGGTTGTATTTCAAAGCCCGGGATTACACCTGGCTCTATAGATTGAGCCGCGCGTGGCGCCGCTATGAGCTGGACAGTTTTGATATCTACCATTTTGACGGGGATGTTCCTTTCATTTACGGTGACCGGATCCTGAAGAAGCTAAAAGGGAAGAAGCTCGTCACGCACTTCTTTGGAAGCGAGCTCAGAAAATGGGGTATGAATTCCTTTTTGCACGAACACGCCCACCTGAGGTTCACTTCGGAGTTAGACCATACAAAGATAGATCCAACGCTTTTCTTCGTGCCTATTCCTTACGAAGTTGGTAATATCAAAGCCCGCACGCGCGAGAACAAGGTGTTACGTGTCGGGCATTCGCCGACACGCAGGACCGCGAAAGGTACTGGAGATATTATTGAAGCGGTGAACCGAATAAAGAAGCATCTGAACTTCGAGTTTCTGCTCATTGAGGGTGTATCCCATAATAAATGCATGGAATTGAAGGCTATCTGTGATATTGGTATCGATCAGATCGGCAACTACGCCGGAACCGGATACGGCCGCAGCGGATTGGAATTTCTCGCGCTCGGGGCACCCACGATTACGGAAATTCCGGATGAATACGAGAGACTGCTACCCGGTCATCCATTTGTCAAAGCTACAAAAAGGGATTTCGAAGAAGTACTTTCGAAATTGTTGCGCGACCATCAATTACGTGAAAAGAAACGTAAGGAAGGTTTAGAGTGGGTACATGAATTCCCGCATCCGAGACGGATAATCTCAGAAATATACAAGGAATATCGCAGAATAGGTTGGATTCATTGAATATACCAATTGCATATTGACAAATATGTATTTTGCATTAGAATTACGTTCTTGAAATATCATGCAGAAATTTGCTTTTGATGAATATTTGGCGTGTCAGAAAAATCTGGTGGATGCGGATCTGAAGAAATTTTTTTCGCAGAAGAATGCGCTGTTTGACATCATGTACTATTCGGTTGATGGCGGCAAACGGATAAGACCCATACTTGCGATTGCAGGATACGAGGCATGCGGTGGCAGTGATACCGGCGCGATAATGCCCATTGCATGTGGTCTTGAGTTGATCCATACCTATTCTCTGATCCATGACGACCTGCCGGCAATGGACAATGATGATTTTCGAAGAGGCAAAGCATCGGCCCATCGGAAGTTCAACGAAGCGACAGCGATCCTTTCCGGTGATGCTCTATTTGCCTATGCCTTTGAGTTGTTCAGCAGCGGTAACGACTATGCGCCCGAGAAATTGGAAGTGATCAGAGTAGTCAGTGAAGCTGTCGGCCCGCAGGGTGTAGTGCATGGGCAAATGCTCGATATATGCGATATGGAACAGCAGCCGAAGGTTTTGAGAAGCATACACCTGAACAAGACTGCCAAGTTCCTTGCGGTGGCAATCAAGGTCGGAGCAATAATGGCGGGTGCATCAAGGACGGTGATCGAAAAATTGCACGGTGCGGGTATCTGTTTGGGGATGCTCTTTCAATACACCGACGACATATTGGATGTAGTTGGAGATAAAAACGCCCTTGGCAAGACGCCGGGAAAAGATGAGGCGAGCGGTAAGCTGACTGCACCTGCTGTTTACGGTCTCGAAGGTGCACGATTCAGGGCGCAGCGTTACGCCGATCGTGCAAAGGTTCAATTCAGAGAGCTCGGAAACGAATTTGAGTTTTTCTGTCAGATGACAGATTTTGTGTTGAATCGTTCGTTTTAGTCATATAAGGAGAAGATGTCATTACTGACAAAGATCAAAGAACCAAAAGACCTCAAGGGTCTGACGCTTGAGCAACTAGAATCATTGGCCAAAGAAATACGTGCCGAGATAGTCAACACATGCGCGAATACCGGCGGACATGTCGCGCCTTCATTGGGTGTTGTGGAATTAACACTTGCCCTTTATGCAGTTTTCGATGCCGAGCGCGATAAGATCATCTGGGACGTTGGACATCAGACCTACACGCAAAAACTGATCACAGGCCGGGCGAAAAGGTTCAAGACTCTGCGAACGTATCATGGAATTAGCGGTTTTCCCAAACGCAGCGAGTCAAAGTACGATGTTTTCGATACAGGACATTCTTCAACTTCCCTTTCCGCGGCAACCGGGTTTGCCCTGGCTCGCGATTTTCGGGGTGATAATTACAAGATCGTGAGTGTAATAGGCGACGGCTCACTTGGTGCGGGTATGGCTTTTGAAGCTCTCAATCACATCGGTCATTTGAAAAAAGACATAATCGTTGTTCTTAATGATAACGAACATTCGATTGGAGAGAGTGTAGGCGCGCTCTCCCAGTATCTTAATAAGGTCATAACGACGAGAACCTATAATCGTTTTCGAGATGATCTTTGGAAATTTCTCGGACGGTTTCCACCTTATTTCCGTGACCGGGGAAGGAATGTGGCAAAGAGGATGCAAGAAGGTCTCAAAGGACTTTATGCGCCATCGATCATATTTGAAGAGCTGGGATTCAGATATATCGGGCCACTGAACGGTCATAAACTTGGGCAGTTGATAGATACTCTCTCAAGACTAAAAGAGGTTCGCGGTCCATGGTTTGTACATGTCGTAACCAAAAAAGGTAAGGGCTACGAGCATGCCGAAAAATGCCCTGAGGTATTTCACGGAATCGGTCAGTACTGTGTGGAAACCGGTGAGGTGAAGAAGAAATCCACTTCATACACCAAGGTTTTCGGTGACGCAATAGTGCGATTGGCCAAGCAGAACGATAAGATCGTGGCCATCAGTGCGGGGATGACCCTCGGTACCGGTCTAAAAAAATTCAGTCAGGAGATCCCCGGAAGATTTTTCGATGTTGGCATTACTGAGCAGCATGCCGTTACAATGGCTGCTGCACTCGCCCTCGATGGTTACATTCCGGTATGTGCGATATACTCTACTTTCCTGCAGCGTGCTTACGATCAAATCATCCACGATGTGAGTTTACAGAAAGCGCCAGTCATCTTTGCTGTTGACCGGGCTGGACTCGTGGGAGAAGACGGCCCGACGCACCACGGTCCGTTTGACCTGTCTTATTTCAGTTGCATTCCGAATATCGTTGTTTCGTCACCCCGAAACGGGACAGAGCTTATTGCGCTGCTTAAGACGGCGGTGCAATACCGGCAAGGACCTTTTGTGATACGATATCCAAGATCATCCTGCGTGTTGGATGACGAAGATCCTGCCCCGCTGTCGATCGGAACATGGGAAACCATATGTGATGGCAGGAATTTGGTCATCGTAGCCACAGGTTCCATGGTCGAAGAGGCGCAGGGTGCTCTCACAATATTGAAGAGAAAGCGCTTACGTCCGAGCCTTGTCAATGCACGTTTTATAAAGCCTCTCGACGGCGCGTTGCTCGATAATCTGATGAAGAAGAACAAGACTATCGTAACGGTCGAGGAGAATGTGTGTCACGGTGGCTTGGGTAGTCTTGTTTCCGAATATTGCGGCGAGAGGAATGCCAGGGTAAGAGTTCGCTGTATCGGTTTACCAAACAGTTATGTCGAACACGGCGCCAGGCAGATATTGCTGAAAATCACACAGCTTAACGCGGAGGGTATTGCAGAAAGAATTCTTTCAATTTTATGATCTTTCTATTTTCTCTTGCGATATTAGCACAATTTACCACTCCCTTTGATGAGAGATTGTACATCGATGCCTACGGTGAATTCGTTATATACGCCCGGTATTTTCAAGGAACCCTGGTCAGTATCGATACTGTAAAGACGATCGAGGATTACATATCCTCTGGTTTCTATACGCGCAACCAGGGACTGTTGCTCAGAGAGTTGAAGCAGGACATGGCAGAGAGCGGAGGTTACGCAAATAAGGGGCTGTTCGGAACTTTCGAGATTCCCCTACCAAAGGGCGGCTTCAGCGATTTCATGGGCGAAACAGGAAAACTTGATGTCGGTGGCTATGTCAAGATTACCCTCGGCGGCAGTGAGACTTTTGTTTCTAACGTGCCCGGATTGGTCGGTCCATCACTCTGGCCTGAGTTGGAGATGAATCAGGAAATGGCTATCAATCTCGACGGCCAGGTCGGCGACCGGGTGAGGGTATTCATTGACCATAATTCCGAACGGATCAATGAGAGCCAGAATAAGATCACCGTGACTTACCAGGGGCGCGAAGATGAAGTTATACAGGAAATCCAGGGCGGCGACACTGAGTTGAAAATCCCGACCACGACCTATACCGGAGACATCCCTTCGCACCGTGGTCTTTTTGGCATAAAATCAAGCGCCAAATTTGGACCGGTGGATCTTGTGGCAATCGCCTCTAATGAGCAAACCCAACATCAGGAAATCGATATCGAAGGTAGTGTGCAGGCACAGGCCGATACGATATGGGACCGCGAGTATCAGAAACGCAGATTCTTTTGGCTGGGTACCAACGAAACAATAATCCCAGAATCTCTGCAGGTGTACATTGATGATAACAATTTTCAGAACAACAATGTAGCCGGCGGCATCACCCTCTACGGGACGGCTTATGTTGATGTTAATGGCGATGATATTATTCCCGATGATACCCTGCAGTCTGAAGTTGGCTATTTCACTTTGAAATACCTTGAGCAGGATTACATATTCATCCCGGGTAACAATATCGTTGAACTCAAGCAAGGTCTTCAGAAGGACGCTGAGGTTCTCGGCGTAAAATATAGTCTTCTGCGTAATGGACAGATAGTAAATGTTGGCGGCATAGTGCAGGATACAGTGGTGCTGAAACTTGTATGCCCGAAGAGCCCGGATAGTACATCGGTCACCTGGCAGTATGAGTTGAGGAATTACTATCAGATAGTGGCTCCTGGGTCGCGGCTTGATTCATTGAAGATCTTCTATATCACACCTGGTGGACAGCACAGAGACCGCAATGATGTCGGTGATACATATCTTGAAATTCTGGGACTCGACGATAACAAGGATGGAAGGGTCGATGATTATTTTGGCGAGTACGGGTTTGACGCAGGCCGTGGTCTTCTGATTTTCAGAGATTCACTACCCTTTGCATCCGACACGCTGGACGACCCCGATCTTGAAATCTACGAGAATCCATATTACATGCAGGGGCGCGGAAAGTATTATCTATACAAGAAGACAGTTGAATCCCGTCCCGTATTTTCACTGCCACCGAATGTTGTTGATGTGACGGTATACGTCGACGGTTACGAACAGACTGAAGGCGTGGATTATTACGTCAATCTTGATCTCGGGGAACTCGAGTTCAAGAAAGTCATACCGCCTACCGCGCGCGTCAAGATACACGTTGAATATGCACCGTTCTTCTCGGCGGCTCAAAAATCGCTTATCGGCGTGAGAGCAAGCATGAAGTCCTTTGGTGATGCGTCACTCGGTTCTTCTTTCTTCTATCGGACCGAGTCTTATCCAACGGATCGCGTGCGGCTGCGGGAGGAGCCTTTTAATCGCATGGTTTGGGAAGCGGATATGTCTTTACCACAGAAACTGCCGTTCCTTACAAGAGCCGTTGACTGGCTTCCCTTGGTCCAGACCGAAGCCGAATCGAAAATCAATTTGAATGTCGAAACTGCTTATTCGATCTCCGATTTGAATTCCAAGGGTGAAGTGTATCTCGACGACCTGGAATCATCAACGATAGTGACTAATGAGATTTCGATCACGTACAGTGATTGGGTTCAATCATCAAGGCCAGTAGGCATGCTACAAGATGATCTAGCTATCGAAAGAATACTCTGGTATAATCCGCGAGGTGCTGAGGTTCTTACTGCCGGAGATATCTATCTAGACCCGCTTGATCCAAATGAAACTGCTCATGTTTTGAGACTTGTATTCAATCCTGACGACCTGTCGTCGTTCGCTGGCTTAATGCAGTATATGTACAGCGCGAATTTCGATGATTGCGAAAATCTCGAGTTTATCGTAAGGGGCAATGGTGGTCGTATCCATGTTGACCTGGGTCAGGAAATGGCCGAGGACCAATTACGGCGCAATAGCACTGGAATACTGGTCGGTGTCGGTGTTCTGGATGATGAGGACCGCGACCACAATGGTTCATGGAACGAAAGCAGTGAGGATACCGGATATGATGGTGTCTTTGGTGTTGATGAGGAGAACGTGGCCGGCGATGACGCAAATGATGACTATACCGAAAGTGACTATACCGGAGGTATAAATGGCAGTGAGAGTAATCATCTATGGAATACGGAAGATATCAACCGTAATGGAATTCTGAACGTCGACAACATTTATTACAGTTATGTAGTCAATCTGGATTCCACAGAATTCATGGTCGAAAATGCAGGTCTTCAGGAAGGTTGGACGATGTTTCGCATCCCGATCAAAGACACGATGGCTTTTGACACTGTATTGGGGCAACCGGATTGGCGTACCATCAGGTATGTACGTATCTGGCTGGAGAATTTCTCTTCTGCCGAAACACTTGAAATATATCGTCTTTTTGCCACGGGCAGCAGATGGAAGAATTATGGTGTCAATGGAGATCTTTCGACGTGGGACTCAACAGAAGTGTTTACACTGACCCCGGTCAACACCAGAACACACTCCTACTACGAGTCCCCCTTTGTTGAAGAACGTGATCCTCTGACCGGTCAGGTGAAGAGTGAGGGCGCGCTGGAATTGAGACTTGAGAATATCAGGGAGGGTCATACATGCATTGCGCACCGGCAGACCGACGCCAACGAGGACTATCGTGCATATGATACGCTGACCTTCTATCTGAACGCCCTGCATTCAAATCCGATCGTATCAATGCGTATCGGCAGCGATTCTGTAAATTATTATGAATATAAGACCGAATTCGATAATGGGGTAGCTGTGGCCGGTGGCAATGGCTGGCGTACGTTCACTGTTTCAACGGAGCATCTTCTTGACTTGAAGCAGATCACACAGGGCGAGGGTGTGGCGAGAGACTCTGAATATGCGGTCGTTGGCAACCCTTCGTTGTCGGTCAATCAATTTTTCGAAATCGCAATTACGAATCAGAATACTACTCCTTTGACCGATACAATATGGTTTAACGATATCAGATTAATCTCGCCACAAACTGAAATCGGACGTATCATCAGAGCAACAGGTTCACTGAATCTTGCCGATCTTGCTTCTGTGACGGTTTCTTTTGATGAATCAAATGGCCGTTTCAAACGTCTTTCGGAGTCCAAGACCATATCGACCAACAGTGCTGGCCGCAACTATGCAATAAATTCGAGCATTGCGCTTCACAAATTCTTACTCGAGAAATGGGGATTCAATATGCCCTTGGTCCTCAATTATAGGAATACTCTCCAGAAACCGCGTTTCTCATATTTCGCCGATGATTTAGAAATCACGGGTGATGAATTGGATAAACAGAAATCGACAAATATCGTTAACTCGTATACGATCAGTCTTTCAAAATCAGGTTCAAAAAACTGGCTCATCAAGAACACCCTGGATGCGTTGTCATTCGAGCATAGCCGTTCCAAGACGAATACCCATAACGCGCTCAATGTCGATACTTCAATCACCAAGAGTTACCGTGGGACATATCGGCTCGATCCGCGGGTGTCTTTCAAGCTGCTCGGGCAGGCATTTTCGGTTATGCCACAGAACATATCGTTCAACGTGTTGTATGCCGATAACCTTGTGCGCTACTATTATCGTCTAGACCCTGATGACACTTTGCGTTACTCGGCTTCAGGTTCGCAACACCGCAAGACCATGAACCCTAGTTTCAGCGTGGCCTATTCACCCCACCGAACATTGAGTACGAATTTTGATTTCACTCAGAACCGCGATTCGGTCTCAACACGCGGACAATTCGGCGAGGAAGTGGCCAGGAACCAGACGCTTAACGCAACATTCACGGAGGATTTCAAGCTTTTCAGGCCCAGGTTGAGTTTCAATGCCTCGTATAACGAAGACTATCGCTTCGAGATTCGCCAGGATGAAGACCTGCGGAATGTCTCGAATAGTGCTAGATACGGAGTCGATGGAACGGTGGATGTCCAGCGGATCGTCAAGTTCATTACACGCCTGCGGGACGAAACAAAAGACACGCTCCTCACGGTTGGGACACCGGCCTGGCTCGCCAAGCAGGTAGAATATTTCATTGAACGATTGCAGAATCCTTCGCTGAGCTGGTCGCGTCTGAAGAACTCCAACTACCTCAGTGTCAAGAGACGTCCTGATTTTGAATACCAGTTTGGCCTCGTGGATTCAATCCCATCCGATGATGTTTCGCCGAACAGTTATCCGGGCAGGGGCATGACCGATTCATACAAGGCAACATCAGGATTGAACCTGAACTTCATTACTCTGAACGGTGTCTATAACGAAAATATCAACAGGACGTACGCTTTTGGCAACATAGAGACACGTACGCATACTACGTCCTATCCAAATGCCAATGTGAGGGTGGCAAAACTTGAAGTCCTGCCGTTCCTGAAGAAATATACACATTCATCATCTATCAATATGATGTTCAACCAGACATTTGAACGTCGTTTCCAGGATACCGTCCTGCAGTCGGATTCGAAGAGTATTAGTTTTAGCCCCCTGGTCGGTTGGCAGGTGCAATGGGTGAAAGGAATTTCTTCGACAATAGACATCTCGTATTCGGAGACGGCGTCAAGAGATTATCAGGGTGCGTACATCGTGCCGTCAAAAACGCTGAACCGAGGTGCTTCAGTGAGTTTGGGCTATACATTCAGCGCGCCCAAAGGTCTCGGCCTACCGTTCCTAAAAGGCATTCGCTTCTCGTCCAACCTCGCGCTGAGCTTGGGACTCAGTTACAACCGAAGCACAAACTATTCTACAAACCTCACTGAGCCAATCTACGATTCGAGTGTTATGCAGGGCGATCTGGGTTTGTCCTACAACTTCTCCTCAAGCATCACGGGCGGTGCGAATTTTTCTTACTCGCAGAACAAAGAGAAGGTGCGCGATCAGGATACGAAAAGAGTTGGTGTTAACATATGGACGAACATAAATTTCTGATACGAGTTGCTCGCTGTCATCTGCTGTTGATTGGTTTGTTACAGGTTTTACCTCTCTTTTATGTTCATGCAAAGCATCCTTACGACCATTTCACCGCATTCTGTAGCATAGGTGAACGTGCGCCTGGGACTGCTGGTCATATCAGGGCGCGGGATTTCATTATCGGAAATTTGAAGAATCCGGAGGTCGATACATTCCGGGTGTTAGGCACAGATTACTTCAATATCTACAAGCGGTTTCTTGGAAATGGTCCCCGTATCGCTTTCGCCGCTCACTGGGATTCTGACGTAGGGTGTCCGGGTGCCAATGACGGTGGCTCGGGTGTGGCAATACTACTCAGCCTGGCCGATACTCTGGCAAAGGATCGGCCGGGACACGGTGTTGACCTTCTCTTCTTCGACGGTGAAGATGTGGAAGCGGCCGAACTACTTGGCTCAAAACACTTTGCCGCCAGTTGTATTGTCAACTATGACTACGTCATAGTGCTCGATATGGTCGGCGATAAGGACCTGCAGGTATTCCAGGAAGGTAATTCAAAGAAATTCTTTCCAGCCTTTGTGGATTCGATATGGGAGATAGGGCAGTTGCTTGCGCCGGACATCTTCATTCCGCTCGTGAAGTATTACATCGTCGACGACCATATTTCTCTCATTAAGTACGGCATCAGGTCGATCGATGTGATCGATTTTGATTATCCTTACTGGGATACGGCGGATGATACGGTGGATAAATGCAACCAGCAAAGTCTCGACACGATCTACCATTTTGTATTGCATCTGATTTACGAGCGTTCTGTATATTGATGAAAGGTATGAAAAAAAGCGAAATTATTGTTCTGTTACTTTTTATCGTTTCTCTGGTTGCCATTAATGTGTACAATTACTGCAGAAAAGAGAGATTGAAGGAAACTTACTCCGTACTCATCGAGCGCGGTAAGATCAAACTGGCGATCAATGATATTGGAGCTGGTGAATTAGAGAGTCTGCCAGGCATCGGTCGCGTCCTTGCCAGGCGTATAATCGATTACCGTGATCAGATCGGGAGATTCAAGTCCCTCGAGGAGCTAAAACAGGTCAATGGTATCGGAGATAAGCTATATCAGAAAGTCTATCCCTACCTGAAACTGTAACTGGCGCAAATCGACTTTCAGTGAACGCCGTGTTCGTTTGTGTGTATAGCTTTACATGCTGGCGAGAAATTCGTAAAGCGTGCGGACGCCAAACCCAGTCCCTCCGGGCGGTGTATAATCGCTCTCTTTGTCTGTAAGCTCTGTCCCAGCAACATCTATATGCAGCCATTTAGCTTTTTCCACAAAGGCTTTGAGGAATATTCCAGCGGTTATGGCCGAGGCATAACGACCGCCTGAATTTTTGAGATCGGCGACATCGCTCTTCAGCAATTCGACGTAGCCTTCATAAAGCGGCAAAGGCCACAGCGGTTCACCGGTTCGCTCGGAGACTCTGATTAGTTTATCGCTCATCGCTTTGTTGTTACCCATCAAACCGGCAATTTTTTCACCCAACGCGACCACACATCCTCCTGTCAGGGTCGCTATATCGATAATGAGCTTTGCCTTTTTCCTTTCAGCGTAGACGAGAGCATCGGCGAGAGTCAATCTGCCTTCGGCATCAGTACTGACGATTTCTACCGTCTTACCGTTCATTGCACGAACCACATCGCCCGGACGAAAGGCCGAGCCCGAGGGCATATTCTCGACTGCCGGAATGATCGTCATCAGGTTAGTGCTCGTGCCCAGCTTCGCAAGGGCGAGGGTAGTGCCAACAACCACGGCGCCACCTGCCATGTCGCTTTTCATCGCGCCCATTCCCCCTGATTGTTTTATGGATATTCCACCGGAATCAAATGTGACCGTCTTTCCGATCAATGTAACCAATGGTTTGCGTGCAGAAGCAATCCTTAAAACGATGAATCGGGGTTCATGTGAGCTGCCTTGTCCAACCGCCAGCAGGGCGCCCATGCCCATTTTCCGCATCGCGGTTTTGTCCAGGCACTGGCACTTTATTATCCCTCCGAGTCCCCAATCCCTTATCAGTTTCTGAATGGACTCGTGCATTTTCTCCGGCGTGAGGACGTTTGCCGGTTCATTGATCAGGTCGCGGGCGGCGTTTTGGGCATTGGCAAGGATTTGTCCCGACTTGATTGTACTCTTTATTTGCTTTGCATTTGATGGATCTTCCTCTGCGATCACAAAATCTTTTATCTGATGTCGATCTGAGGATTCCTTATACGCGCTGAAATTGTATAGTGCAAGGCATGTTCCTTCAACCAGTGACTGTGCCGCTCTCGATATATCCATGCCACCGATACCAGCGCCATGAACGACCGTTCCGATACGCTTAGCGTTGATTTTTCTTGCTTTTTTAGCCGCGGCTCCGGCTGCTCTTCTAATGGTCTCGTAAGTGAGTTCTTCTGGCTTGCCAATCCCGACGAGGATTATTTTCCTCGCGTGAAGTTTAGGGCATTCATGCAGTACCGTCACCTCACCAACCTGGCCGGTCAGTTCACGGTCTGTGATGAGTCTCGATATCAATCCTTTAAGTGTTTTATCCACGGCGCCTGTTGTGCCATGTGGTGATTTCTTACCTTCAAAAATACTGAGGATAATGGCATCACCTTTGAAATCAATAATTGATTTGGTAAGTATGCTTATTTTCATGCTCATAGTATACTGTAATCGACCGCAAAGTCAAGTCTGGAAAGCCCTGGCAAGAACATCAGGGTGAGGAAGGGTATGTTGACTTTGTTGGCTAAATATATATAATTTCACTATGAAATCAGCGAAAAAAGTAAAGGGATCCCGCGCGCCGAAACCAAAATTGTCGAAACGCGCGTATGCTATGCCTTTTTCTCCGATTCGCAAACTAACGCCATTGGCCGATGAAGCGAAAAAGAAGGGAATTCACGTATTCCACCTGAACATTGGTCAGCCGGACATTGAGACACCAATAGAGATGTTCGATGCAATCGCCAAATTCAGAGAGAAGGTGTTGAGTTATGGACCATCAGGCGGGTTACTCGATTTGCGGCTTGCCGTTGCGGATTACTATCGAAGGGTTGGCATCGATATCGATCTGGATAGTGTCTGGATCACGACCGGTGGTAGCGAAGCGATTCTGTTCACATTGATGTCCGTGTGTGACCCAGGAGATGAGGTCATTGTCTTTGAGCCCTTCTACACAAATTACAATGGACTGGCGACGATGGCCCAGGTCAAGCTTGTTCCTTTGACGACCAAGGTCGAAAACGGGTTCCATCTTCCCACACAATCGCGGATTGAGGCGAAGATCACGCGAAAGACACGGGCGATATTGATCAACACGCCGAATAACCCCACCGGAACCGTGCTGACCGAGGAGGAGATGTATATCCTGTACAAAATATGCAAGAAACACGGTCTCTTCCTGCTTTCGGATGAGGTTTACCGCGAATTTGTGTATGATGGACGTATCCAGATAAGCGCTTTGTCGCTGCCTGAAATACAGGACCAGGTTATTGTGCTCGATTCCATATCCAAGCGTTTTTCAGCCTGCGGTGCCCGCGTTGGTTGTATCATCAATCGCAGCAAGAAGGTAATGGATGAGATAATAAAATTCAATCAGGCAAGACTCTGTCCACCGACTATCGAGCAGGTGGGTGCGATTGCCGCCTACAGGAATTTTGACCAATACATTAAACCGGTAATCGTTGAGTATGAACATCGCAGGGATTTTCTTTTCAAAGGGTTACAGGGAATAAAGGGAGTCTACGGGCACAAACCAGAGGGTGCCTTCTATACGGTGTTGAGATTGCCTGTGAAGGATGCCGATAGGTTCTGCAACTGGTTACTTAGTGATTTTCACTATAAGAAGAAGACAGTGATGCTTGCCCCGGCGAATGGATTTTATTCTTCTGCTAACAAGGGAGTTAATGAGGTCCGCATTGCCTACGTGCTCAAAGAAGCTGATTTGAAAGATGCGCTTGACGTCCTCAACGTTGCCCTTGGATCTTACAAGGATTGATCCCTTTTAGATTTAGATGAATTTGCAGCTCCAACTGCGCAGGTTTGGCGTTTCTGCGTTAAGAATAATCCCTCTAAGTTTTGCTGACAGCATTGCCACCCTGCTCGGCTTTTTGTTCTATTGCATCTTGAAACAAAGGCGTCGTTACATTGAACACAATTTACGTCACATTTTTTTCGATAAGCCTGTTGAGCCTAAGCAATTCAACAGGTATGTCAGGAATACATTTGTGAACTATGGACGTCATATGGTCGACTTTCTCCGGCTTGGGTTCATGAGCGGGGAAGACTTTAGTGTCGAGATGATTGGTATCGAAAATGCCTTTGAGGCCTTAAAGCTGAACCGGGGCTGTGCTTTACTGACCCTGCATCTCGGTAACTGGGATTACGCAGGCGCCTACCTTGCAACGCGTGGCCTTCCGATTTCTGCACTGGTCGAAGACATCGACCCGGCTATGTTAGATCTATATACGGAACATCGCGAGCGAACTGGGATGAAGACTTTTCCTGTTTCGAGGTCGGCCTTCGCATTCGTCAATACGATCAGAAGCAACCGTATCATGGCAATACTCGGCGATCGTGACGTGGTGGGAAATGGCATCCCTGTGCCGTTCTTTTCGGGTGTGCGGAAGGTACCCAGGGGCCTTGGCGAGATAATTATCAAGAAGCAACTGCCGGTCGTGTTCGGTTACATGGTTTTTCATCCCCTCAGGAAGCGGCGCTACCTGGGGCTCATCGAGCCGCCGGTTTTTTTTGCTGGTGGGGTTGAGGAATTCAACAGACATATTGTGAGGAAATTTGAAGAATTTATCAGACTGTATCCTGACCAGTGGATTGTTTTTCACCCCGAATGGGTGGACGAGATGAGGGCATGAGCAAAATAGTGGTGAAGATAACAGGTGATTTTGTTCCACAGTATCAAAGCGAACAGGCGGCGGGTTGCGACCTTCACGCCTGTATAGCTGAGGATGTCGTGATAAAGCCACAGGAATATTGTACCATCCCGACCGGCATAAAAGTAGAAATTCCCGAAGGCTATGAGGCTCAGGTCAGGCCGAGAAGCGGCCTCGCGTCAGCTCACGGCATTGGCATTTTGAATACGCCGGGTACAATTGACGCTGACTACCGAGGCGAAATAAAGGTGATATTATTCAACTTTGGCAAAATGCCGTTCAGGATAAAGAACAGAGATCGCATTGCTCAATTGGTGTTCAACAAGATCGAGCATGTTTCGTTTGAAATAGTAGAGGATCTTGAGAGAACGGGAAGGCAGGAAGGTGGATTTGGCCACACCGGGAGGCAATGATTTGAGACCGGTTATGCTGAAATGCGACGATTCGGAAGGGGTGGATCGGTATCGATGAAGATATTGATGGTCACGGAGACATATTATCCCTTGATAGGCGGCATCCCCGATCATATCTCGCATCTTGCCGACGAGTTGCGGGAACGCGGACACGTGGTCAAAATCCTTACCGCTCGCTTCGGCTGGGATCATCAAGCAACCGACGAGGATATTGTAAGAATCGGGCGGGGGATACCGATTCGCGCCAATAAATCTTTTGCGCGGCTTACCCTTGGTTGGAGACCTTCGAATAAGGTGAAGCAGTTCCTGGAGGATTATCAACCCGATGTCATACACGTTCATGGTTCCCTGGCACCGATGTTACCGATTCTGGCTATCAGGCATTCAAAAGCAAAGACTATCGCCACATTTCATGCCGGGCATAGAAAATCAATTGGTTACATGCTCTTTCGACCACTGCTCATGCCTTATTTCAGGAAATTCGACCGTCTGGTTGCTGTTTCCAAGACAGCCGAATTTGCGATGAGCAAGTATTTCAGCGGTGATTACAAGATAATACCTAATGGTATCGATACGGATGGTTTCAATCCGAAAGGCCCGTTCATCGAGCAATTTGCGAATAACCGAAAAAAGATTTTGTACATGAACCGCCTCGAACCAAAAAAGGGATTACCGCATCTTTTGCGGGCTTTGTACCACATAAAGCGGGAGATCCCAGACGTTCTGCTCATAGTGGCTGGGTCAGGGCCGTTCGCCAAGTACTACAGGGATATGGTTGACGATACCATAATGGATAATGTAGTATTTGTTGGTAAGATTCCCGGGAGACCGGTTTCGTTAAGGGCGTCCTACTACCGAAGTTGTGATATATTCTGCGCACCATCCATCGGCCATGAGAGTTTCGGCATAGTACTTTTGGAGGCGATGGCTTGTGCAAAACCAGTAGTCGCCTCACACATTGATGGGTTCATACACGTGCTGGAACACGGAAAAGAAGGATTATTCTTCCCTTCGAAGGATGACAAGGCGCTGGCGGCGGCGACAATAAAGATTCTTAAAGACCCGGGCCTTGCAGAACAAATGGGTAAAGCAGGAAGGAAGAAAGCGCTGGCATACTCGTGGAGGAAAGTGGCCGTAGACGTTGAACATCTCTATGAGAGACTCAGAAGAAATGACACCGGGTGAACGCGATGATTCTTTTTGATAAAGCAAACATTTCTCGCAGTACTGCAATGGGGGTGCTGCATTAAGAGGGCGAATTTCTGGAATATACTGAAGGTTAGGGATTTCTCGATATTCACTTTTGCGCAGACCGTGAGTCAATTCGGGGACAAACTGGATTACATCGCCCTGGTAGCAATCATTGGTTTGTTCCCGAAGGAACAAGCGCCGCTGTTGCTTTCTCAGATGATGATATTCATAACGCTCCCTGTATTGATATTCGGGCCGATCGCGGGTATTCTTGTCGACCGCTGGCATAAAAAAACCGTTATGGTTATCTGTGACGCGCTGCGTACTGTTTGTGCAATTATGATCCCAATACTTTTTCTGGCCACGCGCAGTATCTATCCGGTTTTTGCTGCTGTGTTTTTCATGTTCCTACTCGCTTTGTTCTTCAACGCGGCACGTAGTGCTATCATACCTAACCTCGTGTCCAGGGAGCGTATTTTGACTGCGAATTCAGTTGTGAATTTTGTTTCGCGCGGTGCGACTTTCATGGGCATGCTCGTGGGTGGAATCATCGTTGATTGGCAGATATGGCATAAAGCGTTCGGCATAGCTGGCTGGACAGCGGCCTTTATTCTGGATAGTGTTACTTTTGCCGTATCAGCATTTCTTTTGTACATAATGAAGGTCAGATTGCCGGAAATTCCCAAGAAGGTTGAACACTTGAAACCCAGGGGATTTTTCATGTTGCTGAAAGGGGGATTGTCCAAGATGTGGCACGAGTTGGTATACGCTCTGAAGATGATTGTCCGTGAGAAGAATCTTGCGTTTGTAATGGCAACAATCGTATTGATGGTTATCGCGGGGAGTGCGATCTACATCCTGGTGATACCGACAGTACAGCAGGAGATGGCATGGGGCACCAGTGGCGTAGGTTTTCTGGCGGCAATCGGCGCCATTGGATTATTGCTCGGTGCATACCTGACTGGTATCTTCGGCCATCACTTCGATATGAAGATTTTGATGCTGGCGAGTTTTATCATCATAGGCGGAGCATTGTTACTTTTTCCAATCCTGAACAGTTTTCTCGTTTTTGCACTGGTGTGTTTCGTTTGCGGGACAGCTATTTCACCCGTCTTCATTGGCCAGGATACCTTAATACACCATTATGCTGATGAACTGGTCCGTGGCAGGATTTTTTCGATAAGGGATTGGATACTCAACGGGTTATTCGCCATCGGCGCTGCGTTAGTAGGTTTCTTGTCTGCGGTTATTAACAAGGATTATCTTTTCGTGATATTTGGGATATGCGTTGCCTCTTTGGCAACGCTCGGTTGGTTGATATTAGCACGTGGTAAAAGCAATTCAGTTTCACAGAGTCACACCTAAGGTCCAGTTCTGTGGTACCTGGAACCACCCTGGGCAATTCGAGGGCTTCATACGTTCGATTCAGCGTGATTTCAGGGTGGTGCTGCCCGGCGATGAAGGAGACGGGTTGGTTATTACCTTTGATGATGGGGATATGAGCGTATATCACCATGCATTTCCGATTCTCAAACGGTGCGGTGTGAAGGCAGTTGTGTTTCTGATCGGCGAATATATAGGTAAGGACGATCTATGGGATATCACTTTGCTGGGTAAGAGAAGCGTTCACCTTGGATGGGATGAGATCTGTGAAATGAAGGAGTGGGGGATCGAATTCGGATCGCATACAATGAACCACCGTAATCTCACGACGCTCAATATGGATGAAATTTCTTATGAGCTGTCAGAATCGAAAAGGATTCTTGAGGACAGAATTGGACAAGTCCGATGTGTATCCTACCCATTCAATCGAGTGAATGACCAGATTGTCAGTCTTGCCAGGCAGGCCGGCTACCAATACGGGTTCGGCGGGTCAGGACAGAGTGACCTGCTCATAAAAAAAGAAGCAGTATATATAACTGATACTCCCTGGAGCTTAAATGTTAAAATACGCGAGCGTCCGCGACTACTATACCGTTACGATAGGGCTAAGCAGCAGGTCATAAACTACTTCACGATAGCCACGATGCTTGCGAAGAAACAGTCAAAGGGTTAGGGTTTAGATGCTGGATAAGGATCGGATGATGTTGGGCTGTTTGGAGAGGCGATACTGTTTCGTAATCGTGGTTCGTATGTCGTATTCGTATTATTTCCTGAGATGAAAGACGCTGCAGAAGTGCGTGTTCAGTATGGTGAATCGAGCATCAAGTTTCCAACGGGAATAACGATATTAGCGATATTAACGAGATTAACGTTGTGTTTTTGTATATGGGGCCAAGCCGGGTTCCGATTCGCCTTTCGATACCGTCGGCTGAGTGGCGATAGGTATTGATAGTTTTGATGGGTTATATACGTATAGCATAAAAGAGTGTGAATAAGGAAGGGAGGAATAATGGTTAGAAAAAGCATCGTCTGTGCATTGTTGCTGGTCGCCATGGTATGGGCTCAGAGTGCAGATTCTTTGATCGACCATGCGGTAGAATTGTACGAGACAAGGCATCTCGATGATACGAACCTGTCAAAGAGTGCTTCGATACTTGAAGGGATCGTTGAGAGTGATCCGAAGAATGTTCGAGCGCTTTATGAGCTATCGAAAGTCTGTTTCTTTCTTGGCGACGAGGCCGAGGAAAAGGACGCGAAACTGAAACTCTTCTACAAGGGCAGGGATTATGGTGAGAGTGCCATTGAACTCGATGAGGAATCGCCCGATGCGCATTTTTGGTATATGGTAAATGTTGGAAGAGTGGGACAAACAAAGGGCGTATTGAATTCACTCGTCTTGGTACCCACGGTGAGAGAGGAGATCAACACAGTATTGGAACTTGATCCAAAACATACCGGTGCTCTGGATGCGCAGGCAATGCTGTATTATGAGCTTCCTGGGCTTTTGGGTGGTAACCTCAACAAATCAATCGAGTCTCTTGATAAGGCCATTGCTCTTGATTCAAACTACACCTTGCTTTACGTCGATATGGCGAAAGTATATATCAAAAAGAAGAATTATGAAAAGGCTCGCTGGTACCTGGGTCGGGCAGTCGAAATAGAAACTCCAACCTATGAAGCCGATCACGTCCTCGATGACAAACCGGAGGCGATAGAGTTGCTGGAGGAGATCAAAGACAAGTAGTAACCGATAACTGATAACAGATATCTGATGACAGATAACCGCTGACAGAAGTCCGGCGTTCATAGTCACAAAGGAAAACAAAGCGTAAATGGAAAAGATGGTCGATACACTGGTCATGCTGTTCCGGCTTGACAAAGGCAACAGGTTCAAGAAGTACGGATACTTTGAGGGTTTTCTGAGCATTTTACTGAATGTTGTTCTATCTACTCTCAAGTTCGTTTTTGGCACGTTACTGAATAGTGTTTCGTTGATCGCCGACGCACTTCACTCGCTTTCTGATGTCATCACATCGGTGATAGTGGTGTTCGGTTTTAAGATTTCGGCAAAGCCGCCAGATGAGGAACATCCGTTCGGGCACGGAAGGGCGGAACGTATTGTTTCGATAGTTATTGCTTGTTTGCTCATCGTGGTGGGTTTTGAATTCTTCATGAGCGGTTTTGAACGATTCAGGAATCCGATTCCCATCAGGTCAGATGCTCTGGTGATCGCGATGCTTGTGGGGTCGATATTCATTAAGGAATTCCTTTACCAGATATCTTTACGTCTGGGGCGTAGGATCAATTCCGCCAGCCTTAAAGCAGATGCCTTTCATCACCGAACCGACGCGATTTCAACGGTTCTCGTCTTGATTGGGTTTGTATGTTTTCGCTTTGGGCTGTTCAGTCTTGATGGCTTAATGGGTATGGCGGTTGCTCTGATAATTGTATATGCCGGTGTCTCCATCATCATAGAATCGGGTAATTTCTTAATCGGCCAGGCGCCGTCTTCGTTTTTGGTCGATAGGATCAAGGACACGGCAGCGCAATGCGACGGGGTAAACGATGTGCATCATATCCATGTCCATGATTATGGAGGTCAACTTGAGGTTACCATACATGTAAGATTGAAAAGCAATATTCTTCTGGACGATGCGCATCTGAAAGCGTCAGAGGTTGAGGAGGCGATCAGGCGCTGTGTGCCGGGTGCCGAAGTTACCGTGCACCTTGAACCCTACAATGAAGGCAGAAGAAATTCGTAAGGCACACGACGGTTTCACAATAAGAAAATTCCGTATGGCAGACTACGATTCATTATTGGAACTGTGGGACAATGCTGGATTACCTCATAAGCCTAAAGGTCGCGATACTAGGGAGAACATATCGCGGGAGATCAATCATCCTAATGCGGTGTTTCTCGTGGCTGAGAAGGACGGTTGTCTGATCGGTTCTGCGTTCGGCACGCACGACGGGAGAAAGGGTTGGATAAACCGGGTTGCTGTTCTTCCTGCACACCGGAGGCAGGGCATCGCAGCCGATTTAGTTGAAGAAATAGAAAAGCACATCACGAGAATGGGGATCGGCATAATTGCCTGTCTTGTTGAAGAATGGAACAGAGATTCACTAAGTTTTTTCCAGAAGATGGGTTATGTTTGCCACAAAGACATATTCTATCTTACAAAGCGGGAGGTTGATTACATATGAAGAAAATAGGTATTATCGGGGGGTTGGGCCCGGAAGCAACAATAGACTACTATCGTACGATCATAAATGAATGCCGTGAGCAAACACAAGGCGACGTTCCGGAGATCATCCTCTACAGTTTGAACCTCAGGGACTTTCCAAGTATTGATAATGAAGATGCGGTCGTAAAATGGTTATTAGACGGTCTCAAAGCGCTGCACCGTGCTGGGGCACATTTTGCTATCATCTCTGCAAACACGCCGCATATTGTATTTGATAAGCTAAAGCCTCTGTCGCCGCTACCTTTGTTGAGCATTGTGGAAGAAACGTGGACGGCAGTCAGGGCATTGGGTGTTGGCAGGGTGGGGCTTTTTGGTACCAAGGTAACCATGAGTAGTGATTTTTACCAGCGGGTTTTCGAAAATTATGGTATCGCGCTAGTCGTACCATCAATAGAAGAACAGGACTATATTGATCATAAAATATCGTCAGAACTTATGTTTAACAACATATGTGAAGAAACGAGGAATGGCTTGCTTGGAATAGCAGAGCGGATGATCAGCGATGAAGATATAGAGGCACTAATTCTTGGATGCACCGAGTTACCGCTCATACTCACCCATGATGATTTGGGTATCCCGTTCCTTAACACAACGAGGATCCATGCACTCAGTGCCATCCGCTATTGTCTGACAGGTCTGTAGACCTTGTGCCATCCCTACGCAAATGGGTCGAGAATCAGGCACAATAAAGCCGACTTCTTGTTGCCGGCGAATATTGTAATCACATCCACCGATCTTGTGTGTGGTTATTGATGCTGCTAAACATATCGTACAGGTAAGGGAATTCAGGGTGACAACGCCAAGGACATGAAAGGCATACCAGCCTTGGTGTTTATAGCTCTGCTTGACATTTAGATGTTCTGGCATATAATTGCGCGATAACGTATGGAGCAGCCAAGAGTCTTGATCATCGACGATGAAAAAGCGATCTGTGAGGCTTGCTCGACCGTTCTGACCCAGGAGCACTATGACGTTCAGACCAGCCATGATGGTGAAACAGGACTGGAAAAAGTTGACGCCTTCAAACCGGATATCGTTTTTGTCGATTTAAAGATGCCGGGTATGAGCGGCATAGATGTTATCCGGGCAATAAAAGAGAAGAATCCTGACATAGTGCCTATCGTAATTACTGGTTATGCATCGATTGATTCGGCTGTCGAATCAATGAAGGCAGGTGCCTATGACTTTCTACCGAAACCTTTTACACCTGCACAGCTCAGAATTATTGCAGAAAGGGCACTGGATAAGCGACTGGCATCTCTTGAAGCTGAGCGCCTAAGATGTGAGAAAGAGAAGATGCGTCAGGGATTTATTTCGATGGTGTCGCATGAATTGCGTACACCGCTTGTTGCGGTTATTCAATACCTCGAGGTACTTAATAATAGTTTTGCCGGTAGCATTTCCGGTGATCAGGGTAAGATTATCGATCGGATGAAGGTACGTATGACTGAGTTGTTGAGGATGATCGACCGGTGGTTAAAACTTGCCCGGCTCGAGGAATTAAAGTTGAAAGAAGATTTCGCAGTCTTCGATATCGAGCCAGTGATTCTCGAAGCAATTGACCTTGTCAAGAATATCGCTGCTGAAAAAAATGTATCTGTAGAATACAATGCCTGCTCCTCTGAGGCTGCGATTAAGGGAGACCGTGATTTAATTAAGGAAGTTCTTGTGAATTTGATTGGCAATGGCGTAAAATACAACCACATCGGGGGAAAGGTGGACGTTTCGATCGGTGAGCAGGGTGTTCACTGGGTTATTAGTATTCGTGATACCGGTATTGGTATTCCTGCAGGTGAATTGCCTCATGTGATTGAGGAGTTTTACCGTGTCAAGAGAGAAGGGGTGGCGGCGGGTACCGGTATCGGTTTGTCAATTGTGAAGAAGATACTAGATATTCATGAAGGAAAGTTAGAAATTGCCAGTGTGCTGAATCAAGGAAGCACGTTCAGCGTTTTCTTACCTAAGATAGAACCGTCTATTAAAGGAGATCGATAATGAAGAATATAAGAATTCTAGTCATCGATAGTGATTTGGAATATGCCGAAAGCAACAGGAAGATTCTAGAAGCAGCGGGTTATGATGTCATTATCGCACAAACCGGCAAGCAGGGGCTGGAAGCTGCCCGTAAGGAAAATCCAGATCTGGTCATTCTTGATGCAATGCTGCCCGATATAAATGGCTTATCTGTCTGTCGTGAATTGAAGGAAAGTGTGAAGCATGAGGTTATGCCGGTTCTTGTTGTAACCGCACTCGGGACAACGGGCGAGAGTTACCTTGCTAACATGGCTAAAGAGCACAAGGCAGATGGATTCTTTGCGAAGCCTGTCGCTGCAAAGCAGCTGCTTTCCAAGATTGAAGAGCTGTTGAGCAAGACTACCCCTGTGCCGAAGGCACCGTCGGCCAAGGCGCGGATTCTGCTCGTTGATGACGACCCCGATTTTCTCGAAGCCACTCGTCATATACTGGTCGCGAATCGGTACGAAGTCATAACGGCCAAGGATGGGGAGGAGGGTGTTGCTAAGGCCAAATACGAGAGGCCGGATTTGATTGTGCTCGATGTCATAATGCCTGGAAAGGATGGTTATTCTGTATGCTACGAATTAAGAAAAGTCGAACAGACACGACCGATACCCATCATCATGCTGACAGCGATTGGACAACAATTGTCCAAACCCGAGTATGCAATGGACATGGCCATTGACCACCTTGCCGACGATTATATCGATAAACCTGTAGATACGCAAACGCTCATTCGTAAGATCGAAAAGCATCTGAGATTCTACGGGCGATAATATGCCACTTGTTCCGAGATTCAAGTATGAGGTTGCCACCGAGCCGGGCGGTGAGAACATAAAGTTGTGTTTTGCTTGTGGCATATGCACAGCCAGTTGTCCGATCCGGGAGGTGGATAACCGGTATAATCCACGTAAAATAATCCGTATGGTCCTTTTGGGGATGAAAGATCGTATATTGAAAAGCGATTTTATTTGGTTATGCTCAAGCTGCTATGCTTGCAGCGAGCGGTGTCCTCAAGGCGTACGTTTTACTGAAGTGATGAACGCAATAAAGAACCTTGCGGTAAAGGCGGGTTTTGTTCATCCTGCCTATCTATTACAGGTAGGTATCATAAAGAAATTTGGGCGGCTCTACGAGATTGATTCGTTCGATAACAACAAAAGGACGTCCCTTGGCCTGCCGGTTGTTGCTAAGGCAAAGATGTTCACTGCCAAGATCAGCGCCTTGACCGGTCTTGATGATATCCTTAACAAGATAAAGGGCCATGCTGCATAAGGCGCGCTTTCCAATTTTCCGGCACCTTGCCGTCATGTCTGACACATATGACGTGGGATTTTCCATCTGCCATGTACTAGAAGGAGTGTCCAGTCCATGAGATATGCAATTTTTCCCGGTTGCACTGTACTTGGTAGGGGAAGGAACTACGAGATGGCAGCACGGCAGGTTGGAAAATTGATTGGCATTGAATTCGTTGATCTGGACGACTTCGAATGCTGCGGGTTTCCGGTTAAGTCAATACACCACGACACATTTGTTCTCATGGCGGCCCATAATATACTTGCTGCTGAAGAACAAAGCTTAAACATATGTACGTTGTGCAGTGCGTGCACGGGTTCGCTCACTGAAGTGAACAAGTATCTGGGCGAACACTTCGATGAGAAGGCAAAGGTCGTGGCAACGCTTAGGAAGCAAGGCTTTGATTTTCATTTCAGCAAATCCATCGAGGTTAAACATTTTGCCAAGATACTCTATGAGAAATTTGACCTGGATAACATAGGAAAAATGATAACGAGGAAGTTATTGGGGCTGAGAATTGCGGTGCATTATGGTTGTCACTACTTGAAACCGGTCGATATCTATGATGGTGCCGAAGACCCAGAGAACCCTCATTCAATTGATGACCTCGTACGACTGACCGGAGCAGAATCTGTTGCTTACAGTGAGAAGACAAAATGCTGTGGCGCCGGAGTTTTGGCGATAAGTGAAGAATTAGCGTACACCATGGCCAGGAGTAAACTTCTGGAATTATCGCAAAATTCCGTTGATGCCTTGGTAGTGGTGTGTCCATTTTGTAGTATAATGTTTGACGATAATCAGAGGAAGATCGAACAGAAATTTCAGGAGCAATACAACATGCCCGTCTTGTATTATCCGCAGTTATTGGGGATAGCTTTAGGAATTGATGAAAAAGCGCTGGGTTTACGCATGAACCGCGTTTCAACAAAGAAGCTTATGGAAAAAATTTCTTATGTCTGATACAAGCAGGAATAGCGAAGTTGTCGGCTCGGCCATGGTTGTTGGCAGCGGTATCAGCGGTATCCAGGCTGCCCTGGATTTGGCTGATGCTGGATATAAAGTATACCTGCTCGAGAAGAGCGCGAGTATCGGTGGTGTGATGGCACAGCTGGACAAGACTTTTCCCACAAATGATTGTTCGATGTGTATTCTTGCTCCAAAATTAGTGAGCGTTGCGCGGCATCCGAATATCAAGATAGTAACGAATGCCGAAATTGAGAAAGTGAGCGGTTTGGCGGGTAGTTTCTTTGTGACGGTCAGGAAAAAACCACGTTTCGTGGATGAAACAAAATGTACCGGCTGTGGTCTTTGTATGGCTAACTGCCCGGTACGGCAGGTGATGCAGATGGACGGCGCAGAGATGGCGGTGGAATTGAGTCCTGATGACCGAGAGCGTGTCGAGCAAATATTCAAGGGTCATGAAAAGGCTCGCAGCAGCGTTATGTCCGTATTGCACACGATCAACGAGAATTACAACTATTTACCACAGGACATATTACGATGTGTGGCTACTGAACTCGATGTGCCTCTGTCCGAAGTCTATAATATAGCTACTTTCTATAACAGCTTCAGTCTTGTACCAAAGGGACGTCATACGATAGCAGTATGTCGAGGCACGGCGTGCCATGTCCGTGGTTCAGCGCGAATCCTGGATCGGCTCGAGCAGGAACTTGGCATCATCGACGGAGAAACGACAGATGATCTGCGATTCACGATCAGGAACGTGCGGTGTATCGGTTGTTGTAGCATTGCACCCGCAGTACGCATAGACCGCGAAACCTACGGCAATGTTCGGCCCAACCAAATCTCCAGTATTTTGAGGAAACACAAATAATGCGATTGAATAATTATGATGATTTGGTCAAAATGAGACAGCAGAAACAAGGTCACTTGTATCCTCGCGACAGGGTACGGATAACCGTGGGTATGGCGACATGTGGTATTGCCACAGGTGCTGGACCGATCTTTGATTTCCTGACCATGGCCACAAGAGGCAACGGTAAAAATTTCGTGGTCAATCCGGTCGGGTGCATCGGATTTTGTCAGCAGGAGCCACTGCTTGATATTCTGATTCCCGGTAGCCCGAGAGTAACGTTCACCCAGTTGGATCAGAGCCGGACGGAGACTATTTTTTATGATTTAGCAAAGGGCAAACTAGATATGGGAGCGGCCGCGTGGCGAACTGACCGGGATAATTTGTTAGTTCTGGATGAAGAGAAGATCATGGTCAACGGGGCTTTGGATAATGATATAAAAGCAATCACCAGATATGAGGATGTTCCTTTCTTCAGTAAACAGTTGAAGATCGCCTTGCGCAATTGCGGGTATATCAATCCTGAGGATATCCAGGAGTACGTTGCGCGCGGTGGTTATCATTCGCTGTATAAAGCACTCAGCGCGATGAGCCCGGTCGATGTGATAGAAGAATTGAAAGCATCGGGGTTGCGCGGCAGGGGAGGTGCTGGTTTTCCAACGGGTAGGAAATGGGAGATATGCCGCAACGCCCCGGGAGAAACTAAATATCTTATATGCAATGCGGACGAAGGTGACCCCGGTGCCTATATGGATCGCAGCATTCTTGAGGGCGACCCCCACTCGGTTATTGAAGGTATGTTGATCGGTGCTTATGCTATTGGAGCATCCGAGGGTCATATCTATGTTCGTGCCGAATACCCATTAGCAATAGAAAGGTTGGCGAGGGCGATAAGTGAAGCTGAGGCTTACGGTTTGTTAGGGCAGAATGTGTTCGGTACGGATTTCGCATTCAGACTATCGATTTGTCGAGGCGCCGGTGCATTTGTGTGCGGCGAGGAAACCTCTTTGATCGCTTCGATCGAAGGGAGACCACCAGAGCCCCGGTTGCGTCCCCCATTTCCTGCCGAATCTGGTTTTCGAGGTAAACCCACTAACATTAACAATGTCGAGACATGGGCTAATGTCCCGGTAATAATCGCGCGCGGCAGTGAGTGGTTTTCAAAAATAGGCACTGAAAAGAGCAAGGGTACAAAGGTATTCTCGTTGGTTGGTAAAATAAAAAATACCGGTCTAATTGAAGTACCAATGGGCATAAAGCTCAATGATATTATCGATATAGGCGGGGGGATACTCCAGTCAAGACGGTTCAAGGCAATTCAGACAGGCGGTCCTTCAGGCGGGTGCATACCACTTGAGTTGGTTGATCTTCCGGTTGATTACGAACAGTTAGCAGAAGCTGGTTCGATAATGGGTTCAGGTGGTATGATCGTCATGGATGAACGTACATGTATGGTCGATGTGGCGAAGTATTTCCTTGAATTTCTCAAGGATGAGTCTTGCGGCAAGTGTACTTCTTGCCGTGATGGCATTCTACAGATGTATGAGATTGTCAAGAGAATCACGGAAGGTAACGGCCAACAAGGTGATGTTGATCTGCTGGAGAATCTCGGCACTGTAATCGAATCCGTTTCCTTGTGCGGATTAGGAAAGACTGCAGCAAATCCTGTTCTTTCGACACTCCGGTACTTTAGAGAAGAATATGATGCGCATATCTCGAACAAGCGCTGTCCTGCTGTAGTATGCAAGGAAATCATTTCGTCGCCATGCCAGCATACATGTCCTATTAACACTGAGGCGCAGGTCTACATAACGTACGTTGCACAGCATCAGTTCCATGATGCCCTGAGGGTCATAGTCAAGGAAAATCCCATGCCCGCTACGGTAAGCCGTATTTGCCATCATCCATGTGAGCGGATAATGTGTCGGGCGAGTGAGCTGGGTGAACCGATTGGCATCAGGGCCATCAAGCGTTTCGTCATAGATTGGGCGCGCGACAATAGAATCGAGATGAATGCCACTGAACCTTTGCCAGCCACTGGGAAGAAGGTGGCGGTGATCGGTTCAGGACCAGCGGGACTTTCAGCTGGTTATTACCTCCGGCTAAAAGGCCACGCAGTTACGGTTTACGAAGCGAAAGATCGACCCGGCGGCATGTTATGGCTTGGCGTACCTGAGTACAGGTTACCCAGAGCGATCCTTGAATATGATATCGAAAATATCATTAAGGCAGGGATTGATGTAAAGACAAATACCGAGGTGGGTCGCGACATCACGCTTGAAGAGATTTTCGGACAAGGGTACGAGGCCGTATTCGTTACTGTGGGTGCTCATGATAGCATGAATATGAAAATACCCGGAGAAAATCATCCAAATGTTTTGCCGGCGATGAAATTCCTGGACCAGGTACATAGCGGCAAGGATGTCAACTTGGGCAAAAGAGTATGCGTCATCGGTGGTGGTAATTCAGCGATCGACGCATCACGTGTAGCCAGACGGTTGGGTTGCGATGTTACCATCTTTTATAGACGTACGAGAGCAGAGATGACCGCATTCGTCGAGGAGATAAATGGTGCGCTCGAAGAGGGAATTAGACTTGTGCTCCTTGCCGCACCTAAAAGGATTATGGCACAGAATGGCGAGTTACTTCTCGAAGTGCAGCGAATGCAACTCGGTAGTTTTGACCGGTCTGGCAGGAGACGCCCAATACCAGTTGAGGGGTCTGAATTCGTCGAGGCTTTTGATACGATAATATCAGCTATCGGCGAGCGACCAAGGGTCGGGTTTTTGAACGGTTACGTTGAATTGACAGACTGGGGTACGATTAAGGTCGACCCTCGCAACCTAATGACGAGTCGTCGAGGAATATTCGCAGGAGGAGATGCGGTCAGGGGCCCGAGCACGGCCATCGAAGCTATCGCTGATGGCAAGAACGCTGCTGAATCCATACATCACTACCTGAATGGACAAGTCTGGCAAGTGGAATACAAGATAACCAGACCGACAGAATATCTTGCACCGGTTGAGATCAGCGATGACGAGATAGGTACATTTGAACATGTCGAGATGCCGAGACTGCGTGTTGAGGAAAGAATTGGCAACTTTCGTGAGATTGAGCTCGGTTATTCGGCAGAAATGGCAATGAAGGAGGCACGTCGTTGTCTGCGATGTGATTTGGATACGGAACAAGGACGGGCATTCATTGAGGCGTTAAGAAAGGAAAAGAATGGTTGAGTTGTTGTTAAACAATCGTTCTGTGGAGTTTGAACCGGGCAAGACCTTGCTCGAGGTTTGCCGGAAGCATAACATTCCTGTTCCATCCCTATGCTACGATAAAGCCCTTAGTCCATACGGTGCTTGCCGGCTGTGTGTCGTGGAAATTAACCGGCAAGGCAAGAAATCTATTCAGGCTTCATGCACTTACCAGGCAGAACCAGGTATCGAAGTCCTAACAGATACTCCTGAATTGTTGAACATGCGGCGCACGGTTGTCGAACTGCTGATGGCGCGTGCTCCAGAATCCAAGAAAGTAAAAGAGATCGCATCGGCACTGGGTGTCAAGGAGACTCGCTTCGTGAAGCTCAACAAAGACTGTATTCTCTGCGGTCTTTGTGTTCGCATGTGCCGAGAGCGTATGGGGCGTAATGTTTTGGGTTTTGCCAATCGCGGTGATAACCGGAAAGTAGTCCCCCCGTTCGATATCAACTCGGAAATTTGCATGGCGTGTGGTGCATGCAGGTTCATTTGTCCGACTGCCGCAGAAAGGCTAAACAAATTGACGAACAAAATACCTGCGCAAATACCAAATGAATTCGATGAAGGTTTGCGGCCGCGATCGGTTATTTATATTCCTTTTCCCCAGGCTGTGCCCAACGTAGCAATCGTTGACAAAGACCGGTGTATCCATTTGGTAAGTGATGGTTGTAGGGTATGTGAGGAATATTGTGAGGCGAAGGCGATTGATTTCCAGCAGAGAGATGAAGTCATGGATTTGAACGTTGGTGCAATAATACTTGCTTGTGGTTTCGATGAATATGATGCAACTTGCAGAAGCGAATATGGCTACGGCAAATATTCCAATATCGTGACTTCGACGGAATTCGAGAGGATCTTGTCAGCTTCAGGTCCATACGAGGGTCACGTATCGAAACCAAGCGATCACGCTGAGCCACGCAGAATAGCTTTCATTCAGTGTGTAGGTTCCAGAGATTCAAAATCAGGCAACAGTTATTGCTCTTCCGTTTGCTGCACTTATGCGATAAAGGAAGCAATTATCGCAAAAGAACATGCACGAGGTGAGTTAGATACAACGATATTCTTTATGGATATCAGAACCTTTGGGAAGGGTTTTGAAGCGTATTACGAACGTGCCAGGAAAGAATACGGCGTGCGTTTTGTGAGGGCAGGGATATCCAGTATTGACGAGGTCCCGGACAGTAAGAATTTGCTTGTGCACTATGAAAACGAGGACGGCCAAATTATGAAGGAGGAATTCGACCTGGTAGTGCTTTCAGTTGGACTGGTGCCAAAATCTGATGTCGATATGGTAGCAAGAAAACTAAGGATAGCCCGCAATGAATATGGTTTTTTCAAGAGTTCAGAGTTCATGCCAATGGACACCACCAGAGATGGAATATACGTGTGCGGTACCGCAGCCGGTCCCAAGGATATACCTGAGTCTGTTACGCAAGCCTCGGGGGCCGCCGCAAAAGTCATGTCCTTGTTATCTTCAGCCCGCAAGAGTCTTACCGTCATGAAATCCTACCCACCTGAAATGGATGTCAGCGGGCAGGAGGTTCGTATTGGTGTTTTTGTCTGTCACTGTGGCATCAACATTGGTGGTTATGTTGATGTCCCCCATGTCGTTGAATACGTCAGATCTCTTCCCAACGTCGTGTATGCGGAGCATAATCTATACACATGTTCTGAGGACACGCAGAGAAAGATTGCCGAGATCATCAAGGTACAGCATGTCAACCGGGTCGTCGTCGCATCTTGCACGCCGCGAACGCATGAAGCATTGTTCAGGGAGACAATTCGAGAGGCGGGTTTGAATCCATATCTCTTTGAAATGGCGAACATACGTGACCAATGCAGCTGGATACACATGCAGCAAGCATCGGCCGCCACTGAGAAGGCAAAGGACCTTGTAAAGATGGCGGTGAGTAAGGCACGTTTGCTGAAATCCTTAAAGCGTGTGGAAATACCGGTGACTCAAAAGGCATTGGTACTCGGCGGCGGTATTACTGGAATGATTGCTAGCCTATCGCTTGCTGAACAGGGCTTTGAGGTGAGCCTGGTTGAACGAGATTCTGTGCTTGGTGGCCACATGAGACACATCTATTATACTATCGAGGGTAGAAATGTTCAGAACTTTTTGAAACGCTTGACAGATGACGTACGTAACCACCGTCTGATCAATGTGTATACGGATGCAAGGGTCACGGAAATAACTGGCTTCGTCGGTAATTATGAGACTGAGATATGTCTTGGCGATGGTAGGAGCGAGAAATTCAAGCATGGAGTCGTGATCGTGGCCACCGGTGCCGCGGAATACTCGCCTCAAGAATATCTGTACGGGAAGGACAAGAGAATCATCACGCAGCGGGAGTTCGAGGAATTGATGTCGGGAAATGGACCTGCCCAAATTTTAGAAAATGTTGATTCTGTGGTGATGATCCAATGCGTGGGCTCCCGTGACGATAAGCATCCTTACTGCAGCAGAATTTGTTGTTCTCAAACGGTTAAGAACTCTCTAAATTTCTACAAGACAAATCCCGATGCCAACATCTATGTTCTCTACAAAGATATGAGAACATATGGTTTTAGAGAATATTACTACCAAAAGGCCCGGGAAGCCGGGGTTGTTTTCATAAGGTATGATGATGATCATAAACCAGAGATCAGGATGGATAATGGCAGTATATCAATGTCTGTTATGGAGCCAATTCTGGGTGAGTCCATCGACATCAAACCGGACCTGGTCGTCTTGGCGAACGGGGTGGAAGCAAGTGGCGACAATATTCAGTTGGCAAAAATGCTGAAGGTTCCCCTCAATGACGAGGGATTTTTCCTCGAAGCACATGTTAAGCTGAGACCAGTTGACTTCGCGACGGAAGGCGTATTCGTCGCGGGAATGGCACACAATCCCAAGTGCATCGACGAATCCATTAGCCAGGCCGAGGCTGCGGCTGCCAGGGCCGCAACAATTATCGCGCATGATACATACTATGCAGAGGCAGCGGTTTCTCATGTGAATGACGATCTCTGTGCAGGATGTGGGATTTGCAGCATGCTCTGTCCTTACGAGGCAGTCGAAATTGTGTCTGAGAATGATCGGAGGAAATCGAAGGTCAACGAAGCCTTGTGTAAAGGATGTGGGACATGCGCTAGCGCCTGTCCGTCTGGAGCCATAGACCAGTATGGTTTCACAAGAGATCAAATCATGGCAATGATTGATGCATTAGAGTACTAATCTTCCGCGGGAGTCCAATTTCCACGACGCGGACCGAAAACGCCGCGAAATAAACAACGTGCGCGGGGCTTTGTCTGACAGCCGGCAAAACCATTCGTTGACAGTTTACTGCTCTTATTTGGGAATATAATCAGATTGACAATTGATGAAACTCCAATATAATAGGCGTGCATAAAATGTTGAAATTACGCATCCCTCTGAGCACAAAACTAACCCTTGCATTCTCGATGGTTATCATTATCGGCGTTTTTGCTTTGACCATCATTGGAACCCATTTGATTGCATCGACGATTATCAGGCAGGCCCAGGACAAAGTGGGGCTCGATTTGAACTCGGCGCGTGAGGTCTACAACAGTGAAAGCGATGTCGTCAGGACGAAGATAAGATTAACTGCAGAGAGATTTTTCATCAAAGATGCCCTACATATGAATGACATATCGCGCTTACGCCTCGAACTACAGAAAATTAGGGAATTGGAGGGGCTGGACATACTGACTCTCACGGATATAGATGGAAGGATACTCGTGCGCGCACATAATCCAGCCACTTATGGCGATCGACCCGCCGATGATGTAATCGATTGGGTGCTTAGCCGGAAAGAATCGGTCGTTTCCACAGTGATCGTTTCGGAATCCGAACTAGCAAAAATCGGTGTCGCTTATCTCGAGCGCGCCCGGATTGCGCTGATCCCTACGCCCAAATCGCGCCCCCTGGAGAAGAGCGTGGAGAGGTCGGGAATGTTCATCAAAGCTGCCGCGCCGGTCTTCGACTACTCGGATAACCTGATCGGTGTACTTTATGGGGGCAACATGTTGAACCGCGATTACTATATCGTTGACAAGGTAAAGAACACTGTTTATCTCGGCGAGATGTACAAGGGTAGGGAGATTGGTACTGCCACGATTTTTCTTGATGACGCACGGATTTCGACCAATGTTATGAATACGGATGGCGAACGGGCAATAGGTACGCGTGTCTCCAGCGAGGTTTACGAGCAAGTGGTAATCAGAGGCGATCCCTGGATAGGGCGCGCATTCGTTGTTAATGCATGGTATATGACTGCCTATGAACCGATAAGGAATATCAAGGGGCAAATCATCGGCATGCTTTACGTAGGAATGCTTGAGGCGCCATATGTCGACTTGCGTAACCGTGTTGTCATAATTTTCCTGGCGATTGCCGTTGCCAGTGTTATTTTGCTATCCGTCATCGCTTACTTCACAACGACGCGGATATCGCGTCCGATAAAGGCCCTTCGCAATGCTACAAAGAAAGTGGCCGATGGAGATCTAAAATATCGATTACAGATAGAATCACGTGATGAGATCGGTGAGCTGTCCGAATCATTCAATCGAATGACAGCCGAACTTCAGAAGGCAACCGACAATTATCATGTCCTGACACGCACACTGGAGGAAAAAGTAAAGGAAAAGACAGAATAACTGAGAGCGACACAGGATTTCCTGATCCAGTCGGAAAAATTGGCTTCCCTGGGAAAGCTCGCTGCCGGGATTGCACATGAGATAAATAATCCGCTCACATCGATCTTGATCAATAGTCATCTGTTGCTTGAGAAAATCGAGAGCAGTAGTCGGTCGGCCAGTAATTTACGGCTCATCATTGATGAAACAACGAGATGCAGTGCAATAGTAAAAGGACTGCTTGAGTTTGCTAGACAGACACCGCCAGAAAAGACAATGGTCAGTATAAACATGGTAATAGACAGTACGCTTCTGATCATGGATACACAGGCATTGGTTCATAATGTCAAGGTGAAGAAGAAATTAGATGACAATCTGCCACAGGTCATGGTCGATGTGAATAAGATCAAGCAGGTTTTTGCCAATATCATATTGAATGCTTTGGAGTCAATGCCGGAAGGTGGAGTGTTGGAGATCACCTCGTATGTTTCGGCAGATGACGAGTATGTCAATATCAAATTCAAAGACAGTGGACGCGGGATATCGAAGGATGATTTGAAGAAGATTTTTGACCCCTTCTTCACAACAAAAGGGACCAAAGGTACTGGTTTGGGCCTTTCAATAAGTTATGGCATCATTCAACAGCACAATGGCGCCATAGACGTAGATAGCGAAGTCGGGGAAGGGACGACGATGACCATTCGCCTTCCCCTTAATCCAATAAACAGAGATAAAAAGGAGGAAAGACGTGACAGAGAAGTTTAAGATCTTGGTGGTTGATGATGAATTACCAGTTTGCAAGAGTATTGCTAGCGCACTGATTAGCGAGGAATATCTGGTCGATACCGCACTCAGCGGAGAAGAAGCACTGGAAATGCAGGAGAAGAAGCACTACGATGCAATAATCATAGATTTGATGATGCCGGGAATTAGTGGAATGGAACTTCTTAAGAGAGTCAAGAAGAACCGACCTGATACAATGATGATCATGATTACCGGATATCCTTCAATTCGCACTGCAGTAGAGTCGATAAAAATCGGTGCCTTTGACTATATACCGAAGCCCTTTACGCCGAATGAAATCCGCAGTATGATTTCGAGAGCCTTAGTTAGAAAACGAGTCATCCAGAAGAAGGTCGAAGAATCAAGATTCCTTGAAGATATGCCCGTGCCCGAAGGTTTGTACACTATCCCTGACAATTCATGGCTAAAAATAGAGGACGACGGCAGTGTTTTAGTTGGTGTCCATCACAATTTTTTGATTACTATTACAAAGATAGCGACGATAGAGTTTCCAAAAATCAATGAAACAAGATACCAGGGTGAGACCTGCGTAAGGATCATGGAGTCGAACGACCGCATTCATAAACTCTGGACTCCCGTGACCGGCAAAGTAACCGCGATCAACAAGAGGGTGCAGGATGATTATGCAGTGCTCTACAAAGATCCATATGTCACGGGTTGGCTGGTTCAGATGATGCCCACCAATCTTGAAATCGATTTGAAGAACCTTGTAGTGACCTGAACTGTCTCCTCGGCAGGTGGCGTTGGGAAATCCCATCTGTGTGGGGGTGATTGTGTCAATGTCAGATGAGTTATTACTCGATCTTTATCCTGTTTGTATATGGGGGGTTTTATGATCTTGATGTACGGTGACAAGACGATTGATCTGAAACCAAGCAAGATCATGGCGGTGGCGAGAAATTATAAGGCTCATGCTGACGAAATGGGTGCAGAATTGCCGAGTGAACCGAAATTTTTTCTGAAGCCACCATCAGCATTACTTGCCGATAAGGGGCAGGTAATTCTTCCTAAATCATGTTCACGTGTAGACTATGAAGTTGAGCTGGCTGTCATCATTGGTTCGAGGGTCAAAAATGTGACGTCTGATAATGTGACCGGGATACTTCTGGGTTACACGGTACTCGTTGATATTACGGCACGCGATGTTCAGGCTACTGCAAAAAAACAAGGGATGCCGTGGACGATCGCCAAAGGTTATGATACTTTTGCGCCTATTGGTCCGCACATTGTCCCCGCAAAGAAAATAGACCCATCGGATTTAGATGTATGGCTCAAAGTAAATGGCGAGATAAAACAACAGGGTAATACAAATTTGATGATATTCTCGGTCTGCGAACTCGTCTCATTTATTTCAAAGGTCATGACCCTTGAACCAATGGACGTGATCGCCACCGGTACTCCGTCCGGGGTCGGTCCGATGGAGGATGGTGATGTGATCGAAGCGGGGATTGAAGGAATCGGCACATTGACGTTTACGGCAGCTCGCGGGCATTGAATCGCTCGTGCATATCCATGAGAAACCAAGGTAACAACAACCGTACACCAATCCTGATGTTGGATTGGGGTATTGAAGGGATGCGCTACGCTCTACAGAACAGCGATATTACTGTTGTCGTGGATACGCTCCGTTTTAGCACCGCGGTCGTAACGGCAATTGCCAATGGGTTTACGATATATCCCATCGGGGATCGTAAATCAGGGGAGGACCTGGCGGCATCGATCGGTGCCAATATCGCTGGCAAACCTGGAATGGCGAAATATACGATCTCGCCGCATAGTTACTTAAATTCCGATCGTGAGGAGAATAAAAAGGTCGTTTTGTTCTCGCCCAACGGTGCTGCCTGTTCAGCTCTTGTGGGCAGAGGTCGTAACGCCTATGTCGGCTGCTTGTTGAATGCGAGAAAAGTTGGTGAATATGTTACGATGTTAGCCCGAAGGCGGCGGGTTAATGTGACAGTGATCGCGGCCGGTGAACAACGTGCTATCGATAACGGGGAAAGGATAGTCTATGAAGAAAAGGCTGCCTATCCTGTATTCGCGATCGAGGACTATCTCGCCAGTGGCGCAATAATGAGCTTTTCAGATTTAGAAAAGAGCGCTGAGGCGCAAGTCTGTGAGCTGGCCTTTGGTGGTGCAAAAGAAAATATTGAAGATTTACTGCTCGACAGCTTCAGCGGTAAATACCTTGTGCAGCATAACCTCCGGGATGATGTGGAGCACGCTGCCCGCTTGAACCTATATGACGTGATCCCCCGCATCAAAGATGGGAATATAACGGGAATAAGGCCTTGAATTCGAGAGTCGAGAATTTGAATGAAATATTCGATTATTACAATGAACGGGCGTTCGAATACGATGAAATATATCAGGGTGGAGCACCCGGCATACCCGAATCAGCTGTGTACGAGAAGGATGTCGAGACGATCAAAGTACTCAGTGCCAGTTTCGGCAAGGGACATCTTATAGATGTAGGCTGTGGGACCGCTTATTGGCTACCATACTATGCCAGTAACTGCAGTGAAATAACTCTTTTTGATCAATCGCGGCGCATGCTTGCCGAATGTCAAAAAAGGGTGAGCCATCTCAATTTGGACATTGATGTTCATTATGTCAAAGGTGATTTTTTTGAAGTTCGCTTCTTATCGAAGATATTTGATTCTGCGGTTGTTGCATTTCTTATGAGCCATTTGAATGAAGAAACCTCCGCGGTTTTCTTTGAGAAGTTGCGGAAAATACTCAGACCCGGAGCAGGCGTTCTTTGGATTGACGGCTCATGGAGTGTCATACGGAAGAAATACCGTAACAAAAGCGGTTTGCAGGAAAGAAAACTCAAAAGTGGAAATTCATTTAATATTTTCAAGAGATATTTTGATGAACGTGATATCGATTCGTTCCTTAAAAGGAATTCTTTGACCAAAATAGATAGTTATTTTGGCGACGCATTTTTTGCGGTGAATACGTATTTAAGACACTAAGTATCTTCCATTTGGATCAAACACTGTAGGGTTTCTATTTCATCGGCGTCGAACCAAATGACTTTGCACTCCTTACACTCGTCAATTTCAACGTGGTATGCGTAGCTGTAGAATTTGTGCGCCATGGATTTACCGCACCTCGGACAGCGCCGCTCGCTTATTGAGTTCAATAGCAGGCTGAATCGCGGGTGTTTGAGTTTCGATTCTTCTTTTATCAATGCTGCAATTCGCCGTACTCTTTCGGTGAAGCCTTTTTCTTCTCTGACGAATATGCGCGGCAGTTTGTTTTGTTCGGCAAGAATGCCATCGCAGTAGGCACAACGCCATAAATAGAGCCCCTCATATGCTTGAGGTATGAGCCACTCCCTACATGTCGGGCAGATGCGTCGGATCTTCCACATCGGTTCATTCCTTTTGTGGAAGAAATAGCTCATAGCAGGCAGCTCGTTCGCAGCAAAAACATTCTCTTGTCCGGCAGGTTTAAGGTTTGTCTCAGGACTCAGCCAGTCGAGGGTCTGCAGTTGCATCAAAGTGAAGGGTCCTTGCCATTTGTTATCATGCTGTGCCATGAAGCGTACGGCCGGTTTCAAGTGCTCTGCTTCCGACTTTAGTCCGGTGTCTTTGCGGATTTTCTCGGCGATTGTATCCAGGTCCACATGTGCCAGGCTGAGGATGATCTGCAAGCGTCGAGCGAGCGGCGGGTGGGTCGAGAACATCGTTGCGAACAAATCTCCCTTTTCGTCAAGTTTGCTGTATTGTGGGTTCAGAATGAATATGGGTCGGATATACTCGCCGACTGAGCCTGCACCACGCCAGTGAGCGCCGATCCGGTATAGAGCGCTTGCAAGGCTCTGAGGGTTACGGGTAAGTCGGATGGCGGCCGCATCGGCACGATATTCTTTTTCGCGGGAGATGAACATGTTGAGCATCTGGCTGCTGAGGTCGATGAAGAAGAGCAAGATGAATAGCGGTATCGAAACCACGCCCATGGTTATCGCATCCTTGCTTGATTCTTTCTCAAAAAGCGGCGATGTGCTTGGTTCGCGGCTGCCCGCGAATTTTGTTAATTGAGCAATAGCTTCGCTGTACATCCCAAACAGCGAGCAGGTTATTGTCGTTTCCATACAATCGTTAGACACAATGTGAGCAACTTCGTGGGCGACTACTGCCTGCAGCTCGTCACGCGTCGCGCGAGACAATAATCCCTCGGTAATACCTACTACCTTTCTGCCCTGAAGGTCGGCGAGCGCGAATGCATTCATGGAGCCGGTCGGCATAACGTACCGCTCGACTGTGATGCCACCAGCAGCGGCAGCTATTTCGTCGACCACGTTATTGAAGACACCGTGGTACCTGTCGTTCTTATCCGGTTGCTGCGCTCGCAAGAGACCGATTATTTTTGAGACTACGTTTCGGTTTGAGTAGTACCAGTGGAGCATTGCCGCGGCAAAAGCGATAACGACCAAATAGATGGTATCTACCCCAAAGAGGTGGTATTTTGCACCGGGTACATAAAGCGACTGCCTCAAATAGAAGGCCAGCTTTACTATCGAGAAAATGAGGAACACAGAGGCAAAGTATAGCAAAGAGAGAAATGTAAAGAGCAAGTATATGCGCCATGTTCTTTGCTTTTCGATGTCCCAGAATGTTGTGAACTTGCGACTTCTCATCTATTTAGTTTACTACAATTCGGTTTTTTGTCAAGAATAATAATGCTGATTATTGGTTGTTGGTTTTGGCTGCCGGTATGGTTCGATGTAATTAGTCTGGCAAAGGACCACAACCCACGACCATACAGGCCGCCACAACCGAGAATATATGACTATGTGTTACTTTCTCTCCAAATACGCCTTGGTAAATATCCTGTCCGGGATGTTGATGTCGAGCTTGACATCTTCCAGTTTCAACTCGGTATATGTATCACGGCGCAGTTTGTTTACCATTTTGATCTGGGTTGGAAATGTGTAGTTACTTACGCTTATGAATTCACTTGTTGTTACTTCTTTAAGGAGTTTGCCGCTTTTCGCGTATAACTCGACTTTCACGGCCGCATGAATATCCTTATCTACCCACATCCTTCGGGAGTAATAGCTCGTTTCAGGAACCTTGGCTGTCAGCTGAAGGACATAGCATTCTTTTCCTTCAATATCTTCGGTCCCGGTCAATTCAACGTCGTACAATTCGATCAGCCTTCGATTCTCAACAATGTCATCATAAGAAAAATCACTGCCCATCATACTCTGGCGCAGCATGTGACCGGCGATTTTTGTCGCTCGTTCGACAGTTGGGATGTACATCCACATTTCGTCGCCGATCTTGAGAAATCGCGTTCCTTTATCGCGGGCAGGGTAAGTGAATTCCATGTATGCGGATTCCTTACCAATAGCATACCCGATGAATTCTTTTTCGCGTATGGTGCCGCCAAGGCTGATGGTCATTTTGGCGCGGTAACTCCATGATGTTACGACCGTGTTGTCGTCCACCTTTTCGAGTATTTCCGTGCCAGTCTGTGCAAAAAGTAACACAATCACACTCAACATACAAATGATAGTTATTTTGATTGACTTCATATTGTTTTCAATGCTTTTGCCGGATTTATTCTTGTCGCTCTGCTTATCGGCAACAGGGCGACAATAACGGTGACTAGTAAGCCCACGAGGAATCCTGTAGCAATGATAAAAGGTGTCGGTGCGACGTAGATGATGGGCCCGAAAGGCATGTCGGCTGATGCAGTGGATGAGACCATCGATATATCTATTCCTTTATACTTCAGCCAGTAACTAAGTATGGTGCCCCCGATGGTTCCGATAAAACTTCCAACGACACCGATTATGGATGCTTCGATGGTAAGGAGACCGACGATCGATAGATTGTTGAGTCCCAGGGCTTTCATCATGCCTATTTCTTTTGTTCTTTCGAATACTATCATTAGCATCGTATTCGCAATCGCTGAACATGCAACGAGCAGGATGATCAGATAGAAGAAAGCATATATCACCTCTGCAAGGTTCACCCAGCGGAGCACGGGATTGTACAGGTAGGGAGTGACAGCATAATCATTGCCTAATCTTATCGAGCGTGCGACCTCTACGGCTTTATTCGGATCATTCAACAGGATGACGACTTCGGTGGTTCTGCCTTCGAGGTCAAGCATAGTTTGGCCCACATCGAGAGGAATATAGAAGATACTGCGGTCCATACCTCCGATACCAATCTGGAATATGCCTTTTATGACAAAATTCAAGCCGGTCGGCGAGTCATACGCTGTCCTGGTTATAACGGTGAGGGTATCACCAACCGTCATATTGAGCCTTTCTGCCAATCCTTTACCCAAAATAGCATCACGTTCGCCTGTCCTCAGGTATGTGCCAGCAACAAGCCTCTTCTGGAGGCCGGCTATGTCGCGTTCCTTTTCCGGATCGATTGCGTAACCCAGTGCAGGGATGCTCAATTCTTCTTCCCCCAGCAGAACGCCGAATTTTATCCTCGGGGATACAATCTTGATATCCTTCTCTGGCAGTGACGCATAGAATTCCTCTGAAAGTTCAAATGATTCAGCAATCGGGATCAACCGTTCACGCCGTTCGTATTCCTTGGTTGTTATTGTAATATGCCCGGAGACCAATTTCACGACATTGCCGCTCATATTCTGGAATATACCGCGGATATAGCTTCTGGCGAAGATTATTGCCGTTATGGCTAGTGCAACACTGATACCGGAGATCAGGCTACGCCTGGTGTTGCGGAAGAAATTACGGTACGCGAGTCGGAACAGATTCATCAGACATGCCTCAGAGCGTCTACGGCTTCGAGCTTTGTTGCTCTCCGCACCGGCCACAAGGTGACGCCGATGGAAACGAAAATTCCGAACAGGAACACATAGACCAGATTCAGGTAATCGATTTCACCCTTTATGATAAATTTCATAGGGTAGACGATGTCCATGTTCTCGAAGACGCTTGAGAAGTCAAGACCTACATGAACAAGGTAGATTGATACGAGAAGACCGAGCAGACATCCGAGTAGGCTTCCGAAGATGCCTATGATCCCTCCTTCGTAGAGGAACATCTTGACAATACCTGTATTGCTGAACCCCATTGCTTTCAGCGTACCTATTTCCGGGACGCGCTCCATAACCGCCATCAGCATGGTATTCACTATGCCCACGGCGGCAATTACTACGACGACCAGTGCGATCATGAATTGTCCAGCTCGCTTGAAACCAGAAATTTCGAAGATTGCCGCATTCATTTCTTTCCAGGTCAGTACTTCATACTCTTTACCAATCACTCGGGATATTTTTTCCTTGAGCGGCGCCAGTTTATTTTCATCGTTCGCCCGTATGCATAGTTCGGTCATGCCCTGTCCGATTGCCAGCAGGTCCCGGGCTTGTGCGATCGAGATAATGGCCATGTTACGGTCGAACAACGGATGCCCGGTGTTGATTATGCCCGAGACCGTAAGGTCATAGGCATTATACGTGCCGTTCCGATCTTTGGTGATGATTGTAAGATAAGACCCGACATCCAGATCCATATCAGAAGCGAGGTTGGTGCCGATCAGAACATCACCTTCGTTTTGCAGGTATGTGCCGGCAGCGATTGAGTTGCCGATCTTGAAAATGCGGTTGTCGTTTTCGATATCGACGCCCATTCCCAGCACAGGGAGTTCGTCGATGCCGTTACTGATACTAGCCTGGAATTTGACTCGCGGTGTCATGCCACTGATGCCCGACATACCTTTGATCTTGTCAGTGACAAGTTTTTGGTCTTCAATTATTGTATCAAGGGGGAATACGCCTTCCTCGCGGTAATAACCTTCCGCGAATATCTCCATATGGCTGGTTTCAAAGTCAATGATATTACGCGACGCCATTTTGTCGGCGCCGTTCATCATCGTGTTCATGAAGATCATCGACGAGAGTCCGACCGAAATCGCCGCCGCAGTTATTATTGTCCTCCGCGTATGTCGGAAAACATTACGCCATGCAATATATACCAGTCTCATCATTAGCCTTTTGTTTTATCTTCAACTATCCTGCCGTCCCGTAGATTGACGGTCCTTTGGGAAAAATCCATAACCAACTGGTCATGTGTGGAAAATATGAAGGTCGTCTTGTGAGTGTCGTTCAGCTCCTGCATCAGAGCGAGTATTTCTTTGGCCGTCGTCGAGTCGAGATTAGCGGTCGGTTCATCTGCGAGAACCATGCTTGGTTCTTTGACAAGCGCGCGCGCAATGGCCACACGTTGTTGCTGTCCACCGCTCATTTCGTTCGGGCGGCGGTTGATGAATTCACCAAGCCCCACTTCTTCAAGCATAGCTATGATCTTTTCTTTTCTTTTGTTCTGCTCGACATCAAGGAGGATCAGAGGTATTTCCACATTCTCGTATGCGGTGAGAACGGGGATAAGATTGAAGGTCTGAAATACAAAGCCGATATTGTTTTTTCGTAAGTTTGCCTTCTCTTTTGAGCCAAGTTCATTGATGTCAGTGCCGTCTATAAGAATTTTGCCTTTTGTCGGTACGTCGAGGCAGCCGATGATGTTAAGTAGTGTTGTCTTCCCCGAACCTGACGGGCCGGCGATGGCCGTGAATTCTCCGTTCGCGATCTTCATATCGATACCCCGCAGCGCAGGGAAGAGGACCTTACCTATTTTGTAGTCCTTATATAAACCAATTGCTTCAACCAAATTACCCCCTTTCTCAATAGATAAATAGATTCACACGGAATGCGACAGATGCAGCCGACGTGTGTATCTGTTTGAATCAGTTTCAACCCGTTTCCATCAAAACGTGCCGCGGGCACATTAAAAGTAGACCTTTGCCCACATATAAACCGCGCCGTGATAAGGCGTGATGTTTCTGAATTCGCTTTCTTTCGTTCCAATCGTATAGTTCAATCCCAGAGCGATTTCGACATTATCAAATATCGCGTAGTCGACGTGTGGGATAATGGTCGTCCCACCGTCGATAATATTTATTATTGAACTTATCGAGGGGCGCAGAAAAGGGTTTCTCATAAGACCGACGCTCAAGTACAGATAATGCTGGGCGAGGGTCTGCCTCTCTCCTGTGACAATACTACTATAATCATATAATTCTGGATCGTCTTCACCACTTCCGTCGAAAAAATATTCCATCATTGCGTATATCGCCAGAGGAAATGTATAGTCGACGCCGGCAGATATTTTGCTGTAATCAACTGTATCATCCCACGTAAAACTTGCTTCACCCCAGTATCCTAAGAGCATTTCTCCGGTTATTTCTCCACCGACAATCGTTCGACTTTCATGGGGTTCGTGCATGATCGTGAAGCCAAGGTCATTGGCAAAAAGGTTCGTTCCGACGCGTGCTCCGGTTAGGGTATTTTCAATATCGCCACGCGGTATTACTATCCCCCTTACGCTGCTCAACCTACCGAATGAATAATAGCCAAGTACAGCGTTAGAGCCCGCGCGTTCGTATCCTGGTTCAAGATAGTTGACGCGATTAAAGATATCCAGTGGTCTGAAAATACGTGCAACGCCCCAGTAAAGGCTCTGTTTGCCGACGGTGATCCGTGCCTGTTCATTTCCCAGCCATAACGCAAGCCGTGAGATGTTCGTATTGTCCACCGCATATGACAGGGAGGTAGTATCGTACGGTACGATCAAGTCGAGTGCTACTTGCGCGCCATAGTTAGTACTTTCGGTCTTGAATTCCAGCCATCCGCGATTGTAGCCAAGGAGATTTGTAGAGTCGTCCCATGTCAGATATGGACGTGTTTCCACATACCCGTTTGCATTTAATCCGGTGAGAACGAACATAATTAATATCATGTTTACAGTTAGTATAGCATATTTCACTACATAGTCAAGTTAGTGTGTTTTTTGTGTATTCGTCAGACATTGACAATGCTTGATTTTTGGGTTATTATCCAAGGTGTCAATTACTGAACCCGAATCGAATTTTGATTTTGCGTCTGTCGTTTTTTATCCGTTTGCATCAGCTAATATCTGTTTGAATCAAATTTCTCAAGCAAAGGAGAAATTATGGATTGGGGACTAAAGAATAGGTTGTCGAGGATCATCAAACCCAAAACTGGTAGGACTGTGATGCTTGCAGTCGACCATGGCTATTTTCTTGGTCCAACCAGTGGTCTTGAAGTTATCGCGAATACAGTAGGTCCGCTGCTGTCTTATGCGGATTCGCTTATGCTTACGCGCGGTGCCCTGCGTACGTCCGTGCCCCCGGGATCTGACATACCGATCGTTCTGAGGGTGTCGGGCGGCACCAGTATTCTGCATGATGATCTTTCCAATGAGGATATTACAACATCTATGGATGAAGCGATTAAGCTCAATGCGAGTGCAGTTGCTATCTCGATATTTGTTGGTTCTGACCACGAAAAAGAAACACTCACCAATCTGGGGAAACTAGTTACACAGGGCGAGGCGTATGGCATACCAGTGCTTGCGGTTACTGCCGTCGGAAGGGAAATGACCAGGGACAAGAAGTATCTCTCTTTGTGTTGTCGAATAGCAGCCGAGATTGGAGCACATTTCGTCAAGACATACTATTGTGATGATTTTGAGGAGGTTGCCGGTACTTGCCCGGTGCCGGTAGTGATCGCCGGTGGTAAGAAGATCTCGGAGAAGGATGCGCTGAAGTTGGCTCACAATGCCATAGGTCACGGTGCTGCAGGTGTCGATATGGGCAGGAATATATTTCAATCTGATGATCCCGTGGGTATGATACAGGCAGTGAGGGCGATCGTACATAAGAATGCCACTGTCGACGAAGCATATAAACTGTATACGAAATCAAAGTAATGGAGTATTGTTGAATTATTGTCATTGCGAGTCCCGCGCCAGCGGGGCGTGGCAATCTCAGGTTGGATCTGCCTGTCGCTGCAGGAGTGCTGGATTGAGATTGCTTCGTCCTCCTCACGATGCTCGGACTCCTCGCAATGACAGACGGATGCGGGAGGTCGAAATGCGAGTTTCGAGATTTTATACAACCTTTGGATTCTAAGCACAGGTGACCGAAACAACGGACGAGAAATGAACGATAATAACGATCTCAACGAGATTAACGAACTTAACGTTTTTACGGGTTTTTGCTAAATATGCGCGCCGCCGTATACTACAACAACAAAGATATACGCATCGAAGAGATGCCGAAACCCAAAATAGGACACAAGGAATTGCTCGTTAAGGTCATTGCCAGTGGCGTTTGCGGCAGTGATGTGATGGAATGGTACAGGATAAAAAAAGCTCCCAGAGTTCTGGGTCATGAGATTGCCGGCGAGATCGCCGAAGTCGGAGCAGATATCGATCGATTCACCGTGGGTCAGAGGGTTTTTGTCTCTCACCACGTGCCGTGTAATGAATGTCGCTACTGTCAAGCAGGCCATCACACAGCGTGTTCTACCCTGCGTTCAACTAATTTCGACCCGGGTGGTTTTGCAGAGTATTTACGTGTCCCGGACATAAATGTGCAAAAAGGGACATTCGTGCTACCTGATGAAGTTAGCTACGAGGAGGGGACTTTTGTCGAACCGCTTGGTTGTGTTATCCGCGGACAGAGGGTCGCGAATATCATATCAGGTCAGACCGTCCTTATCATCGGCTCTGGTATTTCAGGGTTGATGCACGTACAGTTGGCACGCATGAAGGGCGTGTCCAATTTGATTGCAACCGATATCAATGATTATCGCTTGGAATCGGCTTTGCGTTTTGGAGCAAATATCGTGGTCAATGCGAAAGAAGACGTTGCAGAAGCTGTTAAAAAGGCGAACAATGGGAGACTCGCCGATACGGTTATTGTGTGTACTGCAGCACTACCAGCTTTTGAACAAGCCTTTGAATTAGTCGATTGCGGCGGAACATTGCTGCTTTTTGCACCGACCGCGCCCGATGTTCGAGTGCCGCTGCCCCTCTATGACGTGTATTTTAAGAGTGTAAAGATAGTCTTCTCATATGCTGCAGTAAACGAAGACATTCTGGAAGCCATTGAGGTATTAAAAAACAAGAGATTCGATGCGCTCGGTATGGTCACTCATTGCTTCGGGCTCGAAGATACCCGGAAGGGTTTTGATCTCGTCGCCCAGGCGGATAAATCGATCAAGGTGATAATAATGCCGCAGAAATAGTGCGGCAGGAGATGCTACTCCTTGTGTTCTTCGGTAGGCGTGAGTATTTTCTTTATTAGGTGGCCGGTCATGACCTTGTTCAAGTGGTCATAGCCTGCACATCCCTCGAGGTCCTGCCCTTTTATATCAGTATAATACAGCTCGTCCGTTTCACTTTTTTTCTTCTCGACTTTTATCGCGTAATCAGAATCGAAGATCGTCATGAATTCCCGTACCGGCATGGAGAAAATTCCCTTCTCTGAATAGAGTGATATTAGCTTGTCGATTTCTCTCCTGTCCTGACTGAGATGCTCGATCTCTTTCTCTATCTCAACGCGCGAGCTCGTTATCTTGCCGAACATGAACTGCATTTTTTCCGGTTCGTTGATCTCTTTTAGTTTCTCAGAACCTTTTTGCAGTATTCCTTCAAGTATCGTAACAGCCTGCTGTATCTTCTGTTTTGCTTCGGACAAGCATGTCAGATATTTTTGGATTACCTGGAACGAAGGTATTTTCTCGAGGTTTTCATAAAAAAGTTGTCCATAGGGTTTGCAGAAAGGTCCTTTCTGTGGATCTTCTAAATCATCCAGTACCATTCTTGGCCTCCTTTTACCTCACGAATGCTTTACGGCCAGCGTATCGGGCGGCATTTGTGAGCTCTTCTTCGATTCTGAGCAGCCGGTTGTATTTCTCGATCCGTTCTCCCCGGCAGGGAGCCCCGGTCTTTATTGCGCCGGTACTCATGGCAACTGTAAAATCTGAAATGAAAGTATCGACGGTTTCACCGCTGCGGTGGGACACGATAACACCCCAGCCGGCCTTCTTTGCTCTTTCAATAGCACTGATTGTTTCCGTGATGGTTCCGATTTGATTGACTTTTATCAGCACCGCATTGGCGACATTTTCCTCGATGCCTCGCTCGATTCGCTGGACATTGGTGACGAGCAGATCATCACCGACTAGCTCGATCCTGCCGCCTATCTTCTGGTTCAGTATTTTCCAGCCGCTCCAGTCGTCTTCTGCAAGACCATCCTCTATTGAGATTATCGGATAATGTTCAGACAGGTCGGCGAATCTTTCGACCATTTCCTGCGCACTCAGTTTTTTACTTTCCGTTCTGAGATTGTACACGCCTTCTTCGTAGAAACTACTGGAGGCGGTGTCAAGTGAAATGCTGATTTGAACGCCTGGTTTATACCCTGCTTTCTCAATGGCTTCAGTGATAAGTTTGAGTGGTTCTTCGTTCGAGGAGACTTTTGGAACGAACCCGCCTTCATCGCCGACGTTGGTGCTCAATCCCTTTTCCTTGAGTATTTTCTTCAGCGTTTGGTAAACTTCGCTGCTCCATCTCAATGCTTCCTTGAAATTCCCTGCACCGTGAGGTACAATCATGTACTCTTGGAAGTCTGGTCCTTGCCAGTTCGCGTGGACACCGCCATTAAGCACATTCATCAGTGGCACTGGCAACAGGGTTGCTTCATTTTTGCTCAAGTACTTGTACAGAGGTACGTTGATTGCCTTCGCAGCTGTACGGGCAATTGCGAGCGACACAGCACATATCGCATTTGCACCGAGTTTTTCTTTATTAGGGGTTCGGTCCAGTTCGAGCATTGATTTATCAATCTGAGCCTGTTCCGTTACATCCTTACCGATGAGCACTCCGGCGATCTTCTCGTTCACATTGCTGACCGCAATTAAGACGCCCTTGCCACCGTACCTGCTTTTGTCGCCGTCCCGTATTTCGACCGCCTCGTGGATGCCGGTTGAGGCACCAGAGGGTGCAGCGGCTCCTGATATGATTCCGCTGTTCAACTCGACATCAACCTCAACTGTTGGGTTACCTCGTGAATCAAGTATTTCGCGTGCTAAAATTCTTTTAATATTGTTTTTCATTACTCAATTCCTCCTTTGTGTGATACCAAATGACGTTCAATTATACAGAAAATATTGCGAGTGTCAATTGAACGGAAGATAGGACCTTAGAGATTCATAAAATCAGAGGGTTGTAACATAAGAACTCGAGAAGATAGGAGGCTTGGAACGACAGAAGATAAGAATTTGATAGGGTAGGACGACAAGAGGTTGAGAAACGCAGCGGAATGAGCAGAATCAGTGAGATCAACGAAATTAACGAAAATAACGATCATAACGGGAATAACGAAATCAACGGTTTTTTGTTACGGCTTGTATTTCAACGGACAAGTCAGACAGCGGCAGGCTTCCTTCTTGAGTTCCTCGTTTGGTGCCTTCAACTCAACTTCTTCGAAATCTTTCACACGTTCTTTTACTTCCCGGTGCGGCACTTCGATCTTTTTTGTTACATGCATGGGTATCAATCGAACATCTGGCGAGAATTCTTTCTTGAATATTTTATGGAAGAAACGCGGTACTTTTCTCAGTCGTCGGTCGATCTCTTCGGCAACACTGAGTCCTTGCCCCACGGCATGTGCAACGGTCGAACTGCCGAGTACTGCATCGCCGCCGGCGAAAATCCTGGGATGCGAGGTCCTGCCGTTTTTCACCACGATTCTCCCACGACTGTCCGTTTTGGCATATTCCTTTATGAAAGTTGTCTCCGGCCACTGCCCGGCAGTAATGACTAGGGCATCAAGGTCGGTTTTGAACTCACTGTCCTTGACTATCTCGACGCTGCCCTTTCTGCCTTCCTCACACTCGGTTTTAGTCATTACCACGTGGTCTTTCCCAATCTCAACAGGTGTCGTGAGGGGTACGATCTCGATTCCTTCCTCTTGAGCTTCGATGCGGTCATCGTGTTCGGCCGGCATATCCATGACCCGTCTACGGTAGAAGATCTTCACTTCATTACCTTGCCTGAGCAGGCTGCGGGCGACATCGATCGCCGTATTACCGCCACCAATTACGCCAACTTTTCCAAGTTGAAATTTCTCACCGTTCTTGATCTTTCTCAGGACATCGAATCCCGATAGCGCGTTCTCCTCGCCTGGAATACGGAGATCTGTTGCTTTCCACGCACCGATCGCAACGAAAATCGCATCATACTCATCAAGGATTTCCTGGAATTTTACGTCCTTACCAATCTCAATACCACACTTGAGTTCGACATGCGGGTCGAGCACAGCGTTGATTTCTTTTTCAAGCATTGCATCGGGTAGGCGGAATTTTGGAATGAGGGTGGTGAGTACGCCACCTGGTTTCTTTTCTCGTTCATAAACGGTTATATGATATCCTCTGTTAGCGAGATAGTAAGCCGCTGAGAGCCCGCATGGTCCAGCACCGATGATCGCGATCTTTTCGGTCCGTGTTTCTGTCGTCCCTTTGGGTTCCTCCATCGGGACGCAGCGTTTTAGATACTTGATCGCAACCGCTTCGTCTATTCCTCTTCTCGTGCACGCGTCTTCACATGGTGCAGGGCAGATGTGTTCGAGCGTGCTGAAAAATGGTATATAGGGATATTTTTCATTGCTCTCATAGGCTATGAGGTTTATGTAGGTCCACGGTGATATGCCCGCCGGGCAGGTCTTCTCGCAAGGTGGTTTGTGATAGTTGACACCTTTGTAAGCATCGTAGATGTTGTAGAGCCAGAATAACGCCCAGGCTGCTATCAACCCCCAGAATGCTTCGTTGACTCCGGTCCAGATATTGATCATCAGAGCGATCGAACCATAGAATAGGGCGGCAAATACTATTCCGCTCCAATACCGGCGCGAGTATGCTTGCCCTCCGCCGACAACGAAAGTCGAAATTAATGCGGCTTTACCGTATTTGATGTCTGATGGCATTTGTCGGACATACCTTTACGCAATCCAGGCATCGTATGCAGTCAATATTGCCCGGCGAACGGTATACTGGAACGTGCATTGGACACTTGGTCTGGCATGATTCGCACTTGATACACCTGTCATCGTCGACGTGCAGTTTGAGCAGACTGAACCGGTTGAATATAGAGTATATGGCACCGACCGGACAAAAAGTTCGGCAGAAGAATCGTTTGATCGATATAGAAAAGACGATTATTGCGATCACTATCGATACTTTCATGTAATAGTGCCAGCCGACGAGCGCGCGCAGGTCGCCGGTCCTGTCAAAAAGCACCAGTGGTATGCCGGCAATCAGTGAACCGTCAGGGCAGAGTTTGCAGAACCATGGCTCGGCCGTAAGGTATGCCACGATGCCGGCGACTCCGATCAGGACTGCGTACTTAAAGAACCTGAAGAACCCGGGCAAGCGCATTTTGTATGATTTGATCTTATAGAGCAGATCCTGGAAGAATCCGAACGGGCAGATCCATCCGCAGGTCATCCTTCCCACGAGCATGCCGACCGTACCAAAGAGGCCCACGATGTAGAAAGGAATGAGTCCAAGTCCAATGAAATGCTGGAGAGCGCCCATTGGGCATGAAAAAAGTGCGAGCGGGCATCCCCAACAGTTGAGGATGGGGGTGCAGCCTCTCTTCAGAAATCCCTGGTAGATTCCGCCGACAAAGATCGCTGGTATGTATGCGTTCTGAATAATGGATGCAACGATCTGGACTATGCGTTTTAGTTTCACTCGATGCCCATACAGGAAAGGCACATTACCGAACCCACTGTTTCGGTCTCTATGAAATCGCCAAGTTTACCACCGTACCAAATATTACCGATAAAAGCAAGCGTTACCACCAGGATAATGATAAGTATCAACTTCCTCACAGTTCTCTCCTTTGACACGCAGCCCGAGAATTGTATCGCCGTAATATTTTTTCATCGCTGTCCCGTTTTGCGGGATCTTCCGCGAAGCGAGAATTCTCGCCATAATCAGCGGAACTCGATTTTCCTTGGCCTGATTCATAACGAGAAATCGGGATAATCATATTTGTTATCACCGTAATCGAAGCATGTAGCGTCAGAAGATGCTCGTGAGAACCATTTTTACACCCTTGAATGGTTCTTCGAATCTGCAAACGCCACCTGAACAAATGAGACCACCTTTTTCCGCACCCACGCGGATGCGGAGATTGTGTTTCGTGGTGAGGTCAAGACTCAGCTCGGCAAGCGGCCAGCTCGTTTCCGCACCGAGTTTATCGACCATACGTTCAGGTGCTTCTTCACTGCGCCGTTCGTACCTTAAGGTGAGAACGAATAACTCCGGTTTGCCTATTGATACCGCAAGGGAGTGGTCATAGTAGTCGAACGTGCCGACCGTATCAGTGGCAGTCACAAAATCATGTTCGTACAAGGTTTCGATAAAGAACGAGCCGAAATTGTATGTGAACTCGACATACGGTTTTGTTTCGCTCTTCTCAATTAGTGGCAACTCGATACTATCCTTAACAAGCCTGTCTACTCCGGCGGTCAATTCCATATCATAGGTCGGGTACGTTTGTACCTTCACGCCTTGTTCGATGACCGCAGGCATCGTGCCGTTTGTAGTAAATATCTGTTCGAACATGCTCGCGGTCGTGTCGTGCACGCTGATTTTGTTGTTGTCGAGTTCAATGGTCATGAAATCAAACGGTGAGTACAGTACCGATCCGCCAAAACCGATTTCGTCAACGCCACGGTTAACAGATATGCCTGATTCGATGGGTGTTACCGGTTCGTTATACCGGTAGTTTCTATTGTACGGGAATCCGATAGTGTCATAATCCATCATCTGGAAGGAGATGCCGAGTCCTGGTATGGCAAAACTCGTGCTGAAGAGAAGGCCGTTGCCTTTTAGCCGGCCGCCGAGGCCGGGTCTCGTCCCCAACTGCTGAGCGTACTCAAGATAGACGTCGAAAGGGCCGGTCTTGTACCCAATGTTACCGCCGTAAAGTTCGGTGAAAGCCTCAGGCGTCATGTTTGTTTCCTGATTGACCCTGACGTAACGCCCGCCCAGCGCGACTTTAGGAATGAGTTTTGTTTCGATATCGACGCCACGTATCTGTGCCGTTGTGTCATTGTCGTTCTTTATCGAGTAAACATTTTCTTCGAAAAAGACATTACGTGGTTTGCCTGAGAGGACGGTTAGCTCGGTGTTGAAGTATTTGAGTCCTGCTTGGATGCCGTAGATCGATTTATCGATCTTGAAATCCTCGTCCACGAACTGGTTCAGAACAAGCCCACGGCCGAATGTTTTGTTGAAACGGCCGTACAGGATGCTGACCGGCTCTTTGCTGTACTGGGCGCTGTAGTCGAGATAAGACAGTTTCTCGGTCTCAGGCAGGGAAGGGTCGGAAAAGAAAAATGTCCCGCGTAGGGCAATATCGCCGTAGGATAGTGAGAGTTTGAATCTATCCTCGAGATGTTCTCTGTAGTTCGTATCCGCGTCGTCGTCCTCGAAAAAGACCCAGTATTCACCGTAGTTTGCACCGCCCAAGCGCAGGTCCTGTGCGCTCAGAATTGAGAACGAAAGGCAGAACAGCGCAGCGGTCAGCAGTAGGTTAAGCCCCTTTTCACTGCTCACACTCGCCGCCTTGTTCGAATAGTTCTCTGACTTTTGCGATGATGATCTCTTCATCACCAGGCTTGTAGCCTTGATGCGTGAAGACTATCTTCTTGTTCTGGTCAATGATGAAGAACGTTGGCATTGCCTGTACGTTGTACAAATCCCGCATCATGTTCTCAGGGTCAAGGACGACCCGATAGGTCCACTTGTGGCTTGTGGCAAAGGGTTTTACTTTGGGAACAGAACGAGTCTTATCCTGGCTGAGCGCGAGAAGCGTGATATTCAATGAATCGAATTCTTCAGCGTACGGTTTTAGTGCATCCAGCTCTTTGATGCACATTTTGCACCACAATGCCCAGAAGCTCATCATGACCGGTCCCTTGGTGAGTAATGAGTCAAGATTGACGCCATTACCGTCGACGTCTTCGAGCGTGAAACTGGGCGCGTCAGCCGCAGCGCTTTCGTCAGCAAAAGCAAAAACTAACGGCAATATTAATAGCAGTGCCAGCTTCTTCATTGTACCTCCTCAAATTGTTTTGTTGCAGAATGCAGTATTTCTTTTGTGCCCATATTCTGGACAAAAACAACTGCCCGCATTTTATCAATGGGCATAGCGTGGCTGAACGTGATCGCCGTGTCGAGCGTGTCCGGATAGGACAGTACAATAGGAAAGCTGTAAAATTCTTCGCACACATAGTTAAAGTCTTTTAAGAAACCACGCACACTGTCCTGGCAAATGGCAAGGAATGCAAGTATCTGTCCGGCAGGGATAGTGTCGGTAGTTACGATCATTATCTGAACATCTCCGGCGCTTGCTGTTGTAGTTGCCGTCACATCTA